>Ga0182735_1002816_pt1 | contig 10266 bp, 9 predicted proteins | sample eDN5th30CKraftMG_FD_128524 | JGI IMG/M metagenome (GOLD analysis project Ga0182735, IMG submission 128524) | Enriched Miracle-Growth compost microbial communities from Emeryville, California, USA - eDNA 5th pass 30_C Kraft MG (version 2) (version 2) ... | reverse complement strand
CCACGGAAAAATGGTTCGAAAACACCACCGGAACCGCGACGGCCGCCCCGGCGAGGGGGCCACGAAATTCCCTTGGCGGAGGCCCGGCCGTGCGCCCCGCTGGGTCGGCCAGGCGCATCGTTTCCAGATAGGCGATGCGCCGCTGCCCGCGAAACCACGCGCCAGGTAACGCCGCCAGATGATCCTGGGACGCCCGCGTCATGGCGCGGCTGCTGGCGAGCGCAGCGCCGCAGGCGCGGCGACGCCGTGGAACCGATGCCCTGTCCCGGGAGGCTGGCGCCATCGCCAGACGGTTCTACAGCGGCGATGATGCTGCAATGGCGCGCTGAACGCCCCGGCGCCCTGGTATTTCTTCCCAGGATGAACAGTCGTTCTTGCGAAAACAGAGCCCCATAAAAAGCAGGCCCGTTTCCCGCTCATGCCCCGAAAGGGACAGCGCTTCCGCGACAATGGGGTCGACCAGACGGCAAAACGCTGATGCGGCCAGCGCACGGCGGCGAGGGAGGCCGGTCCGCCATTCGCCATCCATTTCGCTCCATGCGATGGCGCGAAACGCCGCCACACCACTGGCCAGCTGGCGCACGGAACGAAACCTTGCGTGGACAGGCTCCGCGCCCTGAGCGTCGCCTCTTGCGCTTGTCGCATCTTGCGGTATACATCGCGCCATAACCGGTCGCCGGCTCCTGCAAAGCAGGACGCGCAGCGCCGGTTATTTCCAGCTGGACCTGGTCCTGCTGCGGAGGGGTGGCCGAGTGGTTGAAGGCGCACGCCTGGAAAGTGTGTATACGGGCAACCGTATCGCGGGTTCGAATCCCGCTCCCTCCGCCATATGACCTTCCCAGATCATTTCTAAACGTCTCAGGTCGACCCAAGAACCGTTGCCCCGCAACGAGTTATATTCCCTCCGCGTCTCAGGCCGTCTAGCATCATCCCACCAGAACGCATGTTCGGCACTAGGGCCGAAACTGGGACCGGGAGAGAGGCATGGCGCGGGCCCTAAATAAGCTCACCGCACGCACCGTCGCGACGTTGAAAACGCCGGGCCGCCATAGTGATGGCGGCGGGCTCTATCTTTCCATCAGCCGTGACGGATCCAGACGGCGATGGGTCTTCATGTTCAGGTTCGAGGGCAATCAGAAAGAGCTCGGGCTGGGTTCAGCAGCCGAAGTTTCGCTGGCAGAGGCAAGGGAGAAGCGGCGTCAAGCCCGGGCTTTGGTTGAGCAAGGGATCAACCCAATTAGGGCCCGTCAGGAGAAAACTAGGGCCGCACCTCCATCGGGCCCCAGCTTTGGCGAGTACGCTGCGGAGTATGTTGACCGGCACAGCCCGTCGTGGCGCAACGCCAAGCATATCGCTCAATGGCGGAGCACACTGAGCATCCGCAAGAACGGTCAGGGCGAATGGATAAGTAGCGGCTATTGTGAGGCGATACGCGAGAAACAACTCGTTGACATCACCCGCGAAGACATCCTTGCGATCCTCCAGCCGCACTGGCTGGACAAGCACGAGACGATGAGTCGATTGCGCGGTCGGATCGAAACCATTCTTGATGCCGCCGCCGCAGACAGGCTCAGGTCGGGCGGAAACCCCGCACTCCTGGCCGGCCTGAAGCACCTGCTGCCCAAACCACAGAAGATAGCTGCGGCCCGACATTTTGCGGCCATGCCGTACGCTGACGTGCCGGCATTCATCGAGCGCTTGCGCCTCGTCCGGGGCATGGGTGCTCTGGCGCTGGAATTCCTCATCCTGACTGCCGCACGGTCCGGTGAAGTACGCGGCGCGACATGGAGCGAGATCAGCCTCGCACACAAACTTTGGACCATCCCTGCTGCACGCATGAAAGCCGGCGCGGAGCACCAGGTGCCCCTGACCGATCGCGCCGTTGAGATCCTACGGTTGGTCAGCCAGCATCAGCCTGCAGGCGATGTCGAGGAGGCCCTTGTCTTCCCGGGCCAGAACAAGGGACGCCCCCTGAGCGATATGTCGCTCACGGCGGTGATGCGTCGGCACATTGATGGGGAGTTCACCGTCCACGGCTTCCGCAGCAGCTTCCGCGACTGGGCCGGTGACTGCACCCCCTTCCCGCGTGAGATCTGTGAAGCTGCCCTGGCCCACACAATCGGCAATGCCGTCGAACGCGCCTACCGACGCGGCTCTGCCCTCGAAAAACGTAGAGAGCTCATGGAAGCTTGGTCAAAGCATTGCGAGCTCTCCGAACCTGCTTGAGACTGGCCGCCCGACAACCTGGACAAACGTTGATGAAGAAGCTGCCGCGCGATCATTATGTTAATGAAAATCTAATCAAAGTATTGAAGAAGCACTTGGATGGATCGCCAGTCCTGTCGCCGCCACTTCGCTCTGCCCTGCTCAAAGAGCTAGCGAAGTGGCCGGACGAACTGCCATTCGTCAATCAGCACACTACCCGCCCAGACAAAGGCCGCCCCAAATCGTCGAAGCTCGTCCATTTCTTTGCCGTCGGACAATTTCGCTTGGCAGCGGCAGAGTATCTGCGATCACTTGAGGCAGAGTCAGAGCGTGGGACTTTTGACGCAAACGTATTATCGACGATCGAATGGGCAAAGAAAAAATTTCCCGATGTAACTATTAGTCGAGCCGAGTTAATTAAAGAATACAGTAGGCTAAAAAATGAAAAATACCCTGTAAAGCCGATGGAATTGCACGAATGCGATAATGATGAATTATCGGAGCAATACGAGCAAAAAATAGATAACATGCTTATTAAATCTGAGAGCGATGAAGATAGGGCGTTCCGGAAACAGCAAACTAGACGAATGATGGCAAAGGCAAGAGCGACATCCGAAGCTGGCTGCCTAGCTAACATTATAGCTTCGCAGATCCATGCCACCTATTCAGGGCCTTCGAAGTCGACCTCGGACTATCAGCAGCAGGATCGTGAAATTTACGAAGAGTTTGCGCACGCCCTTCTGAGCCATCTCGCGCGCCTCCTGCTGACGGGTAGCTGATACAAGCGTCAAGCAAATTCCGGTCTCAGAAACATACCAACACCGTACTATTTTCAAGACCGTCGTTTTGATGACGCGGCCAGCGCTGTGCATAGTGTGTCCAACCATCTCAACACAGTTGGAGATGGTTTCATGTCCGCCTCAAACAATATCGCTACACCCTTTCGCGCCCTCCGCATCGGCGACGCTGTGCGCCTTACTGGCCTTGGCCGGTCCACGCTTTATCGAGCGATCGCCTCTCGCCGGCTTCGCTCGCTCAAGGTTGGTAAGTCCCGCCTGATCCTGCTCGCTGATCTGGAAGCATTCCTCGAGGAGGGTCGCGATGTCCGCTGACCCTACGCGCCCTAACAAAGCATCCACTGGTTACGGGATGGCCCTAGGCGAGGGCGCAGCCCATGCCGACCGGCCTCCGGCGTTCGACGGGGTCCGACGGATTGAAGAGAATCGCGACCTCCCCGCAATCGCAGAGCTGCGCGCCTACCGGCAGTGGGTGGCGTGGCGCTACAAGGAGGTCGAAACTCCCAAGGGCAAGAAGTTCACCAAACCGCCGGTCTGCCCGCTCAACGGGCGCGGCGCATCGCACAGCAACCCGGAAACGTGGGGCTCTTACGATCAGGCCCGCAACTATGCCGCGACCCGCAAGTTGCCGGGCGTGGGCTTTGTGCTGTCTGACGACGACGACTTCACCGGCATCGATCTGGACAACTGCCGCAACCCGGATACGGGCGAGCTGGCCCCATGGGCGCAGGAGATCGTCAACTTCGGCGAGACGTATGCGGAGGTCAGCCCGTCCGGGGCTGGCCTGCGCCTGATCGCACGTGGCAAGGTCGAGGCTGCGATCAAGAGCGACCCGGCTGGCGTCGAGATTTACGGCAAGCAGCGGTATCTGACGATCACCGCAGATCACCTGCCGGGCGCGCCGACCGTGATCAACCCGGCCCCGAAGACGCTGGAAGCCCTGCGCGCCCGCGTCGCCGAGGTCATGGCGAAGATCGAGGCTGAGAAGCCCGTCACCGACGTCCCGCCGATCAAGACCGCGCCCCCGGTGGTGGATATTTTCGCCCACATGGACGGGCCAAAGAAGGAGAAGCCGAGCATCAGCGAGCGGGCGCGCAAGGATAGCGGCAGCGAGACGCGCTATTTCCGCAACGTCAATGACCAGGCGCTCGAAAATCTCGACGCATGGTTCCCCGCCCTGTTTCCTACGGCTAGGCCGCAGCCGGGCACAGGCGGTTATCGCGTATCGTCAAGGGGGCTTGGTCGCAACCTCGAGGAAGACCTGTCGGCCCTCCCTGGCAAGCACGGCGGCATCAAGGACTTCGGCGTTCACGACTTGGGCGACCCAAGGCAAGGAAGGCGTACACCCATCGATCTGGTTATGGAGTGGGGGGGCGCGCTGAATTCAGTGCAGGCGGCACTCTGGCTGTGCAACCAAATTGGTCTCGACCCCGGTGACCTGGGCTGGTGTGACGGCAATTCGGAGCACGCGAAGGAAGAGTTCGATCCTTCTTCTCCAGACGGCGACGAACCCCAAGACATGGGCGGCTCGACTTCCGGCAGCGAACGCCATCCTCCACCCATCATCGAGGCCCGACCGTACGACTGGCCGGATCCGTCGGAGATGCCTCGCCGTGAATGGCTGTACGGCAAGTTCTACATCCGCCGTTATGCTTCAGCCACCATTGCTCCTGGCGGTGTCGGCAAGTCGAGCCTGACCATCGCCGAGGCGGTGGCCATGGTGAGCGGACGACCGCTGCTCGGCGAGCACATCAGTCGCCCCCTGAACGTCTGGCTGTGGAATGGCGAGGATCCGCTGGATGAGTTGAACCGCCGCATCGCAGGGACCTTCAGCCACTATGGCATCCGCAGAGATGACTGCCAGGGCGAGCTGTTTGTGAACTCCGGCAGGGAGGACCAGATTATCGTTGCTAAGCAGCTTAAGGGCGGGCTGCAGATTCATGCCCCAATCGTTGATGCGGTCATCCAGACGATCCGGGCCAACAGGATCGATGTCCTTATTGTTGACCCCTTCGTCTCAACCCATCACGTCAATGAAAACGACAATGGTGCAATTGACGCTGTCGTCCGCCAGTTCGCGTACATCGCGGACAAGACGGATGCGGCCATCGGCCTGGTTCATCACTCCCGCAAGCTTAGCCAGTACGATGAGGAGGTCACGGTGGACGCTGCTCGTGGCGCTTCCTCGTTGCTCTCTGCTGTGCGCGTTGCGCGCGCGCTCAATCCCATGACTACCTCGGAAGCTGGTAAGGCTGGCCTTGACGCGCCCGATGGCTACTTCCGTGAAACCATGGGCAAGGCCAACATGTCGGCAGCGGCGTCCCGTTCCAAATGGTTCAAGATGGAGTCCGTCGATCTTGGGAACGGCGTCCTCCCGTTCGGCGGCGACAGCGTCGGTGTCGTCACTCGCTGGGAATGGCCGGCAAATGATGAAGCCATCGACCCTGGAACGGCGGAGAAGGTGAAGAGCGCCTTGGCTGGAGGGCCATGGGGGGCGGATTCGCAAGCCAGCGACTGGGCAGGCACCCCTGTCGCCCAAGCACTCGGGTGGGATGCAGTTAAAGATAAGAAAAAGCTCAAACTTTTGCTCGATTCCTTGGTCCGCGCGAGAGAACTGCGCATTGTTCGTCACAGGCACCCGGGCCGCAAGGAGCGCCCGTATATCGAACCCATCTGCGATGGGGACACCACGCTTGATGACGATCCCCCAGATGGGTAACCACGCGCGGATGCTCCGCGCACCACCACCCCCCTTTTATATAAGGGGGGTGGTGGTGGTGGGAGCATAAGGGGATGTCGACGAAGTGCTGATCGCTTCCCAGACGTATCGACAGGAGCAGGCTCACGAGGCGAGGTTTTTTGAGGTGAACAGCCGCCGGTGATGCACCAGTCCGCGGCGCTCGGCTATCCGCACCCTGAAGTGTGGTATGGTATAACATATCGTAAAAAGAGTTCCGCTTCGCCCTAAACCCAGCCACCGAGGAGGCCGAGAGAACAATGCCAGCTTCTGGTCATGCGCCGACGAAAGGCCGCCCATCCAGCTTCACTCAAGGGATCGCCGACGATATCTGCGCCGAGATCGCGTGTGGAAAGTCCATGCGCACCGTGTGTCGCGACGAGGCGATGCCCTCCATGAGCACTGTCTTCAAGTGGCTCCGGGAACGGCCCGATTTCTCGCAGCAGTACGCGAGGGCTAAAGCCGAGGCTGCTGATGTGCTCGTGGAGGAGATCCTCGACATCGCCGACGACGCCACCAACGACTGGATGGAGGTCCACGACAAGGATGGCGTCGCAGCCGGCTACAAACTCAACGGGGAGCATGTTCAACGTTCCCGGCTGCGGATCGATACCCGAAAATGGATCGCGGCCAAGCTCAAGCCAAAGAAGTATGGTGAGCGCGTTGGGCTGGATCACGGCGTCCAGCCAACGAACCCGCTGGCCGATTTAATCCAGAGCATTCAGGGGACCGCGCTGACGCCAGTTCAACGCCGCTAGGACGCTTACAGACCGAGCATTAAACGTCACCTGCTGCATAGCCTCCTCTCGCGCGCGCTTAGAGCAGCAACAGCGGCGACCCTGTACATGCACAACCGGGGCGAGGTGGCGACGCGGAGCACGCCCCGGATGCTGCGCCGAGGAAGTCAAGCTGTGTGAACCGTCCCGGCCTTTCCGCGGGATGCGCCATTCGGCGTAGTTTGAGGATCCCGGCGCTGCGAACAAGCACGTTTGAAGGACTGCTGGCTGCAGTACCCTCTAGTGGTCCGCGCGCCTTTGGGACATGTGGCAGGACGGACAGGGGCGCACAGTCCGACACCAGTCACGACACGCGGATCACTTCATTGGACGCCGCTGGAGCAAGGAATTCAGCCAGCGCTCCCGGCTTCTGTCAGCCCGCACGTCGCCGGTAGTCCATAGATCAAGCACTTGCCCGGACGCCTGCTCCACGACCGCGCGCAGATGCTCCTCATTCATGTCGTTGAAATACCGGCCCTCAACCCTTCGCTCGCCACTCCCTTGTTTGAACGAACAGTACAGGCAGCCATCGGGCTTCAGCGCTTGCAACAGCCTGCGGAGGACGTCGCCCAGTTCCGATTTCCTGACGTGCAGCAATGAGGCGCACGCCCAGATCCCATCATAAGTCCGCGCGAACTCGAGATTCTCAAACGTCATATGCGTAGTGGGAACCTGGGCATGTCGGCGCGTCGCCTGAACCATCGCGGGCGAAGCGTCAAAGGCTTCGACATCATAGCCTGCCGCCCGGAACCAGGCAGCATCACGTCCAGAGCCTGATCCAGCGTCTATGATGGCACCACCAGGGGGAATATGCGCAAGAAAGCGGGCATAAATTGGAGACATGTCCGCATGGACTGTCTGCGCAATGAACGCATCCGCATTGTCATCATAGTAGGAAGAGGATCTCAAAATGCCCGCTCCGCACTTATCCGGGGCTCCCATGTGTGTATGAGAACAGCTATAGCTTCGCCGTGACGCGCTTGCAGAAATGCCCTCCGCTCCTGCGCGGTAGCCCCGGTCTGCGCGATCAGCGTCTCACGAAGCGGATGGTGGCTCGTTATCAGGAATTCATTTCGGGTGTGCAGTCGTTCAAGTAGTATCAGGGACGGGGCAAGTGCGAACTTCCCTTCCGGCCCCCGATTGCATTCGCGGCAACTCAAGACGAGATTCCACACACCATTGACGCAGCCCCCCTCGAGCAAGCTTCCAACCGCATGGGGAAGAAAGTGGTCGACGTCTGCGCAGCGGTCATCCGCAGGATCAGTTGAGATCGGATCGAAACAGTAAAAGCATCTCCCTTTCTGGTAACCATTGAGCGCGCTTCGTGACGATGTCACCGGAACCCTGCGATTGGCCCGCCAGGTTGTGAACATCTGGAGTGCAGAATCATGGTCGATCATGACTAGGTGGCGGGATACTCCGAGATCCCAGGCCGTTTCGACCAGCCGCCAACGCCCCTCAACCTCGCGCTCCAAGTCTTTGACATCCCCATCCGACTGAAGATGAAGCATGTCGTCTGTCAGCCGAATTCCCCCATTCTCCTTCCTCTCGTCGATAAAGAAACGCAGATCGACGGGATGCTGGTTCACCACGTGAAACGCGTCAAGGACGTGGTTGAAGCCGAGCTGTGCAGTGACGAGAACGAGATCGTTTTTCGATAGCGCCCCCTGATTGAAATCGCTGCAGGCCTTCAGGAAACGACTGCTGGGTGAGGTGGACTGTTTGGGAGCGAGCGCCAGATGCCCGCAAAGATGGCGCGCGAATGGCTCGGCCAGGTCATCAATCCGCACCAAGTCGCTGCCCCGGTCACGCAATTCCAAGAGACTCTGCGCGAGCGCAAATTTATACGAGGCTACATTGCGACCGAACAGGATGATGGCACGCCAGTAATTTTGGCGCGTCGGCTGAAACTCAAGGAAACCGCCCACGAACTTCCCCCCGTTGGCTTCGCGGCATCTAGTTGGTTAGCCAGCGACGCCTCCCCCCGCCAGCTCAGTCTCTCAGTACAGATCCGAAATCGCCAGCTCTTTCGAGTCTTCCAGCCTCGGCGAAGTCAGCTGTTGGTTCAGCGGCATAGCGGCGACCAACCCAACGGCTGCGCTCTTGAGGGCACGGATGACCCGGCAGGCGCATGCTGGCGACTGCGACGTTGTGATTTGCTCTGCCGCTGCCTCAGACAAGTCGGTATGTCGGCTGGCGACAGATAGCACCCCACCGTTGTGACAATTTTAATGTCAAAACAGATTGACGCCCAGCATCGCCGCCCCTAGATATTGACACACGTACTGTCAAAAGGCGTTTCCAAGTGATCATGAAGGACCTGATCGCCAGCGCAGCGGACGAACGCGTCACTGCGCGCTTTGTCCGGTTTCTGGTCGCAGAGGGCGTCATTCCACCGCCACGCGGCGGTCGGGCAAATGCAGACTATGGCGAAGATCACCTCAGCGGCATCAGGCGCTACCTGTCATTGCGTGCGCTTGGTCTGTCCGCCTCGCGAGTGAAGGAGATTGTGGCGGGAACGGCTGGTGACAGCGTGCCAGTGCAGGTTGCCCCTGGGATCACGCTGATTATCGATCCGCAGAAAATCGTCCGGCCACCTAAGCCGGACGAGATACTTCACTCGCTCAAACAGGCCCTCGACCTGATCGCTCCGGAGGATGGCGCGGATGCTTAGCCCCTATGAAACCTCGCAAGTCGTCGCCCAGCACCTGAGCGGAATTTGCCCGGCTCACTCCGGCACGCCGTTGATTGGGGAGCGCATGCGGGTCACGATCCGCGGCGGGCTGGCTCTCGTGAACCGTGAGCAGCGCTTCCGCAACAGCGCGGACACCTCGATCGAGACGACCATCACCTTCCCCGTGCCGATCCACGCCACGCTGTGCCACCTCTCCGCGGACATCGGGGGACGCACACTACTTGCCCGTGCTGAGCCGCGGACTGTAGCGCGGGAGACTTATGAGCAGGGCATCGACGAGGGCCGGTTGTCGATCCTGCACGAGGAACTGGTTCGCGGCGTGCATATGCTGTCGATCGGCCACATCCCGCCGGGAGCCGAGATCACCGTCACCCATCGCTGGATCATGCCGCTGCAGTCCCAGGGCGGGACCAGGGCACTTCTCCGGATCCCCACCACTTTGGGGGATGTCTATGGCTGTTCGCCGCTCGGCGACGCCGACGACCTGATCACTTCACCGCAAGTGACCCATGAAGCGGAGATTGAGGTCGACGCAGGCGGTGCAGACGTCAGGGTTCGTGGCCTGGCTGAGGGGCAGACTAGGCTTCGGCTGGATGCGCCCGTGGATATCGAGGTCACGGGCGATGTCTGGGGGGTGAGCCGCGGCAGTGCGGCTGACGGACGAATCGCGACTGTCTCTGTCGCGCCTGATGCCATCGAGGGAGCGGATATCGACGCTGCGGTTCTGGTTGACCGGTCTGGCTCCATGGGAAGCGCAGCCTCCCTGCTAGGCCCGGGCGGTCGATTGTCCAAACACGAAGCGGTCAAGGCTGGCCTCGCAGAGGCGGCGCGGGCTCTGCATCCCGGTGATCGGATAGAGCTCTGGCAGTTCGACCACACGTGCGAGCGCGTCTCGAAGGCAGAAGTCTCATTGGCCAAAGCCATAGAAAGACTGGGTCAGCCTCAGGGCGGTACCGAGATCGGCACGGCCATTGAATATGCGCTGGCCGGTTCAGCGGCGCGGGAGATTATTGTAGTCACCGACGGTCTGAGCCATGCGCTCGACGTTCAGGCGCT
>Ga0182735_1002812_pt1 | contig 10272 bp, 8 predicted proteins | sample eDN5th30CKraftMG_FD_128524 | JGI IMG/M metagenome (GOLD analysis project Ga0182735, IMG submission 128524) | Enriched Miracle-Growth compost microbial communities from Emeryville, California, USA - eDNA 5th pass 30_C Kraft MG (version 2) (version 2) ... | reverse complement strand
GCCGGGCGCGCGCTGGGGCTGCACATGGACGTCGATGCCGTCGGCTTTACCGGCTCTACCGAGGTCGGCAAACTGTTCATGCAGTACGCAGGGCAGTCCAACATCAAGCGCGTCGGCCTGGAATGCGGCGGCAAGAGCCCGCACATCGTGCTGGCCGACTGTCCCGACCTGGACGCCGCGGCGCGCGCGGTCGCCCTGGGCATCTTCGGCAACAGCGGGCAGGTCTGCAACGCCGGTTCGCGCCTGATCGTGGAAGCCTCTGTTCGCGACGCCCTGCTCGAGAAAGTCGCCGGCGTGGCCCGCGACCTGGCGCCGGGCGATCCGCTGGATCCGGCCACGCGCATGGGCGCCATCGTCAGCCAGACCCAGCACGAACGCGTGATGTCGTACATCGACGCCGGCCGCGCGGACGGCGCGCGCCTGGTGCTGGGCGGCAAGCCGGCGCGGCCCGACAGCGGCGGCTGGTTCATCGAGCCCACCGTCTTCGGCGACGTGCGCAACGACATGCGCATCGCCCAGGACGAGATCTTCGGCCCGGTACTGTCGGCCATCACCGTCGACAGCTACGACGACGCCATCCGCGTTGCCAACGACACCATCTACGGCCTGGCCGCCGCGATATGGACGGGCGACGTCGGGCGTGCGCACCGGGCGGCGCGGGACCTGCGCGCCGGCGTGGTGTGGGTCAACTGTTTCGACCGTGGCAATATGTCGTCGCCCTTCGGCGGCTTCAAGCAGTCCGGCTTCGGGCGCGACAAGTCCTTGCATGCCTTCGACAAGTACATGGATTGGAAGGCGGTGTGGATCGCTTCCTGATCCGCGTCGACCGCCATCCGCAACCGCAGTGAACAGTACAGGGGGATAGACATGAAGAACCATGATTCACGGTGGCAGAATGGCGGCGTTTCCCGCCGCTCGATACTGAAGGCCGGCGCGGCCACCGCCGGGCTGGCCGCGCTGGGCGCGGCGCTGCCGCTGCGCGCCCAGGGCCGCGGCATCAGCGTCACCTGCTGGGGCGGCGCGTACGAGTCGGCCATCCGACAGGCTTTCGCCGAACCCTTCGCCAAGGAAACCGGCGTGCCCGTCACGCTGGTCAACAACGCCGACCTGACCCGCATGAAAGTGCAGGTCGACAGCGGCAACGTGTCCTGGGACGTCTTCGACAGCATCGGGCCGCAGATCATGGCCGGCGCCCGCCAGGGCCTGTGGGCCCCCATCGACACCAGCATCGTCGACACGGGCAAGCTGATGCAGAAGACCGGCAAGGACCACGTCGGCACGTATTCCTATGCCGGCGGCATCGCTTTCGACCCGAAGAAATTCCCCGACGGCAAGCACCCCACCACCTTCGCCGAACTCTGGGACCTGAAGCGCTTTCCCGGGCGCCGCGGGCTGCGCTCGCGCGCCAGCGAGAATCTCGAGATGGCGCTGCTGGCCGATGGCGTGCCTCCCGACCAGCTGTATCCCCTGGATGTCGACCGCGCCTTCAAGGCGATGGACCGCATCAAGCCGGCGGTGCGCAAATGGATCGAGACCACCCCCGAAACGGTCACCTTGCTGACCAGCAATGAAATCGACTTCTCGTACACCTACCTCAGCCGCGTACTGCCGGCGCAGCGCGCCGGCTCGTCGGTGGCCATGTCCATGCGCCAGACCCTGAACAGCCTGGAATACCTGGCGGTTCCCAAGGGCGGCAAGAACATCCAGAACGCGATGCGCTACGTCGCCTTCTGCCTGAGGCCGGACCGGCAGGCGGCATTCTGCGAGCTGGTCGAATTCTCGCCCAACGTGACCGGAGCCACCGACCTGATCAGCGCCGAGGCGCGCCAGCGCATGCCCGACATGAACAGCCCCGACGCCATCGTCATCGACGACGCCTGGTGGGGCGACAACTACGACAAGCTGCAGCGCCGCTTCACCGAGTGGCTGTTGATCTAGCCCGGGCACACCATGGCGCATTCCATGAGCACCCGGACCGTCATGGTCCTGCTGGCCCCCCTTTGCCTGCTGCTGCTGGTGTTCTTCCTGCTGCCGCTGGGGCGGGTCGGCTGGGCCAGCATCTACGATCACGGCTATACGCTGCGCGGCTACGCCGAGGTCGTCTCGGGCACGCTGATCCATCGCGTGCTGGGCAATACGCTGCACATCAGCGTGCTGGCCACCCTGACCAGCCTGGTGCTGGGCTACCTGATCGCGATGCACCTGGCGGGCATGCCGGCGCGACGGCGCGCGCCCTACCTGGTGATGGTGATGCTGCCCTTCTGGACCAGCATCCTGGTCAAGAGCTATGCCTTCACCATCGTGCTGGGCAATAGCGGCCTGGTGAACCAGTTGCTGGGATGGGTGTCGGGCGGCGCCTGGCACGCCGAGATGCTGTTCAACCGGATGGGGGTCGTGCTGGGCATGACCAATTACCTGCTGCCCTTCATGGTGCTGCCCATCATGGCCAGCCTGGTCAACCAGAACCGCAGCCTGCACCTGGCCGCGGAGATCATGGGCGCCGGCCAATGGCGCATCTTCAGCCGTATTACGTTCCCGCTGAGCCTGCCCGGCGTCTGCGCCGGCGTGCTGATGTGCCTGACGCTGTCCATGGGGATGTACATCACGCCCGCCCTGCTGGGAGGACGCCAGGACATGATGCTGGCCAACCTGATCGACTTCTACACGCGCCAGACGCTGGACTGGACGCTGGCATCGTCGATCGCGTTCGTGCTGCTGGGCATATCGGCCCTGCTCATCGCGATGCTGATTCGCGTCCAGCGCGACCAGGAGACGACTTTCGCATGACCGCCCCCGACGCGCCCCGTTCCCCGGTTTTCACCATGCGCCATGCCGCCCGGCTGGCCGGCGCGGCCGCCGCCTGGGTCGGCTATCTCTTCCTGCTGCTGCCCAGCCTGGTCGTCATCCCGATTTCCTTCGGCGGCGGGCAGGAACTGAGCTTCCCGCCCAAGGAGTTCTCGCTGGCGCTGTTCCGCCAGTTCCTGGGCGACCCGGCCTGGTGGGGCTCGGCCCTGCAAAGCCTGCTGGTCGCCTGCGGCGTCACCATCCTGTCGCTGCTGATCGCCCTGCCGGCAGCCTACGCGCTAGCGCGCGGGCGCTTTCGCGGCCGGCGCGTGCTGGAACTGATTTCCCTGGCGCCCATGCTGGTACCGGTAGTGGTGCTGGGCCTGGGCATGTACATGCACTTGTCGGCCCTGCAGATGGTGAACACCACCCTGGGGGTCATCCTGGCGCACACCGTGGCCACCATCCCCTTCATGCTGGTCGCCCTGGGGGCCGGCCTGCGGCACGCCGACCCGGCGCTGGAAACCGCCGCCATGATCATGGGGGCCAGCCGGCTGCGCATCTTCATGGAAGTCGTACTGCCGCAGATCCGCCCGTCCGTGCTGGTCGGCGCGCTCTTCGCGTTCCTGATTTCGTTCGACGAGGTCATCATCGCGTACTTCATCACGGGCCCGGAATCCATGACCCTGCCGGTGAAGATGTACAGCGCGATCCGCTGGGAAGTCTCCCCGGTGCTGGCCGCCGTATCGACACTGCTCACGATCCTGTCGCTGGCGGTCTGCCTGGCCATCATGGCCTTGCAGCCTGCGCAGCGGCACCCCCATTGAAGACAGAGGACATCCATGTCGGCAAGCTACGACGCGATCATCATCGGAGGCGGGCACAACGGGCTGGTCTGCGGCGCCTACCTGGCCCGCGCCGGACGCAAGGTGTGCGTGCTGGAGCGGCGCGAAGTCATCGGCGGCGCGGCGGTCAGCGAAGCCGTCTGGCCCGGCTACCGGGTATCCGTGGCCTCGTACACCATGGCCCTGCTGCAACCGCGCATCATCCAGGACCTGCAGCTGGCGCGCCACGGCTACGCCGTGATCCCGCCCACCCCCATGCTGCACCTGTATGGCGAGGGCCGCAGCCTGGTGTTCGGCAACGATGACCAGGTCCATGCCGGCATGGCGCGCTTCAGCGCGGCCGACGCGGCCGCCTATCCGCGCTATCGCGCCCACATGGCGCGGCTGGGCGCGATCGTATCGCGCATGCTGTGGGAAATTCCTCCCGATCCGGCGGCGCGCGACTTGCCCGCGCGGCTGCGGTTGCTGAAGTTTGCCTGGCGCTACCGAAATATCGGCGAACAGTTCTACGACCTGTACGACATCCTGACACTGAGCGCGCACGATTTCCTGGCGCGCTGGTTCCAATCCGACGAGGCCATCGCGGCGCTGGGGTTCTATGTCGCCTGCGGTGGCGCCACCACCACGCTGTCCGCGCCCGGGTCCGCCTACGTGCTGCTGCGCGGCTACATTCGCGACCACACCACGCCGGCCGGCCCGGCGGGCTTCATCCGCGGCGGCATGGGATCGATTTCCGAGGCCATCGCCGCCGCCGGCCAGGCGCACGGCATGCAGGTCCGCCTGGCCGCCCCGGTGGCCCGCGTCGAGGTCGAGAACGGCCGCGCGACCGGCGTGACGCTGGAAAGCGGCGAGACGCTGCGCGCCCGCTGCGTGGTATCCAACGCCGCCACCAAGGTGCTGTTCCGCAAGCTGGTCGACCCCGCCCACGTGCCGGCGGAATTCCTGGAACGCGTCGACCGCATCCGCGATGCCTCGCATGCCTTCAAGGTCAACCTGGCGATGCACCGGCTGCCGGCGTTCAAGGACTTCGACGCCGCCGCGGCCGGCTTCGACTATCCCACGCAGGTGCGCATCGCGCCGTCGGTGCAGTACCTGGAACAAGCCTACGACGCTGCCCGCCAGGGCACGCTGGCGCCCCGGCTGCCGCTGGTGATCCTGACGCCCAGCAAGCTGGATCCCACGGTCGCGCCGGCCGGCAAGCACCTGATCAGCATCTTCGGCCAGCACGCGCCCTACCGCCTGCGCGACCAGGGCTGGGACACCGCGCGCGACCTCTTGCGCGACATCGTGTTCGACACGCTGGAAGCCCACGCGCCCGGCTTTCGCGGCTGCGTCGAACATGCCCAGGTACTGGCGCCGCCCGACCTGGAAGCCCGCTTCGCCCTGCCCGGCGGCCATGTCCATCACGGCGAGCTCAGCGCCGACCAGGTCTTCTTCCGCCGGCCGGTGCGCGGCGCGGCCGACTATCGCACTCCCATCGCCGGCCTGTACCAGTGCGGCGCCTCGGTCCATCCCGGCGGGGGCGTGACGGGCGTGCCCGGCCACAATGCCGCCCACGTCATCCTGCGCGACCGCCATTGAATTCCAAGGAAACGACCGCCATGAACATGATCGAACTGCGGCAAGTCTCCAAGCGCTACGGCAACGTCCACGCCCTGCATCCGGTGGACCTGGCGGTGCGCAAGGGCGAGTTCGTGACCCTGCTCGGCCCCAGCGGCTCGGGCAAAACCACCTTGCTGAACCTGATCGCCGGCATGGTGCCGCCATCGACCGGACGGATATTCATCGACGGCCACGACGTCACCACCAGCCCGCCCAGCCGGCGGCAACTGGGCATGGTGTTCCAGAACTACGCGCTGATGCCGCACATGACGGTGTTCGAGAACATCGCGTTCCCGCTGCGGGTTCGCCGCCTGGGCAAGCCGGAAATCGAGCGCAAGGTGCGCGAGGTGCTGGAACTGGTGCGGCTGCCCGACCTGGCCACCCGCAAGCCGCGCGAATTGTCCGGCGGCCAGCAGCAGCGGGTGTCCCTGGCCCGCTGCATCGTCTACAACCCCGCGCTCATCCTGCTGGACGAACCGCTGGGCGCCCTGGACAAGAAACTGCGCGAACAGATGCAGCTCGAGCTGCGACGCATCCACGCCGAACTGGGCATCACCATGCTGAACGTCACGCACGACCAGGACGAGGCGCTGACCATGTCCGACCGCATCGTCCTGATGAACAGCGGCCGCATCGAGCAGCAGGACGCCCCCGAAGCACTGTACTTTCGCCCCGCCACCCGCTTTGCCGCCGACTTCATCGGCACGGCCAACTTGCTGGCCTGCGACGTCCGCTCGGTCACCGACGATGGCGTGGCCGTATCGACGGCGTTCGGCGATGCGCGCGCCACCCGCCCAGCGAGCGCCGCGCCGGCCGCGGGCAGGACAGCCTGCCTGCTGATACGCCCGGAAAGCATCGCCATGCACCCGGACGGCCAGCCCGCCCCCGCCGGCCAGCAGAGCGTGGACGGCATCCTGGAAGACACCATCATCCTGGGCAGCGTCATCCGCCATCACGTGCGCGTGGCGGGCGCCGTGCGCATGGTGGTGCAGGAACAGAACCGGCGCGACCGGCCCGCGTTGCCGCGCGATGCCCCGGTACGCCTGACCTGGTCGGACCGGGACTGCCTGGTGCTCGACTAGCGTTCATGTTCATGGCGCGGCCGCCCGACGCGACCGCGTAACACCTGAGGAAGCATCCATGCAAACACTGTCTTCGACCGTGCAGGCCGAGCTCGTCCGTCGCCAGCGCGAAGAATCGCTGGCCCTGCCCGAATCGCTGGGCGAATTCGTACGGCAGCGCGCCGCGCTGATGGGAGGCGCCACCGCCGCCGTGTGGTTCGAGCAGCAACGTTCCCTGACCTATGCCGACCTGCACGAGCAGGCCGACCGGCTGGCCTCCAGCCTGCTGGCCCGCGGCGTGCGCAAGGGCTGCCACGTCGCCATCATGCTGGGCAACACCCCGGCCTTCCCCATCACCTGGATCGCGCTGGGGCGCATCGGCGCGGTGATGGTGCCCGTGAACACCTCGTACACCACCGACGAACTGGATTTCGTGCTGCGCGACTCGGATGCCCAGTACGTCGTCGTGGAAGCCGGCCTGCTGCCCAAGCTGCGGGCGCTGCCCGGGCTGCCGCCCTTGCTGGCCGCCGGCCGCATCATCGTCCACGGCCAGGCTTCCGCGGCCGGTACCGACCAGCCGCATGCCGACTGGGACGCGCTGGTGCGCGACGGCCGGCCCGGATTCGTCCCGCCGGCCCCGGTGGCGCCCACGGACGTGCTCAACCTGCAGTACACGTCCGGCACCACAGGTTTTCCCAAGGGCTGCCTGCTGACGCACGACTACTGGATGATCCACGCCCACAACTCGGCCCGGCACCGGCGCACCGACGAAGGCGGCATCCACAACGTGCTCGTCTGGGCGCCCTTCTTCTACATGGACCCCATGTGGCAGTTCCTGATGACGCTGGCCTTGGGCGGCACCGCCTATATCGCCGACCGCATGAGCCTCAGCCGTTTCATGTCGTGGCTGAAGGACTACCAGATCCACTACTGCATCTTCCCGGAACCGGCGCTGTCGCAGTATCCGGAATCGCCGGCGGATCGCGAACTCAGCCTGAAGTACATCAGCATCTACGGCTGGACCGAATCCGCCCGGCGCGACGTGCAGCGCCGCTTTGCCGTGACAGCGCGCGAAGGCTACGGCATGACCGAGATCGGCACCGGCTCGCTCATGCCCGCCTGGGCCCACGGCATGGCCGACGTGCGCAGCTGCGGGCTGCCGGCGGCCTACCGCCGCTTCGAGATCCGCAACGACGACGGCACGCCCACGCCCGACGGCGAGATCGGCGAGCTGTGGGTGCGCGGGCGCGGCATTTTCCTGGGCTACTACAAGCGACCCCAGGCGAACGCGGAAAGCTTCGACGGCCCCTGGTTCCGCACCGGAGACCTGTTTCGCCGCGACGCCAATGGCTATTACTACCTGGTCGGCCGCATCAAGGAAATGATCAAGCGCGCCGGCGAGAACATCGCCGCCAACGAGGTCGAGGCCGTGCTGCGAAGCATGGACGCCATCGAAGAGGCCGCCGTGGTGCCGGTGCCCGACCCGCTGCGCCGCGAGGAAGTGAAGGCCTACATCAAGCTGCGCGCCGGGCTGACGCCCGCGGACGCCCCGCCAGACGCCGTGTTCGAGCACTGCGCCCGGCACCTGGCGCCCTTCAAGGTGCCGCGCTACCTGCAGTACATCGAGGACGACTTTCCCCGCACCCCGTCGCGCAAGATTGCCAAGAAGCGGCTCATCGCCGAGACCGCCGACCCCTTCGCCGGCAGTTACGACCGCCAACAATCGAGCTGGCGCTGAACGCGCCTTCAGGAGACCGCCATGTTCATTGATTTCTCCAGCCGTCCACCAGCCCCGGGTTTCGAGGGCCACGCCCCGCATCTGTCGAACTACCGGCGTGTCTACAGCAACAGCGAGGCGCAGGTCGGCCGCGAGACCGGCCCCGATGCGCTGCGCGACTACCTGGACACCTACGAACGCCTGGGGGCTCGCGCGGTCGTCCTGAAAGCGCGCGACCTGAGTTCCACCTTCGGGTTCAAGATCGCCAATGAAACCGTGGCCGCGTTCTGCCAGGCCCATGGCCCGCGCTACGTCGGCTTTGCCGGCGTCGATGCGCACCAGGGCATGGCGGCGGTGCGCGAGCTGGACCGCGCCGTCCGGGAACTGGGCCTGCGCGGCCTGAATATCCAGGGCTTCGAACTGGGCATGGATATCGACGATCGCCGGCTTTACCCGTTGTATGCCAAGTGCGTGGAGCTGGACATCCCCGTCAACATCCATTGCGGGGCGAATTTTTCCACCAAGACCCCCATGCACCACGGCCACCCGCAAGCCCTGGACCGCGTACTGTGCGATTTTCCCGAGCTGCGCGTGTGCGCGTCGCCGCCGGGCTGGCCCTGGGTCAACGAGCTGATCGCCGTGGCCTGGCGCCACCCCAACCTGTGGATCGGCACCCTGGCAATGCGGCCCCGCCTGATGGCCACGCCGCATTCCGGCTACGAGCCGCTACTGCAGTATGGCCGGACGATCCTGAAGCATCGCATGATCTTCGGCACCGCGTTTCCCATGATGCCGGTACCGCGCACGCTGGACGAATTCACCGCCCTGCCCTTGCCGGACGACATCCGGCGGAAATGGCTGTGCGACAACGCCGCGGAATTCCTGAAACTGGACCAGGCGCCGGCCTGACCCGCCCGGCGCCGGAACGCGCTACGGTTTCGGCACCACCGGCACCGAGGCCTCGCTGGTCAGCATCAGGAAGGTCAGCGTTTCGCGCAGGTACAGGCGCACCACCTTGTCCGTGTGGCTTTGGTAGCCGATGGACAGGTCCTGGCCCAGGTGCAGCTCGAAATCGCCGCCGCGCGTGGACAGCACGCTGCCGCCATTGATCGCCGGCGCCCAGATAATGTCGCCGCTGACGATGCGCTTGATGTGCTCGATGATGGGGTAGCCGTCGTCGCGCCCTTCCGTCAGCGCCGTATAGGCGTCGGCGCCCAGCAGGACCGAATACGGGCCGTCCACCCCGGCCAGGCGCAGTGCTTCCAGCGCGCGGCCGATCGCGATGGGATAGTCGCCGGCGTCGTCCGGCAAGGCGATGCCGGCATTGGACGAGCCTTCGCGGATGCCGACGATGCCGGCGGCCTTGTAGCCGTCGAAAATGGCCCGGTCTTCGGCATAGGCAAGCTGCGTGGCGGCATCCTTGGCCGGCTGCCAGTCCGAGTCGTTGGCGCCGCGCTCGACATTGTCGATCTCGTCGCGCTGCAATTCGAACGGCACGGTCAGTTCGACCAGCGCCTTCACTTCCCGGACTTTCGCATCCACCCCTTTCTGGGGCGCCACGATCGTGCGCAGATGGCCGGTGCCCACGCCGGACATCCCGAAGCCGCCCGGGTCCTTGACATCCACGACGCGCCGGCCGGCCACCGAACGCTTGAAGGTGCGCGCGACTTCCTCTTCGATCTGGGCCCAGGCCGCGCTGGAAATAGGCGCAAGTTCGCGATGCAGATTGTTCATGTGGGGGTTCCTTTAAGAGAGCCTATATTCAGCGAGCCGTCTTGGCGCAGCCCGGCAAGCGCCGGCGCATCCGGCTGGACGATGGCGGCGGCCTGCGGCTCGCGGGTTTCCAGTTCTTCCAGTAGGCCGGCGGAGGGCGCGAAGAACAGGCCGCCCGTGACCGCGCGGCTGAAGTCGAGCAGGCGGTCGTAATTGCCCGGCGGCCGTCCCACCACCATGTTCTCGAGCATCTGCTCGATAGGCGCGGGCGACCGGGCGTAGCCGATGAAGTAGGTGCCGAACTCGCCCGAGCCGGGCCGCCCGAAGGGCATGTTGTCGCGCAGGATCTTCACTTCCTGCCCGTTCTCGACCAGGGTTGTCAGCGAACTGTGCGACGAGGTGGGCTTGACCGCGTCGTCCAGTTCGATGTCGGACAGCTTCGTGCGCCCGATGATGCGTTCCTGGGTTTCCACCGACAGCGCGTTCCAGCCGGCCATATCGTGCAGGTACTTCTGCACCAGCACATAGCTGCCGCCAGCGAAATCCGGGT
>Ga0182735_1002810_pt1 | contig 10275 bp, 4 predicted proteins | sample eDN5th30CKraftMG_FD_128524 | JGI IMG/M metagenome (GOLD analysis project Ga0182735, IMG submission 128524) | Enriched Miracle-Growth compost microbial communities from Emeryville, California, USA - eDNA 5th pass 30_C Kraft MG (version 2) (version 2) ... | reverse complement strand
TTGCAGTGCTTCTTCTACTCGTAAATCATATTTTGCGGTGCCTGACGGTTGTTTTTGAAGGCTCTGCTGAATTTTTTCCAAACGCTTTCGGCCTCCTTCGGGTTGGGTTGCAAGCCATGCTTGTAGTTGCTGTTTCTCTTCATCGCTCAACATTTGATGGTCATACCGATGGAGGAGGGCCGCCATTTCGATTGTTTTTTCTGTATTTTTCACTTCAAGTCGTTTGGAACAGTCCGAGGGTATTTTTTCGGGCTGTATTTTATATACAAACAACTCGAGCAGTGAAATCTCTAAAAGAAAATGAAATTATTTAAAACGATGAGTGATGCATAATGGGTTATTCAAATTAAAAAGGGAAGGAGATAGAGTAAACCTCCTTTGGCGAGCGATTTTTTTAGTAATTGAATGCCGCGGGCACGTTGGTTATCTACTGTGCTGATGGATACGCCCATGGTTTCGGCAATCTCCTTGGACGATTTTTCATGGAGATAGCTCAGTTCGATTACTTTTTTACACCGTTCGGGTAAGGTGGATATCGCTTTGTTCAGTATGAGTATTAGTTCCGTGTAGATGATCTGATCGCTGATGTCGTTTTCTGATAATGGAGCATTTGCACGGAGGTGGTCGGTTGTTTTTAATTTGTTTTTTTCTTTTTTAAGATGGTTGAATGCTTCGTTTTTGATGGCGATATAAAGAAAAGCCCTGATTTTGATGAGTGAAGTAAATCCGCTCCGTTTATTCCATAGTTTAATAAAAGCATTCTGCGTCAGTTCTTCAGCAATGAACTCATCGTGTACGATCTGCTCAGCAAAACAGCATAATGCGGCATACAACTGGCGAAATAGAAAATCAAAAGCACCCGCATCTCCCGCGCGGAAGCACTCGATGGAAAATGCAGAATGGGGGTATGCTTTCATGCGTTCAAAAATTTACAATACCCTCGTAAATGTTTAAAGACAGGTTATATTGGTTCCCTTATACAAACTTAGATAAATTGCTTTAGATATGCAATATCAGGAACGGCATATACATAGGCTACCCATATTTCTTTAATACCTACTCGGCTTATGCGCGTTATTGTTGCGGTAAACGGTGCATTATTTCGTGTTAGGAAAAGTGGTGAGTAAGGCTTTGGCCTCTACAGCAGACAGTTTCGAAAGGCTGCCATGCCGGGCATCGTCCGGCATCGAAACGTTCTTTTCTATTTTCCAATTTAACAGGTCTGGAGAAGAAGATACGCCATATTGATCTACCATAGGGTAATCATATAATAATAACCAACCTTTGTTTATAGGGTCTTTCATGACGCTTGGCCCCTCGGTAATGGTGGGTGCAATCTGGCCATGGTTTAATGGCCCCTTGAAGATTTCATAAGGTCCTGCTATATTTTTAGATGTGGCAACACGTATACCTCTTCGTTCGCCTGTTTTTACACCAAATTCTTCCTCCTTATGAAAAAGATAGTATGTTCCTTGGTGTTTGATTAACGTGCCGTCAATGACAGAATATGGTGGAGCGAATAACACCTTTGCTGGACTAAAATTTTCCCAATCTTTCGTTTTGCAGTACCAAAGCCTGCTTTCTTTCCATCCGGCATCTTTAAAAGACGATGACCAGAAAATGGTGTATTCTTTGGTCGTTTCATCATAATAGAATTCTGGTGCCCAGATATTCCTTACCAACTGGCCTGATTCATCTTTCACATCCTTCATCAGATGGATGTATTTTTCAAACTTCCATAGGATTAAATCTTTAGACGTAGCATAAGTAACGCTTGGTCCGTATTGTTTTCGGTTTTCAGCATCACCTCCGCCTCCAGTGGCAATTAACCGCCATAGGCCATCGGCGCCGCGATGAATGTATTGGTCGCGCATAAACTGATCCCAGATTGGTTTATTGTCGTTGATAGCCGTCCAATGACGCCCATCAGTAGACAACGCCATATGGAGCTTGGCCTCCAGCATGGGGTTGGGTAGGGGGACTTCTATGGTTTCTCCTTGCGCATTGATTTCGATACGGGTTGGATAACGTTGACGAAAATAAGTGAGCATCCATACGCTATCACGTTTAATAACCAGTTGAGGAGCCTTTGCTTGCGCATTTGATAGCTGAGCCGACGAGATAAGTAAAACGAATAGCCATAGAATTCTCTTCATGTTGATTGGTATAGTATGTTTTATTTAGTGGGGTCAATATAGCAATTTTCTATATATAGTTTGATTGCCGTTTGTTTGTCGAGAAACAGACTTTTCTCCGGCCCCCTTTCGCACCTCCTTCGCCGCATATCCACGGTATATCCGCATGATATCCGCTATAAGGGTAGTAACAGTGGGCATATAGCGGTAAACTAGCGGCTAAGTAGCGGCAAACGAGGGGGTGGATGACCTTGAAAGGAAGGATAACTTTTCGTCGCATATTAATGTACATGTTCATTATATATCTGTAGATGGGCTAAGAAAAAAATAGAAAAAAGATTTGCAAATGTGTATTTTGTACACTATCTTTGTGTCATCATAATTTAGGTTTATAATTGGTTAGTTAGGAAGCCTTCAATCTCCCCGGTTGAAGGCTTTTCTTATTAAAGTAATAACAGCCTGATTGAATTGGTTTTTATAATATGATCCAACCATATTGAGCTAAAGATGAAGAAGTCTGCAAATAACAACGAAAATTATCTCTTGATGATGTAGTGTTAAACCGAGCCGTGCCGTTGCATCGATTTTCTGAACTGCCGAACATATTCGGAGGGTGAAACGTTATTGCGTTTTTTAAATTGTTCTCTAAAGTATTTCAGATCGTTCATACCGACCTGAAAGGCTACCTCGCTGATGTTCAGCTTGCCTTCCCGTAGCAGTGTTTCTGCCTTTCTTAAACGTAAAGAACGGATGAAATCGACGGGGCTGGTTCCGGTAATATCTTTGATGCGTTTAAATAAGGCTGATTTGCTCATCGCAAGCGCAGAAGCCAAAGGGAGGATACCAAAATCTTTATCCTGTAGATTCTGTTCCACTGTGTCGATTACACGGTGGATGAAGACCTCGTCAGCGGTGTTAATAACAGGCCTTTCTTCCTCTGAGGCCATTAGCTTACTATAGTATTCTTTTACCTTGAGCCTGTTTTGTAGGCAAGTATTGATTTTTGCACGTAATAACTGGATGTTAAAGGGTTTGCTGATATAGTCGTCGGCACCGGTATGAATTCCCTCCAACTCATAAAGGGAGGCTGTTCTCGCTGTTAAAAGAATAATGGGGATAAAATTGGTCTCTGCGTCGCTTTTTAATTTTCTACACATTTCTAAACCATCCATTTCGGGCATCATCACATCACTGATGATTAGGTCAGGGAAATATAGCTTAGCTTTTTCTAGGCCTATTGCGCCATTCTTAGCCGTAATGACCCGAAAATTTTTAGCGAATACATCACTCAAGTAATTCAACAGTGCTGCATGGTCTTCTACCAAGAGCAAAGTATAAAGGTGTGGCGGGCAAAGCGGCTCTTCATCGGTTGATGTTTGCAATTGATCTCTATCTAACTGGTACTGTGAAACATCTTCAGGATCGGTTTGGTTAACGATCAGTTGATGAGATGGTACATGGGCCTTTCCGAAAGGGAGGGCTACGATAAAACGCGAACCAATACCAACCTGACTTTCTACCCGGATGAAACCACGATGTTTCTCCAGAATCCCTTTGGCAATAGACAGCCCTAAACCGGTACCTTCCATCTGCAGCGATTGGGTATCGGTAGTGTGGTAATAGGTTTCAAAAATATGTGCCAGTTGATCTTCTGGAATACCTGTGCCGCTGTCTTCAATAACTACTTCAAGGTAATGGTTTATCAAGGTTTCGCCTACTGATGTATATGCAAATGCTGCCGCTCGTTTGGGGTCTCCCTTAATGTATACATTGATTCGGATGCTTCCTCCCTCCGGTGTATATTTAAAGGCATTCATCAATAGGTTGGAGAATACCAATTGTAGTTTTTCTGCATCGAAGTAAAGCGCTATGGACTCTTCTTCTGTGCTAAAATGGTATGCAATAGATCGGCTCTCAGCCTGTTGCTTGAATAATAGCCATATCTCTTTGATAAATTTAACGATATCGTTTTTGGTAGCTTTCAGGTGAAGGTGACCTGCACCTATTTTTTTTAGGTCGATTAATTGGTGGGCCAATGCCATCAACCGTTCGGAATGATGGCGAATGAGCTGTAGTTTTTCTTTGGAAACGGTATTGGAAATGGGTTCGTTTGATTCTAATAACTCGGTAACTGGGCTATATATCAATGATAAAGGCGTTTTTAATTCGTGCGAGATATGTGTGAAAAATTCCAATTTCTCTTCATTCAAACTTTTGTCTTTTGCTGCTAATATCAGCTCATTTTTGAGCTTATTTCTATTGGTTAAAATATACCTGTAGATGGTGAAGGATAGGAATACTAATAAGGCATAAAGCAAGTATGCCCACCAAGATAGCCACCAAGATGGTAGTACTTGGATGGTGAGCATCCTTTCTTTACTATATACATTGTTAAGCGACGCTTTTACCTTAAAACGGTAGGTGCCGGCTTTGAGATTGGAAAAGCTGGCTGATGGCAACATGCTCGTTACATATTTTTCATTATACCCTTCCAACTGATAATGAAACTTAATTTTGCCTGAAGCTGCTAATTGGATACCTTCATAGTATAAAGTGAAATTATTCAATGATGCGGGCAATACTAGGTTATGGGTATATTGGATGGGTTGGCTGAGAATATTTTTGCCACGGAAGGTTTTATCAGGTTGCATGGGTACATCAAAAATGCGCAGATCTGTCAATACCATATCGGGTGGAGAGACATCTTGACCAACGCTGTCTGGCGAAAAATAATTAAATCCGTTGATGCCACCAAAATACAGCGTACCCTTGGCATCCTGATAACTGGCGCCTACTTTGAAAGCATTGCTCTGTAAACCATCTTTATAATCGAAAAATTGGGTTCTTCCACTATGAGGATCAAATTTGGTGATGCCATAACCGCCAATCCATAGATTGCCCTGTTTATCTAATTCCATAGACTCGACATCATTATCGACAATACCATTACGTACGGTTACATGCCGAATGGATTCTTTTCCGGAAGCATGGCGGGTAATACCGTTAAGGCCGCCGCCTAATGTGCCAATCCATATTGTAGAATCGTTCGAGCGGATAATGGGCCAGGCAAAATTAGATGAGAGTCCGGCTTGATCGGCCCGATAGCGGTAGTTTTTGAGAATAACAGGTTGGTCATTATCTAGCGAAAAGCAATCCACACCGCCATCACGGGTAGATACCCACATGAGCGGATAGCGCGGGTCGCGATAGATATAACTGATTTGATCGGATGTGAGACCGGAAGTTTGATCAAATTTACGTAATGGTTCGATGCGCTGCCGATCGGCTGATAGGAGTTGAATGCCTTTACCGAAGGTTCCGATCCATAGGCGTCCTTGGTGATCTTCGGTTATACTGCTGATATGGGCGTTTCGGAGCAGCCCTTCGACCACCGGATTTGGTTTTTCTTCAAGCTTATTGGCTAAGTAGCGCATTTCTTTTACACCATAACCATTGCTGCCTATCCAAAAATGGCCTGCTTGGTCTTTATAAATGACCGTTATGGGCACGTTTGAGAACATGAAAGACGGTTTCTCACCCGGATTTAATATGGCCAGTCCGTTTCGGGTGCCGATGATAAACCGACCGGCTTCTGAAAAGATGGCATTGACGTAGTTGGATGGTAGGTATTGTTTGCCTGTACGGTTATTGATAAGCTTAAAGAAGTGATTGCCTTTATTGAAGTATGCGGCTCCGCCTGCGGATGAACCGAGCCATAGCAAGCCGTATTTATCTTCAAAAATGCAGTTTACTCGGGCAAGACTGCCTGTAAAGTTTTCTGAAACGGTACTGTTCGTAACACGTATAATCGGGATGGGGTGATCTGATTGTGTCCTCATCTGATTAAGTTGATATAATCCGTTCCCGAGTGTACCGATCCATAAGGTTTTTTGCTTGTCTAGGAAGAGCGAAGTGATTTTCTGGATAGGTTTAGAGAGATGCATGTCGGTTACATGATATGCATGCCGACCTTTCTTTTGTGGTTGTAATTGATAAAGAGCATTATTGTTGCCTACGTAAAGTCCTCCTTTATAGTCGCTCACCATTTGTGGTGCTATGGTTTTTGATGGAAGGTTAATCTTGAAAATAGTGCCCGATGGGTAATGGAAGCTATAGATATTGGAAAATGTAGCAAAGACCATTTCGTCTGCCGAGGTAAAGACCATGGTCAGTATCGTTTGATTGCCAGAAAATTTGGTTAACACATGGTCGGAGATCACCATTTGGCTATCGGATGTCATATCAATCAGATAAACGCCTTTCTGCCGCGTGGCTACCCATACTTGCCCTTGGGTATTTTCGCTGATGGTCGAAATCCACAGGTCATCTGTCGGGATGTCAAGTCTTTTAAATGTTTCGGTTTCAGGGTGGTAATAACAGAGACCATGATGTTGCGTCCCTATCCAGATATAACCTCTTCTATCTTTGTGCAGAGCAGTTATCTTGCTGTCGGGCAAACTGCTCATATCGAAGGGATCTGCCTTAAACGATTTCACTGTTCGCCCATCGTACCTGTTCAAGCCATTGTTTGTTCCAATCCAAAGATAGCCCAAATCGTCTTGTACAATCGCTGTCACGTCGCTATGCGATAAACCTTCGTTTACACTGAGCTGTTTTAGCGAGTAAATGCCCTCCTGTTCTTGAGCCACCGCATCAACACTCGATAAAAAACAAATCAGTATGCATATAATGGTAAGGGCTTTCATTGGAATAAATATCATTGGATCATCTATACAACCTGGTCTAAAGTAGCACTTTGGCTATACATACACAAGATGAAAGACGGTGGTATAGAGATATAAAATAGGGGGTAATCGGGCTTCTTCACGCAAAATCCATCTATTTAACCCCGTATATATATCTGATTGCCCCTTTTAAGGGGTGGCTATTGTGGGTATGTTTGCCCTACAATTGATAACCGATTATGTTAAACCTAAAGTAATAAATATGATTAAACTATTATCTTTTATTCAGAAATCTACGTTATTTCTTTTGTTATTTGTCGGTGTGCTGGCATGTTCTAAAGTAAATAAGCACATGTACGTTGTGTCGAAAACGGTATACCTCGATCCGGATAGTGTATATGTAGCAAACCTATTTCCAAAAGATCAACGGCAGCTTATTGGTATGTGGGGACACGATATTAAGCAAGAGGGGAAAGCTGAGAACCTGACTGTAGCGGCCTGCCAGCAAATATTCCAAACAGGCAAATTCAATTTACTCCGCATTCCATTTTATTCCGCTGCACATAACATGGATGGTTCTGTCAGGGAAGATTACCTCACACAACTGGTTTCTAATGATAGCGTAGACAATACGGTTACCTGGGAGAAAATACCCATTACCGGAGAATGGTTTTATTTAAAGAATGTTGCCCATCAGAAATACTTAAGGGCGATTTCGGATAACTCGGTAGAAATGGAGGATACAACTGCTACGGGTAACTGGACCCAATGGCGGCTCATTGATGCGGGGAATGGATGGTTTCATTTGCAATCAAGAGGCTTTGTTAACAAATACCTGAGTGGAAATAATGACAGCGAAGTTCGTATGGTGGCCAATACACAAACAGGTAGCTGGACCCAATGGAAGTTGATAAATGCCCCGAACGGAAAGTATTATATCAGCAATAGAGGGTTAACCAAACGAATTAAGGGAGGAGGCAATGCATATACCTCCATTATAGCGGCCATTAATAGAGCTATACAGAATGGAAATCCAGATTTATATGCTTCGCATAAGATTTATGATAGTAGTGATTTCAGTACGAGTAGAAATAGCAATTTTGGCCCTTTTTACACGACGTCAGGCATCAATACAACCGGTTTTGCAGCGAGCATCGATACTTTCCTGAATTATATCTATGCACATACAGGCAAACAGGTCAAATATTTAGCACCACGATGTGAGCTAGGAAACTTTTGGACACCAGAGAACTTCGTAAGTGTGGTTAGCAAGCTGAGTAACCCTCCGCTCATTGTTGGGCCTGAAGCGGCCCATGCTGTTAATTCGGTAAGTTTTTGGACACCCGCAGTTCAAGCAGTGGTAGATATCAAGTCAACGCATAACAAAGAAAACGCTCCTTTATGGCCAGACAGTACGATGTTTGATTGGGACGGTGAAACCGTAGGTGGCTCGCAAGGCAAATTCATGTCATTGGTTTTTAAACTGCATGAAGCTTTTTATAAAGGTGGGGTTACTGGGATTGTTTTTTGGGGAGACACGCATTTGAACAATACTATTGATGATGGAGATAATGGTCCCTTCCGGAGAGAGCTGGTTGCTGCTTCAGCGTACCCTTTAATTGGGTGTCAACCTTCGCTGGATACAGCGGCTTCGGTTATCGGCTTTGAAACCGCCCAACCCGATAGGTTTAAGCTGTTTTACTGTTCAACCAAAACAGTTCAATTCAATTTTGACCAAGAGTTACAATTAAGCAGTATACCTACTGATGCGGTCAATATAACGGCAAATTCTTTCTGTTTGCCCGCAACCGGAAGTGCGGCTTATCGAAGCTTCGAAATAGAAATTGTAAACTAATATATCAATGATTTAGCAAATTATAAATGTAGTATGATGATTCAATTTTATTCTAAATGTTTATTGTTTTGCCTATTGGTTGGCATGGTGTCTCATGAGGTGGTGGCGCAAAATCGGCAGACCATCAAGGGGCAGGTGCTCAACGCAACAGATAGAACGCCCATTGGTGGTGCTACCATGAGTGTGGTGGGGGGTACAGCAAAAACCAAAACGGATGCAAAGGGTAACTTCCATCTCAATGTAAACCACAATCGGCCACAAACCCAGATCATGGTGAAAGCTTTAGGCTTTAAAGCGAAAGGTGTGTTTGTTGGCAAGGCTGAAACAGGGCGGGTTACTATTTTGTTGCAAGAGGAAAGTATTGATTTAGATGAAGTAGTGGTAGTAGGTTATGGTACGCAAAAAAGATCAGATCTGACCGGCGCTATTTCGAGTATCAAATCGGACGAAATCGATCAAGCCAGAAGTCCCGAGCTCATGTCTTCTTTGCAGGGAAAAGTGGCTGGTGTACGTATTTTTTCGCAATCAGGTGAGCCAGGTGCCGCCATGAATGTGCAGATAAGAGGCATTAGCTCTTTATATGGTTCTTCTTCACCCTTATTTGTCATTGATGGTATTCAATACGATGTGAACGACAGCGAAGTTGCCACATCAGATATGGCCAATATGGGTAACAGTTCCAATCCATTGGCCATGCTAAACCCGGCCGATATTGAATCCATAGAGGTTTTAAAGGATGCTTCGGCCACGGCTATCTATGGCTCGCGTGGTGCAAACGGGGTGGTGATGATTACAACGAAATCTGGCAAGTCGGGCCGGAGTGCAACGGTTTATGACGCATATGTCAAGTTCTCCAGCACATCTAAAAAAATAGAAATGCTGAACGGGGATGAGTTTATTGATTATCAGCGTATGGTGAATCCCGTCTCGGCGCTCTTTTATAATTATGATAAGGAAGGTAATCTGGACTTGAATAACCCCAAAGATCCGTATCAACTGCCTCAACATGACTGGCAAGCCGAGATGATGCGCCCAGCCATTAGCCATAATCATAATTTAAGTATCAGTGGTGGGACCGGAAAAACCAATTATTGGGCAGGTATGGGATACTTAGATGAAGAGGGGCTAGTGCGAAAAAATGGACTAAAAAGGTACACCATGCGGATGAAGATCAATCATGAAGTCAATAAAAAGATTAAAATGGGGATGAACGTGAATGCCTCTTACACCGATTTAAATGGAGCAGTAAACACCGGTCAGGCAAATGATTGGAACGGTATATTACAGCAAACACTCACCTCCAAACCCATTTCTTATTTCGATTCAGAATATGATGAAACGGTTGGTTTTGTAACGCCTGTATCCATTATTGATAATACCTATAAAAACATTGGTACCTTAAAGGCAATTGGAAATGGGTTTATAGAAGCGGAGCTGACAAAAAACCTGAAATTGAATATATCGGCAGGCGGAATCATTTCCAGTTCCAAAGGTAAAGAATTCTATTCGCGATACACAACGATGGGGAATACGAATAACGGGGTAGGCATTATACAGGAAAGAAGAAGCTTTAACTGGTATAATACCAATCAATTAACCT
>Ga0182735_1002807_pt1 | contig 10289 bp, 5 predicted proteins | sample eDN5th30CKraftMG_FD_128524 | JGI IMG/M metagenome (GOLD analysis project Ga0182735, IMG submission 128524) | Enriched Miracle-Growth compost microbial communities from Emeryville, California, USA - eDNA 5th pass 30_C Kraft MG (version 2) (version 2) ... | reverse complement strand
TTGGACATTTTTTCGCCGCTAAGCGTGATGAAGCCGTGCACATGAAGGCCGTCGGGCGTTTTGCGGCCCGAGAACTTCAGCATGGCGGGCCAGAACAGGGCGTGGAAATACACGATGTCCTTGCCGATGAAATGCACCTGCTCGGTATCGCCGGCGGGGTCGAGCAGGGCGTCGAAATCAAGCCCCTGCTTGTCGCAGTAGGCCTTGAACGAGGCCAGGTAGCCTACCGGCGCGTCGAGCCAGACGTAGAAGTACTTGCCCGGCGCGTCGGGAATCTCGATGCCGAAGTAGGGCGCATCGCGCGAGATGTCCCAGTCGGCCAGATTGGCTTCGCTGTCTTCTTTGCCCGTACCCAGCCATTCGCGGGTCTTGGCCAGCACTTCGGCCTGCAGGCGCTTTTTTCCCCGGCGGTTGTCGCCGGCTGTCCATTCTTGCAGGAACTCCACGCAGCGAGGGTCGGACAGCTTGAAGAAGAAGTGCTCGGACGACTTGAGCACCGGCCTGGCCTTGGTGAGCGTGGAATAGGGTTCGATGAGCTCGGTGGCCGCATAGACGGCGCCGCAGGCTTCGCAGGCGTCGCCGTACTGGTCTTTGGTGTGGCAGACCGGGCATTCGCCCTTGATGTAGCGGTCGGGCAGGAACATGCCCTTGACCGGGTCATAGAACTGCTCGACCTCGCGAGAGCTGATGAAGCCGGCTGATTTCAGGCTTTTATAGATGTCGTGCGACAGCGCGACGTTTTCGGGCGAATCGGTCGAGTGCCAGTGGTCGAACTTGACCTGGAAGCCGTCAAGGTAGCGCGGACGTTCGGCGGCGTAGCGCGCCACCAGCTCTTGCGGCGTGATGCCCTCGCTTTCGGCCTTGAGCATGATGGGGGCGCCGTGGGCGTCGTCGGCGCCTACGAAATGCACGGTATGGCCGGCCATTCGCATGGTTCTTACCCAGATGTCGGCCTGGATGTATTCCATGATGTGGCCGATGTGGAAGGAGCCATTGGCGTAGGGCAGGGCAGTGGTGACAAATATCGTGCGCGACATGAACAATGCGTAAAAAAGGGTAAGGAGGGCTTCCGGCCGGGCCGGCGGAATGCACAATAGAACGGCCCTGGCGCGCGGGGACGCGCCAGGGCCGTTCTATTGTAATGAATCGCCGGGGCTTTGGGCGCCGCGCTCGGGGCAGCTTATGGAATTTCGCGCATCTTGACGTCGACGACGTCTTCCTTGCGGAATGCCGAGGGCCGGCTACGGGGCTGGCGGCGTTCGTCCCAGTAGGCGCGCACGCCGAAGGGACGGCCCTTGACGCGGGCCACAATGTACAGGACGCCGATCGCAATGGCGGTAGACACCATGAATACGAAGGCCATGGCCATGCCGCAAATGGCGAGGATGAGAAACAATACGCCGCGGAGAATTTGTGTGAGTGTATTCATATTGCTGGATAGACAGCCAAGGCAGAAAATAATTCCCCGATCCGCTATTCTTGAGGCTTGAGTAGAGAGTTATTTTTTACAAGGCATGAAAATGAGTCCCACTTCTGAGCGAGTCAGTGCCGCACTGGCCGAAGTCGTCGATCCGGCGACCAAACGCAAATTGGGCCCGGCGACCATCAAGAACAGCACGGTTCAACTGAACGGAAGCAATCTAGATCTTACTGTAGCGCTTGATTATCCTTTATACAATGACCAGGCCGAATTGCGGAAACAGCTTGAAACCGCTGTGGCCGCGCTGGGGGTCAGCTTAAGCTCGCTGCAGTTCACCACGCATATCCAGACGCACGCGGTGCAGCCCGGCCTCAAGCCGCTGTCCACTGTGCGCAACATCATCGCCGTCGCGTCGGGCAAGGGCGGCGTCGGCAAAAGCACCACCTCGGTCAACCTGGCCCTGGCGCTCAGCGCCCAGGGTGCAAGGGTGGGCCTGCTGGATGCCGACATCTATGGCCCCAGCGTGCCCATTATGCTGGGCGTTTCGGGCAAGCCCAAAAGCCTCGACAACAAATCCATGGAGCCTCTCGAAGGCCATGGCCTGCAGGCCAACTCCATCGGCTTTCTCATCGATCAAGATGCCCCGGCCATATGGCGCGGCCCCATGGTCAGCCAGGCGCTCGAGCAGCTGCTGCGCCAGACAAACTGGCGCGACCTCGACTACCTCATCATCGACATGCCGCCGGGCACCGGCGACATCGCGCTGACGCTCTCCCAAAAGGTGCCTCTTACCGGCGCCGTCATCGTCACTACGCCGCAAGACCTGGCGCTGGCCGACGCCCGCAAGGGCCTGCGCATGTTCCAGAAGGTCGACGTCCCGGTGCTGGGCATCGTCGAGAACATGTCGGTGCACGTGTGCTCCAACTGCGGCCATGCCGAACCCATATTCGGCGAACACGGGGGGCGCGACATGGCGGCCGAATACCACTTGCCCTGGCTGGGCGCCTTGCCCCTGGCCATGGATATTCGCCTGCAGACCGACTCGGGCAAGCCTACCGTGGTGGCCGACCCGCAAGGAAAAGTGGCCGGCCTGTATCACGACATTGCGCACAAGGTGGCCCTTCAGGTGGCTGCCCTGCCGCGCGACTTCTCGGCCAAAATGCCCACGGTCGTGGCCCGACACTAGGCAAGCCGCATCTTGAAGCGCCTGGCGATTGCGTCCACCGTTCTCATGTTTGGCCTGGCCCAGCAGGCGCTGGCGGCCAGGCCCGAGGTCACGATCGACCCGGGGGGCGTTCCCCCGGAAGCCTTGCAGTCCATCATGGGCGCAGTCGATGCCATTACCCGCCTGGCCGAAGACCAGGACGGCGGCGAAGTGTCGCGCCTGCGGCGACGCGCGCGCGACGCCACGCTTTCGGCGCTCGAGACACAGGGCTTTTTTTCGGCCGTGGTCGACCTCGAGGTGGGTTCCGACGTGGCGGGCGAAACCTGGGACATCACTATTGATCCGGGCCCGCGCTCCCAGGTCAACAGCGTCGACCTGGCTTTTGCCGGGCAGATAGCCACGCCCGACTTCGCCGGCCGGGTCAGCGCGCTCGAAAACGCGTGGCCTCTTACCAAGGGCATGCCCTTTATTAACGACGAATGGCACGACGCCAAGACCGAGCTCATCGACAGCGTCAGCCGCAAGGATTTCTACCTGGCCCGCGTCACGGCATCGCAGGCAACCATACAGGCCGACGAGGCGCAGGCCGATCTGCATGTCGCGATCGATAGCGGCCCGCGCGTGCGCATGGGTGAAATCACGGTCAACGGGCTCGAGCGCGTGCCGCGCAAGCTCATCGACCGCTATATCAGATACACCCCGGGCGACCCCTACGACCAGGACCTGCTCGATGAATGGCAGCAGGCGCTGGATTCCACTTCGTTCTTCCGGGGGGCGTTCGTGATGCTCGACGATAACCCCGAGCATCGCTACACCCGGCCCGACGGCGAAGTGGAAATGCCGCTGGCCGTGCGTGTTACCGAGGCGCCCGCGCGGCGGCTGTCGGGTTCGCTGGGCGTGGACAGCGACAACGGGCTGCGGGTTGAGACCCTTTACCGGCAGAACGTGGTTTTTGGCCAGCCGGTCTGGATCGAAACCGGCTTCGGGGTCGACAGGCACCGCCAGCGGGCCTTCTTCGATGTGCACCTGCCCCCCACCGAGCGCGGCTACCAGGACAGCGTGGGCGTGCTGTTCAATCATTCCGACATCGAGGGCCTGGACACCACCCGCTATGGCCTGGGCTGGAAGCGGGTGCAGCAACGCAGGGCGGCCGGCGACAGCCGGGTCGAGTTCGAAACCAGATGGGGCCTGATCGCCGCCTACGACAAGACCAAGATCGAGGGGGCGGAAAGCTACGAGGTGCCGTCGCTGGTGGCCACCTGGCAGTGGCTGCGCCGCGACGTCAACGACAAATACGATCCGCGCGAGGGCAACCTGGTCGACCTGGGCCTGGGCACGGGCATTACGCTGGACAAGGGCGAGCCCTTCCACCGCGCCAGCCTCAGGCTGCAGCAATGGTGGCCGATGGGCAAGCACGACGTCCTGACGGTGCGGGGCGAGGTCGGCAAGGTGTGGTCCAGAACCTCGCGCCTGCCGGAAGACTTCGGCTACCGTACCGGGGGGGCGCGCACCATACGCGGCTACAAGTTCCAGAGCATAGGCCTGCCGCGCGGCGACGCCATCATCGGGGCGCCGGCCCTGGCGGTCGCCAGCGTCGAGTACATCCGCTACTTCACGCAGACCATCGGCATGGCCGTCTTTGTCGACTTCGGCGATGCCAGCGAGTCGTTCGGCGATATGGACCTGGCCTTCGGCTACGGCGTGGGCGCGCGCGTGCGCACGCCGGCGGGGCCATTCGGCATCGACCTGGCCTATGGCCAGCGCGATCGCAGGCTGCGCCTGCACTTTTCCCTGGGGATCGCGTTTTGAGGGGGCTCTTGCGCTGGATGCTGGTATGGCTGGGCCCGGCCCTGGTCCTGCTGCTGGTCGTGCTCTGCGGCTTTCTGGCCTGGACGGTGGGTTCCGAGCCTGGCACCCGCTGGGCGCTGAGCACGGCCGCGCAGCAGATGGACGGCCGGATCAAGGGCGTCGAGGGTTCGATATGGCGCGGCCTGAAGGTCGGAGAACTGAACCTGCGCGTGCCCGCGGCCGACATACACATCAAGGATTTCGAGCTGCGCGTCGAGTGGCGCGAACTGCTCGACCGGCGCCTGCGCGCCACCAACCTGTCCGTCGGCCTGCTGGACATCGACGTGCTTAGCGACGCCGAGAAGCAGCCCAGGACCGAACCTTTTTCCATGCCGGCGATTCCCTTCCGCATTGCGCTCGATCGCTTCTACCTGGGCGAGCTCGACGTCAAGCTCGACGGCGAGCCCCTGCTGCTCGACGTTCGAGACCTGCAGGCTTCGCTGGCCCTGACCGAAAGCGACGCGCAACTGGTCTTCCAGAACCTCAACCTGGGCCGCGACGGCATCGAGGCCGACATCAAGGGCGACTTCCGCCTGCTCGAGCTTGCCGACCCCTGGCCGCTGGCGCTGCATATCGAAACCCGCGCCCATAGCGAGCAGCCCAATTCGCCCTTGTGCCTGCGCCACTTCATGCCCGACCTGCCCACGACCGTGCCCACGGTCGGGCTGTCCGCGCCCGAAGCAGGGGAAGCCCGGCGCGGCAGCCCCGATGACGAGGGAGACGGCTCGAACGGGCAGGAATCGGACGACACGATCAGCCCCAATCCGCTTACCGACCTGGCGGGCATCAGCTCGGCCTGCGCGCTTGACCTCGAGATCAACGCCCGCGGCAGCCTCGACGAATTGGCCCTGGACTTGAAAGGCGAGGGCCAGGACCTGAATCTCGACCTGCACGCCGAGCTGGCGCCTCGCGCCGGATTTCCCCTGAAGCGCGGCGACCTAGCCCTAAGGCTCGCCGACGGCTCGTCGTTCACGGGCGAGGTCGCCTGGAACCTGGCTGAGCAGGACGGCGTCACGCAAGATCATGTCGTGGGGTCGTTTACCGCGGACAAACTCAATTTTCTGTTGCTGGCGGGCGATGCGGTGCCGCCCGGCTCACTCACCGCCAAGCTCGATTTCGACGCGCAGCTGCTGGAACACCGCGAGCCCTTGTCGGCCAGCCTGAACCTGCGGGTGGATCCTGCTTCGCGCTGGAACGGGCAGGAGCTTTCCGGCGGCATCCGCGCCACGGTGGTCAACGTGGCATCGGCCAGCCAGCGCAAGCAGGAACTGGCCGCCGGAACTCTGTGGCAAAACCTGCAACTGCCCGAGTTCGACATGAACCTGAGCGTGGGCCGGCACAAGCTGGCCGGTCAGGGTTCCCTGGGCACCCCCGGCAGCCGCCTGAACCTGGACCTGGCCGTGGCCGCCCTGGCGGACCTGTGGCCGGGGCTGCCCGGAGGCGCGCAAGCGCAAGGCTGGATCGGCGGCACGCTGCAGCAGCATGCGGCCGACCTGCGGGCCACCTACACCCCCGAAGAACCGGATGCAAACAAGGTGGGTGGTGCGCCGGTCGAAGCCCACGTCGCCCTGCAGGGCCAGTGGGGGCCGTTGCAACAAGGCGGGCAGCAAGAAGGCTGGCAAGGCCGCATTACCGCGTTGAACGCCACGCATGCAGGCTTGGGGTTCGATATGCGGTCCCCGCTCGATCTGGTGTTTGCGCCCCAGGCACAGGCGCCCGGCTGGCAGTGGCGGATCGGCGCCACTTCGCTGGGCATCAAGCTGCCTTCGGGCAGCGAGGCGGTGGTGCGGCATGGGCGTTCCAATGTGGGCGGGGGGCGCTGGGAAACCCAGGGAAGCATCGACAGGCTGGTGATCTCGCGCGACATCGTCAAAGAGCTCGAGGCCCTGATTCCCACCGGCGACGCCGCTCAGGACAGAGGCCGCATCATCGTCGACGACGACGACAAGTTCTCTTCGGTCGAGCTTGTTTTCAATGCGGACTGGAACCTGAGCTTCGCCGGCGCGCTGGCTGGTTCGGTCGATGTGCGCCGCCTGTCCGGCGACTTCATCGTTCCGGCCGAGCCCGAGTTTCCGCTGGGCCTGCGCAACCTCGACCTGCACCTTACCGCCACGCCCAATGGCGGGTCCGCCAGCAGCAGGCTTGCGGCCGAACTGAACGTTGCCACCGAGAAAATGGGCCAGGTCAGGGCCACGGCCGGCGCCGTGCTGCGCAGTCCGCCCGGCGGGGGCTTCGTCCTGGACACGACGCCGCGCACCTTCAATCTGCTTGCCGATATCAACGACCTGAGCTGGCTGGCGTTTTTCACGGGCGACGCCATGGACATAGGCGGTATCCTGCATGCCGACGTGCGCGGCAACGCGGGGGCGGACGGCACCTGGACGACCGAGGGCAGCGTAACGGGACGCGAGATCCGCGTCGTGCGCATCGACGACGGCGTGCGGCTGCTGGATGGAGAACTTTCGGCCCGCCTGGAAGGCGACCGCTTCATTCTGGAAAGCCTGCGCTTTCCCGCCCGCTTGCGTGTGACTCCCGACGAATGGCGTACGGCGGAATGGGTATCCACCAACCCGGACGCCCAGGATGGCAGCCTTACCCTGAGCGGCAGCTGGAACCTGAGTGAGTCGGTGGGCGAGATAGACATAGACCTGTTCCGCTACCCGCTCTTGCAGCGTTCCGACCGCTACGCCATGGTAAGCGGCAAGCTGCGCGTCGATGCGCCCCTGCCGCGGTTTTCGCTGTCGGGCGAGATCACCGCCGACGCGGGCTGGATCGACCTGGACATGCTCAGCAGCGTTCCCACGGTGGACAGCGACGTGGTGGTGGTGCGTTCGGGCGTCAAGCCTAAGGCCAGCACGCCCATGGACATCGAGCTGGACCTGTCCATCGACCTGGGGCCGCGCTTCTATATTACGGGTTTTGGCGTCAATTCGGGCCTGGTGGGGCAGATGCGCCTGCTGATGCACGAGGGCAAGCTCACCGCCGAGGGGGCGCTGCGCACCCGGGGCGGGGCCATCGACGTCTATGGACAGCACCTCCAACTGCGGCGCGGCACCATTACCTTCCAGGGCGACATCGCCAACCCGGTGCTCAATATCGAGGCGCTGCGCACGGGCCTTGCGGTCGAGGCGGGCGTGCGGGTTGCTGGTACGGCCAAGAGGCCGCGCATCGATCTGGTGTCCTACCCCGAGGTCAGCGACGTGCAGAAGCTGTCGTGGCTGCTGCTGGGCCATGGTCCGGATGATTCCGGCGGCGACGCGGCGCTGCTGTTTTCGGTGGGCACCTCTTTTCTAAGCGGCGATGAACCGTTCTACCGCAAGTTCGGCATCGATGAGCTCACCATGCGATCGGGCGAACTGGGCAGCACCGGCAGCATCCTGCCGGTCGAAAGCGTGGTGCGGGGGCTGGACTCCGGCACCAGCAACATCGAGAACCAGTTCATCGTGGCAAGCCGGCGCATTACCGACGGCATGACGGTCAGCATCGAGCAGGCGCTGTCCGATACCGGCACGGTGGGCCGCCTGAGCTATCAGATCGCGCGGCGGCTGTCGGCGCAACTGAGCGTGGGCACCGTCAACGGTATTGCCTTGATCTATCGGACTATTTTCCGCGATTAGCGGTTTTCCACCCACAGACGCCCGCCAGTCATGGCGAAGGGATAAAATAGGCGCCCACGTCATAAGGGAATGGGCAATGAGCATAAAAAGTGATCGCTGGATTCGAGAGAGTGCGCAAAAGCAGGGCATGATCGAGCCTTTCGAGCCGGGCCAGGTGCGCCAGGCGGCCGACGGTTCGCGCATTGTCAGCTATGGCACAAGCAGCTACGGCTACGACGTGCGCTGCGCCAACGAGTTCAAGATCTTTACCAACATCAATTCCACCATCGTCGACCCCAAGGCCTTCGATGAAAAGTCCTTTGTCGACTTCGTGGGCGATGTGTGCATTATTCCGCCCAATTCTTTTGCGCTGGCGCGCACGGTCGAGTACTTTCGCATTCCCCGCAGCGTGCTGACGATCTGCCTGGGCAAAAGCACTTATGCGCGCTGCGGCATCATCGTCAACGTCACGCCTCTTGAACCCGAATGGGAAGGCCACGTCACGCTCGAGTTTTCAAACACCACCCCTTTGCCCGCGAAAATCTACGCGGGCGAAGGTTGCGCCCAGATGTTGTTCTTCGAAGGCGACGAAGTCTGCGAAACTTCGTATCGCGACCGTGGCGGCAAGTATCAGGGCCAGCAAGGCGTCACCTTGCCCCGCACGTAGCGCACATTGCATCAACAGGCCCTAGCAGGGAGTCCACAGCATGAAATTCCGTTTCCCCATCGTCATCATCGATGAAGACTATCGAGCCGAGAACACCTCGGGCCTGGGCATCCGGGCGCTGGCGGCCGCCATCGAGGCCGAGGGCGTCGAGGTGCTGGGCGTTACCAGCTATGGCGACCTGAGTTCTTTTGCCCAGCAGCAAAGCCGCGCCAGCGCCTTCATTCTGTCGATCGACGATGAAGAGTTCGACGTCGATTCGCCCGAGGACGTGGCCAACGCCATCAAGAACCTGCGTTCCTTCATCGGCGAACTGCGCTTTCGCAACGAAGACATTCCCATCTACCTGTATGGCGAAACCCGAACCTCGCAGCATATTCCCAACGACATCCTGCGCGAGCTGCACGGTTTCATCCATATGTTCGAGGACACGCCCGAGTTCGTGGCCCGGCACATCATCCGCGAGGCGCGTGCCTACCTCGACAGCCTGGCGCCGCCGTTCTTTCGCGAGCTGGTCAAGTATGCTTCCGACGGTTCGTACTCGTGGCACTGCCCGGGGCATTCGGGCGGCGTGGCCTTTTTGAAGAGCCCCGTGGGCCAGATGTTCCATCAGTTCTTCGGCGAGAACATGCTGCGCGCCGACGTGTGCAACGCCGTGGACGAATTGGGCCAGCTGCTGGACCACACCGGGCCGGTGGCCGAATCAGAACTCAATGCCGCGCGCATCTTCAATGCCGACCACTGCTTTTTCGTGACCAACGGCACGTCCACCTCGAACAAGATCGTGTGGCACGCCAACGTGGCCATGGACGACGTGGTGGTGGTCGACCGCAACTGCCACAAGTCCATTCTGCACGCCATCACCATGACCGGCGCCATCCCGGTGTTTCTGCGCCCCACGCGCAACCACCTGGGCATCATCGGCCCGATCCCGCTGTCAGAGTTCGAGCCCGAGAGCATCCGGGCCAAGATCGAGGCGCACCCTTTCGCCAGCAAGATCAAGAACAAGAAGCCGCGCATTCTTACCATTACGCAAAGCACCTATGACGGCGTCAGCTACAACGTGGAAATGATCAAAGAGAAGCTGGGCTCCGAGATCGACACGCTGCACTTCGACGAGGCCTGGATACCGCACGCGGCCTTCCACGAGTACTACAAGGACATGCACGCCATCGGCAAGAACCGGCCGCGCAGCAAGGACGCCATGATCTTTGCCACGCATTCCACGCACAAGCTGCTGGCGGGTTTGTCGCAGGCTTCGCAGATCACGGTGCAAGACTCCGAGACCCGCAAGCTTGACCGCAACGTGTTCAACGAAGCCTTTCTCATGCATACGTCCACCTCGCCGCAGTACGCCATTATTGCGTCCTGTGACGTGGCGGCGGCCATGATGGAGCCGCCGGGCGGCACGGCGCTGGTCGAGGAAAGCATCAGCGAGGCCCTGGATTTTCGCCGCGCCATGCGCAAGGTCGAATCCGAATTCGGCAAGAACGACTGGTGGTTCAAGGTATGGGGTCCCAAGCGCCTGGCAAGCGAAGGCATAGGCCATCGCGACGACTGGATGCTCGAGGCCGACGACGAATGGCACGGCTTCGG
>Ga0182735_1002806_pt1 | contig 10290 bp, 7 predicted proteins | sample eDN5th30CKraftMG_FD_128524 | JGI IMG/M metagenome (GOLD analysis project Ga0182735, IMG submission 128524) | Enriched Miracle-Growth compost microbial communities from Emeryville, California, USA - eDNA 5th pass 30_C Kraft MG (version 2) (version 2) ... | reverse complement strand
GCAAACCAATTCAGCCATGCGATCCCGGCTCGCCGTGCTGCGCACGTCGTCCGGGAAAGCAAGTCATGAGCGTTTTGGCGGTTCAAAAGGGCTTCGCGAGCGGCTGCGCCACCCGCACGTGCTGCCGGGAGCCATTTGTCAGCAGGCGCGATGGGCCGATTTTCGGTATGGCGGCTCCGCGTTTTCGGTAGCGATGCCCGTCGTTCGGCACCATGGATCGCGGGAACACGTCTCGCGATGACACGGGTGCGATGGCGACCTACGCCGCCACGTAACCGCCGTCGACATTGTAGTTGGCGCCGGTCACGTAGCTGGCGCGATCCGAGCAGAGCCAGCACACCATTTCGGCGATTTCCTCCGCTTGGCCCATCCGGCGCGCGGCCGTGGCACGCAGGATGTCCTCGCCGCGGCGCTGCATGACCTCGCGCGTCATCTCGGTCTCGATGTAGCCTGGACAGACGGAGTTCACGCGGATGTTCTGCGTCGCATATTCGATGGCGGCCGTCTTGGTCAGACCGACGACGCCGTGCTTGGCGGCGACGTAGGCAGACGAGGTCGGCAGCCCCACGAGGCCGGCGATCGAGGCTGTGTTGACGATGGCGCCGGACCCCTGCTGCAGCATCACCTCGATCTCGGCGCGCATGGCGAGCCAGACGCCCTTGAGGTTGACGGCGATCATCCGGTCGAAAGAGTCTTCCGACCATTCCGCGGTCTTGAGGCCGGCGGCATTGACGTTGTAGCCGGAAATGCCGGCGTTGTTGAATGCACAGTCCAATCGTCCGAAAGCCTCGACCGTTCGCTTCACCATGGCATTGACGTCGGCGGCGCTGGAAACTTCCACCTTGATCGCGATGGCCTGTCCGCCGCCGCTGTTGATCAGCTCGACGGTTTCCTTGGCGCCGACCTCGTTGAAGTCGGCGACTGCAACGCGCGCGCCTTCTTTGGCGAAAAGAACCGCGGCAGCGCGGCCGATGCCGCGGGCTGCGCCTGAGATCAGCGCTGTCTTGCCTTCGAGCATGCCCGTCATAGCTGTTCCTCCGTCGCATGTTGGTTGGCCCATGATGCGATGGAGGCGAGCCGGGGGCAATCACACATCAATATCGGGGCAGGGTGCATGGGCGGCCGAAAAAGCGTTGCCGCCGCCGACCCAGATGGCATGATCGGTGACAGTCGAACCACCCACCGGAAAGCGTGCCCTCATGTCTTTTGCGCCCGCCAGCGACGTTCTTGCCGACTACACCGTTCTCGATCTCACACGCGTGCGATCGGGTCCGACATGCGTGCGCCAGCTCGCCGACTGGGGCGCCAACGTCATCAAGATCGAGGATCCGGAATCCGACAAGGTCGGACTGGGCGGGCCGCGCTCGGGCTCGGATTTCCAGAACCTGCACCGCAACAAGCGGTCCATCACGCTGAACCTCAAATCTCCCGCCGGCCGCGAGGTGTTCATGGCGCTGGCCGCCCGTGCCGACGTGATCGTCGAGAACTACCGGCCCGACGTGAAGAAGCGCCTCGGCATCGATTATGAGGCCGTCTCGAAGATCAATCCGCGCATCGTCTACGCGTCGATCTCCGGCTTCGGACAGGATGGGCCGCTCGCCAAGCGGCCGGGCTTCGATCAGATCGCGCAGGGCATGGGCGGCCTGATGTCGATCACGGGCGAGCCGGGCAAGGGACCGATGCGCGTCGGCATTCCGATCGCGGACCTGACGGCCGGCATCTTCTGCAGCCAGGGCATTCTGCTCGCGCTGATGGAGCGCCAGAAATCGGGCAAGGGACAGTGGGTGCAGACTTCGCTGCTGCAGGCTCAGGTGTTCATGCTCGACTTCCAGGCGACCCGCTGGCTGATGGACAAGGAAGTGCCGCCGCAGGCCGGCAACGATCACCCGACGTCGATCCCGACAGGCGTCTTCAAGACGTCGGACGGGTACATCAATATTGCCGTCGCGGGCCAGAAGATGTGGGAGAAGTTCGCCGCGCTGTTCGATGACGAAGGCTTCAAGAGCCCCGACTTCGCCAACGGAAAGAGCCGCTCCAAGAACCGCAAGGCGCTCAACGCGCTGATCGAGAAGCACACGAGCCGGAACTCGTCCGCCTATTGGATCGAGATGCTGAATGCCAACGGCTGTCCGGCCGGAGAGATCAACTCGATCGATCAGGTGTTCGGGCTGGAGCAGGTCCGCCATCTCGGCCTGGCGCAGCGGATGAACAGCCAGGAGCGGGGGGAAACCGAGGTGCTCGGCCAGCCGATCCTGATGAGCCGCTCGAAGGCCTCCGTGCGCGTGCCACCACCGAAGCTCGGCCAGCATACCGAGGAGGTCCTTGCCGAGATCGGCTACGAGCCGGACGCGATCGCCAAGCTCAGGACAGACGGGGCGGTTTAGATGTCAGCGGCCTCGAGCGGCAACGTGATCAGCTCACGGTGAACTTGGTCGCTTTCTCGCGGACGAGGCCCTCCTGGGCGACGGTGGCGACAAGTGTGCCGTCGCGGGTGAAGACGCTGCCGCGGCAGAGGCCTCGCGCGCCGTAGGCGCTGGGGCTGTCTTGCGCGTAGAGCAGCCATTCGTCGGCGCGGAAGGGACGGTGAAACCACATCGCGTGGTCGAGGCTGGCGAGTTGGATGTCTGTCTCGAAGGCGAGGCGTCCGTGCGCGATCAACGCTGTATCCAGCAGCGTAAAATCGGAGGCATAGGCCAGCACGCACTGGTGGAACGTGGGTACATCGGGAAGCCGGCCCGTCGTCCGCATCCAGACCATCTGCTCGGGAGCGCGCGGCTTCCTCTCGAAATAGCGCGAGGGATCGACGAAGCGGACCTCAATCGGCCGCTCACGCTCCCAGTAGCTGCGCATGTTGTCCGGCAGATGCGGCATCAGGCGGGCGAGCAGGTCCTTCTCGCTCGGCAGATCCTCCGGCGCGGGGACATCCGGCATCTGAGAGCCGTGGTCGAAGCCCGGCTCAGCCTTGTGGAACGATGCGGTGAGCGCGAAGATCGGGCGCCCGTGCTGGATCGCCTTCACGCGCCGCGTGGTGAAGCTGCCGCCGTCCCTGATGCGCTCGACGTCATAGACGATGGGGGCCTTCGGGTCGCCGCCGAGCAGGAAATAGGCGTGAGCGGAATGGGCGAGCCGCCCCTCGGGGACTGTCCGCACGGCCGCGACGAGGGCCTGTCCGAGAACCTGCCCTCCATAGACCCGCTGCCATCCGACACTCGGTCCGCGGCCGCGGTACAGGTTTTCCTCGAGCTTCTCGAGATCGAGAACCGAGAGAAGGGTGGTAAGAGCAGCACTTGCATCGGCTGGCGTCATGGCGCATCGCCTCGTCCGTTTCGCAATGGCCCGCCTTGAGCCATAGTGCGTCGGGTGGAAGAAGGGGGCGAGACACGGCCATGTCAAGGCGGGCTGGCGTGCTGGACTGAAGTTCGCGGCATCATCTGCCGCAAGGCATGACGGACGTCGGAATCGGGACGCCGGCGCAAGGCTGATGGACGCCGTGCGGAATGCTCCTGTCAGGCAATTGTGTCGCGCACCCAAGGAGCCTCAATGGCATTCGAGACGAGCCAGACCATCGACGTGGCCATAGCCGGCGGCAGCTTTGCAGGGCTCGCGCTGGCGCTCGCGCTGGCGCAGGCGGAAGGCGGCGGGCCGAGCGTTGTCTTGCTCGAACGCGGGCCTCTCGATGCGGCGTTTCCGGAGCGGCGTGATCCTCGGGCTTTTGCACTCTCGGCCGGCTCGAAGCGGTTGCTCGAGGCGATCGGCGTCTGGGGTGCTCTCGCCGAGCACGCGCAGGAGGTCGCGGCCATCGACATCACCGACAGTGCGCTCGCCGATGCGGTCCGGCCGATCCTGCTGAGCTACGAGACGATGGCGGCCGGCGAGCCGCAAATGCTCATTCTCGAAGCCGATCGGTTGCGGAGCGCGCTCATCGAAGCGGTTCGATCGGAGCCGCGCATTGCCGTGATGGCGCCTGCGGAAGTCACCGCTACGGATGTCACGGCAGGCGGCCGTCGGGCCGTTGTTGACGGGGCGGACGGGCTCACGACGCGCCTGCTCGTGGCCGCCGACGGAGCGCGTTCGCGGATCCGCTCGATGGCCGATATCGGCGTCGTCGGCGGTACGTTCCGGCAGCAGGGCATTGCCGTCATTGTGGGCCACGAGCATGAGCACGGCGGGCGCGCCGTGCAGCACTTCCTGCCGGCGGGTCCGTTCGCTCTGTTGCCGCTTCCGGGACGTCGCTCGTGCATCACGTGGTCGGAGAGCGAAACGCGTGCCCGCGAGATCATGGCGCTCGATGATCCGGCGTTTCTCGAAGAGGCACAGCGGCGTGCCGGTTGGCGGCTCGGCACGCTGACACTCGAAAGCGGACGGGCGTCCTGGCCGCTCACGGGCCATCTCGCCCGCAGCCTGGCCGGGCCGCGGCTGGCACTCGTCGGCGACGCGGTGCGCAGCGTTCATCCGATCGCGGGCCAAGGCGTGAACCTCGGTTTCAGGGACGTGGCTGCGCTGGCCGAGGTCATTGTCGAGGGGGTGCGTCTCGGCCTCGACGTGGGTGATGCAACCCTGTTGACGCGCTACGAGCGCTGGCGCCGTGCGGACGGCGTCCAGTCCGCCGCGGCTTTCGCGGCTCTGAATGCGCTCTTCTCGAGCGACTCGATCGCCGTTCGGACTTTACGGGATGCCGGTCTCGGGGTGGTCGACCGATTGCCCGCGCTGAAGAGCCTCATCGTGGCCGAGGCAGCCGGGGCGACGGGGGAGGTGCCTCGACTGCTCGAAGGGCTGCCGCTGTAAATCCGGCACGCCCGAAATCATATCCGGCTCGCGAAGCCTGCGGATTACCAGCTCCGTCTCGGTCCCGTATCGATGTGGAACAGCCCGCCGCCATAGTGCTTGAAGCCGCCGACGAGCCCGCGGATGAAGCTCGATGCTGCGCCCCAGTTGCCATGGATGCGGAAGTCGGCCGCATCGCCCGTCAGATGCTTGGAACGCGGCGCCCCGCCGACCCTGGAGTTGCGGGAGCGGCTCCGGCACGTGGAGTTCACCGTGACCGAGCCGAAGCGAGACGCAACCCGGGCCAGGACGCTGCGGAGCGACCCGTTGAGGCATCCCGGGCTCGCAGCCCACTTGATGGAACCGCCGCCGGCAACGCTGCGGGAGGGCTTCTCCGGCAGGGTATGCGTGTTGCCGAGACTCGCGACCCGAACGTGCTTCTGCCGGGCATGCTGCTTGTGGCGATGGGCTTTGCCGTGGGCCTTGCTGTGACGGCGCATGTGTGCCGGGCGCTCATGGTGGCTTCGTGTGATCGATGCGCGGGGTGCCCGCCGGTGTGCAGGCTTGGCGTCCTCGTCATCGTCGCTCGACAGGGATGCGGTGATGATCGGGCGCTCGGTATGGAACGTTTCGCGCATCCAATATTCCGGCGTATCGGCCTTCGCGACGTCGATCGTGCCGAAGAGAAGGGCACTGGCTGCGATGGGCACCAGCAAGGCGGTGCTCGCCGCAAGGCGGCGGTGAATGACGCGGTCGGACATGATCGATACTCCCCTGCGTTCGCCGCGCCGACGAGCGAACATGCTCGACACGAGGGGGTCCGCGCGGCCTGCTCCCCGACAGGGGCGGCCAAGTAGACGCGTCCGTCTTGAATTGGGACGCGCAACTGTCCGTATGGTTTACGGGCGTGGTTAACAATTGTCCGGCGGGAGCGCGGCGGGAGTCCGATGGGGCAGTTGTTGCGCCATCAACTATTTGTCGCTTGCGTCAATGCTTTGTCCGGACCTGCTCAGAAATGGAAACGGCGCCCGGACAAGCGATTCGAGCGCCGTTAACCTCGATTCGAGGTGACGTATCCGTCAGTGCAGGCTGGCGATTTCCAGCTCACCGTCGAGAGCGTGACCGACCGCCGCCTGCCGGCTGTCCGTCAGCGCGATCGGCGTGCCGTCGGCGGCATGCAGCGCATAGAGATCAATTCCACGTGGCAAGCCCTTGACGCTGGGGAACATCCGGCGCGCTTCTGCACTCGTCATCGCCTTGATGTAGGCGACCTGGCCATCTCCCAGACGGGCGAGCTCCAGCTCGCTGATGAGCGCTTGACGGCTGTCAAGGGACCGGATCGCGCGCGACCGAGGCGCGGTCGTGCGCTTGGTGGTTGGGCGTTTTCTAGTCTTCTGCATGACGCCACTCCTTGTCTGCCCGGCATCCCGGGCGAAGCGCGAGCATATGATCCTTGCAAACACCTTGACAGGCGCTGCAGTCCTCACCACGCCGCGCAATCATCGGCTGATTCGCTTGTCGGGACTGTAACTCAAACGGCTCAAGTGCCAGGTTTCTGTCGGCCGATTTCGATCCTGCGTACCATTCTGTCAGGTTCGTGGCGTACCAGATCCACTGTCAGGAGACCGTTCTCCAGATCGGCCGAACGAACCTCGATACCATCCGCTAGCACGAAAGTGCGCTGGAATTGCCGCGCGGCAATGCCGCGGTGCAGGTATTCGCGGTCCCGCTCGTCCTCCTGTTTTCCTCTGACGATCAACTGGTTATCTTCAACCAGGACGTCGAGTTGATCGCGCTTGAAGCCAGCGACGGCCAACGTGATGCGTAAAATGTCGGGTCCGTCGTCGGTGCGGCCAATGCGCTCGATGTTATAGGGCGGATAGCCGTCCGAGCCATTCTTGCCTACGCGCTCGATGAGGCGCTCGATTTCCTCGAAGCCCAGAAGCAGCGGGCTCGACATCAGTGTCATGCGGGTCATGCTCGGCAAAGTCCTTGTCAAAGCGACTTGTGCGCGCGAGCCGCGGTCTCATCCGCCGCTCTCCGGCCCTATCGAGGCACCGGATCACACATCACCAATATGGGTCGCCGTTCGAGGAAATCAATTGCCTGCAACGGGGCGTCCCTCGCCATCGTTCACCTTCCGGTCTTGCGCGGAGCGTGCCGGGATAGGGCACGGCGGTATTCGAATCGCCCCCCATGACGACCGTTCAAATCGCTTGGCGCTCGTCCTCCGCATTATCGTCCTCGACGATGCGCTCGGCCGTAGCAAGGTCGACCGAGACGAGCTGCGAGACGCCTTTCTCCGCCATGGTGACGCCGAACAGGCGGTCCATGCGCGCCATGGTCATCGGGTGGTGCGTGATGACGAGAAAGCGCGTCGATGTCTCGGACGCCATCTGCTCCATCAGCGTGCAGAAGCGGTCGACGTTGGAGTCGTCGAGTGGCGCGTCCACCTCGTCGAGCACGCAGATGGGCGAGGGGTTGGTCAGAAACACGGCGAAGATGAGCGACAGGGCCGTCAGGGTCTGCTCGCCGCCCGACAGGAGCGACAGCGTCGCCGGCTTCTTGCCGGGCGGCTTCGCGATGATTTCGAGGCCGCCTTGCAAAGGGTCCTCCTCGCTCTCGATCATTTCGAGCCGCGCCTCGCCGCCGCCGAACAACGTGCCGAAAAGACGCCGGAAGTGGCCGTCCACTGTCCTGAACGCTTCACCCAGTCGTTTCTTAGCCTCGCGGTTGAGCTGACCGATGGCGCCGCGAAGCTTCAGCACCGCCTGCTCCACGTCCGCGCGCTCGGCGTCGAGCTTCGCGTGCTCCTCCGAGAGGCGCGTGAGCTCGTCTTCCGCCTTGAGATTGACGCCGCCCAGGCGATCGCGCTCGGACCTCAAGCGGGTGAGCTGACGTTCGACGTCGGCAAGGGGCGGCAGTTTGGCACCGGCCGCCTCGCCCGCGAGGGCCAGGCAGTCCTCGGGCGCGACCTCCAGCGCTTCGCGGATGCGGCGACCCTCGTCTGCGCGTTTCGCGCGCGCTGCCTCGAGCTGAGCGTCGGTCCGTGCGCGGGCCTCCCGGGCCTCGGCAACGACGCCTTGTGCCGCCCGAAGCGCCTGCTGCGCACGCCTCAACGCCATCTCGGCCGCGGCATAGTGATCTGCCGCCTGCTGCCGCTCTCGTTCGGCCGTTGCGAGGCCGTCGGCCAGCGCCTGACGCCGCTCGTCGAGCATCGCCGGCAGATCGTCGAGGCCGGCAAGCTCCGTCGAAACCTCGTCCTGTCGCGCCTTGAGCGCTTCCACTTGCCGTTTCGCGTCGGCGTCCCGCGTCGCCCAGCGTTCACGCTCGCGCGAGATCGCGGAAAGCCGATCGGTGTGCTGCTGCCGCTCGCGTGACAACGCCTGAGCGGCCTCGCGCTGCTCGGCATGGGCGATGCGAGCTCTCCGGGCTGCCTCCTCGGCGGTCGCGAGAGTTTCCTCGAGCCCGTCGTCGGTATCCATGATCTCGAGTGCGGCTTCGGCTTCGAGACGCTGCGCCTCGGCTTCCGCGATGCTGTCGGCGATCCTGGCACGGGCCTCGTCGAGCGCCGTGAGCCGCTGCGCGGCCTCTCGCGCCTGCTGCTCGATCGTCGCGAGAGTCTGCCGGGCACGCACCAGCTCGGCTTGCCTCTCTCGCCCGAGCTGCCGCAATCGCCGAGCCTCGCCTTCGGCGGCGATAAGCTTCTGTGCGGCCCGCTCTGCGTCCCGCGCCCGCGCCGTCGCATCGCGAGCCAGGGATGCCGCTTTCTCCCGAAGCTCAACCAGGCGGTTACGTTCCGCGAGTCGCAAGGCGGCGGCCGACGGAGCCCCCGATGCCGCAACGAACCCATCCCAGCGCCAGAGATCGCCTTCGCGCGAGACCAGCCGCTGCCCGGGCCGCAGCCGTCCCTGCAACCGCTTGCCATCCTTGCGGCCAACGATCCCGATCTGGCGCAACCGGCGTTCCAGCTCCGGCGGGCCGTCGATCTTGTGCAGTAGCGGCTCGGCACCCTCAGGCAGAGGCGGATCGTCCGCATCGTGTCCGGCGAGGCTCCAGTGCTGGGCTGCGCTCTCGTCGAGCGGCACGTCGAGATCGTCACCGAGGGCGGCAACGAGCGCACCTTCGAAGCCGGCCGCGACTTGAATCTGCTCGATCACCGGCGGAAAATCGCCGGTATCCGGCGGCATCACGAGCTTTTCGAGCGTTGCGATCTCGGTCGCGATGCGACCGGCTTCGAGCTGCGCTGCGGCGCTTGCTTCACGCAGATCGCTGGCGGTTTCGCCCAGTGCTTCGAGCTGTTCTTCGGCACCGAGCGTCTGCGCCTCGATCGTCTCGACATCTTCGGCAAGGCGCTCGACCGTCTCGCGCGCCGCCGCCTGCTGCTCCGCCACCGGCGCACGGGCCGCCATGTCACGGTGTTGCTCGGCGAGTGTAGTCAATTCGCGCTTGGCCTTTTCGACCGATGCGATGCGCTCGCCGCGCACGCGTTCGAGGCTTTGCCGCCGGGCGCGCACCTCGTAGGCGCGCCGCGTCACTTCCGAAAGCGCCGACTCGGCGGTGTGCAGATCGACTTCGGCGGCCTTCAGCCGGGTCTCGATTTCGGCCGCTCGAGCGACATGGCCATCCACCTGCGCGGCGACGGCAACGGCTTCGTCTTCCAGCCGTGCCATGACCTCGGCAGCTTCGGCCGCCAGTCCTTCCTCGCGGGCAAAGTCGCGATCGAGTTGTTCGCGGCGGGCCTCCAGCTCTTCGCGGCGGCGCTTGAGGCGCTCGGCTTCCTTCTCGAAACTCTCGCGCTCGATACGCAGACGCGCGACCATGGCACCCTTCGCCGCCTCGGCCTCGCGCAACGGGGGCAATCCCTCAGCGATCTCGGCTTCCTCTGCGAGCGCCCGAGACTCCGCCTCCGTGGCTTCGGCCAGCTTGATCAAGGCGTCGCGTAACGCGGTCTCGCCGGCATCGACCTCGGCCTGCGCCGCCATCCATGCGAGATGCGCGGCCAGGGCCTCGGTGCACCGGATCTCGCCGGAAAGCTCGCGATAGCGTCGGGCTTGGCGCGCTTGCCGTTTCAAACCCTCGAGCTGGCTCGTCAGTCCGCCGAGCACGTCGCCGATGCGGGCGAGATTGTCCTCGGCCGCCCTGAGCCGCAGCTCGGCCTCGTGTCGACGTGTATGCAACCCGGCGACGCCCGCCGCGTCCTCCAGGATGCGACGCCGCTGCTCCGGCTTGGCGTTGACGATCTCGCCGATCTGACCCTGGCGGACGAGGGCAGGGGAGCGGGCACCGGTGGCGGCATCCTCGAACAGCACCTTGACGTCGCGCGCTCGCACATCGCGGCCGTTGATGCGATAGGCGGAGCCCATGTCGCGCTCGATGCGCCGCGTCAGCTCCAGCACGTCACTGTCGTTGAAGCCCGGCGGCGCCTTGCGTGCCGAGTTGTCGACGAACATCGTTACTTCGGCCCAGCTCCGGGCGGGGCGCGACGTGGTGCCGGCGAAGATCACATCCTCCATGGCCGATGCG
>Ga0182735_1002805_pt1 | contig 10293 bp, 10 predicted proteins | sample eDN5th30CKraftMG_FD_128524 | JGI IMG/M metagenome (GOLD analysis project Ga0182735, IMG submission 128524) | Enriched Miracle-Growth compost microbial communities from Emeryville, California, USA - eDNA 5th pass 30_C Kraft MG (version 2) (version 2) ... | reverse complement strand
GACCTGGCGCAGCTTCGCGACGATCTCTTCGGGCTTATGCTTCTTCTGGGGCATTCCAACGTCCTCTCCAATGGCTCAATAGCCTACTTCAGGGAGGACCACTTTTCAGGGGGCAGACCAGTTCGCAATACGCCCATCGAAACTATGGAACTCAAGACGCCGGTCCTTGTGCTGGAGCGGTCGCTGCGCCCCGATTCCGGCGGCGCTGGAAAATTCCGGGGCGGGCTAGGGCTCCAGACGCGTGTGCGTTCTCTGGTGGAAGGCCGGTGGAACGCCGCTCCTCCGGGGGCCCGCTCGAGCTGTCCGCCATGGGGGCTGTGGGGCGGCAAGGAAGGAACGCCCGGCGCGACCTTCGTGAAGGAAGCGAACGGTGACGAGTTCCGGAAATCACCAACGCCGCGCTACGCCGGCCCCTCGGGCACGGAGGTGCTCTACCAGACGGCAGGCGGCGGCGGCTGGGGCGATCCTCTGGAGCGTCCGGCCGAAACGGTGCTGCGCGACGTGCTCGAGGGCTATGTCTCGCAGGAGGTGGCGCTCAGCGAATATGGCGTCGTGCTCGCGCCCTGCGGGCAGGCAGTGGACTGGACGGCGACCGAGGCAAGACGCGCGGCAGAGGAGGCCTGAATGGGAACGCTCGACCATCTGCAACAGCTTCGCGAGGCTGCGCTGGAACGGCGGCGCGACAGGCTGCGTGCGATCCTGAAGGAAGCAGGCCTCGAAGCGCTTATCGCCTACGGAACCGGCAACCACTACCTGATCGGGATGAACCCCGCATGGTACTATTCGGGCCTCAAGCAGCTCGGGCCGCATATGGCGATGATCCTGCCGGCCGAGGGCGAACCCTTCACGGTCGTCACGCCCTCATGGGAGCTTGCACGGGCAGATGAGCGGATCGGCACCGGCGACGTCGTCGCCTGCGAGCCGGCAGACTTCCTCGCCGAGCTGGGCCGCGCACTGGATGCGCGCCGGATCGATCGCCGTCGCGTCGCCTTCGCCGGCGGCATACCGCCGCGCCACATCACCGAGGGCGTTTCCCAGCTTCTCGGCGGCGCGCCGCATGATGGCGACGGAATCGCCAGCGACATGGCGCGCATTCGCGACGACTGGTCGCTCGCATGCACCAACAAGGCGATCGAGATCGCGGAACAGAGCTATGACTGGATGCTCGAACGCGCACGGCCGGGGATGACCGAGCTCGAACTCGGCGTCGAACTCGATATCCAGATCCGCCGGCTGGGCGCGGAAGACAATTTCCAGCTCTTCTCCGGGGCGCTGCACAACCGTTCGGTGCACCGGCCGACCGATCGGATCCTCCAGAAGGGCGACGTCATATTGGCGGAGATCACGCCCGGCGTGGAAGGCGAGTTCATGCAGATCTGCCGTACCGCCGTTCTGGGCCAGGCCAGCGAGTTGCAGACGGAGAAATTTGCCCTTCTGGACGGGGCGCTGAAGGCCGGCGTGGCGATCGCTCGGCCGGGAACCAGGGTCGATGACATCGTCGAGGCGATGAATGCGCCGATCAACGCTGCGGGCTACGGGCAATATACCAAGCCTCCTTACATGCGGACCCGCGGCCACTCCATGTCGCTTGGCTCGATGGACCCGGAGATCGCGCTGGGAAAGGGGCAGGTTCTGATGGAAGGCATGGCCTTCGTCATGCATCCGAACCAGTACATTCCCGACACCGGCTACATGCTGTGCGGCGAACCCGTCTTCGTGGAAGCCGACGGGGCGCGTCCCATGACGCGTCGCTACGGCACGCTCGACTCGATCGTGTAGGAGCCAGATCATGTACAGCATGGGACCCATCACGCGCCGCGGCTACGCCGTCTGGGATCGCGGCATTTTTCCGATCGATGAATTTACCGAGCGCTATGCGCATGTCCGTTCGCGCATGGCCGCCGAGGGGCTGGGCGCAATCATCGTGTTCGGCAACATGTTCGACGATGCCGACCTGGCCTATCTGGCAGGCGGGCATCTCGACGGCGCCGTTATCGTGTCGGCGCAGGACGAGCCGCGCTTTATCTCGGCGGGCGGCAGCCGCGAACTCTATTTCCACAAGACGCTGACCTGGATCGAGCGCGTCGATATTGCGGGACCGGCGGGTCTCGCCGCCGCACTGGCCAAGGCGCTGAAGGAGCTTTCCGCCCTTGATGGCCCGGTCGGGATGGTCGGCCGCCAGAGCCTTTCGCCAAAGGTCAACGCCCAGATGGGAGAGGCGCTGTCGCAATGGAGCGTGCATGACGCCGACCATCTGCTTGCCGACATTCGCGCTTGCGCACGCGAGCGCGAGACCCTCGCCGTTCGCGTCGCTCTGGCGATCGCGACGTCAGCCGCGGAAGCCGGGGAGGCCGCTTTCGCCGCAGGCGCGAGCAATGCGGAAGCGCTCGTCGAAGCCGAGCGCGCGGCGCGCCTTCGCCGGGCGTGGGATGTGCGTCTCCTGTCGAATATCGACCGGCCGGACCTTCGCCCCTATGAGGGCGCTTCGGCGACGCGGCTCTCGCCCTTCGTGCTCTGGGTCGGTGTGAGATATCAGGGATATTGGGCCGAGACGGTCAATGCGCATGCCGATCCCGACGGATTTGCCAATCGCGCATTGTCGGCCATGGAATCGGCCATCGGCACCGGTGCGGTTGCCGGACAGGTCGCCGAAGCCGCAACCAGGGTTCTAGGCGATGCGAGCGCCTATGCGCTCTCCTACGGTCTGGGCAGCGCCATCGGGCAGACGCATGCCGAGGGGCCTGTCCTGCGGCCTGGCAACAGGGAGACGCTGAGAGCCGGTCAGTTGCTGACATTGCGCGTTGCCGCCAGGCGAGGAGACACCCTGGCGATGGCGGCCCGAACCGTGCGGGTGCAGGATGGCGGCTGCGAAAGGCTGGAGCCGTTCAGGCCCTCCTGGGCAGTCTGACGAAATGGCGCTTCACCGCTTCCGGGTTTGCACTGCGACCGTTGGCTAAGAGACGAAGTCGTGCAGATGACCAGAACCGAAGAATTCGCCGCATCGCTCGAGCAGCTCGCGACCGCTGACTGGGACGACGCGGCCTGCCAGCGCCTTTTCGATACGCTGGCTGCGGCGGCCATCGGTCTGCACACGGATGAAGGGCAGGCAGTCCGAACACTCCTCGCGTCACGGGGCGCTTCGCCGGCCGATGCGGCAGGCGAAGACCTGCTGATGCTGCTGTCCGTCGCGATCCGGTCTACCGAGATCGACGACATCAATATCGATTCCTGCACCACGGTTGGCTCGGTCGTCATACCCGCCGTCCTTGCCGCGGCAACCACCTCAAGGGACGTCACGGCGCGCGACCTGATCGACGGGATCGTCGCCGGATACGAGGCCATGGTGCGTTTCGGCGAGGCCATCGATGGCGCCCGGATACTCTACAAGGGCATCTGGCCGACATATGTCACAGCGCCCCTTTCAGCGGCGGCGGCCACCTCCACGGTCTGGAGGCTGGGGCGGCAAAAGATGGCCCACGCGCTATCGCTTTCGCTGGCCCGCAGCAGCGTGATGGCCACCGCTGCTTCGCAGGGCATCTCGCCGCGCTCATGGCTTCTCGGCCGCGCTTGCTGCGAGGGATATGCGGCGGCACGGGCAGCGGCAGCCGGAATCGCCGGAAGCGGCGATGAGTTCGCGGCGTTCTCGTCGCGGCATGGCATCCCGTTGGCGCACGAAACCCTTCTGAGGGCGGAAGGGCGGTTGCCCGCGATCCTGCGCATGGATACCAAGCCATATCCGACCGCGCGCCAAGGCCTGTCGGCGATCGAGGCTTTTCGCTCGCTTCTTCCGCTTCCTTTCACGCCCGATGAAATCTCAAGCGTACGAGTACGGGTCCCCGCACAGTTGTGCGACATGATCGCGCGTCCGCCCAATGGCCGCATCGGGTCCATGGTAAGCGTCGCCTATCAGATGGCATTGGCGGTCTTCGAACCGGAAAAGCTCAGCGACACGCTGCGGACCACTCTGCCTGACGCCGACCGGATATCCCGGTTCATGGACAAGGTCGCGATCGAAGCCGACCTGGAACTGACCGCCCTCTATCCCGAAACATGGGGCGCGCAAGTTAACGTCCGCTCGACATCGGCCGACGAGATTTCGTCAGGAATTCTTCATCCGGACGGCTCCGCCCATTGCCCTCCCAGATGGGAGGGCATCATGGACAAATACGTCACACTGATCGGCGCCGGCAAAGTCGGAAATGCGACGCTTTTGCCCAGCCTAGCGCATATGTGCCGGGACCTGCCGTCTCGCGACAGGATCGACGTCCAATCCGAGATTATCGGCCGACTATGCGCCGCTGCTGGCCTGGGCTCGTAACGTTTGCGGAACCCCCTCAGCGAGGCGGTGCGATCGTTCTGAAGGATTCCGCAAGTGAATCGAACACGGCGCGGATCCTTGGAAGCGGGGCCAGGTTTTCATGCGTGACGATCCAGGTGTCCAGCTTCGCAAGCTCGAAATCCGGCAGGAGACGGACCAGGCGCGGATCGCCCTGCCCAACCGGAACCTGCGCCACGGCGATGCCGAGACCCGCACGCGCAAGCGCCAGTTGCGCGGGGTGGCTGTCGGTGCGCATGGCAAACCGCTCCCGCAGGCCCGCACCGCCAAGCCCCTCGGCCAATGCAAGGTCGCGGCGGTTGCGGTCCGGGCCGACGAAGTCGTGGCCGGCGAGTTCGGCAAGGCTTGCCGGGCTGCCTCGCCGCGCGACATAGGCATGCGCCGCGAACAGGCCGAGCGGGATCGATGCCACCTTGCGCGCAACCAGCGCCTCCTGTTTTGGGGCAACGGTTCGCACGGCGACATCGACCTCCTGCGCCAAGATATCGGCGGGAGCGTCGCTGAGCGACAGTTCGATCCCGATCGCCGGATAGGCCCGGCGCAGGCGGGCCAGCATCGCCGGCACGACCTCCACGCCCATGAATTCCGGCACGCTGATCCGCACCGTCCCCGCGGCTTCCCCGCTCGCGGCCGACGCCTGGCGGACGAACAGGTCGGATGCCATCGCCATGGCGCGAGCAGGCTCACGCAGCGATTCAGCCAACGGCGTCGGCGTGAGGCCGTTCACCGAACGGGTGAAAAGCACCGTGCCCAAGCGCTTTTCCAGCGCCTCGATACGGGCGCGCACCGTCGGGTGCGAGAGGCCGAGCCGGCGAGCCGCAGCAGACAGGCTGCCTTCTTCCAGCACGGCGAGGAAAATGCGCTGATCGTTCCACTCGGCGGCACTATGCATGAAAGAAAGTTTCTATCTCCTGTCGGATAATTTGCAATTTCTTTTCATGTGAGCACGCTCCACCTTCATGCCATCGCAAAGTGGATATGGAGAAGTCCGATGGAACGGAAGCGATCTGCACTGGTGCTCGGGGCAACCGGCGGCGTGGGCGGCGCCATCGCCGCCGCATTGCTGCGGCGTGGCTGGCATGTCAGGGCCATGACCCGCAATCCTGCCACCGCCAACCCACGCAACGCTATCGAATGGGTCGGGGGCGACGCGATGCAGCGCGACGATGTCGTCCGGGCCTCCCGCGGCGCAGACATCATCGTGCATGCGGTGAACCCGCCGAACTACATGCATTGGGACCGGCTGGTTCTGCCGATGATCGACAACACGATCGCCGCCGCACGTGAGGCGGGCGGCGCGCGCATCGTGCTGCCGGGCACCATCTACAATTACGATCCTGCCCGCACGCCGATCATCGGCAGCGACACGCCGCAACAGCCGAAAAGCCGAAAGGGCAAGATCCGCGTCACGCTGGAGGCGCGCCTTGCGCAGGTTGCGGCGGACGTGCCGTCCCTGATCCTGCGGTCCGGCGATTTCTTTGGCCCGGGCGTGCGCTCGAGCTGGTTCTCGCAGGCCATGATATCGCCCGCCAAACCCGTGCGCCGCATCGTCAATCCCGCCCGCGGCGGTGGCCATAGCTGGGCCTATCTGCCCGATCTGGCGGAAACCTTCGCGCGGCTCGTGGAGGTGCCCCTGAAACCCTTCGAAGTGGTTCAGTTCGAAGGGCTCTACGACGATGACGGCACGAAACTGGTGGACGCGATCCGAAGGGTCTGCGGCCGCGACCTGCCGGTCTACGGCTTTCCATGGTGGCTGATGCATCTGGCAGCACCATTTGGCGGATTTCCGCGAGAGGCGGCGGAGATCGCCCCCTATTGGCGTCATCCCGCCCGTTTCGACAATTCGCGCCTCGTCGACCTCATCGGCGGTGTGCCGCGCACAGCACTCGACGATGCGGTGCGCGCAAGCCTTCTGGACATGGGGTCCCTGGCAACGATGGCAGAGCCCAGCCTGGGCGCAAACCCGGCCTGACGATGAGAGGGCCGGCGCGGCCGCGCCCGCCGGCAGTTATCCGTGCCCCGCCGAGATGACGGCGAGGCACGACTCCCCCGCTCCGACCGCCCGGTCACGAGTCCGCGCCTGCGCCGATGCCGCACTTGACATCCCAGCGGCCGGTGCCCAAGCTCTCCTCATGCGTTCGAACCTGCATATAGTCGCAAGATTGCACAGGGTGTGCCCCATCGCGGGCACGTCGCTTGCGGCTGCATGGACGCCCGAGGCGGCCGGCCGCAGGTTCTGACCAGCCTCTACGGCGCAAGAACCCCTTTTCCCCAATTGACGATCATCGCGCGCGAACCGAAATCGCGCGCGCTTGCATAACAGGAGACACCACCATGAAACCCGCAGCCAACCGACGGAAGCCGGCCATCACGGTCAGCCGCACCGACCACGCCCGGCTGACCCGTCTCGCCGAGTCGCTGCTGGAGCGCAATGCAGAGCTGGCGGACGAGCTTCTTTCCGAGCTCGAGCGGGCACGCGTGGTGAATGACGACAAGATCGGCGACACGATCATCCGCATCGGCTCGCATGTCCGCTACGAGACCGACAGCGGCGATGCGCGCGAAGTCACGCTGGTGCTGCCCGGCGACGCGGACATCAATGACGGCAAGGTCTCGATCCTGACGCCGATCGGCACCGCGCTCATCGGCCTCTCGGAAGGCCAGGCGATCGACTGGACCGCGCGCGACGGGCGCGTCCACCGGCTGATGGTCCAGACCGTCACGCCGGCGGCCTGACCGGCCAGCCATGCCGCTTCCGCCTTCCCGCCTCGCTCTCTTCGGAGGATGCCTCATCGCAGGGACCTGACCCCTGTGCCGCGACCATGCGCGGCCAGGGGTTCTCGCTACCGACCTCACGAGACGCGCAATTGCGCGGGGGAGCCTGACATGACCGATGAAACTTGCATCCTGACGACGAAGGACCAGCTCATCCTGGAGGCGATGGTCCGCCGGCGGGACGTCGCATCCGGCGATCACCTGCAACTTCTGCAACGCAAGCTCGAAGCGGCGTGCATCGTCCTTTCGTCCGACGTACCGCCGACCGTTGCGACGATGAGCAGCCGGGTCCTCTACCGGATCGACGGCAGCGAAGCGGCGGCCCGGATCATCTCCTTCGATCATGCCTATATGCCGGCGGGGCTCATCCTGCCGGTGACGGAGTTGCGCGGACTGGCCCTGCTCGGCCTCGGCGAGGGCGAAACGATCGATATTCCCGCGCCGCATGGCGGCAGCGAGACCGTCAGCCTCGTTCGTGTCCTCTATCAGCCCGAGGCGATGCGCGGCGGCGCCACCACGCTGCCGCTTACCCCGCGCGGCCCGCGCAACGGGCCCGGCACCCTGCCCCGCGCCGACAATGACGATGGCGGACCGGGACCGGGCGCGGCCTAAAGCAATTTAGCCGCCAGGCGGAAATGCTCCGGATCGACAGGCCGCCCTCAGAAGCCCGAGGGACGCAGCGGTCTGTAGGGCGTCTCGATCTGCTCGATGTCTTCCGGCTGGAGCACGAGGTCGAGCGCCGCAAGGGCGTCGTCGAGTTGTCCGGTCCGCGAGATCCCGATGATCGGCGCGGTCACCACGGGCTTGGCGAGAACCCAGGCAAGCGCCAGCTGCGCCATGGGCACGCCGCGCGCCGCCGACAGTTTCTCCAGCGCCTCGACGACATCCTTCATGCCGTTGGTCTCATTGTCGTACATGGACTTGTTGTAGATATCCGTGGTCGACCGCGGCGTGCGCTGCCCCCAGGGGCGCGTCAGCCGACCGCCACCAAGCGGGCTCCAGGGCATCACGCCAATACCGTCGGCGGCGCAAAGCGGCAGCATCTCGCGCTCTTCCTCGCGATAGGTGAGGCTGACCTGGTTCTGCATCGACACGAAGCGGGTCCAGCCATTGCGCTCGGCGGCATATTGATATTTGGCGAATTGCCAGGCCCACATGGACGAAGCGCCGATATAGCGCGCCTTGCCTGCCTTCACGACATCGTGCAGGGCCTCCATCGTCTCCTCGAAGGGCGTGTTCGGATCGGCACGGTGGATCTGGTAGAGGTCGACATAATCGGTCTTCAGCCGCCGCAGCGAATTGTCGATCTCAGCCATGATGGCCTTGCGGCCGAGCCCAGCTCCGTTGGGGCCGGGCCGCATGCGGTTATAGACCTTGGTGGCGATGACCAGTTCCTCGCGCGGCGCGAGTTCGGCCAGGACGGTGCCGACGATCTCCTCGCTGGTGCCGCCGGCATAGCTGTTGGCCGTGTCGAAGAAATTGATGCCTGCCTCATAGCCGGCGCGCATCAGCGGCCGCGCCTCATCCTCGCGCAAAATCCAGGGCCGCTGCTCGTTCGGCGTGCCATAGGTCATGCAGCCGAAGCAGAGCCGGGAGACTTCGAGACCCGTTGATCCAAGACGTGTGTATTTCATGGGGTCCCTCCAACCGCTATGGCCTGCCAATGGCAGGCGCTTCGCGAAGCCAGTTACCGCAAAGGCAGGCCATTCACCAGCCGCCACCACCAGCCTGGATGCGCCGGACCGCGCTTCGAATATCGCGCCCCCCATCCGTCAGCCTCCCATTCGGCAGGCTCCGCAGCGTGATTTTCATCCGCTGCGGAAATCCGCATCGGGACGCTTGCATTTAGCCGGGGCAGTCGCTAGTTAGCGTTCACTTGGCGGATGGCCCTGCCGTTCGCCACGCCGTTTTTGGCGTTGCGCGCCCGTAGCTCAGCTGGATAGAGCACCAGACTACGAATCTGGGGGTCAGAGGTTCGAATCCTTTCGGGCGCGCCATTTGACCATATGAAATTGATGGTATTTTCGCTTCGGCAGATTGAGGAAGCCTGCTTCCGCTTGGCTATTTGGGCATAGATTGGGCACATTGTGCCCACGTATCAAAAGCAGGAAATGCCGCCACATCTGATTGCGATGAGCTGATTTATCCTCCCCTCGTGATTTGGAGGGAAGAAGAAGGTGGCGCGAACTTTAATCGGACAACTTATCCTTCGTCTTCGCGCGGAGGGCCTCTGCGAGGCGAAGTCCGTTGTCAGCGTCATGGGAGATATTGAGCGCGCCGCCCGCCGGGTCGGCGCCGGCGGTGTAGGGTCGTGGGGTCTCGGGTTCCAGAAGAACCTCGACAAGCTAAAGCTTGCCCACTCCGAGATCCGCCAGATCGAACAGTCGTGGCGGAACCTTCACGAGAGCTTCAAGCAACGCGATCTCGGCGCTGCGAATTGCGCGGCCGAGATCGCGCTGCTTGACGAATACGGTTTCCGCGCTCGCGCAGGGTCGTGCTGAGGTCGATCGCCACTTCAAGGCCGTCGAAGGCAAGGCGCGGGCTCACGCCAGCCAAATGAGCACCATCCTGAAGCCCGGCCTCGTGATGATGGGGGCGTACACGACACCTTACCTAGCCGGCGTCATGGGCATGGAGGCGCTGACCGCTTCGTCGGAACGTCGCCGAGAAATCTTCCGTCAGCTGATGGCCAATATCCCGGAGAAGGAACGCAACCAGCTTTTTGATCGAGCGGAAGAACTCTCCGCGCAGTTCCCGTCAGTCCCAATCACCGCGATCATGTCGCTGGGCCGCACCGCGCGCAATACGATGGGAAGTACCGAGCGCGGGCTGCAGGTGCTGGAAAGGATGGTGGAAGCATACGTCACCCTCCAGTCTGCTAAAGGCGCCTATGCAGCAACGTCGGAACTCGACGGCCTGCTTCGCGGTATCGACAATCTCGGCCAGAACTCCGACGGCGAAATCGGCGTCGAGCAGACGCTGCAGCCGATCGATGCACTTACCAAGGCATCCCAGGTCGAGGGATCGCTGCTTTCGCGGAATACCTTCGCGACCGGTCTGCTTGGTCTGCCCCCTGAAAAGTGGTCCTCCCTGAAGTAGGCTATTGAGCCATTGGAGAGGACGTTGGAATGCCCCAGAAGAAGCATAAGCCCGAAGAGATCGTCGCGAAGCTGCGCCAGGTC
>Ga0182735_1002804_pt1 | contig 10295 bp, 8 predicted proteins | sample eDN5th30CKraftMG_FD_128524 | JGI IMG/M metagenome (GOLD analysis project Ga0182735, IMG submission 128524) | Enriched Miracle-Growth compost microbial communities from Emeryville, California, USA - eDNA 5th pass 30_C Kraft MG (version 2) (version 2) ... | reverse complement strand
GCGGCTGCGATGCAAAACAGCGGTCAAATTCACGCATATGACGCCGAGCGTGCGCGGCTTTCACCCATGCATGAACGGCTGCAGCGTGCGGGGGTTCGCAATACGCAGGTACATGGAAATCTTGACGCACTCGACCCGCTCATCGGGCAGATGGACCTCGTGCTGACCGATGCGCCATGCACCGGCTCCGGCACATGGCGTCGCCGTCCGGATGCAAAATGGCGACTGAACGAGCAGCAGCTTGAGCGGCGCGTTCAGGACCAGAGGGAAGTGCTCGAATCGGCCAAGCGCTATGTGAAAAAGGGTGGGCGGCTTGCCTATGTCACCTGCTCGCTATTTGCTGAAGAAAACACGCGGCAAGTGGCGCGGTTTCTCGGGGATAATGCTGATTTTGAGGAAGTTGCACCGCAGATTTTGTGGGACACAGTTGTCGCTGACGCAGGTGACATGAAGCCGATATTCCCCTCGCATGGCGCAGTTTTTTCGCCATTGTCTACTGACACTGACGGGTTTTATGTGAGCATTCTGCAAAGGTCGAAATAGTGCATTCCAGCAAAAACGCGAAGCGGTTTTGGACCGGATAATGCGTAAAAGTAACGGATAGAGCGGGGGACCCGATGTCGGCGCACCGTGTAGCGGAACCAGATTTTAAGGAACGCGTTGAGGAAAGTTTCGGGCGGCAGGCTGCCATGAAGCTGATTGGCGCTGAACTGGCGCGATGTGAGCCCGGCATTGTTGAAATCGAAATGCCGTTTCGTGAAGAACTGACGCAACAGCACGGCATTCTCCACGCGGGCATGATTTCCGCTGCGCTCGATTCTGCCTGCGGCTATGCGGCGCTCACGTTAATGCCATCCGACGCGGCTGTGCTGACGATCGAATTCAAGGTGAATCTGCTTGCGCCGGGGAAGGGCGAACGCTTTCTGTTCCGTGGCGAAGTCACCAAACCAGGCCGGACGATCATGGTCAGTGATGGACAGGCATTTGCCGTCACCGACACGGAAGTGCGTCTCATTGCGACGATGATGGTCGTGCAGGACAGAAAAGGCTTGCAAGGATGATAAAGACGGTTGCCGGAAAGCGGCTGCTCTACGTTATGGCGGTGGATGCAGAATATGGGCGCCATCTGGCGAAGCTCTTCACGCCGGTCATGATCGGGGTAGGGCCGGTCGAAGCGGCAGCCAATCTCGCATATGCTCTCGGCAGCCTGATCCATGACGGCGAAAAGCCTGATCTCGTGGTCTCGCTTGGTTCTGCCGGATCAGCCAGATTGCCGCAGGCGGAAGTGTTTCAGGTATCTTCCGTATGCTATCGCGATATGGATGCTTCGCCGCTTGGCTTTGAAAAGGGCGCGACGCCCTTTCTGGATATCCCCAAGGTGATTGAACTTCCGATTTCCGTGCCCGAAATCCCTGCTGCAACGCTTTCAACGGGCGCAAACATTGTTTCCGGCGAGACTTATACGATAATTGATGCGGATATGGTCGATATGGAGACCTATGCTTGCCTGCGCGCCTGCCAACTTGCAGAAGTGCCGCTTTTCGGGCTGCGCGGTATCTCCGATGGCGCAAACGAGTTGCAGCATGTTGGCGACTGGACGCAATATTTGCACATTATCGATGAAAAACTGGCGGTTGCTGTGGAGCGATTGGAGACTGCTATCGCTGATGGACTCATCTGCTCCTGACAATGGTATGTCAGTATTGATCCTTTTTTAGCAACGCACTTGTTGAGCATGTCGTCTGTACCCCATATAGGCATTGCATCCCGGCCACTTTTTAAATAGATGCTGCACATGAGTATCACGGCACATCCCGACACAATCCTTATCATCGACTTTGGCAGCCAGGTCACGCAGCTGATTGCGCGTCGCGTGCGCGAGGCCAATGTCTATTGTGAAATCGTTCCTTTTCAGTCAGCTGAAGAGGCTTTCACACGGTTGAAGCCAAAAGGTGTAATCCTTTCCGGCAGTCCGCATTCGACGACCGACATCGGCTCGCCGCGCGCGCCGCAGGCAGTTTTCGAGGCAGGCATTCCGGTTCTCGGCATCTGCTACGGTGAGCAGACCATCTGCGCCCAACTGGGCGGCAAGGTGGAAAGCGGCCATGACCGCGAGTTCGGTCGCGCCTTCCTGGATGTGCAGGAAGACAGCCCGCTTTTCGAAGGAATCTGGGCCAAGGGCACTCGCCATCAGGTCTGGATGAGCCACGGTGATCGCGTCACGTCGCTTCCTGATGGCTTCACGATTATAGGCACTTCGCCGAATGCGCCTTTTGCAGCCATTGCTGACGAAAAGCGCAAATATTACGGCGTGCAGTTCCATCCAGAAGTCGTCCATACGCCGGATGGGGCGAAGTTGTTGCAGAATTTCGTTCATCGCATCGTCGGCGTAAAGCCGGGCTGGACGATGGGTGCCTACCGTGAACAGGCCGTCGAAGCAATCCGCAAGCAGGTCGGCAGCGGCAAGGTTATCTGCGCGCTCTCTGGTGGGGTAGATTCGTCCGTTGCGGCACTTCTGGCGCATGAAGCCATTGGCGACCAGCTGACCTGCATCCTCGTCGATCATGGTCTGATGCGCAAAAACGAGGCGCAACAGGTCGTGGAAATGTTCCGCGAACATTATAACCTTCCGCTGATCCTCGTGGACGCATCCGACCGCTTTATCGGCGAACTGGAAGGCGAAACCGATCCGGAAAAGAAGCGCAAGACGATTGGCCGTCTCTTCATCGAAGTGTTCGAGGAAGAGGCCAAAAAGCTTGGTGGCGCGGATTTCCTTGTGCAGGGTACGCTTTATCCTGATGTGATCGAAAGCGTTTCGTTTACCGGTGGTCCGTCGGTGACGATCAAGTCGCACCACAACGTGGGCGGCCTGCCGGAACGCATGAAGATGCAGCTGGTCGAGCCGCTGCGCGAGCTGTTCAAGGATGAAGTGCGACTGCTCGGCAAGGAACTCGGCCTGCCGGACAGCTTCATTGGCCGTCACCCGTTCCCGGGTCCGGGCCTCGCGATCCGTTGCCCTGGTGGCATTACCCGCGAAAAACTCGAAATTCTGCGTGAAGCAGATGCTATTTATCTGGATGAAATCCGCAAGGCCGGTCTTTACGATGCCATCTGGCAGGCTTTCGCGGTTCTGCTGCCGGTTCAGACTGTCGGCGTGATGGGCGATGGCCGTACCTACGAATTCGTTTGCGCGCTGCGCGCTGTGACTTCCGTAGACGGCATGACCGCTGATTTCTATCACTACGACATGAACTTCCTCGGCAATGCAGCCACCCGCATCATCAACGAAGTGCGGGGCATCAACCGCGTCGTCTACGACGTGACGTCCAAGCCGCCGGGCACGATTGAGTGGGAGTAAGAGAATCGGACATCGCCCCATTTTGCTTGTACCATGGGGCGATTGGCGCATCCCTGATGCTTAAAGCGGTTTGCTCGTTCGCCAAACGACTGAATATCGAATTTGCCGAGATTATTAGCCTCTCCCTCCGATTTTCGCGCGACCGCTGGGCGGGAGACTAGATCAGAATGTGTGCTTGGTACGTCAATGCTTGATATTTGATCGCTGCTCAATGGTGATGTTTTCAGCTTTTGTGACCGAGTACCGAATACGCCGTTCTTTACGTTGCTCTAGCTATTTGTTCCGGACGTGGGTGAAGTTGGCCTCCATATTGAAACGTTGCGTGACAGAAGGGTCGGCCGCGAGAAGGGTTTTCCCCTTTAACTAGCTTTTCCTCTCAAAAGCCGTGTCCGTGAAAACTGTCAGAAGATCGCGTATGTTCCTGACAGGAGAAAGATGATTACACGGCTGACCGAACAGTTTCTGGCACACGGCGGGCTTACCCGAAGGCGTCTCTGTATCCGCAAGGGCGGGTCCATCTCTTGTTCTGTGTTTAGAGCGCAGACGCGACGAATTACAATGCTAGTCAGTTTCACGGCTACCAGAATACAAACATTGCGATGGCGGCTGCGGCCATGGCTACGGTCGCAATCCACCCAAACAATCTTGTTGCCAAACCTATTGTGAATTTGCCCATTTCATCGCGTCTGCTTGCGACGATCATCATCGCGGCCATTATGGGAACCGCAACGACGCCGTTGACAACCGCGCTCCAGAACAATGCGGCAATAGGATCGATTGGCGAAATCGCAATTGCCACTCCAACGAGAAACGCCAATGCAATCACGCCGTAAAAACCAATCGCCTCCCAAGGCTTGTTTGCCAAGCCGCATTTCCAACCATGAGCTTCGCCAAAGGCGTAAGCGACCGAGCCCGCAAGCACAGGCAATGACAGGAGACCCGTTCCAATAATTCCTAGGCTGAAAATGAAGAACGCGAAATCTCCTGCCAATGGCCGCAGCGCTTCCGCGACCTCGGCTGCGGAACTGACTTCAGTTTTCCCGGATGCGTGCAAGGTTGCCGCGGTGCTGATGATGATCGCGATTGCGACGATATTGGAAACCGCCATGCCGGCGAGAGTATCGATACGAATACGTCTCAATTCTTTCTTTGCTTCTGCGGGATCCCTACGAAGCGGCTCCTCACCTTCTGAATTGTCGATTTCTTCGACCTCCTGGGAGCTTTGCCAAAATAGGAGATAGGGGCTTATGGTCGTCCCGAATATGGCGACGATCATCGTGAAACTTTCGCTCCGAAGCGGAAAGCTTGGCCAGAAAATGCCTTTTAAAGCTGCCCACCAGTCGACATTCGCCACAAACAATACCGCAACGTAGGCAAGCAAAACCAATGTGAGCCACTTAAGATAGCGAGCGTAAGTTTCATAGGTTATGAAGAGTTGCAGAACGAGCGATAAGACACCAAAAACCAAGGTGAAGATGACAGGGGAGCCGTCTGTCACCAGACTGGCTGCTGCGCCCATGGCGGATAAATTGGCGCCCATATTGATGGTGTTAGCGACAAGAAGGAGAGCCACAAGACAAAGGAGCGCCCAGCGGGGGACGATTTCGCACAGATTTGCAGCCAGCCCCTTACCGGTAACTCTGCCAATCCGGCCGCTGACCAGCTGAATCGCGGTCATAAGCGGAAAGGTGAACAACATGCTCCACAGCATATTGTACCCGAATTGAGCGCCTGCCTGCGAATAGGTTGCTATGCCGCTCGGGTCGTCATCGGCCGCGCCCGTAATGAGTCCAGGGCCTAGCTGCTTGAATATCGCCGCACGACGCCAGCGTGGTAAGATCTGGCTGTTGCCTGATGATGAATTATCGCTGTCGTCTTCGGACAATAGCGTCTCTCCGTTCCAAGAAAATCGCGTTTACGATCGTCAACGACGATATGCTTAAGCTTCAATCTAATTTACTAACCGTCTGGAACACTTCAAAGTTCGCATAAGAAGACGTCTGTTTCTTTGTCACCTAGCCCGCATTCTGTCGCTGACTTGGTGTAGCCGATGTTTCTCGAAAGCATTCTTCAGCTTCTCATCCGGGCCGCCCGGGCCATTTTGGGAAGCGTCTTCAGGATCTTGCGCTTAGCGTAATAAATGTCTTTCGGAGTATCGTAGAAAAGATCTTCATGAGTGCCTTGTTTGGTACTGGTCATTTAAGGGCTCCCCTTTGTACTCGTCTGTCGCGCAGGGCGGGAAGTTGCGCGATGCGAAGATTAACCCTCCACCGTGGGTTTTGTTTCATGTACGCTGCAAAAACCTCGACGGTACAATTCAAACATACAATTTGAGATATTGTTTTCCGGTAGCCTGAGCGTTCTTTGCGATCGGTGTTCGGAATGTACAATAAAAGCTTTGGAACGAACGGAAAGGAAAAGCCTTATCTTAGATCCAGGTCGCTAAAGCCCAACGTGGGTGGGCGCCGAAGAGACAGCCTCTTCGACATCAGCGCATCGACAGTCGTAGCTCACATCGGATGTTTGTATGTTTTCATTTCTTTGGCAGGAAATCTTCTTAGTGCTGGCGTTCGGAGCCGGCGTTGTCGCGTTTGCTTTCGAAACGACAATAATTGAAAATGGACCCACCGGAGCCTTGATCGCGACCTGCTGTCTTATCGCCGCTATCGTTGCGGTCTCCGTGCGGGTCGCTCATCGGGCGGAAGCGATTGCCTCTAAGGTCGGCGATCCGTATGGCACGATGGTGCTGACGATGTCTGCGGTCGGCGTTGAGGTGCTCATTCTTCTTATTCTCATGAACGGAAGCAGCGGCTCGCCAACGCTTGCACGCGACACGATATTTTCCGCAGTCATGCTGGATATTAACGGAATACTGGGTCTCGCCGCTCTTCTGGGCGGATGGAAATATGGAGAGCAGGCCTATAATGATGATTCCGGTAAGACCTACGGCGTCATGATACTGACCGCGATGGGAATATCTATGGTCGTTCCCGAGTTTATTCCTCACGAGAAATGGCGGCTTTACTCGGTTTTCACGGTGGGTGCGATGGCTATGCTCTACTGGGTATTCCTACGAAACCAGATTGGCCAGCATAGTTATTTTTTCAACTACAGCTATCCAGAAAAGAAAACGCGTGGCGGTCGCGCCCGCGATTACGAACCGTTCGCTCCGTCAATCGCGGTGCTGGTCATCGGTGTTATACTCATCGGGTTTTTAGCTGAAGTGATGTCGGCGTTTCTGTTGCACGGACTTCAAGCGGTCGGGGCGCCGATAGCGTTGGCAGCGCTTGTGGTCGCCATTATGTCCGCAGCTCCGGAACTCCTAACGGCACTTCGTGCTGCGCTCGCTAACCGCATGCAAGTGGTTATCAATATCGCACTGGGTGCATCATTGTCGACGGTTATCCTGACCGTTCCCGTCATTGAGGGTTTCGCGCTTTTCAACGATCAACCGATCGTCATGGCGATGACTCCAATCCAGACGATGTTGATCGTCATAACACTTATTGCGGCGGCCATAAATCTAAACGACGGCCAGACTAACGCCATCGAGGGCATGACACACTTTGTCTTGTTCGCAACCTTTTTGGCTCTCTCCTTGCTGGGTGTCGCGGGTGGCTGACGCAACCGTTTCGAAAGCCAGCGGGACCACAAGTCTCGTTGCGAACGAATTATAGTTTCAGGTCAATCACGAGGATGTTTGAAAAGCAATAAAACTGGACGAGCGAGCTCGAAAAAAAATCCAAGGGGTGGACGAAACCGGAAATCTTGCCAGTGCAACAGCCCCGCGCGACGCCATAATCTGCAGCAACGTTGCTCGTGGATTTGGGCCAAACCTGCTCGTAAAGCTCTTCCCGAGAAGCTGTCGACAGTGCGTAACCAGATGAAGCAGCTATCTGACTAAAACTGGGAGCGTTTCAATCTTAGAACTGCATAGGGATCGAGAACAATCTCGGTAAATTGAGCGATGCTTACAGTTTGAGGCTGTGAGGTAATGTTCACCAGCCAAAATTCTCGCTCCGTTGCAAAGGCCAAAACGTGGTCAGCCCGCGACGAAACAAGCTGCTGCCATTTTTTCCCCGCCAGCCCAGTCAAAGTCCTTATTGTATTGACGAGCGGACGGTTTCCACCTGCAGCCGTTGGTTCATTTTCGCCCGCAATAAGCCCGAACGGGCCAGTCAAGGCGGAAATCGTCAGGCTGTCGAGACCAGCATCCACCACCGATATGGCGTAGGCCATCGCGAAGCTTTCCGCAAACTTTCCGTTGTGACGTGGATCGCGATTGGCCATCGCAATCCGTTTGCCACTCGGGTTCTCCATGGTTCGGCTGCCATAAGGATTCTGGCGCATGGGGATGGTAGACGGCCCGATGCGATAGGGCTTATCCCCGTAGATGGCACGCACCGAACGGGTGATGAAAGGTAGCGCTTCCAGTGTCTGCATAACACTCAGGTCGTCAGCGGCATGGACTATCGGATTGGTGCAATGGCTGATGAAATCAACAAGATCGCCGGGAACGCGCTTGCGATTAAGTTCGGTGAAATAACTCAGCATTCCCCCCCCGAGCCGCACATTCGGGAAGGCGGCTCTTGCTGCCGCATAGACATCTTCAAGTGGCGGGCAGGGCGGCCATTCGCTGCCGGGCGGGGTCGACTGCCGGTCTATGGCCGGGGAAACAATGATTGCATCGGGCGTGAAGCCAGCCGCTTTCATATCGGAAGCGATTGCAGTCGTCTCATCGATAAGGCTTGCCTCGCAAGGCAGTGCGATTTCAAGCGAAATGCGTCCGCTATGTTTCGCAGCTATCGCTGTAAAATCCGCAAAAGCTGAACCCTTGTGTCCGGCCAGCGGATCGTAATGAAATAACAGATCCTGCGGGCCAATTTCCTGCAACAACTCTATTGCAGCGAGGCTCGCTTTGGCTTCCTCGGGTGTGATGATGATACCGATGTTAGGCATTATCCCACTCGCGTCACCGATTGTGATGCTCACCAGTTCCGCATCCGGGGTGGCTCTAGGCGAAGTCACGCGCGTATCGGCAATGTTGAGCACAATGCGCTGATGCTGGGGTTTGGAGACTTCGATCTGGTATGGCCAAGGTAGAGCTAGCGGGCGCACATAAGTCTTGTAAGATGCATCGGACCAGTTGCGCTGGTCTTCCATCTCAAACGTATCGCCTTCCATGCGGCATTCAGCTGAAACGCCCGGAATAACCTCATGAGAGATGGCACGCATATCCTTGAAGGGCTGCCATGGCTCAATCAGATCGGGCAGACAGGTATTATTGACCGTGCCATCGACATGCTCGAGAGTCACCGGTGAACCCGCCAGCCCGACGATTGGATGCAGAATGCAGAAGCCGCAACGGTTGGTTTCAAAGCCCGTCGTTGTGTTGGTCACAGCATCGAACGTCAGCATACCGCCGCGCTCGGCCTGAATGCGGACATCAACGGTAAGTCGGGTAGCACCCGGGCCTTCGTAACGTGCTCGATAGGTGACGAGAAAGCCGGTACTGTTTTCTTCGACGTTCAGGTCGTGGATTTCCGGATTATAGGTTCCCCAGTCGCGATCCCGCACCAGATAGGACACAGCGCGCAGAACCTCGACGCCGTCATATTTGACGGTTCGCAGATTACCATCGCTCAGATCAACCGAAAGCAAGCCTGCCTTGAGATGCTGCGGCGGGGTTTCAGCCTCACGGGTTCCATAGAGCAGGAAAGGATCGAAGTCGGTCATTGGAGCAGCGCTGTAATATTGACGCGGTGGCCGCGCGCGGCACTGTCATAGGCGGCTTCGACAAGAGCGAAGGTCTTGAGATTATCAGCGCCCGATGTCGAGGTTTCTTTATTGCTCGAGAGCTTATCCACCCAGTGCTGTTGAATGGCAAAAACGCTTTCTTGAATATTGTGCCAGGGTCGCGAGGCCCAGGAGAGCAGTCTTGGCGAAACGTCGGAAACCGTGGTGCCGCTCGGCGTAATCACCTCAAGGCGATAGCCCTGATGCAGCCGTATCGAACCTTTGGTGCCATCCAGCTCGATCAGCGTTTCCGGGAAGGGATCGGTTTCGAGCTTGGTGGCATAGCTCACATCGACAATAGAGGTAGCGCCATTTTCGTGGTCGATGAGAATGGTTGCGACATCCTCGCCCTTGATCTTCGGGTTTACACGCTTGGTGCGTGCAACAAGGCTTGTGACATCGCCCAGAATGAAGCGCGCAATATCCAATGTATGAATGCCAAGGTCTTCTATGATGAAGCGCTCGCCTTCGGCGAGATAAGGCTGGCCAGAGAAAACGTCAAAGCCCGAGCGGAAGGAGAACCGGCCCCAGAATGGTGCACCGATGACGCCGCTGTCGAGCGCCTTGCGCACGGCCTGAACAGGTGTTTGCCAGCGGAAGTTTTCATGCACCATGAGAGGAACGCCCGCTTCGTCGCAGGCTTTCACCATGGCTTTCGCGTCATCGAGCGTTTTGGCAAAAGGCTTCTGGCAGATTGCCGGCACCTTGTAAGCGGCTGCAAGTTCAACCAGGGCTCGGTGGCTTGAAACTGTGGTGGCGATATCGACAAAATCAATGCCGCCATCGGCAAACAGCGCCTCAGCATCCGTGTAGCGGCGTTCGATGCTGAACTGGTCGCCGACAATCTTCAGTCGCTCAGGATCGCGGTCGCAGATTGCCACGATTTTGGCACCTGAAACGTCGTGCCATGCGTGCATCTGGTTGATTGCGAAGAACCCGCAGCCGATCAGAGCGCCTTTCAATTCTGCCATTTTTAACCCGCTTTTGCCATTTGCATGAGTGTTACGCGCTGCTGGAGGCGGCGCTGTGCCTGGTCAACCACCACGGCGATGATGATGACAAGGCCCTTGATGACCATCTGCCAGAAGGACGATACGCCCATCATGACGAGGCCGTCAGAAAGAATACCGATGACGAATGC
>Ga0182735_1002803_pt1 | contig 10296 bp, 8 predicted proteins | sample eDN5th30CKraftMG_FD_128524 | JGI IMG/M metagenome (GOLD analysis project Ga0182735, IMG submission 128524) | Enriched Miracle-Growth compost microbial communities from Emeryville, California, USA - eDNA 5th pass 30_C Kraft MG (version 2) (version 2) ... | reverse complement strand
TCGGGTGGCCACTGAGCGATAGCGAGACGGACACGGGGATCGATGGGCTGAACCGGGCTCATCCCTCACAGATATGCCCGAGAAGTGTCACCACCTAACGAACCGGAAGCGTGACCGATGTCTTGATGCCGTTCCGTCACCGAAGTCCTGAGACATGACAGTGGGGAGCACGCGTGCCGACGACTCGCGGACGCGCACCCACTCAACGACCCGCGGGCATGCACTCGCTCAATGACTTGCCGGCGTGCATCCGCACGAGGCGCGCACGATGATGTCCATCTCGAACAACGCGGCGGTCGGCGTTCCCCTTCGCTCCGCGAGTACGGCGACGGCGGCGTCCGCCACGTCACGGTAGCGGTGGCGCACGGTCGTCAGCGGTGGCCAGGAGTACTCCGACTCGGCCGTGCCGTCGAAGGAGATCACGGCTACATCCGCGGGAACGTCCCTGTCCAACTCGTGTAGCGCCTGGAGGGCGCCGATCGCCATCAGGTCCGAACCCGCGAAGATCGCCGTGGGGGGTTTGGAAAGGCCCATGAAGTGCCGCGCGGCCTCCGCGCCGCCGCGCCGATCCCAACTCGTGGTGGCCAGGTGCTCGGGCGTGAGGCCCGCGTGCGCGAGCGCGCGCTCCCACCCGACTCGGCGCTCGTCGCCGACGAGCGGATCGAGGGGGCCCTCCATGTAGGCGATCGAGCGATGTCCGTGCTCGAGCAGGTGGCTCACCGCGAGCGTTGCACCCGCCCGGGCATCGGAGCCCACCGTCGAGAACCCGGGAGTGGGAATGGAACGGTCGAAGATCACCTGCGGCACGTCACCCCCGGATGCGCGCGGCGCGTCCTTCCGGTCGGGGTACAGGGAGAGGAAGACCAGGCCCTCCACGCCGCGGTCGACGAGATCGGCGCGCATCTGAGCCTGACGGGTCTCATCGTTGTGGGTGCTGGCCAGCAGCATCGAATACCCCCGCGCGGTGGCCGCCGCATCCAGAGCATCGATGCACTCGGAGTGGAACGGATTCACGATCTCGGACAGCATCAGTCCGATGGTGCGCGTTCCCCCGAGCTTGAGCGCTCTCGCGGAGGCATTGGGCCGATAGCCGAGCTGGTCCACCGCGGCGAGTACCCGGTCCCGAGTCGCGGCGGCGACCGGGCGGGGTCCGTCGTTGATGACGTAACTGACGACGGCGGTGCTCACCCCCGCCAGACGGGCGACGTCGGCGCGGGTCGCCGGGCGCTGCGGTCTGGTGGCGTTCACGGGGCTCCGGAGGTGCTGCTCGTACGGTCAGGCGCGGATGCGCCGTTGCATTACGAACGTACCCGAAACTGCTCGAATCTACTCGTGTCTCGGCGCGAGATCGATCACTATCCGCTGAATCCGCGGGAAAGGACGCACTTGCGCCGTAGATATCTACTCCAGTAGAGTGACTCGCGCACCACCTCGCACCACCTGACAGTGGCCACCCGCCGCCGTCATCAACAACGACGTTCATCGACACCACGGAGTACTTGTGCTCGTCCATTCCGACACGCGACTCGCGCACCTGAGCGCCGGTGGTGTCTCGCTCGTCCTCGACTGGAGCGACGGCCGCGTTCCCGTCGTCGCGCACTGGGGAGCAGAGGTCACCGGGGGCGACGAGGCATCCATCGTCGCTCTCGCCCGGGTCGCGCAGCCCGCGGTCGACCTGGCCCACAGCCCCGTGGACGCCGTCCGATCGCGTCTGCTGTTGCTCGAATCCGATGCATGGAAGGGACGACCCGGCCTCGTGGGGCATCGCCCCGCGACCGGGTCGGCGTGGGCCCCCGTGCTTGAGATCGTCTCCGTCGACGTCGACGCCTCTGTCGCCGAGCAGACCGGGTCGGTGCTGAGCGCCGGATCTGGGCGGCTGGTCTTCGGCCTGCGTGACAGTGCAGCCCAGATCGAGGTCGAGCTGGCTCTCGAGCTTCTGCCCTCCGGGCTGCTGCGCGCACGAGCGCGCCTGGCGAACACGGGCGAGGACGACTACCTGCTGGGCGAGCTCGCCGTTGCGATGCCGCTGCCCGCGACCGCGGACGAGGTGCTCGATTTCACCGGCAGGTGGAGCCGCGAGCGCATCCCCGAGCGAATGCCGCTCGGGGTCAACGTCCACATGCACGAGGGTCGCCACGGTCGCACGGGATTCGACAGCCCCCCGATGCTGATGTGTGGCACCGCCGGCTTCGGCTTCGCGCGGGGCGAGGTCCACGGCGTCCACGTCGGCTTCTCGGGAAATCACCGCACCTGGGTGGAGCGCGTGCCCAGCGGCATGCGGGTCATCTGCGGCGGTGAGCTACTGCTCCCCGGTGAGGGTGCTCTTGCGCCGAGAGCCGAGTACGAGAGCCCGTGGATCTACTTCGGACGGGGCGACGGACTGGATGAGGCAGCAGCCCAGGTGCACGCGTGGCTGCGCTCGCGCCCCGAGCACCCCGGCATCCTGCGGCCGGTCACGCTCAACGTCTGGGAGGCCGTGTACTTCGACCACGACCTCGATCGCCTGATCCGGTTGGCCGAGCATGCGGCCGCGGTGGGGGTGGAGCGGTTCGTGCTCGATGACGGGTGGTTCACCGGACGTCGCAACGACCACGCCGGGCTCGGCGACTGGGCCGTCGACGCGGATGTCTGGCCGAACGGTCTGCATCCGCTGGTGCGTCGCGTGCGGGAGCTCGGCATGGAGTTCGGCCTGTGGGTGGAACCGGAGATGATCAACGTCGACTCCGATGTCGCCCGGGCCCATCCGGAGTGGGTCGCCGCCTCCGGCGCTGACCTGCCGTTGGAGTGGCGCCACCAGCAGGTGCTCGATCTCACGAACCCGGATGCCTACGCGCACCTTCTCGGCGAGCTCGGCGGCATCCTGGCCGAATACGACATCGGCTATCTGAAGTGGGATCACAATCGCGATCTCATCGCCGCGGGGTCGCCCGTCGCAGGCGGAGCGCCGATCGCCCACGCGCAGACGCTCGCCTGCTACCGGCTGATGGATGAGCTGGTCGCGCGCACTCCCGGACTCGAGATCGAGAGCTGTGCCTCGGGTGGGGGGCGGATCGATCTGGGGATGGTCGAGCACGTCCAGCGATTCTGGCCGTCGGACTGCATCGACCCCGTCGAGCGGCAGGACATCATGCGCTGGACCGCCCAGCTCATGCCGTACGAGCTGCTCGGCGCCCACGTCGCCTCTCCGCGTTCGCGCACCACCGGGCGGGTCAGCGATCTGAGCTTCCGGGCCGCCACCGCACTGTTCGGGCACTTCGGAATCGAGTGGGATCTGACCTCGGCATCCGACGAAGAGCTCGCCGCTCTGGGGGAGTGGGTGCAGTACCACAAGAGGCACCGCGCGCTGATCTTCAGCGGGCGCCTGCATCGCTCCGACTTCGATGAGGGCGCGCTGCGTCTGGACGGTGTGGTCGCCGTCGACCGCTCACGCGCGCTTTTCTCGCTCGTCTCGCTGCGGCGAGGATCGGTCGCGACGATCGGCAAGGTGCCGGTGCCCGGGCTCGATCCCCGGGCCAGCTACCGGGTGAGCGTGCACGCTCCGGGACCGGTCACCGGCCTGATCGCGACCCCGTGGCTGCAGCAGCACGGCATCGTCGTCACCGGCTCCGTGCTCACCCTCAGCGGGCTCCAGGTGCCCGAGATGCACGCGGAGCAGGCGCTCATCCTCGAGTTCCAGGAGGTGCCCGCAACCCTCTAGTGCCGTGCGCGGCACCCTGCGCACGCTTACCGCCAATGACGTCAGAGTAAGGAAAGAACCCCGCTATGAAAATCACCCGCACCATCATCGCCGCGACGGCCGCCCTCGCCGGGGCTTCGCTCGCCCTTACCGGATGCAGCGCCGGAGGATCCGACGACGGATCCTCGAAGATCACCTTCTCGCTGTACATGACGGCCGACAGCCCTGCGAAAGCCGTCTACGAGGAGCTCATCGACGAGTTCACCGCGCGCACGGGCATCGAGGTCGAGATGTCGTACGACACGACCAACTACGAGAACAACATCAAGGTGCAGATGGCCGCCAACAACCTCCCCGACGTCTTCGCGACGCACGGGTGGTCGGTGCTGCGCTACTCGGACTTCCTCGCGCCGCTCAACGACCGCTCCTGGGTCGCCGATGTCAACCCTGCTTTGGACAAGTCGATGCGCGACAGCGAGGGCAACATCTACGCTCTGCCGCTGGAGTACACGGTCGCCGGCATCGATGTGAACCTCGACGTGCTCGAAGCGGCCGGAGTTGACGCCGACGCCATCACCACCTGGGGTGACTTCGACGACGCGCTCACCAAGGTGAAGGCCGCCGGTGTGACACCGATCACCGCGTCCGGAAAGTCGAGCTCTGCCGGTAACATGGCCGACTACATCGCCTCCAATGCCTTCAGCGACAGCGAGAAGCAGAAGTTCACCGACGGCGACTTCGACGTCGACGCCTGGTCCAGCGCCGTGCTCTCGCACGTGGCCGGGTGGCAGAAGGACGGGTACTTCAACCCCGACTACGTCTCCGCGTCGCTGGACGACATGGCATCCCAGCTCGCGCAGGGTCAGGCCGCGTTCGCCCTCGTGCCGGCGTCGTCGATCCTCGGCACCGCGCTGAAGATCAACCCGGACGCGAACATCGGCTTCGTCCCGGTGCCGAGCGACGACGGAGAGCAGTACACGGTCGGCGGCGAGGGCATCAACTCCTTCGGCGTCGCGAAGGCGACCAAGAACAAGGATGCCGCGCTGGAGTTCGTCGACTTCCTCGCCGAGCCCGCCAACGCGGCCAAGGTGGCAGGTTCCCTCGGCTCGTACTCCGGGCTGACCGATGTCACGGCCGACCTCGGCGTGCTTCAGGCCAGCTACGACAAGTGGGTCGCTCCGGGCACCATCCCGACGATGCCGTTCTTCGACCGCGTCTACCTCCCCGGCGGAATCTGGAACGCGATGATCGCGACGACCGACTCGGTGATCACCGGTCAGGCCACCGCCGATGACGCAGCCGAGCAGCTGAAGGTCCAGTTCGACACCCTCTACGGTCAGTAAAGCTGCCGACCGGTTGACCCGGGTGCTCGGGACGCCGACACGGCGCCCCGAGCACCCACCTCCCATGAGAACCCGAGGAGCACGATGAGCGCACCTTCTTCCGCCGCCGCAGCGCTTCGCACGCGACGCATCTGGCGCGAGTCCGCCGTCAACCTGATGTATCTGCCCGCTGTGGCGCTGTTCGTGGTGTTCATCGTCATCCCCGTCGTCCAGGGGGTCGCCATCGCCCTCACCAATTGGGACGGCTACTCGGCCCAGCGTAGCTTCGTCGGCCTAGACAACTTCGCCCGCATCTTCACGGACGAGAACTTCGCCACGGCGTTGCGTAACACCTTCATCTTCGGCGTCGGTTCGACACTGATCCAGCAGGTGCTGGGGCTGCTGTTCGCGGTGCTGCTGGACCGCAAGTTCCGTGGGCGGGGGTTCGCCCGTGCGGTCATCTATCTGCCGGTGCTCGTCTCACCGGTCGTGATGGGAACCATGTACTACCTGGTGTTCCGCTATCACCAGGGCGCCCTCAACGACATCCTCGGGGTGTTCGGAATCGCCCAGGTCTCCTGGTTGTCCGATGTGAACGTCGCCGTCGCGGTCATCGTGCTCATCAACTCCGTGCAGTTCATGGGTGTGTCGATGCTGATCTACCTGTCTGGACTGCAGGGGATTCCCGCGGAGATCAAGGAGGCGGCGTCGCTGGACGGGGCGACCGGATGGCGGCAGTTCTTCGCCATCACCGTTCCGCAGCTCACGCCGGCGTTCGCCGCGAGCGTCGTGCTCAACCTCATCGGCGGCCTGAAGCTCTACGACATCATCCAGGTGCTCACCGGCGGCGGGCCCGGATATGCGACCAACTCGGTCTCCACACTCATCGGACGCACCTACTTCGGCAACCAGGCCGCAGGCTACGCAGCGGCCCAGGGAATCGTGCTGTTCCTGATCATCGTGGTCTGCACGATCGCTCTGAACTGGTGGTTCGACCGCACCCGAAACCGACTGGAAAACTGACATGCGCGCTCCCACCAAGGCCCTCGTCGCCGTCATCCTCGTCGTCGGCGCTGCGATCCAGCTGATCCCGTTCTATCTCGCGGTCACCACCGCCTTCAAAGCGGGATCCGACCTGAGCTCCGTGTGGTTCTTCCCCTTCGCCGAGGCGACGTGGTCGAACTTCGCCGAGGCGATCACCAGCGGCGGAATTCTGCGCGCGACGCTCAACAGCGCGATCGTCACCGTGGTGAGCACGGCGCTGGTGTGCATTCTCGCCGCGCTCGCCTCGTATCCTCTGGCCCGGCGACGGACCACCACGAACCGTGCGGTCGAGTTCCTCATCCTCGCGGTGATGATGGTGCCGCCGCTGGCGATCCTCGTGCCGCTGTACTCGCTGCTGAATGGGATGGGGCTGCTCAACACTTACCTCGGGCTGATCCTCCCGCTGACCTGTCTGGAGCTGCCGCGCGCGATCTTCCTCTACACGCAGTTCCTGCGCTCCGTCCCCCTCTCGTTGGAAGAGGCGGCCCGCATGGACGGGGCGAGCCGGGTGCAGACGCTGTGGATGATCGTCTTCCCGCTGCTCAAGCCCGTCACGGCGACGGTGATCATCCTCACCGCGGTATACGTGTGGAACGAGTTCGCGCTCAGCTCGTACATCATGTACAGCACAGACATGCGGACCATCGCACCGTCGATCGCCGCCTTCTTCGGGGCGAACGGATCGAACGTGAACGCCGCCGTCGCCGCGTCTCTCATCGGGGTCATCCCGATGCTCATCGCTTACCTGTTTCTGCAGCGGTACTTCATGAAGGGGATGCTGGCCGGCGCCGAGAAGTGACCTCGCCGCAGAAAGGACTGCCGCAGGGCGTGAGGAACGATTCGGTGACAGGTCAAGTCATCACCGATTCGTTCCTCACGCCCCGTCGACTCGGCACGATGCTGTTCGTTTTTTTCGTTTGATCCGGTAGTGTGGCGGTATGAGCACTCCCATCGACGTGCCCCGCGGGTCCCGCAAGCCTCAGACATATCTCCCCGAAGCGGGAGCTCGCGAAGAGTTGCTGGATTTTGCGGAGTTGGTGCGCGAGCTCGAGGCGTACTTGGCACAGAGTTCCAGCAAGGCCGCCCTCGTCGATCCGCAGGGCGCGGCTCGGCCGATCCCGGATGAGATCTTCCAGATCCTGGAACAGGTGACCAAAGCGCTCGCTGCTGGTGAGGGCATCACGATCGTTCCGCAGGGGATGACGATGACCACCCAGCAGGCGGCAGACTTCTTGGGGATCAGCCGTCCGACCCTGGTTCGGCTGTTGGAGTCGGGGCAGATTCCCTTCGACAAGCCGGGCCGGCATCGGCGGGTGCGGTTGGAGGATCTCGTCGACTATCAGGCGAGGTTCCGTGCGGCGCGCCGCGCCGCGCTGCGGGACCTGAGCCGCGCGAACCTCGACGCGAAGGTTCAAGTCGACGCCCCCGGCGATGTGCGGAGGCTGTCGGAGATCCCGGGCGAGTGAGCTTTCCCGCCCTGGTCGACACAAACGTGCTCTATGGGGCGCTGCTGAACGACTTTCTCCTCGAACTCGCGGATCGCGGTCTGTTTCGCCCGCTCTGGTCGGCGAACATCCTCGAGGAGTTGCGACGAAATCTCGTCCGCGCCGGCGAGGATCAGCGTCTGGTGGATAAGCGCATCTCGACGATGACCACCTACTTCCCGGACGCGATGGTCGACGGGTATGAATCCCTGATCCCGACGATGGGGTGCGACGCGAAGGACCGCCACGTGCTGGCGGCCGCGGTGCGTGGGGGAGCGGAGGTGCTCGTCACGTTCAACCTGAAGGACTTCCCACTCAGTTCGACCGATCCCTTCGACGTGGAGGTCGTACATCCCGACGACGTCCTCCTCGACCAGCTCGATCTGCACCATGCCCCGACCTTGCGTGCCCTGGTCGAGCTCGTCGCCGGCTACGACTCACCGAAGATGACTATCGACGATTACCTCCTGGCCCTCACGCGCGCCGGCGTGCCTCAGTTCGCGGCTGCTGCCCGCGAACGCCTCTACTGACACGCGACGGGCCAGTTGGTGCTCCAAGGGTGCGCTGTTCGGTGTGACGGATGGCCCGCGGATTGTCCGCTACGACTCACCCGCCAGCGGTCAGGCCCTCCGCTGGGCGTGAGAACGAAATGGGAAGAGTTCAGCGACCGCGAGCCTCGGTGAAGGCAACTGCAGATGCGTGTGAACCGCGGAATTCCGCGGCGAAAGAGGGCGCAAGGACCTCTGCGTAGGCGTGAATCGAGGGTTCAAATCCCTCCGTCTCCGCCAGTAAAGCCCCGATCAGGGGCTTTCTTTTTTCAGTCACTCGAGGTCTGTGTCTGATCCGGATGGCGCATATTGAACTCGTGGGGCGTGTGGGTTGCGACGAGCCAGGCCCCGTTCGACATCCTCGGCATCTCGCCCGCGCCGCTCCTGATCATCCTGGGCATGATCGGCGGACAGTTCTTCTTCGTCTGGATCTCGAACCGGCAGCGACGGCACAAGTCGCGCATCTTCGACCGCCCGGCGCTCACGAGCGTCAGCGCGACCAGCAACAGGCCGGTCGCAACCGCCGCCGTGACCACCGTCGTGCCGGCGACGAGCAGCAGCACGATGCCCGCCGTGCCCGCGGTCACCGCGGCCGCCGCCCGAGCCACGCTCGTCGTGGCTACCGGAAGCTGCCGCCCCTCGGCGCCGGCCAGGACCCGCGCAACGGCGGCCGTGGCGAACAGGGCAGCCAGGATCCACAGTGGGCGGGTGAGCCACCAGCCGGTGCTGGACGGCTCGGGAAGCGCGATCAGGCCGGACGAAGCGAAAAGTGCGCTGGCTCCCGCCATGGTCAGCAGCACCGGCATGTGCCAGAAGTAGATCGTCATCGCGCGCGGCGTGACGAACGCGATGAACCGTGCCACACGACCGCGCGCGCTGAACGCCGTGATCGGCGCGCGGAGCAGCGAGAAGGCCCCGGTGAGCGCGACGCCCGCCAGGATCAGCACCACCGTCGGGGGCGTCTGGTTCACGATGAGGTCGGTCGAGTAGACGCCGCTGACCATTCCGGCGGTCAACAGTGTCACAGCGCCGAGCACTCCCCGCGTCCGCATCCGGCGAGACAGGGCGTCGATGCGGCCGTCGGCGAGGAAGAAGCCGAGCTGCTGCAGCGTGAGCCAGACGAAGACGAGGTTGAGGATGCCGATCGCCTCGATGCCGGTGATGCCGCGGACGACATCGACGAGCGTCGCTGCTCCGGCGAGACCGAGGATCATCGGCATCCCCGCCCGCTCGTGCGCCGCGGCGAGAGCGGGCAGCAGCGCCTGACACCCGAGGAATACGGCGAGGAACCACAGCGGCTGGCTGTATCGGAACCCGGCGATCACGATCAACTCGGGAGGGATGCCGCCGGCAGCGAGAGCAGCGAGTCCCACTCCCGCCAGGGCGATCGCGATGACGGCGGGGACCAACAGTCGGTGGACGCGCGCGGCGATGAACCCGATCGCTGTCCCGCCGCGCTCGCGCAGTCGCCGGTATCCGACGAGACCGGAGAATCCTCCGATGACGAAGAACATCGGCATGAGCGGGACCAGCAACGTCAGTGGCGCGATCCACGCCGTCCCCTCTGCGGCGTTGAAGAAGCTCGGGCCGTCGGCTCCGACCGTGACGCCGACCATGAGCGCATGGAGGACGATCACCCCGGCGACGCAGACGGCACGGATCAGGTCGATGCCGGCGTCCCTTCGCGATGCGGTGGGTGCGTGCGGGTGTCTGCGAAGCGGGCGGTCGTGAACGATGGCCATGGGGTTCTCCTCGGTGTCTCCGAGGAACGTATGGACGCGGTGGGCGAAACCACATCACCCGCCCGTATCGATAGGCCCCCTACGGCGGTACCAGGCTCACGCCGTCACTTCGCGCCGGGCTCGGCCAGGCCGGCGTCGTAGGCGAAGATCACGGCATGGACGCGGTCGCGCGCCCCGATCTTGGCGAGGACCTTGCTCACGTGGGTCTTCACGGTCTGCTCGGCGATGAACAGCGTCTGCGCGATCTCGGTGTTCGACAGGCCCTTTCCGAGCAGGGTGAGCACCTCGCGCTCTCGATCGGTGAGCTCGGAGAGCACGGCCGCGGATGCCGTCGCGCGGGGCTTCTGTGCGGCGAACTGGGCGATCATCCTCCGGGTGATGCCGGGAGACAGGAGCGCATCGCCCGCCGCGACCACCCTCACGGCGTGCACCAGCTCCTCGGGGAGAGCGTCCTTCAGAAGGAAGCCGCTGGCTCCGGCC
>Ga0182735_1002800_pt1 | contig 10299 bp, 6 predicted proteins | sample eDN5th30CKraftMG_FD_128524 | JGI IMG/M metagenome (GOLD analysis project Ga0182735, IMG submission 128524) | Enriched Miracle-Growth compost microbial communities from Emeryville, California, USA - eDNA 5th pass 30_C Kraft MG (version 2) (version 2) ... | reverse complement strand
TGCGCCAGGATATCCGCGACGCAGGAGAACAGGCCGGCGTCGAACTGCACCGCGTCGCAGCCGGCCTGGAAGCCGGCGATGGTATCGTGGCCGAAATTGGCGCTGAAGATGAAGGTGTCCGCTCCCGCGCCGCCGACCAGCAGGTCGTTGCCGGTGCCGCCGTTGATCGTATCGCCCCCGCCGCCGGCGAAGATCAGGTCGTTGCCGGCGCCGCCGTGCATGACATTCGGCGCATTGTCGCCCGCGAGAATGTCGTTGCCGGAGGTTCCGATCCGGAAATGGCCGCTGTCGTTCGACAGGTTATAGGTGCCGCCGAGATCGTAGCCGGCGAAGCTGCCCCCGTTTTGCCCGCCGACGAACGTCAGCTGCTCGATGTCGTTGCCGCCGGCGAAGTGGTTGGCGACCGTGATCTGCAGGTTGTCGGCCCGGATGATCAGGTTGTCGCTGAAGCCTTCGGCAAAGCTCAGATGGTCGAGCGCGCAGCCCGCGGTGTCGATCCGGATCGTATCGTTGCCGCTGCTGTCGACGATCGTATCGTGGCCGTCGAACAGCCCGAAGGCATAGGTGTCGTTGCCCGAACCGCCGTTGAGCAGATCGTTGCCGCCGTTGCCGATCAGGATATCGTTGCCGCCGCCGGCGTTGATCGTCGTCCCATGATCGTTACCGATGAAAATCTCGCTGGCGGAGGTGCCGTTCATCGTACCGCTGTCGTGCGTCACGCTGACGTGGCCGATATCGGAAAGATCGCCGTCCGACACGCGATAATTGAACGACCCGCCGGGATAGCCGTTGTCATCGATCAGCACGTTGCCGCCGTAGGGGTTGAGGTTGACGTGATCGAAGCCGGACTGCGAGGTGATGCCGCCGATGTGCAACACGCTGTCCGGATCGCTATCGTTGGCGAGCAGCGCCCATTTCGGAATGGCGTAGAAGCCGGTCTCGTTGGTCACCACCCAGTCGTCGCCCGCGTGCGGCGCATCGTTGACCGGCGCGACGTGGATCGTCACCGTCGCGGTATCCGTCAGCGCGCCGCCGGCCAGGCCGTTGCCGCCGTCGCTGAAGGTGATGAATGCCGTGCGGTCGGCGCCGGTCGGATCGTTGGAGGTCGAATCGAACGAGATCGCATGCAGCACCTGCTCGACGCGTGCGTCGGTGGCGAAGAGCGAGTTGAAATTCACCGTGAGGTGGTCGGTATGGTTGCCCGACAGCGTGCCGACCTGCACGCCGTCGACGTAAACGCGATCGTGGAACACGGAAACGTGGCTGCCGAAGCCGCCGGCGAGCGTGAGCTCGTCGCCCGCGACCGCGCCGTCGAGCCGCACGTCGACGGAGCCGCCGAAGAACGTGAACGGGTGATCCGGATCGGTGACGGTCGCCGCCGGAATGAGCTGCAGCGCCGGATCGTTCTCCGTGTAGCAGAGCTCCGCCGCTCCCGGCGAGAGCACCGGCGCCTCGTTCACATTGGTGACGCGGATGAACAGCGTCTGCGTATCGGTGAACGTCCCGTCGGAGACCTGCACCTGGATGGTATAGACGTTGAGATGGAGCGGGTCGGTCGGATGCTCGTAATCCGGCGGTGCATTGAAGGAAAGCTCGCCGGTATGCGGGTCGATGACGAACTTCTGCGCGTCCGGGCTGAACGGACCGGAGAGGATCGCATACGTGAGGTCGGCGCTATCCACGTCGGTCGCGTGGACCGTCGTGAACGTCCCGGCGGTGTTCTCCGCGACGTTCACGAACGCGATCGGGCCGCCGGTGATCTTCGGCGCGTCGTCGGCGCCGTCGACAGTGAATACCACATGGGTCAGGGCCGTCGCGCCCTGATCGTCGATGACCGGGATGTTGAATATCTCGGTCGGATGATCGGCGGCGTTGAGCGGATCGGCGGCCTGGTTGTCCAGCATATAGGTGAGCGTATTGGCGCCGGTATCGAGAACGGCCTTTCCGTACTGACCGTCCTTCGCATATACGCCCGTGCTCTGCAGCACCCAGCCGGCGGCAAGGAGCGCCGCGACATTGTAGGAAACGGTGCCGTCGATATCCGACTTGAACAGATGCGCCACCGAGGTCGAGGTGCCGGGCGTCACATGGCCGGGACCGACGGTCGCCGCCTCGACGAGATGCGGCGGCGCCACGTCGGCGAAGATCGACGGCGCGGCGTTGGTGTGCAGCGTGACGTTGGTGACCGGCAACTGCGGCGTGTGATCTCCCGGAAGGCCCGGACCGGGATCGGTGTGCGTATTGAATTCCGGCGACGGGTTGTTCTGGTTCGGCGTTCCGTTGTTGCCCGCGCCCTGATCGAACAACGTCTGCGAACCGCCCGCGAACACCTGCGAGCTTCCGACCGAGCCCGATTTGGTCGGCTGGTCCTGCGGGTTTACGTTCAGGTTCTGCTGGTCGAAGTTCGCCGGATTGGCGAGGAAGATCGGAAACAGCGCCTGCGCGACCGAAAGCTCCTGCGCGATCTGCTCCGGCGTCTTGCCGACCTGCGTCGCGAGGATGCCGAGGTTCGCGGTCGGCGTGACGACGAAGCTCGTGTCGGTCGCGGTGACCGTGCCGATGATGGCGCCCGTCGTGCGGTCGAGGATGTTGAACGAGCCGACATGACCGTCCGGGTCCGCCATCAGCGAATAGGTGACGGAAACGATGTTGCCGTTCACGTCGGTCGAGATGTTGGTGTTCACCGTCGTGCCGCGGATGCCCATGGTGGCCACCGGCGTCTCGACTCGCATGTCGCCGGTGCGGGCGACCTTGCCGGCGACGAAGCTGATCGAGCCCTTCACCAGGCTGAACACGGAAGCATTCGACGTGCTGCCGGCATCGTAGGAGAGCTCGCTCAGCACCATCCGGGCGCCCGCGCCCATGTTGAATGCGGTGCCGTCGGCGAGGCTGAAACCCACCTGCGAGCCGTCGCCGGTCTGGATGACGTCGCCCTGGCGCAGCGTATCGCCGACCTTGAGTTCCTCGACCGTGCCGTTCGCGTGCTGCACCGTCACATAGCCGCCGAGACGCTCGATCTTGCCGATCGCTGCGGCGCCCGCCGGCGCGCCGACCTGGGCATACTGGCCCGCGGTCTCGGAGACCGTCAGCTTCTCGACCGTGGCAGCGGAGAGCGCGGCCCCCCCGGGCGCCACCAGGTCCGCCGGGTGTTCGCGATTGAAATAGTCGGCGATGACGAACTTCTCGCCGTCCGCTCCGGTCAGGACGAGGTCCGCTCCCGCCTTGCTGTATTTCGCGGAGAGCAGCAGCTCGGTGTCCGGCACCACGATGTGGCCCGGTGCATCCCCGGTCGGCGCTGAAAGCCGGGTGATGTGATGTGCGATGTCTTCGCCCGCGTCGGGCGCGGAAGCATGGCCGCTGACCATAAAAAACTCTCTCGTCAAATGACGCACTCGCTTCTGGTCTTGCCGAAACTCCCCTGCCCCCAAGCGCCAAGGATTAGCTTTTTATTAGCTATGTTCCGAAGTGAAGGCGTTATTGCCCGATTGTCAATCTCATTGGCAGACATCGATGAAGTATCTTAATACGTTGTTAATAATAGGAGAAGCGACGATGGGCGGTCCGGCCGGCCCTGCGGCCTCCCCCGGTCCCACCGGGCGTTACCCACGCCCCACCTTTTCCCGACATGGACGTTCCGCATCCGCCGCCCGGACGAACGGTCCGCTTGCCCTCATAGAGAACGCAGGATGCGCGCGAGCGGAACCCCGCCCAGGCGGGATCGCCGGGCCGGTGGGTGCGCTCGCAGGCGGATGAGGAAGGCATGAAATCGGCTACCGCTGCAAAAAGAAATACTGGAATAAAATCGCTCAACGCAGGTCAATCTAGACAGCGCGGGCGCACTCCGCTGTGACGGCCGTCACAGCCAGTCGCAGAGGATTTCCGCACCCTGCGCAGCGGAAAGACTACGCCGGGCGCGCCTTGGCCGGCATTGTCGGATAGATTTCCAGGAATCGATGCCGGCACCCAAGCTCGGCCGCCCCCGTGAGACCAGGTCAGGACACCCCGCCGAAATGACGATCGAAGTGAAATTCTGGGGCGTGCGCGGCAGCATCGCGTGCCCCGGGCCGGCGACCGTACGTTACGGCGGGAATACCCCGTGCCTCGAAGTCCGCTGCGGCACGCGGACGCTCATTTTTGACGGCGGCACCGGCCTGCGGCCGTTCGGCGATGCCATTCTCAAATCCGGCGCCGTCCTCGACGCCGACCTGTTCCTGTCGCATTGCCATCTCGACCATGTTTCCGGCCTGCCGTTTTTCGCGCCGCTGTTCGCGGAGCGCCATCACCTGCGAATCTGGGCCGGCAACCTGCCACCCGACCTCTGCTTGAAGGACGCGCTGCGCACGATGATGAGCCCGCCGCTGTTCCCGATCGACGTCGAGAGCTTCCGCGCGACCATCGCCTATCACGATTTCACTCCCGGCACCGTGATGCGGCCGCGCGAGGGCATCGTGCTGCGTTCGGCCCTGCTCAACCATCCTGGCAACGCGGTGGGCTACCGGCTCGAATTCGGCGGCAAGGTGCTCGCCTACATCACCGATACCGAGCTGCCGGCGGACGGAATCGATCCCAAGCAGCTCGCGCTCGCGGCCGATGCCGATCTTGTGGTGTTCGATTGCACCTACACGGAAACCGAAATCGCGGCGCACCGCGGCTGGGGTCATTCGACATGGCAGGACGGAATCCGCTTCGCCGACGCGGCGGGAGCCAAGACGCTCTGCCTGTTCCATCACGACCCGAGCCATGACGACGACACGATGGACGCGATCGCCCGCGATGCGGCGGCGGCGCGCCCGGGAACGATCGTGGCGCGGGAGGGGCTGACCCTCAGCCTGTGATGCGTCGCGGCGCCGTCAAGGCAGCGCCAGTTCGCTCACCGCGACATTTACGCTGCCTTCGGCCTCGGCGACGATCCGCAGCGTCCTGGAATCGAACGCCACCGACTCCAGCAGCAGCGCCTTCACCTGCGTGGTGACCTTCACGCCGGTCTGGTTCTTCTGGAAGTCCGCCAGCACCGCCTCGATCTTCCCGCGCGCATTGGCCGCGAACGGCTTGAGGTCGATCATCGCCCGCTCCGCGAGGAGCGGCCTGAGATAGGGCGTCGCGGCGCGCGCCAGCGAACCCAGCACGCCCGCCGAATTGACATCGAGCTCGATGTCGGTCAGCCGCAGAATCTGGTTCTTGCGGTCGAGCACCGGCTTGCCCCAGACATGCACCGTGGCATCGGCGCCGAAGGCGAAAATGCTGCGCTGATGCGCATTGACCACCATGGAGATCAGCAACTGATCGCCCGATGGCGCGACCTCGACGCGGCGGATGGTGACATCGACCGAACCGCTCTTGTCCTCGGGAAACGTCTTACCGACGAGCTGCGCCTGCAGCAGCTTGTTCACCTCGGTGAACGGGATGTCGATCGGAATGCCGATGCTGACCTGGCCCGTGCTGACTTGCGGCAGGATATCGATCTTGTCGGGAAACGGACATTCCGGCCTGGTCTGGCCGGGCACGACGCGGGTTTCCGCCTCCACCCCGATCAGCAGGTTGACGCCGGCGGCGTCGATGCGCGGCTGCGCCGCGATGGCCCGCGTCGGCTTGATCTCCAGCCACAGGTTCGGCGCGCCGTCGCCGGCGGCACTGAGCGAAAACGAGTTGCACAGCCGCGTCCACTGCTCGCGCGCGGTCCGCTCGAAGGTCGGATCGCTGCGCACGCGCGATTCCAGGAAAGCCACTTGCTCGCGCACCGACTTGTCGACCAGCGGCTTGACCTCGTTGGCGACGCTGAGCTTCAAGCCGGCGACCGGCAGGCTGACGTCGTTGATCGCCACGTTGGCGGAGAGGTTCGGCGCGATCCGCCAGTTCGGCAGCAGCGTCGGCCGTGCCAGCATCGAGGCGTTGCCGCGGATCTCGGCGTTCTGATCGAACGCCTTGCCGGCGAGGTCCTGCACCTGACGGCCGAGGCTGCCGCCGAGATTGCCGATGATCCCGGTGAGCGCGCCGCCCAATTGACCGCCGACATTGCCGACGGCGGCGAGCGTCCCGTTGGCGCGCAGCGACCCCGTCAGCGGGGTGGAGACCGCAAGCCCGTCGCTGCGGCCGGTGACGGTCAGCGGGCCGCGCTCGATCGTCCATCCGATGTTGAGATCGAGCGGCAGCTCACGCGTCGCGCCGGAGCGGTTGCCGGACAGATTGCGCGGCGCCGATGCTTCCATCGTCTTGCGGATGGCGGCGATGGAAATCGTCGCCGGCGCGACCACGCTGGAGGTCCGCTTGATCGGCTGGAGCGGCGGCGACGGCGCGAGCGCCGGGCGGTTCTCGATCAGCGGCGCCGGCCAGAAGACTTCGAGGCCCACGTAGGCGCCCGCCGCAGCCGCGACGATGCCCGCCGCTATAATCAGGATCGTGCGCACCTGCTTTCCTCGCGCTCGGCGGATCGCGGCGACATGCCGGCCGAATCCGCGCGGTTTCGCGAAATAGTACCGCAACGAAGCAGCAGAGGGGAACCGCCGTTGCGCGCCGTCATGGCCGGCTTCCAAGCCGGCCCGCGGAGCGGATGAAGACGTCCAGCCCGGTCCTGTCTGAAATAGGCCTGCGCTAGCGCAAGTAGTAGCGCATCGGCGCCGTGAACGGGAAAGTCGATCCCGCCAGTTCCGACGGCGGCCGGGGGAACGGCTGCGCGCGGCGCAGCATCGCCATCGCCTCCGAATCAAGCTCGGAGAAACCGGAGCTGCGCGCGATGCGCCCAGACAGCAGATGGCCGTTGCGGTCGAGCGTAAAGCTCAGCAGCACCGTGCCCTCCTCGTGGCGCGAGCGCGCGCCCGAGGGATAGTTCTTGTTGCGGTTGAGGTGTGCGACGATGAGGCTGCTCCATTCCGCCCTGGCGGCTCCGCGCGCGCCCGGCGACGTCGTCGTCGCATGATCCGATTGCCGGTCCGCGGAGATCGGCCGCGTGTTGACCGAGGCCACCTTCTTCTTCACCACCGGCTTCGGCTTGGGTTTCGGCGGCGGCGGCAGCGCGACCTCCGCCTTTTGCGGCGGCTCTTCCTTCGGCGGCGGATCGGGCTCCTTCTCGACCGGCTTTTCCTCCGGTTCGGGTTCTTCCTCGGCCTGCTGCTGCACGGTCTGGTCCGGCGCCACGTCGGTTTGCTCGACCGGCGGCGCGGTGGTCTCCGTGGACAGGTCGAGCATGATCGCCGCTTCCGGCGCGCCGGCCGGCGCCGGCTGCTTCCAATAGGTCAGGGCGACGGCGGCGCCGCCATGCACGCCGATCACCAGAACGCCGCTGACGATCCAGCGCAGGAGCTCGTGCGTGTTGTCGCGCCCCATCATTGCGCGGGCCCCTTCTCGAGGCCGACCAGCGCGACCTTCAGATAGCCGGCGCTGCGCAAGAGGTTCATCACCTCGATCAGATCGCCGTAGGGAACGACCTTGTCGGCCCGCAGGAAGACGCGGGTGTCCTTCTTGCCTTCCGTCGCGCGGTCGAGCGCGCCGCGGAGCGCCTCGCGCGACACCATGTCGTCACCGATGGAAAGCGAGAGATCGGGCTTCACGGTGAGGAACAGCGGCTTGTCGGGACGCTGCTGCGGCTCGGCGGTCGACGACGGCAGGTCGACGGCGATATCGACGGTCGCCAGCGGCGCCGCGACCATGAAGATGATCAGCAGGACGAGGATGACGTCGATGAACGGGGTCACGTTGATTTCGTGAACCGCCTCGAGATCGTCGTCGCCGTGGTGAAGCCTGACGCTCATGACTCTACGATTTCACTTCACGATTTCCCGCCGCCGCTATTCCGCGGCGGCCGCATGCGGACGGCGGGCCACCGCCGGCCGGTCGAGATCGCGGCTCGCGAGCCGCAGCACTTCGGCGGAAGCGTCACCGAGCAACGCGCGGTAGCCGGCGATCGAGCGCGCGAACAGATTGTAGATCACCACCGCCGGGATCGCCGCGAACAGGCCGAATGCCGTCGCCAGCAGCGCCTCGGCGATGCCGGGCGCGACCACCGCGAGGTTGGTCGTGTGCGACTTCGAGATGCCGATGAAGCTGTTCATGATGCCCCAGACGGTGCCGAACAGGCCGACGAACGGCGCCGTCGCGCCGATGGTCGCGATGATGTTGGTGCCGCGGGTGATCCGCCGCGCGTCGGCGGCCTCGAGCCGTTCGAGCCGCGAGCCGATCCGCTCCTTGATGCCTTCCTTGTCGATCGTATCGGCGGAAAGCCGCATCTCGACGGCGGCCGCTTCCAGGAGGCGCGACACGCCGTTCGACATCCCGCCGGTCAGCTTGAGCGCATCGTTGAGCGAGCGCGCCTGGGCCACGATCGCGAGCGTCTTGCGGACCGTTCGCTTCACCAGCAGCAGTTCGATCGACTTGGCGAGCCACACCGTCCAGGTCACGACCGATGCAAAGGCGAGGCCGACCATGACGGCCTGCACCAGCAGGTCCGCCGAGGCGAACATGCCCCAGGGCGACAGGTCGCGCGGCAAGGCCGCCTCGCCGATGGCCGGCGATGGCGCCTCGGACAGCGAAGGACTTGCCGGGGAAGCAACGGCGGACGGAGCCGAAGCCGCCGGCGACGGCGCCGCGCCCGGACCGGTAGCGGCAGGAGCGGTCGCGGCCGGCGCTTCGGCTGATGGCGATGCCGGCACCGCGGGGGCGGAGAAGGAAGGGGACGGCGCAGTCGCCGCCGGCGCGCCGGGGGCAGGCATCGCGGGAACGGGCGCCGCGGGAGCCGGGGTCATGGCGGCCGGCGGCTGCGACGGCGATGCCGGTGCGGCCTGCTGCGCGGACGCCGGGGCGCACAGCAGCATGGCTCCGAGCGCCAGCGTCAGACCGAGGGGCACGCCGAACCTGAACCGCTGGCCGACATCATTCCGCCTGCCAGGAGCCGGCGGCCCTGCGACAAGCCTCTCGCCGTACGAGGCCTCACACATCGTCTTCATCGAACACCTGCCTGCATCGCGCGTCACTCGGCTGCCTGCAACGAGCCAGAGGCGCCAGGGGCCCGCCGCGGGGTTGCACTTTTACGAAGCGCTTTGCGATTGCGCCGAAGACGCAGCCACATCATCACACCCGTAATTCCAAAAACCGCCGGAAGTATGCCGGTCGCAAAGACGATGGCCCGCCATACGGCGCCGCTGTGGCTGCCTTCGTGAATCCAGCGGATCCACTGGGCCGCGCGATCGCCGGCCAGCGGCGCGCCCGGGCGGGATGCCTCGCCCGTACGGTCATTCACCATCACCGTCACCGCGTCGCCATCGCCCTTGCGCAACTGCACGCGCCAGACCGGCGGCGGCGCATTGCCGGCGTCGCGGCGCGCCGCGACCGGCAGGAAGATCGCCATCGCCTGCGCTCCCGGCTCGATCCCGAGCGCGACGTCGCGCGCGGAGTCCGCCGTCAGCGTGGTCTGCCGCATCGGCGCGCCGAACAGGCGCGGCCCCTGCGGCGTCATCGGCGCGATCGAGGCCATCATCGAGCGTGCCTGCGGCGGGAAGGCCAGGTAGATGCCGGTGAGCGACACGACCGCCAGCGGCACGGAAATCCAGAACCCGAGGAGGTGATGGAGATTGCTGCTCGTGGTCGGCGCGCGGCGCCAGCGCAGACCCGGAACGAACTCGCCGTTGCGCGGCCACCACAGCACGATGCCGCTGAGCGCGAGAATCGCCATGCCGACCCCGGTCCAGCCGACAATGGCGCGGCCGGAATATTCCGGAACCATCAGATTCTCATGGAAGATGTGGAGAAAGCCGAACAGCGAAGCACGGAAATCGACGACCTCGAGCACGCGGCCCGTCGGCGGATCCAGATAGGCGTTCAGCGGCCGCGGCCGGCCATCCTCGCCGATCCCGCGCGCCTGCACGATGACGGGAGCGCGCGACTCCTCGGGCAGCCGCACGCTCGACGGCGGGCTGCCGAGCGCCTTGGCGGCTGCATCGAGATAGGCGGATGGCGCGAGCCGCGTGTCGCCGGTCGTCGCATAACGTGCCGGGTGAAGCAGCGGATCGAGCGCGTCGTCATAGACGAGGACGGCCCCCGACAGGGCGACCGGCACCAGCAGCACAAACATCCCAATGCCGATCCAGCGATGGATTTTCCACAGGACCCTGCGGGCGATCTTCGTTGCGGCGGCCATGAAATGTCCCTGCAAGAAATCCGCACTGCAAGATAACACGGGAGATTTCAGGTGCGAATTACGTGGAAGCCCTAAGTACAGAAATCATTTCGCGCTCGCAAATGAATCCTACTTTTTAATTATTACAAAGAAAAGGTGAGTAATTACAGAGATTTAGCATTGCACCCCCGCCC
>Ga0182735_1002799_pt1 | contig 10300 bp, 15 predicted proteins | sample eDN5th30CKraftMG_FD_128524 | JGI IMG/M metagenome (GOLD analysis project Ga0182735, IMG submission 128524) | Enriched Miracle-Growth compost microbial communities from Emeryville, California, USA - eDNA 5th pass 30_C Kraft MG (version 2) (version 2) ... | reverse complement strand
TCGATCGACAGATGGTAAAACCCGGCAGCACGAAGGCCACGTTGAAGATCAGCAACAGATAGACCACGCATGCCGCGACGCAGCACGGTGTCACCCGGCTGGAAGGCGATAGCGTCGGCGCTAATCTCCGCAACAATGTCCTTGGCCTTGGCAAGATATACTGCGCGGTCGCTCAAGCCGTTTGTGCCACCGTTGATGCGTTTGGTGATAGCGACAAGATCATCGCGGTCGGCGAGGTCATTTAGGTTGCGGGTGGACCAGAAATAGAAGACGGCCCATGCAGCCCATGGCCACGTCGCCACCAGTTCGGGCTTCAGCTCGAAGTTGGGCGCATCAGAGTGGTACTGCCGCATCCACGTTGCGAAGGCGCGATAATTGGCGCGGCCGGTCAACTGGATCGGGCCACGGCCCTTGAAGCGTTTGCCGTCACCGGGCTGTGTATTGCCGAGATCGGCGCGACCTTCATATGCGGCTCCGCTGGCGTATTCTTCCATCGCGCAGAAGCCGTCGCTCTCGTGGGCGAGCTGAGCAAGGAAATGAACGATGCGAAGTGCAGTCGTCACCTGAAACCGCTTCAGCAGTTCCGGCAGCAAAGGTCCAAACGATGAAATGATGGATTGTTGCTGTGCGATCTTTTTGACCGCGACCCGCGGAGCGAGCGCGGCCAGCACCGTGTGATTGATCTGGGATGCAAGGTCGGTCACATCACGCCCTCCGCGAAACTGTCTCTTTGGCTGTTGCCGGCCCTGATTGGCCGGTTCAAGGACAGTTTTACGCGGGCACGCGATTGCTAATCATGCCGTAGAAGGAAGGCACGACCCGTATCTATTCTGATGGAAACATTTCGATCTGACGGTCGTCAGTCTTTTTTGTACGGTATTTAACCGGTGAGCGTTGGAATAGCTTCTCAACACCGTTTTCTGTGATGCCCAACTTACGGGCAATCTGTGCATTCGACAAGCCATCGTCGTCACGATAGCGGCGCGCGCGAAGATCGCGCACTAATGGAACGCTTATGTAGTCACCGCCATAGCGGCGTGAGAGCTTGTTTGCAATATCGATCCCGACGGTATCGATCAGCTGCGAACGATCAATATTCGACGGCACGTAAAGGCGAATACCTGCATGCTCCTCGGCAAGGCGGATCAGACCATCCTCACCAAGCAGACCGAGCAGCTCTCCCACAAGACGATGATCCTTCAATGCTGCCTCCCGATCTCCGCAGAAAGCGCAAGTTGCTGCGCGGTAACGAAACGCAGGCGGGCCTCCAGCTCGACACGCTTATGGCAGTGCGGCCGGAGCGCGTGGATACGTTGACGCAAGATATTGCGCTCAGTCTGGAGCCGCTCGATCTCTGCCAATTCCGGCGCGATGAACAGAGGCAGATTAACCAGAGGCGCGGATTGCTGAACCATCATCATGCCCTCACCATTGCCAAAACGCGGAAGGCGCGCTTTATTGGAGGAAATTTCAGGGGGTTGATATGAGACTGGTATTGGCTGGACTGTTGATAGGCACCTGCTGCGTGGCTGCTCATGCTTCCGATAAGGGATTTGAGGAACAGGCTGCAGATCAGGTCGCATTGATGGTTGCGAAAGATTTGTGTTCGCTTCAATACGATGAACATGCGGTGGCCCAGTTCGTTGCCGCTACTGTGCCGGTCTCGCGCATGGAGGAATTTTCTCGCACGATGGCCGGACTGTATCTTACCATTCGCCCGAGACTGGAAGGCGGTTCTGCAGAGCAATTGTCGACCTACTGCAAAAACACCAAGGCTTACGCCGAATACAATGGCTTCACCAAATAGCCGCGCCATCCGCCCGAATTTGTTCTGGCGAATTGATATCGTTGCTGATGTGGCGCGGACCGTGAAAATCATGGCCGCGCCGCTTTTCTGATCTCTGCGCCAAGCGCGTTCATCACCGGCTGCCAGTTCTGCGGCTTCAGCTCTTCAAAATCGAACTGTTCATCGAGACCAAGCACCGCCCGAACGTATCGGGTGAAGCTGCCCGGCTCTGGCAGTCTGCCTTGCTGCGAAAGCACACTCCATTGTGCAGCCGCAACTTTCGCGCCATCCGCACGCCTCCAGTCCTGCATGAACATATCTTCCTGCCAGACTGGACCGACTTCGCGTTCGATCCACTTCTTGATGCTCTCTATCGCTATGCGCGCGTCGGCCCAATCATGAACAAAACGAACATGATCGATTTTCGTCTGGCGCTTCACGAAGGCCAGCAGGGCTTCATCAGCGGGATTGTCGAAAACACCAAGGTTCCAACCAGCAATCCAGAGAGCCTGAAGCTTACCGGCGAACTTGCCTTCAAGGCGCTTTCGAGACCCTTTTGAAGCGGGCTTGAAACCTTGGCGACGAAACTCATCGATCAGCTTCAGGCGCTCGCCTTCGGTCATTGCCGCAGACGAATGCTTGCCGGTGATGCGAATGCAGATCGCGCGATAGGTATCGTCGTCAAGATCAAGTTGCTTCTTCGCGACGTGTATGGCGGCGGTGGATTTCATATCAATCCTCCCTCGGCGCGATTGGAACTGGTCCGGACCCGAACGGATTGAAGGTGTCAGCTTCCCGAATATGCTCTACGGCTTTCGACGGGTCCGCACTTCTCCAGTCCGGCCACCGGCGAATGAAGTTGCATGCCTGTTTCGCGATGATGATCTTGATGATCTGTTCGGGCGACAAATCGAGCCGCGCCATGCCGTTGAGTGCCAACAGGACAATGTCAGCCCATTCCTTCGGATCAGTTGGATTGGTCTCGATCTCGATCAGTTCCTTTCGGATATGATCGATTGTGCCTTCTGTGCGCCGTCCAGGGCCGAACGTGGCAAAATTCCAGCTGATGAACTCTTCTAACCAGACGGCATTTATGATGGGTGTAGTCATGCCACACCTGCCTTCGTCGGACGCACAAAGACCCGGCGATGATGATGCTCACAGAAGCTGGAACCGATCTTCACCGGATGGCCGCAAAACAGATGCTGTTCGCCCTTGGCTGCGTTGTTAACCGCGAACCGGCATTGGCGAAGGTTTAGGTCAGCTAACGGCAGGCCGAGCGGATCGATCGGCGTTTCGATCTCGGCGACGTCCTCGCAAATGAACACGGGCTCCGCCTCAGCAACCGGCACGACCACTGGTGCGGATTGTACGTACCGAGCTGGAGACCGAGCCGCTGTTTTCATGCGGCCTGACTTGTAAGGTGACGATTCCGCCTTCGGCTTTCGTGCGCCGCCTACACCGGCCCGAAGCCCGATCTCACTCAGCATCTTGTCGCGGTGAATGACGCTGATGATCGAGTTCCGGCTGATACCGAGGCGCTTGCTCATCTGCCCTGCTGAGAGACCTTCACGGAGCAGCTCGGCGACGACCTGTTTGCGATCATCTGTCCATGTCTTTTGAGAATGGTTGCTCATTTCAGAATTACCTTTCGGCGAAACAATGCTGTCACAGCGGCATGGAGCGGCATCAAGAAGCGTGAGAAATTGAATCGGGCTGGTTTCGGTGCGGGCCGCTCAGCGGTGTGAGGATGAGCGTATCTATCAACCATGTTTCGGCAGAAGGTCGGTCCGTCGATGCCTTCCGGCACAGCATAGAAATCCGTGCCGGAGGGACTGAACACCACGCAAACGCCCGACAGCAGAATGCCCGATACACGACCTTGTTGATGACGGGTGCGGGAAATCTGGTTGGTGGTCATGTTGCACCACCAATCGCTAACGGTTTTTCCGATTCACTTACACCACGGGCAAGATTGACATTATTGCCCGCATCCCATCCGTTCCAAATGGCATCGCTGTATCGTGTCTGGTGTTTTTTATGCGCGATGCTACTCGCAGACGGATATCGCTCTGCCAAGGCACCATGTGCCGCCTCGCGGGCATCATCACAAACGGACGGAGCAAATATCTCGAGCAACCGCTCTCGCAAACGCCAGACCAAACCGACTGTGAAATCGGCAACTGCTTGCCGTTTTGTCGAAAGCGAGCGGCGGCGGCGATAGAATGTCGAACTTTTGAACTTCTTCACCTCATGAGCAATCGCACGGTTCAACACGACCAATAGATAGGTGGCAATCTGCGGTCCCGGCTCGCGGCCGACGAAAGTTACTTCTGTCTTCGGCGGCACAACAAAGGTCACGATAACGGAGGCGGTGTTCGTACAATGAGCGACGACGGGCCATAGGTCCGCTGCCGGATTTCTACCTTTCGTCTTGCTGGAAACGGCCTGCTCGCAAAACTCGATATCCTGCTCGGATAGACCATATTCCTTCATCAGCTCTGCAGCCTTAGCGGCGGCGGCAAGCGCCTCCGCCTCGGTGCAGCCGCGTTCCGTTGTCATCTGGCGAAGTGCGGCAATGCGCTTGGCAAGGGTTTCCCTGTACATGCTGCGCCTCACGCCTTGGCGATGTCTACGGTGACAGCAGTCCACTCATCCTGAACGGAAGCGCGCTCATAGAACCGGACGTACTGTTTCGAATATTGAACGTCGATGGCGTCTTCGATGGCGCGCATGGCATCCTTCCAACGCTGATCGGATATATCGAGCTTGGTCAGCTTCTTGATTTCCTTCAGGTTGATCTTGCCTTCCTTGTCGGTGTCGAAGGCACGGGTGATGATGGCGCGGATTTCCGCACGCGCGCCGTCCGTCCATTCGTTCAGGCACTCATCAATGAGGCTTTTAGCAACCTGAAGTTCGGGACCTGCAACCTCGAAATCGTTGATGCTAACCTTGACCATCTTCAGGCCATCAATGGTCTGATAGGTCCGGTTTCCCTTCACGCCGCCTGGGCGGGCATTGTATTCCTGCTCCAGAACTTCATCCAGGCTGTCGAGGTCGGTCATGCTGTGCTTGCGGAACCGGCTGATTTGCGCTGAGATATCCTTCGCGTAACCCATCACCTTGCGGACGGTCTCGTCACGAAGCTTGTCGGCGGGCTTCACCAGTTCGAGTGGTACGAGTGCTCCCTTGGCATTAGCCATATAGGGTTTGCCGTTCACCATGGTGACGCCCTGTTCTGGCTGTTCTTCCAAGATGCAGGCTGCAAGTGCTTCGGTCATTGTCGTTTCCTTTTGTCCAGGTGGATCAGGCGCGGTCGGCGCGTAACGTGAAATCAGGTTTGAAGAGGACGATGTTGGAATCTGGCCGGAAGAGTTCGTCCAGGAGGGCCTGCCGCGTTTTGTCATCGGTGCGGCCCATGCCGTTCCAGCGATGTCGGCTGATTTCATGCTCGCGGTTCATTGCGAGCGCGGCGCAGCCATAAAGAGTGGCGGTAACAGCACGAACATCAGCCGGAGTGAGGAACACACCCTGATTTTCGTAGCGGAGGAACTCGCGACGCCATGCGAAAAGGGTGTCGCTCAGTTCGTAAAGATCGGCATCCATGGTTATGCTCCTTCCTTCAAAAGGCTGTGTGGGCATCCACTCCGGCATGCCTGAAACATGCGGATGCGATGGGCGTTGGTTGTTGCGAATGGCTTGCGCTGCCAGAGCACACAGGTGTTGCGTGGCAGGTCGCCGAGGACCGGGCAGTCAACGGTCTCAGCCATCAAGGCTCCGCGAACAGCTTGTTCAACCCGGCCGATATCGCCGTTCTGATAGCTGTTGGAGAGAACCTGGCTGACGGCGGAAGCTGAATAGCCTACCTTGCGGGAAATCGCAGACTGGCTTTCATGGTCACAGGCTTCCGCTAGAATGACGATCCAGTCGGGAATGACATTTCCCCAGGCGGTGCGCGCCTTGTCGATGTTGGAGAGCTTTGCGGTGATCATGGTTGCACCTCTTCGGTGACAACAGGCCCGACGATCTCATGACGGTTCTGATCGAAGACGCCCTTGGCGCGCAGGATAATCGGCGGCAGCGGTCCCGTGTTCATGTCAGGCGAAAGCCGATAGATACCGAGATTGCCGGATTTTCCTTTCTGCATCTCAATCAGGTAGCCAGCCTTGGCCAGAAACTTGATGTAGGATTTCGCAGCCTCGATGCCGATGCGTGTTTCATCGGTCGAAGCCCAGATGGAAATATCCTGCGCGGTGAAACCTTGTGCACCTGCGCTCATGCGCATGTGGTTCCACATAGCCTTCTGTTTGCTGACGCCTTCGATCACAGTGCCGTCGCGACGTACCTTCGGTGTCATCGACTGGCGGATGGCGACTTTGTATGTCTCGGCATCCCGGTCAGAAGCAACTGACTCGATAAAGCCCGCCTTCACCAGACGCCGCATGAAGTCGTTGATATCCGATTGTGTCGCGTCCGAACGATTGAACACGTCGCGAGCGGTAAAGGTCCGTTCGGCTACTGCGTAGTCCATCATGACCGTCCAGTAGTGATCGAAGCCACGCTTGGGGCTTTTGCCTTTAACGGCGGTAACCTTGAGAACGATGCCCATCAAGCGGCCCTCCGGTTGCGGGAGGGAACCGCGCCGGTGCAGAAATAACCCGCACCATGCTCCTGATACTGTGCGAGGCCGATTTCCTTCAGGCCAAGTTCGTCGGCGGTGTTGGCGATGGAATGAAGGGTGTTGCAGATGCGGCGGACGCGACCGTCACCTTCCATGCGCGCCTGATCGAGAAGATCATCCCTGACATCAATGTGACGGCAGAACGTCCGGGCAAGTGTGCGCGTGTCGTCCAGATCGCAAGGCTGCGCATACCCCCATTCCAGCACGAGATCGCGGAACCGATCGACACGCTCCAGCTTTTTCGGAAACAGCTCTTCACCGATCAGCAGCACCGGAACGTTGCTTTTCTTGGCGATCATGCGCACCAGTTCGATCATGTTCCGATCGACCAGTTTGTCGGATTCATCAATGATGAGCGGACGCTTCGGATCACGCGCCAGAATGCCGATGATGTCGTCTTCCAGATCAGAAAGCGTACCCCGTGCATCCGGATGGCCAAGCTCCGACAAGATGGCGGTGAGCAGCTTCTTTTTGGTCCAGGTGTCGGAAACCTCGACATAGGCCGCAGCCGTCTTGTTCATGGCATAGAGCGCGGCGACGCTCTTGCCATACCCGGAGAACCCGGCGAAGACGCCAAGGTTGGGCTGCAACGGATGACGATTTTGCAGCGAGTGGACCAGAGTGAGGCATGCCGCCACATTCTTGATCGGCGCTGTATCGCCTCCATTGACAAATTGTTCGCTACCAGTCATTTTTTAACCTCGTCATTTGGGAAGTGCTTCTCGAAACCCCGCGCCAACGGGGTTTTGTTTTTTTAGCGAGCGATCTTCAGCGCCTGCTCCAGTCCAAAATCCTTTGCTGTGTCTTTGATGGTTCGGTATGCCGCCGTGGCCTGAAAGCGGACGAGCTGCGCTGCAGTGTCTGCATCCAGTTCGACGCCAGCGGCGATCTTGGTTTCGAGGTCCATCGCCCATTTGAAGCGGCGCGCATTGGCGCTTAGGCCCGCATCTGGATCGAGATGGACAACCTTCGTTGCCTTGCGCTCCTCGGCCTCGCGAACGATAGCTTCATGCAGTTCTGCAGCTTTTTCGTTGAGCGGCTTGGGCTGGATGCCAGCCTGCGGAAGTGTGGCGGCATCGATGGCGGCGACGATGGCTGGTGTGGTGTGCTGCTCTTCGCGCTTCGGCAACTGGATGACGTTGGCGGTCTGGCCAGCTTTTTCAGCTGCTTTGCGCTTGGCAAGGCGAAGGGTGCGTTCGATACCGGATGGACCCTTTTTCAGTTCCCGGATATCGGCCTTGATCTCGCGTTCGCGCTGGCGAACGATATCGGCGGCAATGTCCTTCTGCGCCTTGACGTATTCCTGCGGATTGACGCCCGCCAGCTCTGGGCAGATCGCCACGTCGAGGAACTCACCGCCTTCAGCGGAGAATACATACATCTTGCCCATATCGAGCGGATCGCGGCGGCAGAACACTTCCGTACCAACCATGATCGTGCCGGAAACGTAATGCAGGCCGTTGTCCTTGATGCCCTGTTTGGTCATCTTGCGCTGGCCGTTCTTACCGGCAACCGGCATCAGCAGGGTATCGAGCGCACGTTCGTCGATGCGGCGGATCGGCGTGGTGGAAGCCTGGGCGACTTCGTTCGGTGTGCGTCCCTTCAAGCCGCTATGCGCGCTTTCATGGTAGACGAACTCAAGCCAATCATCGATATGCTGCTGAAGCTGCGCGGCAGTGAGAGAGACTTCGAACAGTTCGTGTTCATCAGCACCAAGGCGCTGTGCGAAGCTCTTTCGGCCTTCGATTGCCTTACGATCGGCGACAGAGTGCCCGATGTAACCCGGCAGTTGCGGGCAGACATTATGCTGAAACGTCTTGATGACGCGTTCGACATGACCTTTCTGCTCGGGGCTGTAGGCGTCCGAAATGTCGGCGGTAATGTCGAGATTGTCGAAGAGACGCTTGGTCGCGATGGCTACGAAATCGGAGCCATTGTCCGTCTTGATAACGGTTGCGGCACCCATCTGCAGAATGGCTTTGCGGATCAGCAGGGCAACAGCCGATGCACGCGGCGTCTTCGAAAGCGTTATAACCAGACGGCGGGTCGCTATATCAATGCAGGCATACATCGAATAGCGCCCATCCACACATAGGGCGTCAACGGGCGATGCGTCGATCATCCAGAGCGCGTTCGGTTCATCAATATGCCGATAGGTGCCGGTGCCGGAAAGCTTCATGGTGGAGCGGAACTTGTCCGGGTCCGTGATCTTGGTGAGGACGAGCTTCTCCTCGGCCTTAAGCGCAGCGATGAAGTGTCGAAACGTACGCACAGGAGGCAACGGCTTCATTTCGCCATTGCGATCGGTCAATTCCGAACCAAAATGGTCCTCGCAATAGCCACGGATGATATCAGCTGACAAATGCGGGTTGGCCGCGATCCAGGCGAGAACAAAGGAACGGACATCGCCGTTGTTGGCGGTTTCCAGCAATCCCTTGCCCTTGCGGGCTTCGGAGCGGTCTACGGCAAGCGCATCTTTCGCGCCTTTTGCTTTCGCCGCGCGCCAACGGAAAACCGAACGCTGAGAAATACTCGGCAGGGTTTCCTTGACCCATGGGTCCACCTGGATCATGCCAACGTTGTAGCGGTCGCAGAATACGAATAAGGCGCCTTGAACGCTCAGATTAAGGCCCTTCAAGAACAGTTCAAAAGCCGCAACAACAGCAAGGCGTGCGTCCCGCTCACGTTGGGCGCGGTCGGATAATGGAGCCGTTGCTTGGTATTCCGGCGCATCCTGCAATGATGGCTCTACGCGCCCAGTGACCATATAGCGCTGGACATATGTGATCTGGGCGAGCGTTGGAAACAGGCGATAGTTGTACTCCAATCCACCGCCTCGACCTTTTCGGCGGCGAACGCAACCCGGATAGTTAGTCCAACCTTCGCGCTCTGCATAAATTTGTATTCCACGCTCACTATCCGGCAAGTCGGGAAGAGCTTCGACCGCGATTTCGCGCGCAGTCAGCCATTCCTTGGGCCGGGCAACTTCGTGTGGTGTGATGCGTATTAGCTCGTTCATCGACGCGCCTTTCGCTTCGCTGACAGCATCTGCCGTCGCGCCTGCAATTCTTCGATGTGATCTTCAAGCAACCTATCTTCGATCAGGTCTGCGTATTCGTTTTCGATAACCGTCAGGCCGAACATGCCAGGCACAAAACCGAGCAGCTGCTTGGCGTCGGTCGCATGTACAAGGGCGATGAAAGCGTCGAGCGGGATGCGATGCTCACCGCTCGCTTCAGAAGCCCATTTGTCCAGCATCGTCGTGGAGATCGACCGATCCAGATAGCGCGTCATGGAGGCGGCAATTTCCGACCGGCCCTTGTTGTCATCACGTGCGTCACGCAGAGCGCGCGCTACCAAGCGGGCAATCTGGTTATCGAGCGAGCCGCGACCGGTCACGCCTTCTTCGTAGCGGATCGCCACCTGGGGAGGCGTCCACTCGAACAAGTCCTTGGTGAGAGGGTCGCGGCGCTTGGTCATTAACGTGCATCCTGCCGTTCTGCGAACCAGCGCAGCACTGCAGCTTCATGCAGCGCAAAGAAATGATCCTGCTCGACAGGCTTCAGCCGCGCAAAACGGTCGGCAATCTTTTCCCAACGTGCGGGTTCGTTCGGCTTCGGTGTGCCGTCGATCTGGATAATGGCTTCAGTAACGGTCTGCGCCTTGCCATCAAGCACCAACTCAATGATCGCCGATGCACGCTCATATGGTTCGTTTGCGATAGACAGAAGCGCTTGCTGGTTGTCGCAAAGCGGAAGGAATATCGCCATGCGGTCCCGCAGGTCGGCCGGAATGCCAGCGATCTTGATTGAGCGGAAAACTTCATTGCGACC
>Ga0182735_1002798_pt1 | contig 10301 bp, 9 predicted proteins | sample eDN5th30CKraftMG_FD_128524 | JGI IMG/M metagenome (GOLD analysis project Ga0182735, IMG submission 128524) | Enriched Miracle-Growth compost microbial communities from Emeryville, California, USA - eDNA 5th pass 30_C Kraft MG (version 2) (version 2) ... | reverse complement strand
TTGAACTCGTCCGTGAAATGTCTTCTGTTTCGTGCCATCGCTTCGCTCTCCAGGCATGATCATGCCATCTGATCTGTCCGGAGGCACGGGGCAAGCCCATTATGTCCATCACGACACCGGATCGCGCCGATGCTTTGGAAAAGGCGAATGAAACGGCGGTCTTAGGTGGACCAAAAAAGAGTCTAAACTCCCTTACCGCCGCCCCCGCCCTCCGCCCGTGACTGGCGTGCCTTGGCGGCGCCCGATGCCGACGTTTCCGGCACCGTAAATATTCCATCCGTAATCAGCCGCTTATATATCTCCACGATATGTTCAGGCAGCGCCACACTCTTTCCGTCCTTTCTTGCGTATTGCATGCACAGATAGTGGCGAATTCCCATCAGCATGTAGCCGGTCGGTTCCAATTCGCTCTCGTCCTTGATGTTCAATTCGCCGCGCTCCCATGCCGTTCGCAGAAACCGGACATAGCCACGCGCTATGGTGTCCATGTGGTCCCGGAATGCGGTGGGCGCAAATAGCTCGGCTTCATAAAGGATGCGATAGAACTCGGGATGCTTCTTCAGGAAGTCGAAAAAGGCCTTGAAGCTGATTTCTTCGCGTTCCAGTGCAGTGCTGGCATTGGCGATGCGCTCGCGAATGAATTGCAGCATTTCTTTGCCCAGCTCGGGCAGCAACTGATCGAACAGCGCTTGCTTCGATTCAAAGTAATTGTAGAAAGTGCCTTGGGCGACTTTGGCGCGCGCGGTAATTGTCGACACCATGGTGTTCGCATAACCTTGTTCGCCAACCGTCATAGCGGCGGCGCTCATTAGCGAATCACGAATGAATTGGCTCTTCTCCTCGCGAGTCATGCGCCGAGCTCGGCGTACCCGGAGCTCTCGCGGGGCGCTACCTGCAACACTATCCATTACGCGGTCCTCATACTGATATGCGGGGGATCCTATCACGCCGGGCGAAACGTCTTAGCTGCAATACCTAGGGTAATTTGGGATCATCAAAAAATGACTTATGATTCACAATACATAAAAAATTGATCCATGTTAAGTCGGACATGTCGGTACTCGGGCTGCAGCACATAGCACACGCCGCGATATCGCAAACCACACCAGGAGGATGGCAACGATGAAACTGAAGAGGCTAGTACTAATAGGCGCTGCTGCTTTTGCAGGTGCAACAATGCAGTTGGCCGGCGCGCAAGAGACCTTCAAGATCGGTCTTAATGTGGAACGCACGGGCAACGCTGCCAGTTATGGCGGGCATGTCATCATCGCGAGCCAAATCGCGGTGGAACATGTCAACGAGAACGGAGGCATCAACGGTACGCCGTTGGAACTCATCATCGAAGACAACCGTACTAGCCCCGAGCAGGCGGTCGTGGCCGTTCGGAATCTGGACAGAAAAGGCGTAGCGGCCATACTCGGACCTATTCAGACTTCGCAAGCGCGCACGGCTTTCCCCGCCACCAATCGTGCCAAAGTGGTGTCGATTTCGCCCGGATCGGGAGCGCCCGGGTTAGCGGCCCAGAATCGGCCATGGGCGTTCCGCAATGCGGCGATTGACGACAAGATCTTTACCGACGTGGTGGGTGAATTCAAGGAACGGCACCCCGATGCCAAGCGCGTGGCGCTGATCATGGATCCGAAAGATGCTTACCAGGTTGCGTTCATCGGCAAAGTGGCGCCGCCAGCCTTCGAAAAGCACGGTATTACGGTGGTGAATAATGGGTCGCCGCTAGAAGTACCCGCCGACGCCAACGACCACAGTGTGTTTGTGACGAAGCTGCGCTCCATGGATGTCGACGCCGGTGTCCTGGGTTTAGTAATTGAACAGGGGCAAACCTTCTTGCACGAACTGAACCGTCAGAAGGTGGAAATGCCCATGCTCACGGGCATTGGTTACGTGACCAATTCGGTGGCAGAAGTGGCCGGGGATAGAAAGGTTTATTCGGGCCAGCCGTTCGATCCGAATGGCAGTTCTGAAACCGTGAAAGCATTCACAGAAGAGTTTGCCAAACGTTCCAAGGAACAGTTGCCTGGTCAGTACACCGTACCGCTATACATTGACGCCGGTGCCTACGAATCCATCCGCATCATTGCCGATGCGCTCAAGGAAACTGGTGCAAAGCCGTCGGATTCGACCGATGACATCAGAGTGAAAATCCGGGATTATATTGCCGGCCTGAAAGACTATCAAGGCTTGGGCAATACGCTGTCCATCGATGAGAACGGCGATGCGGTCAAACCCACGCTGGTATTCGAGACAGACGGCGGTACCTGGAACAAACTCTAAGATCTGAAAGAGCGAGGGGCGCCGTGTTTCTGCAACAACTCATCAACGGTTTGATGCTAGGTAGCGTGTACGCCTTGATCGGTGTGGGATACACGCTGATCTTTGGTGTGCTGCGAATGCTGAATCTTGCACATGCCTACATCTTCATGGCTGCCCCATTCGCGGCCTTCTATTTCATGCAGTTGGGGATCGAGTCATCCTTCCTTGCGATGGCTCTGGGCGTAATGGGCGCCGGTTTATTGGGCATCGTGCTGTATTACGTCTGTTTTCGCCCCATACATCAAAGCCATGCCTTGGGTGGTTTCGTCACGAGTCTCTCGTTCGGGATCATCATCCAGGTGATCATTGTTAATACGTTTGGAACGTTGAAAGTCCCTTTTCAATCTGGCGTGACGCTACCCGATATTGAATTTGGGAACACGATTCTGAGCGGTATACAGGCGGCCGGCTTAGCCATTTCTATTGTGCTTATGATCGTGCTTCTGTGGCTGGTCAAGCACACACGGTTTGGCCGAAACGTACGCGCCATCGCCGAGAACGAAAACGCTGCCCAACTTCTGGGTGTATCGGTTCGCACAGCCGTCCTGCAAGTCTTCGTTATCTCGTCTGCGTTGGCGGGCTTGGCCGGGTTACTAGTAGCCACACGATTCGAAAGCTTGAGTTCGCACATGAGCGATGCCTATGCGCTCAAGGCGCTCGCGGTCATTGTTGTGGGTGGCCTGGGTGATGTGCGTGGCGCCTTAGTCGCCGGGCTGGCACTCGGCGTGGCCGAGGTGCTATTGCAAGCTTATGCATCGGGCATGTGGGCCGAAGCATTCATATGGGTGATGCTGATCGTGGTCTTCCTGGTGAAACCAGACGGCTTGTTGGGCGAATCCATTAAACGTCGCGAGGTGTAGTGGGATGATTCTCTCAGACCCCGTTCAAGCACTGGTCAGCATCAACCTGATTCTGACACTGTCTCTTTTATTTCCGTTCGTGGCGGGTGTGTGGTCTTTGGGCTTGCCCGGCTTTATGGCAGTCGGCGCCTACACCGCGGCGTGGTGCAGCACCAACATGGGATTGCCTATTACAGCGAGCCTAGCGATCGGTGTAGTTGCCAGCGCGGCCATCAGCATTCCTTTCGGCTTGCTCGCGTTACGTATTCATGGGATCTACCTCGCAATCGCCACATTGGCGGCAGCGGAACTTATTACCTTGTTCTTCTCGCATTTCGAGCCAACGGGCGGCGTAATGGGCTTTGCCGGCATCCCTTATATCGATGCATATTGGGCGGTCATTGCCGCCGCGCTGATGTTCCTACTGTCCCTGTTGATTTACCGATCCCGTTTTGGGAAAGCCCTTTTCGCTGTTGGGTCGGATCCGATTGTGGCCAACTGCAATGGGCTCAATGTTCCGATGCTGCAGATGTTGGCTCTGGCGATCGGCGCGGGGCTGGCTGGGCTCGCGGGCGGGCTGTTCAGCCATTACTACAGTTTCATCAGTCCTTCTAATTTTCAATTTTCACGCACGGTAGACATTTTGCTATTCCTTGTGGCCGGTGGCTTGACGCCACTCGGGTCCTTAGTCGGGTCGTTCACGTTGACGCTTGTCCCGCAGCTGAGCTCGGCACTCGAAACTTGGGCGCCGGCACTTTATGCCGTGGTGGTGATCGTGCTTATGGCGTTCATGCCCGGTGGGATCTTCCCGAAGAATCGAGTGGCACCGCTTATCGCCTATATCAAGTCGCATCGGAAACCTCGCGATTCGGTCCAGAGCCAACGTAAACCTGCAGCAGCGCCGCAGCTGGATGTGACGAAAAACTGAGGGGCAACCATGGCGTTTTTGCAGCTGAATGATATTTCAATGGAATTCTCGGGTATCCATGCACTGGACGGCGTGAAATTCGCAGTCAGGCCGGGAACCGTGACATCACTTATCGGGCCAAACGGCGCGGGTAAAACAACCTTAGTCAACATCATCACAGGCGTACTGAAACCTACCTCGGGAACACTCTCGTTCGAAGGACAACCGCTAGACAACGCAACGCCAAGGCGGATCGCCAAGCGTGGGATTCGTCGCACCTTCCAAACGGTTCGATTATTCCCGGGCCTGACAGTGATGGAGAACTTGATCATCGGGCAGTATGCCAATCAAGTCAGCGAGCGGCCCTTCGCATCGTTGTTGCCGTTTGGTTGGGGAGATCGAAAACAGCGGGATGCTGCTCAAGATGTCTTGCAGCGTTTTGAGCTGGACATGCACGCTGGAACAGTCGCTTCCGAACTGGCCTACGGCACGCAACGCCGCGTTGAAATCGCCAGAGCACTCGTCGGTGAACCGAAGCTGCTCATTCTCGATGAGCCCGCTGCAGGCATGAACGACGTCGAGACCGCTCAATTGCGCCGTGACATCGAGGCAATACGTGCCTCAGGCGTCACGGTGTTTCTCATCGAGCACGACATGAGTCTAGTGATGGCCGTGTCCGACGATATTGTGGTTCTCGATTTCGGCAAGCAGATCGCGCAGGGTTCTCCGGATGAAGTAAGCCGGAACCCCGAAGTCATCAAGTCATATTTAGGAGCCGCATCATGTGCGCCAATGTAGCCACTATCGCGAGTTTCGATAATCACGCGCATGCCCGGCCCGCAACGATCGATCCGGAACCGTTCTTGGCGGTGCGCGATATTTCGGTCGGGTACGGCAAAGCCCCGGTATTGGATGCGTTTTCTCTCAGTATGCCGGCCGGAAAAACGGTCACGGTGATTGGACCGAATGGCGCAGGCAAAAGTACCTTGCTTAAAGGGATATCCGGTCTGTTGAAGCTGCGCCAAGGATCTATCCACCTCGCGGGCGAAGCGATATCCGGCGCGACGCCAAGCCTGATTGCCAGGCGCGGCATCCTGCATGTTCCTGAGAATCGCGACGTCTTCGGTGGTATGACGGTTTGGGAAAACTTGAAGGTCGCATTCGATAACCTGGATCCAGGTGGGAATGAATCCGAGGCGTTTGACCGCATCTATAGTTTATTTCCCATTTTGGGCGAGCGTCGGACCCAATTGGCCGGCAATCTTTCCGGAGGGCAACAGCAGATGTTGTCCATTGCCCGTGCGTTGCTTGGCAAGCCACGGTTGCTCATGCTCGACGAGCCCTCACTTGGGCTGGCTGGCATCGTCACTGAGAGCATTTACGAATCGCTGCGTGCTTTGCGTGACGATGGCCTAACCATATTGCTGGTGGAGCAGAACATCAGCCGAGCCATTGCGTTTGCCGACTACGTAAAAGTGCTGGTGCACGGAAAGATCGTTATGGAGGGCACCAGCGCCGAGATGGCACAGCGAGACGACTTGGTTAAACACTACCTGGGAACCGCCTAAGGAAGGACGGCAAATATGAATTCGGACAACATCACAATAGGGCAAGCACTGCGGCAAACCGCCTCCCGCTTAGGCAGCAAAATCGCACTGGTGGGGATGGACGAGCGGATCACATTTGCTCAGCTGGACCGCGAAGTGGACGAAATCGCTGCCGGCTTGCTGTCCCGCGGCGTTCGGCGTGGAGATACGGTTGCGCTATGGATGGCAAATACGCCGAATTGGGTGCGAGTGTGGATGGCCGCTGCACGCATCGGCGCCATCTTAGTTCCGATCAATACCCGCTATAAAGCCGACGAGACTGAGTTCATCCTCCGTCAGTCCGAAGCAAAAGTGCTAATCATGATGGACCAGATGTGGTCGATCGACTATCTCGCCTTATTGAATGAGATGTCGCCCGATCTAAAGGTCAACCAACGTGGCGAAGTTCAGTCCACCAAATTGCCCGCGCTGCGAACCGTCATCGTGGATGGAAAGCGAGTGCCGGATGGATTGCATTCCATGCAAGCGCTCGCATCCATGGGCGCATCGGCTACGCGGGCTTTAAGTGAAGCCGAGCGCGCGGTGCAGCCCGACGATCCCGTCATCATCGTGTACACGTCCGGTACGACGGGTCGCCCGAAAGGCGCCGTCCATAGTCATATCGCCTTGAAGAACGGCTACAACATTGCCCGCACGCTACACGTCAGCGAATCAGACGTCGTGATGGGACATATGCCCTTTTATCACGTGGCGGGCGCGTTCTCGGCGCTGCTGCCCTCTATTGGCTTGGGTTGCACCTTGGTCATGTTGCCTCATTGGGACCCGGAATCCGCTCTGAAGCTGATTGAGCAAGAGCGAATCAGTTATATCAGCGGCATACCCACACACTTCATTGATTTGGTCGAGGCGATGCGCAAGTCGCCCGTCGACACCAGCTCGTTGAGAACAGCGTGGATTGGTGGCGCCACGGTGATGCCCGAAGTTGTCGAGGCGGTGATCAAAGAGCTAAAGCTGCCGTCCATCCAGGCGGTGTATGGGATGACCGAGACCACGTCGTCCACCACGCTGAGCGGCTACGGTGCCCCGATGGAAGTGATTTGCGAAAACAAGGGCAAGCCCATTGGCGATTTTGAAGTCAAGATTTTTGATCCTGCTTCCGGCACCGAACGGCCCGTAGGGGAAGTCGGCGAAGTATGGGTGCGCGGCCATATCGTCATGCTGGGCTACTACCAGGATCCCGTCGCAACGCAGGAAGTCATGACCGAAGACGGATGGTTCAAGACAGGCGACCTCGGCGTTTTCGACGAACAGGGCTATTTACAGATCACGGGGCGCGCGAAGGAAATGTTCATCGTCGGTGGATCTAACGCGTATCCGGCCGAGATAGAACGCGTACTCCAAGGCCACCCGCAGATCAAGCAAGCCGTGGTGGTAGGCGTGCCTGATACCCGGTTGGGCGAGGTCGGCTATGCCTTCATACAGGCACGAGACGGCGGGGCAGTGGATCGTGATGAAATCATCCGATATTGCAGGCCGCGTATGGCGGATTACAAGGTGCCTCGCTATGTGTCGCTAATGGAAGACTTCCCTAGGACGACGACTGGCAAGCTGCAACGCAGTGCCTTGCAAAAACTCGCGCTTGAGCAGGTGAGTCGCCCAGCTAGTGTGGCGGAGGGCGGCTGAAGTGATCGATATCGAGCAGCTGGATTTCGGCGTGGCCAAAATCACGATCAAGAATCCGGAACGCCGAAATGCTTTAAACGGCGAGATGTTGGAAGCCTTGATTGATACTTGGGATCGCTTAAGTAGCGATGATGCCGTTCGTGTGGCGGTGATCACAGGTGACGGAGCTGCGTTTTGTACCGGCGCCGATTTATCGCAGAGCCTCCATACTCGCTCCGATATCGATAGCTTAGTTGACCGCGCACTATTAAAGACAAGTTATTTCCGCAAGCCACTCGTTGCGGCAATCAATGGTCACTGTGTAGCGGGCGGTCTGGAACTGGCGCTGGCTGCTGACATACGAATCACTGATCGCAACGCCAAATTGGGCTTCCCCGAGGTGAAGTGGGGGATTATTCCCTCTGGCGGCGGAGCCATGAAGCTGCTTGAGCAGATGCCCTATGCGCATGCAATGGATTTGCTCATTACCGGCCGACTCATTTCGGGCGAAGATGCTGCCGTCATTGGTCTGGTGACTTCGGCGTGTGACGCTCAAGAAGTATTGCCCGTTGCGATGGAACGGGCTGAACTGATCGCTCGTAATAGTCCATTGGCCGTGCAATTGACTAAGCGCGCCGCGCTGGAGCATCGAAGCGCCGTTTATGCGGATCGCGAGGCGACGGAGCGCGAGCTTGTCGCCATGATGCGGCAGAGCGGGCATCAAGACGAGGGCATCGCTGCGTTCCTGGAGAAGCGCGAGCCGAGTTACAGCGCGCAGGGATGCCGGCCGAATAACGCTTGACGTGCAGGTTTATTGAACAGTGGCATTAATCGCTGCAACGCATAAATGACTTGTGAATCATTAATCATAAAGGTATGTTATGAATGACAGCTTGGAACCTAAGGCGCAGACTGGTCTGGATGCCGCTGAGATGAAGGAAATTCTGCAGCAGGCCGATCTACGCGTGTTGCTGATGTGCCTGGTACATATAACGGGCGACCTTTCCTGGCTTGAACCGCCATTCACGCCCAAGCGCGACGTACGTTTGATTCCAGATCCGACTGCGGGGCTCGATGAAGATGCGCAAGCGGCAATCCGCCAAGCTGCCATGGCGCTGCTTCTGGAAGGCCGACATGCCGCTGCCATTCACGACCCCGGTGATGAACTCATGCAACGAATGATGAGTGTGTCACTAGGGGAAGAGGTGCCTCCGGAGTATGCGCCCATGGTGCGCGAAGAGCTTGGATTTGTTTCCCGCGCGTACACTCTCGATGAGGCATCACAGGCTGATCCAACGTCCCAGCGCAATCAAGCGTCTCAGAGTGATCGGGCGTCTCAGAGCGATCAGGCGTTTCAAAGAGGCGCCAGCGAAGATGGCGTCGTAATTGTGGGTGCGGGAGTGAGCGGTATTGCTCTCGCTGTGCGGCTAAAGGAAATGGGAGTTCCGTTCGTTATTTTGGAGCGCAGCAATAACTTGGGTGGCGTGTGGAACCACAATCGCTATCCCGGTTGCGGCGTCGACACGCCTAACCACTCGTATTCCTATTCATTCGGCGAGCGATATCCATGGTCGCGCTACTTTTCTCCCCGAGAAGAGATTCTGGACTATATCGAAGGAATCGTTGATCAGTATGGATTGAGAGACCATATTCGTTTCGACGCCACCGTCACGGGCGCCGTCTGGAATCACGATACGCAGCGCTGGGATATTGAGTACGCGACGCCGGCCGGGCAAGCTCGCATGAGTGGACGTTACTTTGTGAGTGCGATCGGCCAACTAAGCGACCCCTTTATTCCTGCGTTAAAGGGCAAAGAAGATTACAAAGGGCGTAGCTTCCACTCGATGCACTGGCCTACCGACCTGGATGTGGCAGGAAAGCGTGTCGCCGTCATCGGCACCGGTGCCACATCGATGCAGCTGGTGCCAAGCATTTATAAGAAGGCGAGCCAAGTCGACGTTTATCAACGTACGGCACAGTGGGTGCGTCCGATTGAAGGCTATGCTGAATCGATTAAGCCGGGCGCCCGATGGCTATTACGGAACATGCCTTACTACGCCCAGTGGTTCCGTTTCAATATGTTCTGGCGTTATGGGGACGGCTTGCTCGCATGTTTGAACCGGGATCCAGAATGGCCGCACCAAGAGCGATCAGTCAACCGTACCAATGACCGACATCGCGAAGAAATGTTGGCCTTCATCGAGAAGCATCTTGAAGATCGCCCGGATTTGCTCAAAAAATGCCTACCAGAGTATCCGCCATACGGGAAACGCATTCTGTTGGACAACAACTGGTATGGCACGCTCAAAGAACCGAACGTAGAGCTCATCACAGATCGCATCGAGCGGGTTACGGAAAGCGGCATTAAAACGACTTCCGGTGAAGAGCGTCCAGCCGATATCATCGTCTATGCCACTGGATTTAAGCTGACTGAGATGGCCGCGCGGCTGAATGTGTCAGGGCTGCATGGGCAGAGCCTTCAAGACCTATGGTCAGACGGTGATCCGCAGGCCTATTTGGGTATGACAGTCAGCGGATTCCCAAACTTTTTTATGATGATCGGGCCCAATTCGGCGCCGGCTCATGGTGGCAGCGTTATTTTCCAAGCGGAATGTCAGGCACGATACATCACGGCGTGCATCGCGCAGATGAGAGAACGCGGAATTGGGGCGATCGATCTCAAGCCCGAAGTGCTTCGCCAACACGTTGAGGAAATTGATGCTGCTCACGAAAAGCTCGTGTGGACACACCCGTCGGTTTCCACCTACTACCGTAACGCGAAAGGGCGCGTGTTTTCTGTGATTCCCTGGCGTTTCGTCGACTTCTGGAAAATGACGCACGAGCCGCGGCTGGACGACTACGTCGTGTACCCGAAAGTGCCGGAGCCGAATAGCGTCCGTAGGGTCCCCCGTCAAGTAGACGACGGCTGATAGAGATTCGGAGCAAGGGTTAGCCGAGGCATAAACTGCACCGGCGGGACGTCGCCCAGTGATTCATGTGGGCGGTATTCGTTGTAAT
>Ga0182735_1002796_pt1 | contig 10304 bp, 7 predicted proteins | sample eDN5th30CKraftMG_FD_128524 | JGI IMG/M metagenome (GOLD analysis project Ga0182735, IMG submission 128524) | Enriched Miracle-Growth compost microbial communities from Emeryville, California, USA - eDNA 5th pass 30_C Kraft MG (version 2) (version 2) ... | reverse complement strand
GCGGCGCGAAGCAGCGCAGGTGGTCGTAGGCCGTCCGTCCGGGGTGGAAGCTGGAGGCCTCGAGCGAGGCACCCACCACGCGCAGCGGACGGCGCAGCTCGGCGTACCGGTGGCCGTCGACGGTCGCGGTGCCTGAGGTCGGCTGGGTCAGCCCGAGCAGCATCCGCAGGGTCGTCGTCTTGCCGGAGCCGTTGGGCCCGAGGAAGCCCGTCACGCGACCAGGCTCCACGCCGAACGAGAGGTCGTCGACCGCGGTGACCGCGCCGAAGCGCTTGGACAGGCCGACGACGTCGAGGCGCACGGGCGTCCTCGGCCTCGGCCCGGCGACAGCGGGTGCGGGGGCGGTGGACATGCGTCCACCGTAGCCACGATCGCGGGTCGGGGCAGGTCAGAGGCCCCGACCCGCGGCGGCAGGTGGTCAGGGAGGCGGCGCTGGTCGGCGCTGGGCGGGCAGCACGAGCCGCATCGTCGCGCCCTGCGCCGCGTCGGCCACGGTGACGTTGCCGCCGTGGAGCTGCGCCGCCCACCGCACGATCGACAGCCCGATGCCGGTGCCGCCGGTGGGACGGCCCGTCGAGCCCTCCCCGGCGGTCTCCTCGCCGGCCGCGGGACGTCCGCCTGGTCCCGGCGCCGGCGCACCGCGCACCGAGACCGGTCCGGTCGCGCCCGAGGCCTCGCCCCGCACGAAACGGGCGAAGATCCGCTCCCGGTCGGCAGCGGCGATCCCCGGTCCCTCGTCGGTGACGTCGACCACCACCGTCCCGGGACGCGGGTAGGCGCGCAGGGCGACCGTGCCCCCGGCCGGGGAGTGGCGCACGGCGTTGCTCAGCAGGTTGATCACGATCTGCTCGAGCCGGGAGCGGTCTGCGGGGACGGTGAGCCCCGGCACCGCCACCTCGACCGTGATGCGCACGCTGCCCGCCGTCCCGGTCATCAGGAAGGAGTCGGCACAGTCCTCGAGGAGCTCGGCGAGGTCCACGTCCTCCCAGTCGAGGTCCGCGGCGCCGGCCTCGAGGCGCGACAGGTCGAGCAGGTAGCTGACGAGGCGCGTGAGCCGTTCGGTCTGCCGCATCGCGGTGCCCAGCGCCGCCGGCGAGGGCTCGACGACGCCGTCGACGAGGTTCTCGAGCTGGGCGTGGAGCGCGGCGATGGGGGTGCGCAGCTCGTGGGCGACGTTCGCGACGAGGTCGCGACGGGTCTGGTCCACGGAGTCGAGCTCGGCGGCCATCGAGTTGAACGCCTCGGCGAGCTGCCCCACCTCGTCACGGCTCGAGGCACGCACCCGTCTGCTGTAGTCGCCGCCGGCCATCGCCCGTGCGGCGTCGCGCATCTCGCGCAGCGGTGCCGTCATACCCCGGGCGAGCACCAGCGTGAAGACCAGCGCGAGCAGCACCGACAGCGGAAGCGTGCGCGTGGGGCCGAGGTGGTTGCGCAACCCGATCCAGGTCACGAACACGGCGAGCGTCACCGACGCCATCACGAGCGCGCCGAGCTTGGTCTTCAAGGACCGCAGGCGGTCGAGCGGGCGCACGTCGGGCAGGTGCGGCGGTCGCAGCCGCACGTGCCGCGGACGGTCTGCGGGGCTCACGGTCCTACTGCTCGCTCGGGTGAGACGCCACGGCGGCGTCCGGCTGCTCCGGGGCGGGAGCGCCGCCGCCCGGGACCGGGGGCTCGAAGGCGTAGCCGACCCCGTGCACGGTGCGCACGAGGTCGGGGCCCAGCTTGCGGCGCACGGCCTTGACGTGGGAGTCCACGGTCCGGGTGCCGGAGGCGTCGGCCCAGTCCCAGACCTCGGCGAGCAGGCGCTCGCGGGTGAGGACGGTGCGTGGCGACCCGGCCAGCATGACGAGCAGGTCGAACTCGGTGGGCGTCAGGTGCGCCTCGACGCCGGCGCGCGACACACGGCGCTGCGCACGATCGATGACGACGTCGCCGAAGACCATCGTCTCCTCGCCGGGAGCGGGCTCGGGGGCGCTGAGCCGGCTCGCGCGATCGACCCGGCGGAGCAGCGCCTTGAGCCGGGCCACCAGCTCGCGCATCGAGAACGGCTTGGTCATGTAGTCGTCCGCGCCCACGCCGAGGCCGACCAGCATGTCGGTCTCGTCGTCGCGCGCCGTGAGCATGAGCACCGGCAACGGGTTCTCGGCCTGGATGCGGCGGCAGACCTCCAGCCCGTCGATGCCCGGCAGCATGACGTCGAGCACGACGGCGGACGGCCGCAGCCGTGCGGCCGCCTCGACCCCGGTCAGGCCGTCCCGCGCGACCTCCACCCGCCACCCCTCGGCGGTGAGGCGCTGGGCGATCGCGGTCGCGATCGCCGGTTCGTCCTCGACGACGAGGATCGTCCACGCAGCGGGCGTGCGCTCGCCGTTCCTGCTGGTCGTTGCATCGGAGGGTCCCATGGAACCAGCGTGGCACACTGTCGCGCCGCAGCGCCGTCCGATACGCTCGTGCCTACGATGCCCGATCCTGATCATCCGCGTCACCCGACCGCGCAGCCGTCCCGGCGCCTGTCCTGCCGGCAGCCCCGACGGCGGCCTCGACGGCAGGCCCCCGCCCGTCCTCCGATCGGTGTCGACGCCTCCCGGCGCGGTGGGCTCGTGCGTGCTGCTCACGGAGGCCGGTCCCTGTGACGGACTGGTGGAACGTCGGTCTGGGCGTGCTCCTCACGGTCGGCACCGCGATCTTCGTCGCCTCCGAGTTCGCGCTCGTCACCATCGACCCCGCCGTCGCGGCCGACCACGGCGACGACCGCCGGACCCGCTCGGTGCGTGCGGGGCTGAAGCACCTGTCGACCGAGCTGTCGTCCGCGCAGGTCGGGATCACGATCACCACGATCCTGCTCGGCCACACCGCGCAGCCCGCCGTCGCCAGCCTCCTCGAGCGGGCGCTCGGGCGCGGTGGTGACGGGCACAGCGCTCTGACCACCGGGGCCTCCGGCGTGATCGCGGTCGTCGGCGCGCTCGTGCTCATCAACGTCTTCTCCATGCTGTTCGGCGAGCTGGTGCCGAAGAACTTCGCTCTCTCCGCACCGTGGCCCACCGCGCGGGTCGTCGTGCCGCTGCAGCGCGTGTTCACCAAGGTCTTCCGGCCGCTCATCACGGTGCTCAACGGTTCGGCCAACGTGCTGCTGCGCTCCATCGGCGTCGAGCCGCGCGAAGAGCTCTCGGGCGCGCGGTCCGCCCAGGAGCTCGCCGCCCTCGTCAGGCGCTCGGCCCAGGAGGGCACGCTCGAGGTGGGCACGGCGCGGCTGCTCACCAACTCGCTGGAGTTCGACGAGCTCACCGCCGTCGACGTGATGACCGACCGCATGCGGGTCTCGGTCGTGCGCGAGCACGACTCTGCGGCCGACGTCGTGCGGCTCGCACGGGAGACCGGTCACTCCCGGTTCCCCGTCATCGGAGAGTCGCGCGACGACATCGTCGGTCTCGTCCACGTGCGCAAGGTCGTCGCGGTGCCGCGCGACCGTCGTGCGAGCGTGCCGGTCACGGCGCTCATGGCACCCGCGCCGCAGGTGCCCGAGACGGTGGGGCTGCGGCCCCTGCTCGTCGAGCTGCGGGGCTTCGGGCTCCAGATGGCGGTCGTCGTCGACGAGTACGGCGGCACCTCCGGGATCGTCACGCTCGAGGACGTCGTCGAGGAGCTCGTGGGAGAGGTCGCCGACGAGCACGACCCGCGGCGGTCCGCCGCGCTGCGCTCCGCGGACGGCTCCTGGCTCGTGCCCGGCGTGCTGCGGCCCGACGAGCTCACCGAGCGCACGGGGATCTCGGTCCCCGAGGACGCCGTCTACGAGACGTTGGGCGGGCTCGTGATGGCCGAGCTCGGGCGTATCCCGCAGGTCGGCGACGAGGTGGTGGTCGACGGGCGTGACGCCGAGGGGCCTCGGTCCGTCGTCCTCACGGTCGTCACGATGCTCGGCCGCAGGGTCGCGAGCGTCCGGCTACGGGTGGCGGACCGATGAGCCCAGGGCTGGGCATCGCCGTCGGGCTCTTGCTGCTCGTCGGCAACGCCTTCTTCGTGGCCTCGGAGTTCGCCGTGCTGTCCGCGCGACGCAGCGCGATCGAGCCGCTCGCCGAGGCGGGCGACAAGCGTGCCGTCACGGTGCTGTGGGCGATGGAGCACGTCTCGCTCATGCTCGCGTGCGCCCAGCTGGGCGTGACCGTGTGCTCCACGGGTCTGGGCATCGTCGCGGAGCCGGCGCTGGCGCACCTGGTCGAGGGCCCGCTGGAGGCGGTGGGGGCACCCGAGGGGCTGGTGCACCCGATCGCCTTCGTGCTGGCCCTCGCCGTCGTCGTCTACCTGCACGTGGTGCTCGGCGAGATGGTGCCGAAGAACGTCACGGTCTCGAACCCCGACCGGGCTGTGCTCTGGTTCACGCCGCCGCTCGTGATGCTCGGACGGGCCGTCAAGCCGGTCATCGTCGCGCTCAACTGGCTGGCGAACCACGTGGTCCGTCTCGGTGGGGTGACCCCGCGAGACGAGGTGACCTCGGCCTTCACGGCGCAGGAGGTGCAGTCGATCGTCGAGCAGTCTCAGGCCGAGGGCGTGCTGCACGACGAGCAGGGTCTGCTCGTGGGTGCGCTGGAGTTCTCCGACCTCACCGCGGCCGAGGTCATGGTGCCGCTCGACACGCTGCAGACCCTGCCCGTCGGCTGCACCCCGGCCGATCTCGAGAGCGCCGTGGCGCACACCGGCTTCAGCCGGTTCCCCGTCCTCGACGAGTCGGGCGAGCTGGCCGGCTACCTGCACCTCAAGGACGTGCTCGACGCCGACGACGAGGCCGCGACGCAGCCGATCGACCCGAGCCGGGTGCGTCGGCTGGCCGACGTCGAGCCTGGGGCCGCGGTGGAGCTGACCCTTGCGGTGATGCAACGCACCGGCGCCCACCTCGCCCGGGTGCGCACCGGGGAGACGTCCCTGGGTGTCGTCTTCCTCGAGGACATTCTCGAGGAGCTCGTGGGCGAGGTCCGCGACTCCGTCCAGCGCGACCAGCACTGAGGTCGCAACGATCCTGGCAGGCCCGAGCCCGAGGTGCCCGTGACCCCTGGGACTCGTGTGACGAGATCGGGGGTAGGCAGGACCGCCGGTCTTCGTTACTCTCGAGGGATGCCGCGGCTGTGCTGCGGCAGTCCTCTGCCGCCGGAAGAACAGGACCAGCCGTGACCTTGGAGCTCGTGCGCACGGAGCCCGACCGCCTCGCGGTCGACCCGTTGCCGACGCGGCGCTCGAGGAAGCTGGCCCAGTCGCAGGCCATCCCCGTGGTCGGCGCCCCGCTCGCGGACGAAACCACCGGGACCGAGCCCGCGGACACGGTCGTGCCCGCCGCCCCGGCAGCCGTGGAGACCCGGGCGAGCCTGCGGGCCCGTCGCGCCCGCGAGGCGCTCGCGGCTCGCGAGGCATCCGCGCGGCAGGCGACGGCTGGCGAGACGGGCGTCGACGAGGTGGCTGCTGGCACGACACGCGCCAGCGACATGCCCGCCGCGTCGACCTCAGCCTCCGCCGCGTTCCCCGTCGCACGTCCTGCCTCCGCACCCGTCCAGCCCGCCGCCCTGCGCGGTGCGGCACGGGTGGTCGGCGACCGCCCCGTCGGCGAACGGCCGACGTCGACGCCGCGTCGCCGTCACGCGGCGCGACCCGCCGCCGTCCTCTCCGCCCAGCCGTCGACCTCCGTCCAGGAGCAGGAAGCGCCCCTCCACGAGCAGACGGCGGACCAGACGCTCCTGCCGCAGCAGCCCGTGGTCACCAGGACCGTCGCGCCCGAGGCGACTGTCGCCGGGCCCTTGGTGTCCGAGACCGTTCCGGCCGAGGTGACCGTGGCCGAGCCCGTCGTCACCGTGCTCGAGCCCGTGGTGGCCTCCCCGGTCGTGGTGCCCCCGGTCGCGGCCGGGGCCACCGAGCCCGTGTCCGCCGAGCCCGTGGTCACCGAGACGCACCACGCACCCGTGCCGTTCCCGCACCGTGTGAGCGTGTCCCGCCGGCTGCACGGCCCGCACCGCGCCTGGATCCCGCGCACGGCCGTCGTCGCGGCGCTCGCCGTGAGCACCATCGCGCTGCCGACCACGGGTGCGCTGTCCGCCATCAAGGGCACGACGGTCAAGGACCTCGTCTCTCCCGCCGGTGCCACGGTGGCCAAGGGCGGCGCCGACGCCGCCGGGTCCGTCGGCGAGAGCGCGCTCGGTCCCTCGACGCTCGCGATCCTCACGACCGCCACCGACCCGTCGGCGTCCCCGAAGATCCTCGCGCAGTCGGTCTCCAGCAGCCAGCGTCTCGCCGAGGCCGCGTCGCGCAGCGAGACCCGCACCTCGCTCGCCTCGTGCGCCGGAGGTGCCGTCTCCGGAGACAACGGCAAGCTTGCCGAGAGCCAGCTCTGCGAGCTGCCCCAGGGGGGCTACTACCTGCAGCCCGACGCAGCCATCGCGTTCTCGGAGATGAGCGACGCGTTCCAGGCGAAGTTCGGCAAGCCGATGCGGGTCAGCTCGGCGTACCGCTCCTACGGTGAGCAGGCCTCCCTCAAGTCGGTCAAGGGCGGCATGGCGGCGTCCGCCGGCACCTCGAACCACGGCTGGGGCTACGCCATCGACTTCACCTCGTCGACCTACACCTCGTCGGCCGAGTGGCAGTGGCTGCTGGACAACGCGGCGAGCTTCGGCTGGTACAACCCGGACTGGGCCAAGACGACGAAGTACGAGCCCTGGCACTGGGAGTTCCGCTCCGGGGTCAAGAGCGTCGGCGGCTACTACTAGACCCGCGACTGCTGGACCGCGACGCAGACGCACGACGACGCTGCCCCTCAGGGCTGCGCAGGTCCCAGGGCTACGCAGCCCTCACGACGACGTGCGCACCATCCACGACGTCGCGAGCGACTCCTCCGCCAGGTCGATCTCCCGGAGCAGGCGACGCGTGACGTCCTCGTTGAGATGACCCGCGTCGCGCTCGGTCGTCAGGACCTCCCGCTGGGCGTTGATGAGGTCGCGACGGACCTGGGTCACCATCCTGGCACGCGCCTTCTTGGCGTCCTTCGTGATGGCGGCTCCGCCGCGCACCGGCACCCCGAGGGTGCCGCCGGGCAGGCCCGGGCGACCTTGGCCGCCCAGGATGACCTCCGCGGTGGGTGTGGGCGGCACCAGCTCGCGCAGCGACTCGTCCTCGCGGAACACCTGGGCCGCGGCCGCACCGGTGGACATGATGCGGTCCTTGAGCCCCGCGGCGATGCTCTTGGCCTTGTCCTCGCCGATCGTCCGGGACCACTGGTCCACCGCGTTCGTCACGACGTCGGCCTGGGCCTTGGCCATGAGCATCCGTACGCGCATCTCCTGGGCGGAGTCGACCCGCAGGTCCTCCTCACCGCCCACGCGCAGCCGACGGATGAGCCAGGGGAGCGTGGTGCCCTGGACGAGCAGGGTGCCGATCGCCACCGCGTACGCGGCGAGCTGGATCGAGGCGTGCTCGGGGAAGCTCTCCCCACCGAGGACCTTCGGGATGGCGGCCGCCGCGGCGAGCGTGACCACGCCGCGCATGCCGGCCCAGGAGACGACCGTCGCCTCGGAGCCGGTGAGGGTGTCGTTCTCCGGGCGGGGGCTGCCGGGCAGCCGGATCCTGTCCATCCATGACGTCGCGAAGACGTAGACGGGGCGTATCAGCACGACCACCGCGAACACCGCGGCAGAGACGAGCAGGGCGTGGGCGAGGCCCTGGTCCGACTCGAGCACGTCACCGATGAGCCACTTGAGCTGGACACCGATGAGCGCGAAGGTGAGGGTCTCGAGCGCGAGGTCGATCGTGCCCCACAGGGGTTCCTCCTCGAGACGTGTGGCGTACCCGGCCTCGATGGAGTGGTGGCCCAGGTACAGCCCGGCAGCCACGACGGCGAGCACGCCGGACCCCGAGAGCTCCTCGGCGAGCCAGTACGAGGCGAAGGGCACGACCAGGCCCAGGAGGGTGGCGATGGGCGGGTCGGCGAGCGCGAGGCGCACCCGGTGAGCGACGAAGCCGATGACCAGGCCGACGCCGACACCCACGATGACCGCCACGGCGAAGACCTTGAGCCCGGCAGACAGGGTCCACGCACCGCCGGCCACCCCGGCGAGCGCCACCTTGTACAGCGTGAGCGACGTGGCGTCGTTGATGAGGCTCTCACCCGTCAGGACCGTCATGACCCGGCGGGGCAGACCGAGGCGCTTGCCGACGGCGGCCGCGGAGACGGCGTCCGGGGGAGCGACCACGGCACCGAGCACGAGCGCGGCCGCGAAGGGGATGTCCGGGAAGAACAGCACGACCGCACCGGCGACCGCGAAGGCCGAGACCAGGACGAGCCCTACGCCCAGGCGCGTGATCGAGTGCAGCGACGAGCGCAGGTCCTGGTAGGAGCTGGACGTGGAGGCCGAGTACAGCAGGGGCGGCAGCGCCACCCCGAGCAGCAGCTCGGGCTCGACCTCGAAGTGCGGGACCCCGGGGATGAACGACACGGCTAGGCCGACCGCGACGATCACGAGGGGCACCGGCCAGCCCTTGCGGCGTGCCACGGCCGCCACAGCGAGCGTGGCCACGATGAAGGCCAGGAGGGGGGTCTCGTTCATGGGCGCTCTCCTCGGGGGTGTCCTCGTGGGATGGCGGGCACGGACTCCGGTGACGGGCGCGCGGCGCCGGCGACGGGCTGCTGGTGGCACACGACCAGCAGCCCCGGTGTCACCGGCGGGCGATCAGCGACACGTCGCGCACGGCGCCCCGGTCGGCAGAGGTCGCCATCGCGGCGTAGGCCCGCAGCGCGGGCGAGACGTAGCGATCACGGTCGCGCGGCTGCCACGGGTTCTCCGAGGCCTCCATCTTCGCGCGCCGCTCGGCGATCACGGCCTCGGGCACGTTCAGCCGGATGAGCCGGGTGTCGACGTCGATCTCGATCTCGTCGCCGTCCTCGATCAGGCCGATGGTGCCGCCGGCCGCGGCCTCAGGGGAGACGTGGCCGATCGAGATGCCGGAGGAGCCTCCCGAGAACCGTCCGTCGGTGATCAGGGCGCAGACCTTGCCCAGCCCGCGACCCTTGATGAAGGAGGTCGGGTAGAGCATCTCCTGCATGCCGGGACCGCCGGAGGGGCCCTCGTAGCGCACGACGACGACGTGGCCGGGCTGGACCTGCTTCGAGAGGATCTTCTCGACGGCCTCCTCCTGCGACTCGCAGACCAGGGCAGTGCCGACGAAGTGGAAGACGTCGGGGTCGACGCCGGCGGTCTTAAGACCGCGCCGTCCTCGGCGATGTTCCCGCGCAGGACCGCGAGCCCGCCCTCGACGGTGTACGCGTGCTCCTTGTCGCGGATGCAGCCGTTCGCAGCGTCCGTGTCGAGCGCCTCCCAGACGTTCGAGGTCGAGAAGGCCTGGGTGGTGCGCACGCCGCCCGGGGCGGCGTGGAACAGCTCGGTGGCGCGGTCGGTCGCCTTGCCGCCCCGGACGTCCCAGTCGTCCAGCCAGGCGCGCAGCGTCGGGGTGTGCACGGAGGTGACCTCGTGGTCCAGCAGGCCCGCCCGGTCCAGCTCGCCGAGCAGCGCGGGGATGCCGCCGGCGCGGTGGACGTCCTCCATGTGGAAGCTCGGGTGGTTCGGCGCGACCTTCGACAGGCAGGGCACGCGACGGCTGATCGCCTCGATGTCGGTCAGGTCGAAGTCGACCTCGCCCTCCTGGGCTGCCGCGAGGATGTGCAGCACGGTGTTGGTGGAGCCGCCCATGGCGACGTCGAGGGTCATGGCGTTGCTGAACGCCGCCTTGGTGGCGATGCCGCGGGGGGCGGCGGAGTCGTCCTCGTCCTCGTAGTAGCGGCGCGCGAGGTCGACGATCGTGCGGCCGGCCTCGAGGAACAGCTCACGGCGGGCGGAGTGGGTGGCGAGGGTGGAACCGTTGCCGGGCAGCGACAGCCCCAGCGCCTCGGTGAGGCAGTTCATCGAGTTCGCGGTGAACATGCCGGAGCACGACCCGCAGGTGGGACAGGCGTTCTCCTCCACCTGGGCCAGCGCCGCGTCGGACACGTCGTCGTCCGCCGAGTAGTTGATCGCGTTGATGAGGTTCAGGGGGGTCTTGGCCACACCGTCGGCGACGACGGCCTTGCCGGCCTCCATGGGGCCGCCGGAGACGAAGATGACCGGGATGTTGAGGCGCAGCGCGGCGTTGAGCATGCCGGGGGTGATCTTGTCGCAGTTCGAGATGCACACGAGGGCGTCGGCGCAGTGCGCGTTGACCATGTACTCCACGGAGTCCGCGATGAGGTCGCGGCTGGGCAGCGAGTAGAGCATGCCCGCGTGGCCCATGGCGATGCCGTC
>Ga0182735_1002794_pt1 | contig 10305 bp, 12 predicted proteins | sample eDN5th30CKraftMG_FD_128524 | JGI IMG/M metagenome (GOLD analysis project Ga0182735, IMG submission 128524) | Enriched Miracle-Growth compost microbial communities from Emeryville, California, USA - eDNA 5th pass 30_C Kraft MG (version 2) (version 2) ... | reverse complement strand
GATGCAGCGCGCCATGCAGGAGGACGCCGCCGTCTTCCGCACCCAGGAATCGCTGGAGGCCGGCTGCAGGCGCATTTCGGAAATCTGGGGCGAGCTGAAGGACATCAAGGTGTTCGACCGCTCGATGATCTGGAACTCCGATCTGGTCGAGACGCTGGAACTGGAAAACCTGATGACCAACGCCATCGCCACTGTCTACGGGGCGGAGGCGCGCAAGGAAAGCCGCGGCGCGCACGCCCGCGAGGACTTCGCCGACCGCGACGACGCCAACTGGCGCAAGCACACGCTGGCGCATGTCAGCGAAGACGGCAAGGTCACGCTCGACTACCGGCCGGTTCATACCGAGCCGCTGCTGAGCGAGGCCGAAGGCGGCATCAGCCGGGCCAAGATCGCGCCCAAGGCGCGAGTGTACTGACACGATGGCCGGCCGCCCGAACCGCAGAGAGGGTACCGAGACCGCCGGCTCCTTCCGGCCGGTGGTTTCGGAACGCTTCCGGTTCGTCTACGCGCCGGTGACCAAATGCGGATCGTCGACGCTGAAGGCGGTCATCGCGGGCATCCACGACATCGACAGGAACAGGGCCGGCGCGATGCCGGACGGCCCCGTCCGCTACACCGGCCCCCAAAGCCTGCAACGCGGACGCGAACTCGTTTCCTACGAGGTTTCCAGGCAGGATGCGGCCGGGTTCCACCAGGCCCACAGCGACTATCTCTGGTTCACGGTCGTGCGGCATCCCTATGAGAGGGCGCTGTCGATCTACAACTACGACCTGCGCAAATACGCCAAATGGCACGCGAAGGGATCCTACTTCGCCGGCGGTCTTTCGAAATACCTGGCGCTCGCTTCGGGCCGCGACCGCAAGCATGCCCAGCGCAACGCCATCCGCAGGCGCATTTCCTTTGCCGATTTCATGCATGGCCTGCGCAGCAGCGGAACCGGCTTCGACGTGCACTTCGTGCCGCAGGCCGACCTGATCTTCCTGGACTGCGTCCGCTACGACCACGTGCTGCGGCTGGAGACGCTGTCGGAAGAACTGCCGGCATTGCTCATCCGGCTGGGCGTCCCGCAGGAAAAGCTTGACGAGATCCTGCCCATCCCCCGGACCAATCCATCGCACCCGTCGGGCGCCGTCCATGACGAGCGGACGCGCGCCTTGGTCTACGAGATTTACGAGAAAGACTTCACCGGACTGGGCTACGTTCCTTGAACCGGGACCCACGCAACGGGCGACAAATACAGGCGTAAGAACATGGTCGAACTAGCACTTCCCAAGAACTCGCAACTCACCGAGGGCAAGACCTGGCCGAAGCCGGAAGGCGCGACCAACCTGCGCGAGTATCGCATCTATCGCTGGTCGCCCGACGACGACGCCAATCCGCGCATCGACACCTATTTCGTCGACATGGACAATTGCGGGCCGATGGTGCTCGACGCGCTGCTCTACATCAAGAACAGGATCGACCCGACGCTGACGCTGCGCCGCTCCTGCCGCGAAGGCATCTGCGGCTCCTGCGCCATGAACATCGACGGCTCCAACACGCTGGCCTGCACCAAGGGCGCCGAAGAGATTTCCGGCGCGGTCAAGATCTACCCGCTGCCGCACATGCCGGTGGTCAAGGACCTGGTGCCGGACCTTACCAATTTCTACGCCCAGCATGCCTCGATCGAGCCGTGGCTGCACACGGTGTCGCCAGAGCCGGCCAAGGAATGGCTGCAAAGCCATGAGGACCGCGAAAAGCTCGACGGCCTCTACGAGTGCATCCTGTGCGCCTGCTGCTCGACCTCGTGCCCGAGCTACTGGTGGAACGGCGACCGCTATCTCGGCCCGGCAACGCTGCTGCAGGCCTATCGCTGGCTGATCGACTCCAGAGACGAGGCAACCGGCGAGCGGCTCGACAACCTGGAAGACCCCTTCCGCCTCTACCGCTGCCACACCATCATGAACTGCGCCCAGACCTGCCCCAAGGGCCTGAACCCAGCCAAGGCGATCGCCGAAATCAAGAAGATGATGGTGGAACGGAGAGTCTGACGGCGATCGTTTCTCCACGTCGCGCGCCTGCGGCGACGCGGCAGGCGAAATCAAGACGATGAGGGCGCAACGAAGAGTCTGATCCGCCCCTTGGTTCGATCTTCATGGTATGATATTTTCATACCATTGGAGATCATCATGTCCGCAACGGCCAAGAGAACGTTCAGCCTTCCGCCCGAGCAAGCGGCCTATATCGACGTGCTCGTCAGCCAGGGAACTTACACTTCCGCGAGCGAGGTCGTTCGGGCCGGCTTGCGCGCGCTGAAAGATCGCGACGATGCCGTCGAGAAATGGCTGCAGACAGAGGTCGCGCAAACCTACGACAAGATGCGCCGCGATCCAGACCGCGCCATCCCCGCAAAGCAGGTGTTCGATGAACTGCGGGCACGCCATGCAGCGCAGCTGAAGGACGAGGCGTGAAACGTCGTACGGTCGTCTTCGCGCCTGAAGCCCGGGACGATCTTTTGCAAATTTATGATTGGATCGAGAAATCATCGTCTTCGTCGACGGCCTTGTCCTTTATCGAGCGGATCGAAGCCTATTGCCTCGCCTTCGATCTCGCGTCAGAACGTGGCGTTCTCCGGGACGACATCAGGCCCAGCCTGCGCGTCGTCGGTTTTAGGCGCACGCTTACTTTGGCATTTTCGATAGACGACGATACCGTTACCTTCCTGCGCATTTTCTATGCAGGCAAAAACTGGCAGAGCCTATTCGATGAGTGATGGCAATCTCCCTACCCTCACCGCCGCCGAGGCACGCATTCTTGGCTGTCTCATCGAGAAGAAGCTGCTGACGCCGGACGTCTATCCGCTCACCCTCAACGCCGCGCAGGCCGCCGCCAACCAGAAGACGGCGCGCGAGCCGGTGATGGCGCTGGAGCAGGCCGAGATCCATCACGCGCTGAAAACGCTGGAGCAGAAGGAACTGGTGCGCCAGGTGTTCGGCTCGCGCGTCGAGCGCTACGAGCATCTCGCCGCCCAGCGCTTTTCGCTGACCACGCCGCAGACCGCCCTTCTCGGCCTGCTGCTTTTGCGCGGGCCGCAGACGGCCTACGAACTCCTGTCCCGATCCGAACGCATGGCGCGGTTCCAGTCGGTCGAGGCCCTCAAGGACGAACTCGACATGCTGATCGGCAAGCGGCCGGCGCTGGTCAAGGAAATCGGCCGCGGCCCCGGCCAGCGCGAGGACCGCTATGCGCATCTGCTATGCGGCGACGTCGAGGTATCGAGCTTCGTACCGGCTACCGCTTCCGCTGCACCCGCATCGACCGCCGCCGCCGAGATCGAAGCCCGCATCGCCGCGCTGGAAGAACAGGTGGCAAGCCTGACGGCGCGGCTTGATGATTTAGGCGCCTGAGGAACCCGCCCCCAGCCGCAAGAGCTGCCGTATATAGCCACATACCCCACCCCTACCCTCCGGGAGGGGAGCGGTGCACGCCGCCAAAATCCCCCTCCCCCATGTGGGGAGGGGCTAGGGGTGGGGGTAAGCGGCGGTCGAAGTAGAGGAAAAATACACACGCCTACCCCGGCGCTGGCCGTGGCCAGCCGGAGCAGGTGGGCTTACGCCAGCTTGGCGTCCAGCATCACCTTGATGGCGCCGAGCGCCTTGGAGACCGGGCAGCCGGCCTTGGCCTTGTCGGCCAGTTCCTTGAACTTCGCCTGGTCGATGCCGGGTACCTTGCCGGTCAGCTTCAGCGCGCTCTCGGTGATCTCGAAACCGCCGCCCGCCGCCGGGCCGTAGGTGACCACCGCCTCGGCGTTGAGTTCGCTCGCCGGCGTGCCGTTCTCGGCCAGGAAATGCGAAAGCTGCATGGCAAAGCAGCCGGCATGCGCCGCCGCGATCAGTTCTTCCGGATTGGTGCCGGACTTGCCGCTCTCGTCCTGGAAACGGCCCTTGAACGAGTAGGGCTGCTTGGAAAAAGCGCCGCTTTGGACATCGAGCGTGCCGGAACCCTCGGTGAGCGTTCCCTTCCAGACGGCGGTGGCATGACGGTTCATGATCTTCTCCTTGGGTTAAAATCCAGCGGTGTCGGCGCTCGCACTCACTATAGGATCGAGGCCGCCCGAATCCCACCTTCGTCTTTGCGCCGGATCAATGAAGCCGCCGATAGCCTCGGACCGGCCTCAGGCAACCGGTTCCGGTTCGCGGCACACATCGACCCACTCCGCCCCGGTCAGTCGCACCATCCGGGCCGGATCGAGCCGCACGGCGGCGTTGGTGGCGCCGGCCGCCGGCACGACTTCGTCGAACGCCCGCAGCGACACGTCGCAATAGACCGGCAGCGGCGCCGGCAATCCGAACGGGCATACGCCGCCGACCGGATGGCTGGTCGCAGCCACCACCTCGTCGGCATCGAGCATGCGGGCCTTGGCGCCGAAACGATCGCGAAACTTGCGGTTGTCGAGGCGCGACGTGCCGCCCGCCACCACCAGCATGGTTGCCTCGCCCGCGCGCAGGCAGATGGTCTTGGCGATCTGCGCCGGCTCCACGCCATGCGCCTCGGCCGCCAGCGCCACCGTCGCCGAACTGGCTTCTGTGACCAGAACCTCGATGTCCGGAGCATGAGTTGCGAAAAAGGCGCGGACGGATTCAAGAGACATGCGGAAACCCTGGATGCAAATGGTCGAAAGGATGGATGGGAGAAATGGTCAGATCGGCTCGCCCTTGAGCAGGCGGGGCGTGCCGCGCGACAGGCCGGAGGCCTGGCGGATGAAGAAATCCTTCAGGCTGGGCATGCGCTGGACCAGGCCGAGGCCGAGATCGCGCACTGCCCGCAGTGGCCCGACATCGTTGGAAAACAGCCGGTTCAGGACATCCGTGGTAACGCCCATCTGCACCGTGTCGAAGCGCCGCCACTGCTGGTAGCGCTCCAGGACGTCGAGCGCGCCGATATCCTGGCCGAGCCGGTCGGCTTCGACGACGACCTCGGCCAGCGCCGCCACGTCCTTGAGCCCGAGGTTGAGCCCCTGCCCGGCGATCGGATGGATGCCGTGCGCGGCATCGCCCGCCAGCGCGATGCGCGGCGCGACGAAGGCCCGCGCCAGCGTCAGGCCGAGCGGCCAGGCGCGCGGCTTGGTCTCGACGCGGATTTCGCCGAGCTTCAGGCCGAAGCGCTGCTCCAGTTCGGTCTCGAACACCAGTTCGTCGCCGGCAACCAGCCTGTCGGCATCCGCCGTGCGCTCCACCCACACGATCGAGGAACGGTTGCGGCCGTGCTCGTCGGGAGCGAGCGGCAGCGTGGCGAACGGACCGGCCGGCAGGAAATGTTCCTCGGCGCGGCCGTGGTGCGGGCGCTCGTGCCCGACCGTGCAGACGATGCCCGACTGGCCGTATTCCCACGTCACCGTCTTGATGCCGGCCATGTCGCGCAGCTTCGACTTGACCCCGTCGGCAGCGACCAGCAGCCGCGCGGCAACCGTCGCGCCATCGGCAAGATGAACGGTGACGCCGCCGCCGGTAACGTCGAAGGCGCTGACGCCGACGCCTTCGATGATATCGATGCCGAGCTCGCCGGCGCGCCGGCGCAGCGCGCCGTTGAGATCATGGTTGGCGACCATGTGGGCAAAAGGCTCGCCCGGCGCGACCTCGCCGTCGAAGGTCAGCAACACCGGGCGTACCGGATCGGAGGTACGCGAATCGGTGATGATCATCTCGGTGATCGCCTGCGCCTTCGGCTCGATCTCTTCCCAGGCGCCGAGCCGCTCCAGCATGCGCCGTGCGGCGGCGGCGATGGCCGAGGCGCGGCCATCCTTCTGCCAGACGCCGGGCGGGGCGGCATCCACCACCGCGACGCCGAGGCTCGGGCGCGCCTGCTTGATGGCGACGGCGGCGGACAGGCCGACATAGCCGGCGCCGGCCACCAGCACGTCGAGGGCCGCTTTCTTGCTATCCGTCTTGCCTGCCGCCATGTCCGAACCTTCCGTTGCGGGCAATGCCCGCGCATCCTGCCTTGACTGGCCTTCATTCCTGGCCGAAACCGACGCATCCTACCCACGCAAAGGCGCGAAAACATGACGACGGCCATGGACCAGCTTCTTGGCATTCTCGACTTGGAGAAGCTGGAACACAACCTGTATCGTGGTCGCAGCCCGCAGGTGAACTGGCAGCGCGTTTTCGGCGGCCAGACCATAGCCCAGGCACTGGTCGCCGCCCAGCGCACGGTGACGGCCGACCGCCACGTCCACTCGCTGCATGGCTATTTCATGCGCCCCGGCGACATCAGGGTGCCGATCGTCTACGAGGTCGACCGCATCCGCGACGGTGGCTCCTTCACCACCCGCCGCGTGGTCGCCATCCAGCACGGCGCGGCCATCTTTTCGCTCGAAGCCTCGTTCCAGGTCGACGAAAAGGGCCTCGAGCACCAGTTTCCGATGCCGCTCGACGTGCCGCCGCCGGAGGAACTGCAGAACCAGCGCGAATTGCTGGAAAGGGCGTCCCATGTGCCGGAGGCGATCCGCCGCTTCTGGGCACGGGAACGCCCGCTCGAACTGAAGCCGGTCAACACGCGCCATTATGAAAGCCGCGACAAGCTGCCGCCCCGGCAGAACGTCTGGATCCGGCTGACCGGCCCGGTTCCCGAGGAGCGGTCGCTGCAATCGGCGCTGCTCGCCTATCTGTCGGACATGACGCTGCTCGACACCTCGACCTTCGCGCACGGGCGCGGCCTGTTCGACCCCGACATCCAGGCGGCGAGCCTCGACCACGCCATGTGGTTCCATCGCCAGCACGGACTGGACGACTGGCTGCTCTATACGCAGGACAGCCCCTCCACGTCCGGCTCCCGCGGTTTCAGCCGCGGCGCCTTGTTTGCGCGCGACGGCACGCTGATCGCCTCGGTCGCACAGGAAGGCCTGATACGCCTGCGCCGATCGCCTTCCGAATAGGCATTCTTGGCATAGTGCTCATATTTTAAGCAGAAAGCGCGGATACGCACTTCCTACGTCGGCTTTTCTGCCGACGGAAAACAGCGTCTTTACAAAGGTTTGACCCTTGCGCCCTGCAATTGGCACGGCGCTTGAATCCATGGATGTCGCTCCCGGCCTACCCCGGCGAGACAGACAGCGACGCGCTTGCCCTGCCAAGCCATGCCCATGGAGAAGCCAATGACTGCCCTTGCCCCTTTCAGCCCGCCGCGCCGAACGGCGCGATCCGCCCTGGCGATCCTTGCCGTGGCCGTGCCTTCCAGCGCCCATGCCCAGGAGGCGGCGGCGCTCGACACCGGCAACACCGCCTGGATGCTGACGGCTACCGCGCTGGTGCTGATGATGACCATTCCGGGGCTCGCCCTGTTCTACGGCGGCATGGTGCGCAAGAAGAACGGGCTGGCGACCGTCATGCAAAGCTTCGCCATCTGCTGCCTGGTCACCATCCTGTGGTTCGCGCTCGGCTATTCGCTCGCCTTCTCGGACGGCGGGGCGGTCAATGCCTGGATCGGCGGCTTTTCCAAGTTGTTCCATCAGGGCATCACCGTCGAAACGCTATGGGCGCCGGGCGTAGCCAACATCCCCGAATTCGTCTTCTCGACTTTCCAGATGACCTTCGCCATCATCACCCCGGCGCTGATCTGCGGCGCCTTTGCCGAACGCATGAAGTTTTCAGCGCTGCTTTTGTTCACCGCCCTGTGGCTGCTCGTCGTTTACGCGCCGATCGCGCACTGGGTATGGGGCGGCGGCTTCCTCGCCTCGGCCGGCGTGCTCGACTTCGCCGGCGGCACGGTCGTCCACATCAATGCCGGCGTCGCCGGTCTCGTCTGCGCGCTGGTGCTGGGCAAGCGCGAGGGCTACGGCAGCGCCAACATGGCTCCGCACAACCTCGTCTACTCGGTGATCGGCGCGGCCCTGCTGTGGGTCGGCTGGTTCGGCTTCAACGCCGGTTCCGAACTCGCCGCCGACGGGCTCGCCGGCGCCGCCATGCTCAACACGCAGGTCGCGGCCGCGGCCGCTGCGCTCGCCTGGATGTTCGCCGAATGGATCGTGGCGAAGAGGCCGAGCGTGCTCGGCATCATCTCGGGCGCGGTCGGCGGCCTCGTCGCGGTGACGCCGGCGGCCGGCTTCGTCAACCCGGCCGGCGCTTTCTTCATCGGACTCGTTGCCGGCATCATCTGCTATTTCGCAGCGGTGAAGCTCAAGCATGCGCTGGGTTACGACGACTCGCTCGACGCCTTCGGCGTCCACGGCGTCGGCGGCGTCGTCGGCGCATTGCTGACGGGTGCGTTCGCCGACCCGGCGATCAACAGCCTCGGGCAAAACGCCTCCGTCGCCACCCAGCTTTACGGTATCGTTTTCACCATCGTCTGGACCGGCATAGCGACCTTCGTGATCCTGCAGGTGGTCAAGCTGGCGCTCGGCGGCCTGCGGCCCAGCAAGCAGGAGGAGATCGAAGGGCTCGACATCAGCCAGCACGGCGAAGTGGTGCCGTAAGAAAGTTCAGCGTGGCTTCCTCCCCGGAAGAATGACGCCTTGGGGCCCGGACCCACTCCGGGCCTCCTTTTTATGCCAGCCAGTCCGGCACGGAATCCAGCCCGATCAGTTCGTCGTAGCTCTGGCGCGGCCGCACAACATGGAAGCGGTCGCCGTCGACCAGCACTTCCGGCACCAGCAGCCGGGTGTTGTAGGTGCCGGCCTGCACCGCGCCATAGGCGCCGGCAGTGCCGACCGCGATCAGGTCGCCGGCCTTCAGCCTCGGCAGGTCGCGGTCGAGGCCGAGGAAATCGCCGGTCTCGCAAACCTGGCCGACCACATCCACCTTCATGCGCGGCGCAGCGGCCGGCGGCTGCACGACCGGGCGGATATCGTGGAAAGCCTCGTAGAGCGTCGGCCGGATCAGGTCGTTCATCGCCGCATCGACGATGAGGAAATTCTTCGCTGCGCCTTCCTTCAGGTAGATCACCTCGGAAACGAGGATGCCGGCATTGCCGACGATCATGCGTCCCGGCTCGAACATCGTCGTCACGCCCAGCGGCGCGACATGCTTCTTCACGATCGCCGCATAGGCGTCCGGCAACGGCGGCGGATCGTTGTCGAGGCGATAGGGAATGCCAAGGCCGCCGCCGAGGTCGACATGGTCGATGACATGGCCGTCGGCGCGCAACTGCCCGACCAGGTCGACCAATAGCGAGAAGGCGTCGTCGAACGGTTGCAGGTCGGTGATCTGGCTGCCGATATGGGTGTCGATGCCCGTCACTCTGATGCCCGGCAGTTCCGCCGCACGCGCATAGACCGCGCGCGCGCGCTGCCAGGCGATGCCGAATTTGTTCTCGGCCTTGCCGGTGGAAATCTTCTTGTGCGTCCTGGCGTCGACATCGGGGTTGATGCGCAGCGACACCGGCGCGATCTTGCCTAGTGCCACGGCACGGGCCGAAAGCAGTTCGAGCTCCGGCTCGGACTCGACGTTGAAGCACAGGATGCCCGCTTCCAGCGCGAAATCCATTTCGCGCGCCGTCTTGCCGACCCCGGAAAACAGGATCTTGGCGGCAGGAATTCCGGCGGCCAGAGCGCGCCGCAACTCGCCTTCCGAGACGACGTCGGCTCCGGCGCCGAGCCGCGCCAGCGTCTTCAGCACCGCCTGGTTGGAGTTCGCCTTCATGGCGTAGCAGACCAGCGTGTCGAGCCCCGAGAACGCTTCCGAGAACACCCGGAAATGGCGGGTGAGCGTCGCCGTCGAATAGCAATAGAACGGCGTGCCGACCTTGGCCGCAATATCGGGGATCGCCACGTCCTCGGCAAAGAGCACGCCGTCGCGGTAGTCGAAATGGTTCATGACAGGTGCTTCCGGAAAATCAGGCGCTCGCGAACGAGCGCGGTATCGAACGTTTCAACGAGACCCGACAGCTCAGATAAGCGGATCGAGGACAAAAGGCTTGTCGGAGTTCGGTTTCTGCGGCTCCGGCGGCACCGGCTTGTTGGCCTTCTCGGCGTCCTTGCGCGCCTGCACGGCAGCCTCGTAAGGCGTGTCGAGAGGGGCTTTGCGTCCGCAGCCGACGACCGTCGCCAGCGCCGCCAGAAGCGTAAGCGTCACCATCATCCTGCTTGCGGTCATCGATCCACCTGACAAATTCCGTGAAGCCGCTTCTAGCCCAATTTCCGGTGCATTGCACCCCGCCTTCAGGCCTTGGCGAGCCGCTTCTTCCAATAGCGTATCTGCTTGCGCACTTCCGCCGGCGCCGTGCCGCCGAAGGACGTGCGGCTTTTGACCGAGCTTTGCACCGAAAGCACCGAGAAGACGTCGTCGGTGATGCCCGGACGGATCGACTGCAAATCGGCCAGCGACAGCTTTT
>Ga0182735_1002792_pt1 | contig 10306 bp, 7 predicted proteins | sample eDN5th30CKraftMG_FD_128524 | JGI IMG/M metagenome (GOLD analysis project Ga0182735, IMG submission 128524) | Enriched Miracle-Growth compost microbial communities from Emeryville, California, USA - eDNA 5th pass 30_C Kraft MG (version 2) (version 2) ... | reverse complement strand
GGGCATGCCATCCGCTCCCGCCAGAAGCCCTCTTTCCAAGCCGCCCGTTTCGCAGTATATGCCGCACTGCACCGGCATCGCCGGAGTCCGGCCCGCAGGGTGCTGGCCTGTCTCGATTTTTTCAGGGTACAATCCGGCCATGATCCGTCGGGGAACGCTTGCCGATTTGCCCGAACTGCAGGAGCTCGAACAGATCTGTTTCGAGAGCGACCGCCTGTCGCCCCGCAGCTTCCGCCGCTTCGTCAGCCACGCGCAATCGGCCCTCCTGGTGTTCGACGATGCGGGGCATGTGGCCGGCTACGCCGTGGTGCTGTTCCATGCCAACACCTCGCTCTCCCGCCTTTATTCGCTGGCCGTCCACCCCGAGGCCCGCCGCCAGGGCATCGCCCGCCAGCTCATGGAGGAATGCTTCGCCCTGGCGCGCGAGCGCGGCACCACGCGCATGCGCCTGGAAGTGCACCGGACTGCCTACCATGTGCAGGCCTTCTACGAGCGCCTGGGCTTCACCGCCTTCGACCTGGCGCCCGAATATTACGAGGACCGGGACGATGCGGTGCGCATGGAGAAGCCGCTGGTCGAGAACCTCTCGGGCCAGTCGAGCCGGCTGCCCTTCTATGAACAGCATTACGATTTCTCCTGCGGGCCGGCCTGTCTCATCATGGCTTTCGCCCGGCACAGGCCGGGCATCCACCCCGACCGGCATCTGGAGATCGCCCTGTGGCGGGAGGCCACCACCGTCTTCATGACCTCGGGGCATGGCGGCTGTTCGGCCCTGGGCCTGGCGCTGGCCGCCTGGCGGCGCGGCTACATGGTGGAAGCCTATAACGGCCGGGGCGCTGCCGCCTTCGTGGATACGGTGCGCGACCCCGCCAAGAAGGAAACCATCGAGATCGTGGAGGAAGGTTTCCAGCGCGAGGTGGAGCAGACCGGCATCGCCATGCGCGACGCGCCCATCGCCGCGTCGGAGCTCAAGGGCATCTTGCGCAACAAGGGTGTGCCCATCGTGCTCATCAGTTCCTACCGGCTGACCGGCAGCAAGGCGCCGCACTGGATTGCCGTGGCCGCCATCGACGATAATTTCGTTTATATCAACGATCCCTTCGTCGACTGGGAGGAAGAAAAAACCGCCACCGATTGCATCGGCATTCCGCTCAGCCACAAGGAATTCGAGCGCATGTCGCGCTTCGGCAAGGGCAAGCATGCGGCGGCGGTGATCATCTATCCGCCCCGCCCGGACGCTGGACATGACCCTTTGAGAGAAAGAGAGAGAAGGACCTGATGGCTCGCCATCTCATCGTCGTCGACCGCCTGACCGACTGGCGCTGGCCCACCCAGGGGCTGCTGATCACCGACATCGACAACTACCTGGCGCGGTCGGCGGGCAAGAAGAAAAAGCAGCCGCCCTACGTCATCAACCTGTGCCGGCGCTATGCCTATCTCTCCGGCGGCTATTACTGCTCGCTGCTGGCCGAGGCGCGCTCGCAGGTGCCCATGCCCACGGTGGCCGACGTGCTGAGCCTGGCCCGCAAGAGCCTTTACGACTTCGCCCTGCCCGAGCTGGAGGTGCGGCTCGCCAAGACCGTCAAGCGGCATGAGGACCTGCCCACCGAGCCGTTCGATCTCACCGTCTGCTTCGGCCAGCCGGACGACGCGCGTTTCTCCCGGCTGGGGGAGGACGTGTTCGACATGTTCCGCTACCCCGTGCTGGTGCTGAAACTGGTACCGGGGGAGCCCTGGCGCATCAAGTCCATCAAGGCGATGGGCCTCTTCCAGCTACCGCACGAGCTGGACGATCTCTTCATCTCGGCCATCCACGCCTATACGCGCACCCGCACCGTGCATGCGGCGGAACACCCGGCCCCGCTCTACCAGATGGCCATCCTGCACGATCCGTCCGAGACGCTGCCCCCTTCCGATGCCGGTGCCCTCAGGAAGTTCGCTTCCATCGCCCGGTCGATGCGCATGGGGGTGGAGCTCATCACCCGCAAGGACTACCGCCGCCTGCCGGAGTTCGACGCGCTCTTTATCCGCACCACCACCAATATCGACCATTACACCTACCAGTTCGCCCGCAAGGCCGAGCAGGAGGGGCTCATCGTCATGGATGATCCCATGTCCATCCTCAGATGCACCAACAAGGTCTATCTGAACGAGCTGCTGACCCGCCACAAGCTGCCCACCCCCCGGGCGGCGACCGTGAACCGCGTCAATTTCAAGGAGGAGGCGCTGGCCGAGCTGGAGGACTATATCGGCTATCCCATGATCCTGAAGATCCCGGACGGCGCCTTCTCGCGCGGTGTGCTGAAGGCCGAGAACCGGGAGCAGCTCATCGCCCGGGCCACCGAGCTTCTGGCCCACTCCCGGCTCATCCTGGCGCAGGAGTACATGCCCACCCGCTTCGACTGGCGCATCGGCATCCTGGCCGGCAAGCCGCTTTTTGCCTGCCAGTACATGATGTCCGGCAAGCACTGGCAGATCGTCAACCACCGCCCGGACGGCAGCTTCCGCCAGGGCGACTTCAAGACCTACGCTCTGGATGACGTGCCCCGCGAGGTGGTGGAGGTGGCCACCCGCGCCGCCCAGCTCGTCGGCAACGGCCTTTACGGCGTGGACCTCAAGCAGACCGACAACGGCGTCTTCGTCATCGAGATCAACGACAACCCCAACCTCGATTCCGGCGTCGAGGACAAGGTGCTGAAGGACGACCTCTACCGCGAAATCCTGGCCGAATTCATCTTGCGGATCGACGGGCGGGTTTAAAGCATTCTGCCCCTGTACTGGATTCGCCGGTCAAGCCGGCGAATGACGATGAAGACGATGGATGCAGATTAAACGCTCAGTATTCTAGGCGTTCCATGTGTGAATCTCGTAGGCGCTGGGGCGGGGGGAGAATGCGTATTATGCGGCCTCCCGCGCCAACCATCACTGGCTGGTGAACTGCGGCTGCCAGTCCTCCTGGGCGCGCTGGATGAGGTAGGCGTGGATATCTTCCGCTTCCGGCTCGCTGACCTGGGCGCTCAGGTCGGGCATGCCCTGTTCGGCGCGTTCACCGCCGCGCACGATGTTGAGGAAGTCGGCGTGCACCTCCGGCGTCATGTAGCGCAGGTCCTTCTTGCCGCCCACGGCGTTGGGGCCGTGGCAGGTCTGGCAGTGCTGGGCGAAGAGCACGGCGCCCTTTTCGGCCTGCTGGGCGTCCACCCTGGTCTTGGGCGGCGGGGGCAGCTCGCCCGGCTCGGGCGCCGGCGGCAGGGTGACGCCCTTGGCGTCCAGCGTGAAGACCAGGAGACGCGCCGGCGCGAAGGTGAAGGGCTTGCCGCCCTCGTTCAGCCCGTAGACGATGGCGCTGTTCCAGCCGGCGTTGGTGGCGATGTACTGCTTGCCGTCCACCATGAAGGTGGCCGCACCGCCGACCGGCACGCTCTCCACCGGCATTTCCCAGAGCGTCTTGCCGCTGTCCGCCGCGTAGATGGCGAGCGTCTTCCTGATGGTGCCCTGGATGACCAGGTTGCCGGCGGTGACCATGGTGCCGCCGCTGCCGGCATGCGGATAGGGCACGCGCCAGGCTTCCTGCTGCTTCACCGGGTCCCAGGCCAGGAGATAGCCCTTCTCGCGCTCCTGCATCTCCTTGCTGAGCTTTTTGGCCAGCTCGGGATATTTGTGCCCGGAGGCATAGGTGGAGCGGCCCAGCTTGAACTCGAACTCGTCCGCCACCGATTCCACCATATAGGTTTCCTGCGCGGGGATGTAGACGAGGCCGGTTTCGGGGCTATAGGAGATGGGATTCCAGTTGTGCCCGCCGCCGAAGCCGGGGCTGAGCAAATGCGGCTTCTCTGTGGGGTAGGCATCCGGGTATACCACCGGGCGGCCGGTCTTCATGTCCACATGGCTGGCCCAGGTGTTGTTGGGCACGTAATGTTCGGCGGAAATGAGTTCGCCGGTCTCCCGGTCCATCACGTAGAAGAAGCCGTTTTTCGGCGCATGCATGATGACCTTGCGCGCCTGGCCGTCGATGGTGAGTTCGGCCATCAGCAGGGGCGACGTGCAGTCATAGTCCCACTCTTCCGAGGGGATTTCCTGATAGTGCCAGCGGTATTCGCCCGTGGTTGCATCCACCGCCACCACCGAGCAGAGGAAGAGATTGTCGCCGCCCTCGGGACTGCGGAACTTCATCTGGTGGGGTGAGCCGTTGCCGGTGCCGAAATAGACCAGGTTCAGCTCCGGGTCGTAGGCGATGCCGTCCCAGTCGTTGCCGCCGCCGCCGGTCTTCCACCATTCGCCGGTCCATGTTTTGGCGGCCATGTCCATGACGGAATCCGAGGCTTCGCCATCCTTCACGCCCGGCTTGCCGGGTACGATGTAGAATTTCCAGGCCTTCTCGCCGGTGTCGGCATGATAGGCGGAGATATAGCCCCTGGCCCCCAGGTCGCCGCCCGAATTGCCGATGACCACGAGGTCGCCGGCCATGCGCGGTGCGCCGGTGATGGAGAGCGGCTGGCCCTCCACCAGCGTGTTGGTCTCCCATACCGGCTTGCCGGTCTTGGCGTCGAGGGCGATGAGGCGGCCGTCCAGCGTGGCGATGATGATCTTGCCCTCATAAGCGGCCAGCCCGCGGCTCACCGGGCCGCAGCAGGTGAGGCCCACCCATTCGAGCGGAATCTTGGGGTCGTAGGTCCAGAGCACTTTGCCGCTGACAGCGTCATAGGCCGTGGTCACATTGAAGGCGGAGATATTGTAGAGCACCCCGTCGATGACCAGCGGCGTGGCTTCCACGCCCCGGAAGGTGTTGAGGTCGGCATACCAGGCGAGACCCAGCCGGCTCACGGTGTCCTCGTTGATCTGGTCGAGGGGGCTGAAGCGTTGCTCCTTCCAGGTGCGGCCATAGCCCAGCCACTGGCCTGGCTCGCTGGCGCTGGCGTAACGCTCGGCATCAACGGCGGCGGGGTCGGGGTGGGCGGCGGCATCGGGATGGGTGGCGGCCGGGCTCGCCGCCGGGCTTGTGGCGGCGGTGTCGGGGGCGGCGTCCACCGCCGCGCTGTCGGAGCTGGAATTGTCGCAGCCGGCGAGGCCCAGGCCAACGCCCAGGATCAAAGGAAGGATTTTGAAAATACGCATGTCGTCACTCAGCCCCTGATTATGTGTCCGGCCCGGCGCCCGCCTGCATCCTTGCTCCGGTGGACTGGGCCGGTAATTCGAGACTCACTGTTACCGATTTGCGCCCCGTTGAGTAGCGCCATTCGGGCCCGGCTTGACTGAACGGGAACAGACGGATTGACTGACAGGACCCTGGCACGGAAAAGCCCTCCCGCTGGCCGTCAAGGTATTCCTATATTTTATTGAAGGGGCAGAGGACAGGCCTAGGCTATTAGCACTCGGAACATCCCACCCACCTCGTCATTCCCGCGAAGGCGGACCCGAAGGGCAGCGTCAGCAAAATCCACTTGCCCCGATCTCTTCCGCCGGCAAAACCAGCGGAGAGATCGTATGGACCCTCGCCTTCGCGAGGGTGACGAAGTGGGGCGAAGGGGTGTCTAACCGGGGCTTTTCAGTAAGGGGCTCCCCGTCCTATTCGTCGAAATTCACCGGATAGGGCTTCAACTCGCCCGAGGCGTAGCGTTTTTCCAGGCCCGGCGTGCCGTTTTCCATCACCATCAGCATGCAGCGCTTAGGGCTGAAGCCCTGGTGGCGGATGTCGGCGGGCATGGCGCAGACGTCGCCGGATTTCATGACGATGCGGCCCCGGGGCTCGCCCGAGTTCTTGTCGGCGATCTTCCAGTGGATTTCATCGGTGAGCTGGATGAACCATTCGTTGCGGTCATTGCCGTGGATGACGGGCAGCATGTGCTCCTCCGACGTCACGCAGCAGATGTTGGCGCGGGTGACGGCGGTGATGGAGGGGTTCCAGGTCACGTCCGAACGGGCGATATGGTCAAAAAGGTTGAAGGCGTGCAACTGCCCCTCGAAGCCCGGCTCGCATTCGATGTCGGGCGTGTCGAACTCCAGGTCCTCGAAGGCGCGGTTGATGGGATGGCCGGTCTTGTCGGAGCGCACCGGCACATCGCCCTCCAGCCCCAGCATGCGGGTGGCGGGGGTGAAACCGCGCACCAGCGGCGCCGTGCTCTCCTTCGCTTTGGAGCCGATGGGCGTGCCGGTCTCCAGCGGCGCGCGCAGGGGATCGTACCCTTCGTTGATCCAGTTGCGGGAAATGGTCTCGAAGGCCTCCTTCACCACTTCGGCGGGGAAGGTCTCCAGATGGTCGATACCCTGCTTCTTGTAGCTCTCGTCATAGGCGCCGGCGAAGATGTCCACCGTGCCGTAATGGTTGGTGGTGCCGAAAATGTCGTCGAAGAAGATCCAGCCGTAGAAGAAGCCCCAGCCGATATCGCGCACCATGGCGCGCAGGAACCGGTCGATCTCGATGATGTGGGTGCCCTTCGGCCATTTGATATGGGCGAAATATTCGTCGCGGCTGAATTCGAAGCCGCCGAGCTTGAAGCTGTCATAGCCGGTGTCGGCATTGGTGCCGGTGGCGGTCACCTTCGCGGTCTGGACGTCCATTGTGGCTCTCCTTCCATCCTCTCAGAGGGTGCAGATTTCATTCCAGCGCTTCACCGTCACCGGCCCGTCCACCGTCTGCACGATGGCGACGGCGGGCCTGGGCGAGGCGAGCTGGTAGGCCGACCCCTTGGGCAGCAGCACCTGATGGCCGCGCCGGGCGACGACGCGGCCCATGCGCGCACCGTTGGGCTTGGCGCCCAGTTGCACGGCGCCGCCGTCATGGCTGGGCACCTGGCCGTCGTCGAGCTTGATGAAGTTGAAGGTCACTTCCCCGTCCATGACGATGGCGAATTCGTCGTGCGGGGCGGCATACCACGGCCCATCCCCCTCGACGCGCATCACCTCCGCCACATATTCGAGGTTCTGGGCGACGGCCACGCGCTCGAACGGCCTGGCGGCGCCCGCCACCTCGAAAATATTGGAGAATGCGTACTTCCTCAGGTCGTCCTTGAGCTCGATGACCCCTTTCTCATAGGAGTCGAGGGAGCCGATATGTGTGTTGTAGGTCACGTTGATCCCTTCCCAACAATGCGCCATGTCCGAATGGTCTTATGGTGGTTGCAGCGATGGTATCACTATCGCCAAAAGCATGGCAACGGCTCAATCCCGGCACTTCGGGGGGCTTTGCTTGAGTCTTCATCAATTATTGTTGAGAGGCCCGGCGCCTCGCATTGACGGTTCGGCGGCGGGGGACTAGGCTGATTGCATACAACAGGAGAGGGCAACGCAAGGGCGGGGGCGGACCGTTGGGACCAGTGAGATGCGCCAATGACAACCGGCCGCGCAGCGGCGTGGCGCGGTTCAGGGATACGGCCATCGCCGTCATCGTCATTCTGCTCATCGCCGGGGCCACCGGGTCTTTCAACGTCCAGGCGGGCAACGTCCAGGCGGGCAACGTCCAGGCGATCCAGGCCGGGGCCGGCGCGGCGCATGACAGCATCCAGGGTCCCGGGGCCTGATCCCCGGGGGTATCGTCACGCGGCTTCAGGGGAAGCCTTCAGGGGAATGGCCATGAAAGAACAGACCATCGACAACATCACTGAATCGGTTCTGGAGCAGAACGCGACCTGTGCCGATCCGCGCTTCCAGGAGATCATGGAAGCGCTTATCCGGCACATGCATGATTTCGCGCGGGAGGTGCATCTGACACCCGGCGAATGGATCCAGGGCATCGAGTTCCTCACCAAGGTCGGCCATACCTGCACCGGGGACCGGCAGGAGTTCATCCTCCTCTCCGACACGCTGGGTGTCTCGACGCTCATCAACCTCTTGCATGACGCCACGCGCACCGAGGAGGCCACGCATACCAGCAATCTCGGCCCCTTCTTCCGCGAGAATGCGCCGCCGAAAGCGTTGGGCGACAAGATCGTGGAAGGCGACGACAGCCGCGAGATCTGCCTCTACGGCCGGGTGACGGATGTGACCGGCAAGCCCATCGCCAATGCCAAGATGGATATCTGGCAGGCGTGCAGCCGCGGCACTTACGACATGCAGGAAATCTCCGGCGGCCATATGGACTACCGCGCCCAGTTCCGCACCGACGAGAACGGCAATTACTGGCTCCGCACGGTGGAGCCCCTGGGCTACTACATCCCGCTCGACGGCCCGGTGGGTGACATGATCCGCGCCCAGCGCCGCGAGGGGGCGCGTCCGGCCCACATCCACTATCTCGTTTCGGCGGATGGTTACCGCGAGCTCATCACCGCCATCTACCTGCCCGGCCAGTATCTGGAGTCGGACACGGTGTTCGGCGCCGCCGGCGATCTGGTGGTCACCGTCAACGAGAACGACCCGGAGAGCCCCATCAAGGGCCTGCCCAGCATCCGTTTCGATCTGACGCTGGCCCGCGAAGGCACCAAGTCCGGCACCGGCCGCATGGGCGCCGACCCCAGCATGATCGCCGAGAAGGTGGCGGGCTGAACGGACAGCCACTCCATCACGCAAAAGGAAAGCCGCTCCCCCATATGAGGGAGCGGCTTTTTCGTGGATCGTCCCGGTGGCTCAGTAGCGGAAGCGCACGCCGGCGGTGAAGCTGCGGCCCAGGAGGTCGTACATGGTCGCGTTGGTCTGGCTGGCGGCGGCCGAGAAGGAGCTGAAGGTGGCGGTCACCGGCGGGTCCTGGTCGAAGAGATTGTTCACGTTGCCGTAAATCTCCCAGCTTCCGCCGCCCGCCGTCTCGATGGTGTAAGAGAGGCGCATGTCGGTGTACCACACGGCATCCACCGAATTGTCGTCGATATCCACGCCCTCCACATAGTCGGAATCGAGGATGCCCTTGTCGATCCAGCGCTCCTGCACGAAGAGGGAGAACGGCCCGTTGACGTAATTCACATGCGCCGTGGCCTTCCATTTGGGCAGCGCCAGTGTGCCGGTCTCGCCCGCCCGGTCGACCTTCGGCGCGCCCAGATTGGTGATGGAGTTCTCGTCCAGATAGGTAACGAACCCCCGCAGGCTCAATGCCTCGGCGCCGCCGAACAGGCTGACGTCGGTATTGTAGGATGCTTCGAAGTCCACGCCGCGGGCGCGGGCGGCATTGATGTTGATGAAGACGTCGCGCACCAGCAGGAGGCGGCGGGTGACCGGATCGCGCACCACCTGATTGTCGCAGACCGTCTGGGCGCCGTTGTAGCAGTCATCGACGATGCGCTGCACGCCGAGCTGGCCCACCGCGCCCTCGATGTCGATCTGATACCAGTCGGCGGAGAGGGAGAGGCCGCGCAGCCAGCCGGGCTGGTAGACGGCGCCGAAGGTGATGGTGTCGGCCTTCTCCGGCGTGATGCCGGGATTGCCGCCGGATTCCAGGCTGGAGTCGAGTTGCGCCCCGTCGAATTCCGGGTCCATGACGGAGACCGTGCCGCCCGTGCGGTCGTACCGCTCGGAGAGGTTGGCGGCGCGCACGTCGCGTGAATAGGTGCCGCGCAGCCGCAGGTCGCTGTAAATCTGCCAGTCGAGCCCGGCCTTGTAGGCCCAGATGCCGCCGGAGCCCGAATAATCGGCATAGCGCGCCGCCAGGTTGGCGGTGAGGCTCTCGGCGAAGGGCTGGCCGCTCAGAAGCGGGAACAGGGTTTCGGCGAAGACCTCCTTGACGTTGGCGCTGCCCTCGATGTTGGCCACGGTGGCGAACTGCAGGCCGGTGAACCGTTCGGTGGCGCCCGACGGTACGCCGCGCACGATGGGGTCGCCCAGCACCGGCCGGAAGTCCGGGTCCCCCGTCGGATTGGTGGGATCACGCACGATCTGGGTGATGCTCTCCTTGCGGTAGGAGACGCCGAAGGCGGCGGAGACCGGCCCGGCCCAGCCCTCCCACACGTCGCCGCTCATGGAGAGCTCGGCGACATGCTGGGTGAGGTTGGCGCGGGTTTCCTTGTAGTCCTCGGTGATGTAGTCGTCGGTCACGCCGGTGATGCTGGTGTCGGTGAATTCGATGGGCGTGGTGATGTGCTGGCCCGATTCATAGCCGGTCACATAGTCGATGGCCTCCTGCGAGGCCCGCCCGGCGCCGAAGAGGTTGATGGGCACGCAATCCCCGAACAGTTCGGGATGGGTGAGCGCCGCGTTGCAGACGATGCCGCCGGTCTCGGGGTCCCTGACCGCATCGGCCGCCGCATAGATGCGGTCGATGCGGATGCCGCCGAGCTGGCGGGCGCGGTTCTCGGTGCGGCCGTACTGGTAGTAGCCGTCCACCCGCCAGCTGTCGAACCAGTTGCCGGTCTCCAGGTCGGCCTTGAAGCCCAGCGTCCCGGAATAGGTG
>Ga0182735_1002790_pt1 | contig 10308 bp, 11 predicted proteins | sample eDN5th30CKraftMG_FD_128524 | JGI IMG/M metagenome (GOLD analysis project Ga0182735, IMG submission 128524) | Enriched Miracle-Growth compost microbial communities from Emeryville, California, USA - eDNA 5th pass 30_C Kraft MG (version 2) (version 2) ... | reverse complement strand
TAGCCGCAATACTGTTTAATTAAATGAATTTCGGTTATTCTCTGCCCATGTACCAAGGGGAGATATCCGATGGCGAGGACGAAGGCGGTATTGGGGGCGGGAGCCCGTCTGGCCGATTATTTGATGCTGGGGTATCTGGCGCTGGACTGCCCTCTGTCCAAGGTGCGTGAGGCCCTGGGTGATCACGATCGACACAGCCGGCGCCGCCGTGGCCTGCCGCACGAGGTGCTGGTGTACTACGTAATGTGCTTGTGCCTGTATCGACAGGCGGCCTACGAGGAGGTGCTGCACATCGTCATTGAAGGGCTGCGCCGCGTCTACGGCGATGAGATCCGCGATGTGGCGGTCACCAAGGGGGCAATCTCCACGGCGCGCGCCCGGGTGGGGGCGGACGTGTTCGAGACCTTGTACCGCTCGCAGGTTCGGGCGGCGGGCCCGGCGCAGATGGCGAGCTGCTGGTACCGGGGCTTGCGCGTGATGGGCCTGGACGGCAGCACGCTGGAGATGCCCGATGAGACCGACAATGCCGCGCACTTCGGCTACCCAGGTGCTTCGCGCGGCGCCGCCGCCTTTCCGCAGCTGCGCTTTTGCGCCCTGGCCGAGTGCGGCACACACATTCTGCTCGGCGCGCACCTTGGGCCTTACCGGACGAGCGAACAGGTGCTGGCCCGCGGGGTGCTGCGGGTGACGACGGCGGACATGATCGTCATTGCCGATCGCGGGTTCACCGGCTATGCGTTGTGGCAACACGCCCAGGCCAACGGCGCCCGGTTGCTGTTCCGAGCGCGCGACAGCCAGGTGCTTCCGGTGCACGAGGCCCGCGTCTGTCGCAGGCCGTTGAAGAACTGTCGCAATTCGGCTCGGTAAGTACGCATGTGGTGGAACTGACCGACGAGCGCGCTGTGGAAACGGCGGTAAATAAGACATTGGCTGCTCATGGCGGCCACATTGATATTCTCGTCAACAACGCCGGCATCACAGGCGGAAATGGCGTTACCTGGGAGCTCGATCCGCAAACTTGGCGGCGCGTAATAGACGTGAACCTGGTGGCACCCTTTCTTACTTGCCATGCGGTCGTGCCCGGCATGCTGGAACAGGGCTATGGGAGGATCATCAATATCGCCTCGATTGCCGGAAAGGAGGGCAATCCCAATGCCTCGCACTACAGCGCGTCGAAAGCAGGGCTGATCGGATTGACAAAATCGCTGGGCAAGGAGCTCGCCACCAAAGGCGTGCTGGTCAACGCCGTCACCCCCGCGGCGGCCAAGACGGAACTCTTCGACTCCATGACTCAGAAGCATATCGACTTCATGCTTTCCAAAATCCCCATGGGCCGTTTCCTGCAAGTCGATGAAGCGGCATCGCTGATCGCTTGGCTCGCTTCCGAAGAATGCGCCTTCAGCACCGGCGCGGTATTTGATCTTTCCGGCGGGCGGGCTACTTATTGAGGTGGCGCGGGTGTAGTTGACGTCACATGGATTGGGATCCGCCTCTCATGGGCATGGGTCTGGCGGCCACCATTGTGCGTCGGAGTATCCCGAGTGCTGGAATTTCTCGTTAGTCGTTAGTGTTTCTCTGGCCTTTCCCGTCGGCTACGGCAGCGTGCCGGTCGCCCGCCGATAGTGCTGGTTCGACGTGCGAGCCCAGGCCGGCCTGTTAGCCACTTCTTTTAAATGTGCTTTAAACTACAAGCCGCAAGTTTTTATTTTTAAAAGGTGGATTCGATTCTCTGATCTACCAGTCTTCGAGTTCCCGTATGGATATTCGCACCGGAACCTCAACAGAAACATGGCACATGGATGAGCACGCTGCTGAAGTTTTTTTAGCGGCCGAACATCTCGGCCACCGTATCCAGGTTCCCGCACACACAACCATTTATCGTCAGACAGAACAGGGATCCACATTCTTTTTCGTTGTCAGAGGGCGGGTGCAGGTTGAGATACTTCAAGAGGATGGCTCAGAGTTTATCCTGGAGTTGATGGGGCCTCGATCATTGTTTGGAGAAGGCTCTGCGCTGGCAAACATGCCAAGGATGTCAACGGCCTCCACACTTGAGCCTTGCACTCTTATCAAGTTCGACTATTCAGTCATCAAGAAATCTTTCCCTGAACATATAGAATTTGCCACAGCGCTCATGGAAGTTGCGGCCATGAAGCAATGTGTGCTCGGTCTGCGCATTCAGTTCCTGGCGATGCCCAAGTCAGATCTTCGCATTGTCGAGCTATTGAACCGACTGGCCAATTTGTATGGAGCGAAGGATGCTGAGGGCACTCGCATCCACATCCCGCTAACTCATGAACTCATTGCTGCTCTAACTGGTACCAGCCGGGTAACCGTTACGAGAACCATTACGAAATTGAAATCTGAAGGGGTGGTAATGACCAAAGGGCGCTACTTCTGGGTCAAGAGCAAAAATTCTTGATTCTTGCAATGATCCGGGCGGTAAATGCAAGCACGAAAAAAGGATTTTCGCCAGAGAGCGCCCGGACGAAAGGTTGTGTATCTACTGATACAGACATATGCCTGGGGCTTGTTCAGAATCTTCCCATCGCAACTGAGCCGGGACAAGGCCTTCGAGGGGAAAATATATGCTGGGCTCTCTACCTGCTTACCAACCGGGCCAGCCTGATTTCAACATACTGAGGCTTGGCCATATCGAATATCTGGTCACTGATCTAGAGCGTTCACGCGATTTTTACGTAGACGTCATTGGCTTGTTCGAGACTGAGCGAGAGGCTGACCATGTTTATCTGCGTGCTATTGAAGACCGTGAGCACCATAGCGTGGTGCTCACTCGCGACAAGGCGCCGGGCATAGGCCACTTCAGCTTTCGGGTGTCTTGTGAGGAAGACCTGGATCGCTTGGCACATAGGTTTGAATCACTCGGCCTGCCCATACGCTGGATGCAGCCTGGCGAAGAGCGTGGCCAGGGCCGTGCTTTGCGCGTGCAGGATCCCTTCGGCTTTCCAGTCGAGTACTACTCGCAGATGGAGCCTGCGCCCTGGTTGCTGCAGCAATATCACTTGCATCGCCACGGCTGTCCCACGCGGCTGGATCACCTCAACGTGCTGATGCCAGATGCACAGGCGGGGTTCGACTGGTACACGCGAGAACTGGGCTTTTATTGTGCGGAGTACACCGCCGCGCGGGCGCCTGATGATCGTGTCTGGGCGAGTTGGTTGTACCGCAAGTCCACCGTCCATGACATCGCGGTGATGACGGGCAGGGGGCCGTCTGTACACCATGCTGGGTTTTCGTTAATGGAGCCCATGGGCGTGATCAGAGCCTGCGATGCTTTGGGTAGCGCGGGCTATGCAAATAATATCGAGCGTGGCCCCGCACGGCACGGCATCTCGAATGCGCTGTTCGTCTACGTGCGCGATCCAGATGGCAATCGCTTCGAACTCTATACCGGCGACTATCTTACTATCGACCGCGATCAGCCACCCATGCGCTGGGAGCTCGACGACCTGCGCCGTCAGAGTCTATGGGGTGCGCCGCCACCACGGCGTTGGTTCGAAGAGTCGATGGCTGTCCACGATATCCGAGGCGGGCGCATGCAGCCGCTTGCCGATCCTGCCATTCACGCTATTCCCTCCTATGTTGAATGAGTCCAACGGCATGACACGCGAAGTCATTATTCCATCTACCGGCCTGCTGTCGCATCGACCATATTCCCCGGCCATCAAGATAGATTCATTGCTGTTTGTCTCGGGCCACACCGGGTCTGATCCGGTGACGCGTGTATTTTCCGGTGACGTCACGGAACAAACCGAGCAGGCCTTTCGGAATATAGAATCCGTTATCGAGGCCGCGGGAGGCGTAATGGCTGATATCGCCAAGGCCACGGTGTTCATGACCGATATGGAAGCCGACTTCCAGGCCATGAATGTAGTGTTCCGCCGCGTGTTTCCAGAAAAACCGCCGGCTCGTTCTACTGTGGGTGTCGCGCATCTGGCTCGGCCCGGCTTGAAAGTAGAGATCGAAGTTGTGGCTGTGCTTGGTTCTAGCCGCTAGATAGCTGTATAGCCCCGTATGGGGCCACCGTCTTGGCTCGACGGCGGCATCTGGGCAGGATCCTCCTGTTGTAGACATTCCCGCTCATCTATCAACTGAGTGTGCCGCGCCGTAGCTGGTCTTTCTCCTGGGATTCAAATAGGGCTTTGAAATTCCCCTCGCCGAACCCATCTTCACCGCGGCGTTCAATGATTTCGAAGAAAACAGGGCCGATTTGGCGCTTTGTGAAGCGTTGCAGCAAGATCTTTCCAGGCCCTTTGCCGTCGATCAATATGCCGTTTTCGGCTAATCGCTTGATATCGACATCATGCCCCGGAAGACGAGCGTCAACCCCGTCGTAGTAATTCTGTGGCGGCGCTGGCATAAATTCGATGCCTGCGGCACCGAGCTTTCGAATTGTGTCTTCAATGTCAGAGGTCGACAATGCGATGTGCTGAATGCCTTCGCCGCAATAGTCACGAATGAATTCATCATTTTGGTTGAGCACCCCGGGCTGATCGTGTGCTGCGGCCGCAACTGGAATAGATACACGGCCGCACGGGCTTACCATCGAGCGGGCACGCATTCCGGACATATGCCCTTTGACTTCAAGATACTGTTTTTCTTCGAAGCCAAACGTGTCTCGGTAAAAATCTGCCCATCTGTCCAGGTTCTCTGGATGGACGATGTTCGACGTATGATCTATAGCTATGATGCTTGCATCGCCTTCGGGCGCATTTCTCGCTTCAACAGGAAGTGAAAAATTCTCCAGGAAATTGGTGTCGATAAAGTACACGAGGCTGTTGCCTATGCCCAAGATAGCCGGAGTATCGACTGCGAAAGCTCCTTCACCATCCGGGAGCGCTTTCTTGGCGCCGCCCGACATGGCTTGCTCGAGTGCCAGCTTCGCATTGTCAACTCGAATTCCAATGGCACGCACGGATGCTCCGTGCTGCTCCAGAAATGCGTTCGGATTGCCATTGACAATAAAAGAGGCCGCTCCTTGCGTCATCAGAAACATGCCATGCGGTGATTTCCCTTTAAGGTGAAATCCGATATGCTCGAATAATTCAATCAGCTCAGTGGGCTGCGGCGATACGAATTCAACGAAGGCGAATCCGTCTATTTTCACTTGCTTGTTCATGATCTATTCCTACATGAAACGATTGCTGTGCTTGTTTCGGCAAGCCGAAAGCCTTAGGCCTTGCGAGTAGCCGCAACCACTTTGATCTCTACGATAAGTTCCGGGCGCGCCAGGGCTGCGATACCGAGAATGGTCCATGCCGGAAAGTCGGAGCGGATATATTTTTCTTTTACTGCACGGAAGTCGGTCAGGCTCGAGCCTACATTGACGTGATACGAGACGAGCTCTATGACATCCGTGAAGTCCAGGCCGAGATGATTCAGAACAGCCTCGATCCGCTTGAAAGCCACATCGATCTGTTCCTTGGGGTCGTCGGGAATGGTGCCGTCTGCGCGAAGGCCTATTTGCCCGGCGATGAACACTAGGCCGTTCGCGCTCACTGCGGGCGAGTATTGGAAAAGGTCAAAGATTTTGTTGCTGCCGAAAATGGCATCGTTTTCCGGAAGGCGAAGACGTTCGATTTTGCTCATGAGAAACTTCCTTATGGTAGTGAGGTAAAAGGGGGTTGTTAGATACGTGCGTTGGCTGGAAGCGGAATATCCAGTAGCGTGCGGCCATATAGTTCAGCCGACGGCGTGATTTGCATTAAGAAGTGCGAAGCCATGCTGTGTAGTTCCCGGAAATATCGCTCCAGAGGGCCAATCGGCATGATGCTGCCTCCCAGGTTCCTGACCAGATCATCTGCTGCATGTAGTGCAATGTCGCAGATGAGCGCGCCATCAGTACGGTAGCGGGTTCGAAGTTCCGGAGTGAACGATAGGCCTGCCGCAGCGTGATCCCACATTTCGTCGACGTCGTGGATCAGTAGGTTGAATGCTCCTTCTATCTTGGCGGCAGCCTTACCTAATTCGGCTAATGAGAATCGATCCTCGACCTGGGGGGTATTGATTCCGGCCGGCCTGCGTTGCTTGACGGTTTCGATATAGACGTCCAGCAACCCAGTGGCGACTGCAGTAATGGCTGCTGTGACCGACATCACGAACAAACTGGTGTGTGGAATTCGAAACATCGGCCCTTTTTGCCTTTCGAGGCCAGGAGCCTGGTTGTTTTGTATGTCGATCCACTTCGCCGTGCGATAACCGGGAACGCGCTCATTGGTAAGATAGACGTCTTTACTCCCAGTTCCCTGCATGCCGAATACGTTCCAACTGTCGTGATCGATGCGGAAACTGCTGATCGGAACAAGCAGAAGGCGTAGTTCTTTATCACCTTCAGCAGTTGGCACTTCGGCCAGGATGGAAGCCCAGTCTCCCACATCCACTCCCGAGGCGTAAGCCCATTTCCCGTCGAGAATGTAGTGGTTGCCGTCTAGCCGGGCTTGCACACCACGGCCGACGTTCCCTGTCAATGCAAGCACAACCGCATCCTTGCCTCCGGCAAAGACCTCATCCTGAGCTCGAACAGGGAACATCTCTGCCATCCAAGGATGTAGCCCTGTTAGGCTCAAAAGCCACGCTGTAGCGCTGTCGCCGCGCCCGATCTCACGCGACACGCGCCATAGAACAGAAGGCCGCATGCCATAACCACCGTTTTCCACGGACTGACAGATGCGAAAGAATCCGGCCTTTCTAAGCCTGGCGGCAACATCATCTGACACTCGCTTTTCTTGATCATGCTTCGGGCCCGCTTCCTTCAGAAGAGGGATCAAGTCTCTGGCCTGTTTGATCAGGCTTTCTGGCGTTGGAATGTGCATTGCATTCTCTTGCATGGATTTCCTCATGTATTTTGTAGGCGGAACGGGCCTTCATGATCACGCATGGCATGCAAGATCAACGCCCATATACTGCCCGGCGGCATAGATCAATGCGGGGGCTGGCGGTTCGGCGGCAGCCATTTCGGTAACTTGGCCGATGACCACATGGTGATCGCCAAATTCCTGCATATGGAAGATCTTGCAGATGAGGCTGGCATTGGCGTCAGCCAGCATGGGTACGGAGCCGCTATTGAAAACCCACTCTCCTTGATACCCTTTGGAAACGCTGCCCCCGTAGTACCGGGATATGGAGTCTTGATGAGACGCCAGGATGTTCACCGAGAATTTTCTGGAGCGTTTCAAATGCGGCAAGAAAGAACTCTCGTTGCGAACGCAAAAGAGCAATAACAAAGGATTCAAACTTACCGATGTCAATGAGCTGGCCGTCATGGCTACCACCTCTATAGGTGATTCAGCGTTGGGAGCCGCAATCACGGTCACGCCGGTGATGAACCGCCCCATTAGAGAACGGAATTTCTGTGAGCTGATAGGGAGGGTGTTCATGTCGGTATTGTCTGTGCGGAATGTAATGCATTGAACTTTATAGGCAGCCTTGGCCAAGTTCATGTATCGAGAGATACATCAGTCAGAAAAATTTCTATAGGCATCTGGGCAGGGAAAACCCGCAAATAAGTTCGTCCCGTATCACGAGATACAGAGGCTCTGTTGCATGTTGAACATAATTCGCCGGCAGACTCCAGTGGGGCCTGTGCTACATAACAAGCCGTTTCGCACATGGAGGCACTATGCAGTTTTCAAAAATTCTTGTCGGCTCCCTCTTGCTGCTTGGGACAACAAGCGTCTATGCGCAGGACAAGCCGGTATTCACGATCGGTATTGTCACAGCGGCTACTGGTGCTGCATCGACCATAGGCACGCCCGCCAATGCTGCGATTGCGCTTTACGAGCAGCAACTCGCCGCGCAGAAGGGCTTGCCCTTCAGAGTTAGATTTGTCCAATACGATGATGCGTCGGATCCGACCAGGTCGGTCACGCTTGTCCGGAAGGCAATTCAAGAAGATAAAGCCGACTTCGTAATCTGCTGCACGACTACGCCATCGTCGATGGCCGTCAGCAAGGTTTCTGAAGTGGAGAGAACACCGACTCTCTCGATGGCTTCTTCGGCCGACGTCGTGGAGCCCATTGCGGAAAAGACTTATACCTTCAAGACACCGATCACCGATCGTTTGATGATCAACCATACTCTTGACTACATGGCTGCACACGGCGTCAAAACCTTGGCTTTCATGGGGCTCGACGATGCTTATGGTGAAGGCGGCTTGATGGAAATGAAGGCGTTTTCACAAAAAAAGGGCGTGAAGATCGTCGATATCGAACGGTTCGGGCGTGCCGACACCAACTTCATACCCCAGGCACTGAAAGTCCTGCAGTCCAAGCCCGATGCAGTCTATATCCACGCTATACCCCCGTCGGCGTCGCTGGTGCAGGCAGCTCTCAAGCGAGTTGGATATAAAGGCCCGATATACCATGGGGCGGGGTCGGCGACGAATGCATTCATTACGATAGGAAAATCGGCCGTGGAAGGCGCAATCGTCGGGGTGACGCCTATTACCCTGTACAAGTTCCTCGCCCCCAACAATCCATTGAAAAAGTCAATTGGGGACTTTGTCGCGGCTTATAACGCCAAGTATGGACAAGGTAAAGCCGAGATGTTCGCGTCCCAAGGCTACGATGCCATCGGCCTGGCAGTCAATGCAATGAAGCGTTACGTCGCCTCCGGCAAGAAGGAGGGGAGCCTCGCCCAGGTTCGTAAAGACTTGCGCGATGAACTGGAACAGACGCATGAATATGCGGGCGCTGTGGGGATCTTCAACTACTCGCCAACGGATCACGTGGGGCTGGACAAACGCACTTTGCTGCTGGCCCAGGTCAAAGGCGGGCAGTTCGTGCCTCTCGAGAAATAAAGCGCGGAGCGGGTATGGATTCGTCGATTGCCATTTTCCTTGGTGTGGATGGCCTCACAAACGGGGCTATCTATGCCTTGGTCGCCCTATCTCTGGTCTTGGTATATACCACTACCCGAGTGGTCAACATAGCCCAAGGCGACTACCTGACTTTCGGTGCGCTGGCCTTCGCCAGCTTTGCCCAAGGAACATTGACGCCGCTGGTTCATGTCGTTTTCGGTACCGGCGTGATATGCATGGCAATCGACATGGCGCGTGCAGTTTCTTATAAGCGCAGTCCGATTAGGCCGCTGATCAAATATGTCTTGGCGGGCGCAATGCTCTGGGGCTTGCTTATATCTGCCGCTCATTCCTCTTCCATGGCATTGCAGATGTTTGCTGCGCTGATGCTGGTTTCTGCAATGGGGCCAATCATTTACCAATTGACCGTCGAGCCGAACCCGGGAAGTCCGCCTGTAGTCCTGTTGACATGTAGTGTCGGGGTTACCTTGATTCTGCATCCGCTGGGTTTGTTGCTCTGGGGGGCAGATCCAATGACCGTCAATCCCATCAGCCCAGCTCATATCAATGCGCTGGGTATCGATATTGCCATGCAGTCCGTCTTTATTTTTCTCGCTGCGGTGATCATGACGGTCGCATTGTTCGTGTTCTTCCGATATTCCTTGTATGGAAAGGCATTGAAGGCAGCATCAGTGAACAGGGATGGTGCGCAGTACTGCGGAATTCCCGTCGGTACAGTCGGCCGTCTGAGCTATTTCATTGCCGCGTGCATGTCTGCTCTTAGCGGCATGCTGCTTGCCCCATTGGTCACGGCCAATTACGAAATGGGATTTATTGTTGGGCTCAAGGGCTTTGTCGGCGCTGTCATGGGTGGGTTGATCACATATCCACTTTCTCTTGTAGGTGTTTTCCTGGTTGGTGTCTTTGAATCGTTTTCGGCCTTCCTGAGCAGCGCTTTCCGGGATGCCTGGGTCTTTGCATTGGTCATCCCGATTCTGCTCTGGCGCAATGCCAGCCACGGTGCTGATCTTGATGAAAATTGAATTTCTTATCTTTGCCAAGAAGGCGCTCAATCGATGAATCGGGAAAAAGTTCTTTACGCCTCTATCGGGGCGCTTATTCTGCTGTTAATCATCTTTGCATCGACCTATTACGTTGGGTTGGTTGCTGTGTTGGGCGTAAATGCCATTGTGGTTATTGGTCTGGTGTTCCTGATGGCGACGGGACAGGTATCGCTGGGGCATGCCGCCTTTCTGGGCCTCGGTGCCTATGTTTCCGCTTTGCTTACGATGAGGGCCGGCGTGCCGGTTTTCCTTGCGATCGCCTGTGCAACGCTGTCGTGTGCCTTGGTTGGTTATATCTTGGCTAAATTGACCCTGCAATTGAAAGGGCATTATTTGCCCCTGGCGACACTGGCGTACGGCATAGCGATTTCTGTCTGCTTTGTCGGTGCCATGGACTTGACGGGTGGCGCATCGGGATTGAGCGGC
>Ga0182735_1002785_pt1 | contig 10318 bp, 13 predicted proteins | sample eDN5th30CKraftMG_FD_128524 | JGI IMG/M metagenome (GOLD analysis project Ga0182735, IMG submission 128524) | Enriched Miracle-Growth compost microbial communities from Emeryville, California, USA - eDNA 5th pass 30_C Kraft MG (version 2) (version 2) ... | reverse complement strand
TGAACGAGGCCCGCGAGGCCTACGCTCCAAAGGCCGACGTCGTTTTCGCACAGCATCACTGGCCCGTCTGGGGCAACGGCCGTGTACTGGATTTTCTCGCCAAGCAGCGCGATGCCTACAAGTTCCTGCACGACCAGACCGTGCGCCTGATGAGCCACGGATTGAAGTCGACGGAGATCGCAGAAGAGCTTCGCTTCCCACGCAGCCTCGAGCAGGAATGGAGCGTCCGCGGATACTACGGCACCCTCAGCCATAACTCGAAATCGGTCTATCAGCGCTACATCGGCTGGTACGATGCCAATCCCGCAAATCTCAATCCGCATCCTCCGGCCGAGCGCGCCAAACGAGCCGTCGCTTACATGGGAGGCGCCGCGGCGGCGATCGCGAAGGCGCGCGAGGATTTCGCCGCGGGCGACTACCGGTGGGTTGCCGACGTGATGAGCGAGGTGGTGTTCGCAGAGCCGCAAAATGCGGAAGCGCGAGCACTCGCCGCCGATGCCTTCGAACAACTCGGCTATCAGGCGGAATCGGCGACGTGGCGCAACGCATACCTGCTGGGCGCCCACGAGCTACGGCACGGAACGCCGCCGATCAACGCGCGAGCGCCCGTCAGCCCGGACGTAGTCAATGCGCTGACCGTACCGCTTTTCTTCGACTACCTGGGCGTTCGCCTCAACGGACCAAAAGCCGACGGCAAGCGCATGATCATCAATTGGATCTTCACCGACATCGGCGAGCGCTACGTGCTGAACCTCGAGAACGCGGCCTTGACCTATCTCGCCGACAAGCAGGACGCAAAGGCCGATGCGACGGTGACGCTCGAGCGTCCGGTCATCGGCGAGATTCTGATGGATCGGATTTCACTCGCCGATGCCAAGGCGAAGGGCCTCGTCACGATCGACGGAGACGGCGACAAACTCGTCGAGCTGTTCGCTCTGATGGACGAATTCCGCCTCATGTTTCCGGTGATCGAGCCGCGATCCCATTGACGCCGTCGTCCCCGGTGGCACGCTAAAGCGATAACCACCGGAGAGACGCCCATGCCCACCTTCCGCGAGATGCTTGCCGGCCCGAAGCCCCTGCTCGCGCCGCTCGTGCTCAACCCGATCATGGCCAAGCTTGCCGAGCAGGCGGGCTTCAAAGCAGCCTATCTCGGCGGCGGCTCGACCGGCTACATGAAGTGCGTGACCGAGGCCAATCTCAACATCACCGAGCTTTGTCAGGCCGCGCTCGACATCCGCGCCGTGTCGTCGCTGCCGCTGGTGCTCGACGGCGCGTGCGGCTTTGGCGATCCCATGCACATGCACCGGACGATCGGCATGACCGAGGCCGCAGGGTTCGCGGCCATCGAGATCGAGGACCAGATCCTGCCGAAGCGCGCCCACCATCACATCGGCATCGAGCACATCATCCCGACCGAGCTGATGGTGGCGAAGATCAAGGAGTGCGTGGCCGCGCGGCGCAATCCGGAGACGGTGATCATCGGCCGGACAAATGCCGCCCGCATGCACGGTCTCGATGAGGCATTGCGCCGGGGCGAAGCCTACCGCAAGGCAGGCGCCGACATGCTTTACGTGCTCGCCAAGACGCCAGACCAGGTGGCGACCATCGGCGAGAAGCTCGGCGGGCCGATGATGCTGCTGACGTCAGATGATCGCCGCCGTGCGCTCGGGCTCTCGCTCGACGAGCTGGGCCGTCTCGGCTACCGGCTCATCTGCGATGCCTCCACGCCGCTGATGGCCATGCACAAGGCGCTGCGCGATTGCTACACGGCCATGGCGCGCGACGAGATGGATCCGATACTCGGAGAAGGCGGCGCCAAGGCGGAGCAGGAGAGGGTGCACCAAACCATCGGTCTCGAAGCGATGCTCGCCGTCGAGCGCAACACGGTCGAGCGGAGCACATAGCATCGCGAAAGACGTCCGGGCAGCCGCGACGGCGGACGCGGCTCGGCTGTCGCCACATTGTGCCGTTGCGCTTCTGAGGCCCGAAACGCGGTGACAGCCGACTTCCGGCGGCGCCTCGACGGCTCTCTATTTTCTTGACATTTTTCGTAAGGTTTAACAGCTTGCCGCCGGCGAGTACGGGGCGAGAGATGACCGATAACGAGAAGGATAGAGGGCAGAAGAGGGCGGGACCCGAGTCAGGAACCCCCGCCCGCGTTCCCATCGAGGCCATATTGAAAGGTGCAAAGGAGATCATCATCGTGCACAACGGCGACGACTACCGCCTCAGGGTAACAGCTCGGGGCAAGCTGATTCTGACCAAATAGCGTCGGTTCGATCAGCGGCCGGATCGATCGTGCACCGGTTCTCTGAAGCATCAAGACGACGATCTGCTCTGTCTTTTTTATGCAAGACCTGTGATAGGATCGATGGTCATCTGCTCGCCACCCAGCAACCGCCAGGCAACGCGCACATGAGACTGAACAAATCGACCGGCCACGCGATCCGAATTCTGATCGAATGCGCGCGCGCAAAGGGTGAACTCGTCAAGGTCGCCGATCTTGCGACGTCACTCGACTTGACCATGCAGAACGTGTTCAAGATCGTACATATTCTGTCCCGCAACCGGCTCATCTCGGCGGCGCGAGGACGCAACGGCGGGGTCGGCTTGGCACGCCCCCCGGAACAGATCCGCATGGGCGATATCGTGCGAGCGATGGAATCGACCGATATCGAGCTTGACATCGATGCGCCCCGAAAGAAATCCGGCCAGGCCGACGTCAGCGGGGTCAATCGCGTGCTCGACGATGCACTCGAGGCATTCGTCGCGGTTCTCGACCAGCACACGCTCTCCGACATGGCGAGGCAGCGCGACCAAGGCGATACCGTAACGGCCAGGAAGCGCGCCAAACGTGCACGCAAATCGCCGCAGTCCCGCAACGCGAGCGCATCCTCCAACAGCCGCCTGGTCAGCCGATCGAGTGGAAATTGAAGAAGAAATGCGACGCCCTCCGGCGGCTTTGCGAAGACATTGAAATTAGAGTAATTCCAATGCGTTGCTTGCGATCGACTGCCGCTTGACAGGGGCTTTTGCGGCAGCAAATGTGACGATGCCGAGTCAATATACCGAAGCTCCGCATCGTTCGAGGGCACGAGGGGATCACCAGTCTTCGCGAGGGTTGTACGAAGAACCGGCAGCGGCCGGCCTCGGTACCTTCGCTTGGTTCGCAGCGATCCTCCTGCATGAGACCAATCGGGCTCGATACTTGGCGTTTCGTCTGATGCCTGCTGCCCGTACTGCGGCGCATGCATCAGTCGGTTCACGAGAGAAGCTCGACGGAGCCAGTCATGCGCAGCAAAGCCCTTGCCCTGAAAGCGCTCAGCTACGACGAGGAGCATTCCTGCGAGATCTCGTTCGCCCCGTGTCTGCCAGGCCCCGAAAGGCTTGTGGCACTCGGCTTCCGCTACTGGATCCTCGGGCGCGATACCGGCGAGATCGGCTGCTGGGAGCGTGCCTTCAATCTTTACCAGGGACACTTCGGGGTTGCTGGAGCCCGCGTGGCACTGACCCAGCTTTCACTTTGGGTGGCGGCGGTCGACAATGCGGCGCGGCGCGACATCGAGGTCTTCCCCGCGTCCTGTCGCAGCTTCTGTCGCGACGAATGCCTTGCCGTATCGATGATTGCGGCATGTCAACATCAGACCTGCCCGGCCATGCGAGCCTGCGCCTTTGCGCTCGCTGAGAGCGCCCGCCTCGAGGAGGTGGTCGAGACGGCTCAGAGCTTCGCCGACACGATGCTCGGCCTCGACCAGGTCCTTTCGGCAGGCTCGATCGTGCCGGCGATCGCATCGCTCACGCCGGCGAGCAAAACTTTGCAATAGCATTAACAAGGAATTGTTGACTCGAAACGTAGCGGTTGCCAGACTTATACTCGTACTGCGCAGCCGCGTGCCCCTGAAGGGAAGTGCAGAAGTATGATCGTCTGCTCGTGCAACGTGATCTCGGACAGCGACATTGAACGGGTGCTGATAGAGATTTTCAGCAAGCCGGACGCCCCGATTCCCACACCGGGGCTCGTCTATCGCGAGCTCTCCAAGCGGATGAATTGCTGCACTTGCGCACCAATTGCGGTGACGGTTATTTACGAGCGTCTCGAAGCCCTTGAGCAGCGCGGTCAGATCTGCCGGTACAGATGTGCCCACATCCGCAGCAAGCTGCGCTTGATTGTAAATAAGAATAGTTCTAAACAACACCTGTTGTCCGATGACGTGGCGGCCTGTGATGCCCATCGTGACGCACGGTGTGCCTGAAGCGTGATTGCTTCTCTGGGAAGACCGTGCCGATCGGCCGTAGCCACCGCTCGTTTCCCAGGAGAAGAGGCGCATGAAAGGCAAGCAAGAGGTTGTCGACGTTCTGAACGAGGCCCTCAAGCACGAGCTTGCGGCCATCAATCAGTATTGGTTGCACTATCGTTTGCTCGACGACTGGGGGTTTACACTTCTTGCCAAGAAGGAGCGCGCCGAGTCCATCGAGGAGATGCAGCACGCGGACAAGATCGTATCCCGCATCATCTTCCTCGAGGGCTTCCCCAACATGCAGACGCTGGCCCCGCTGCGCATCGGGCAGAACCTCAAGGAAGTACTGGAGTGCGACTTGGCCGGCGAATACGACGCGCAAGCCCTCTACACGCGAGCGCGCGACATTTGCCACAACCATAAAGACTACGTGTCGATGGAGCTGTTCGAGGACCTGCTCGAGGACGAGGAAGGTCATATTGACTTCCTCGAGACGCAGATCGACCTCATCGACAAGATCGGCATTCAAAACTACGGGCAGCTTCAGGCGGGATCTGCCGATAAGAGCGAAGGCGGCGCCTGACCCCACCGATCGATGGGTGCGTCGTCGGAATACACGCCACCGCTCATTGAACGAGCAAACCCGCCAAAAGCATATCCTCGACCCGCTCGACATTCGGTGCCACCGTAGGGCAGAACGAGGATAATGCTGGAGGCCAGGACTTGACTACGAAGCCGAAGGTCGCCGTCATCGGTACGGGCGGGACCATCACCTCACTTTCCGGAAACGGTCCGCTCGATCTCTTTGAATACACCTCGTCAGGACGCATGCTCGAAGCCGACGACATGGTCGAGCGCTTCAGTGACGTCCGACAGGTCGCCGACGTCATCCCCATACGTTTCAAGGCGATTCCTTCGACGGCAGTCGCATTTCCCGAGTGGAAGGCCCTGGTGCTCGCCGCCGAAAAGGCCGTCGCCGACCATCCGGACCTCGCCGGCATCGTTATCCTGCACGGCACAGCCACTCTCGAAGAGACCGCCTATGCGCTGAACCTCACTGCCAAGGTCTCGGTACCCATCGTCCTCGTTGGTGCGCAAAGGCCGGCGAGCGCGCTCTCGGGAGATGCCGGCCTCAATCTGGTCAACGCCGTGCGCGTCGCCGGGCATACCACATCGCGCGGGCTCGGCGTACTCGTCTGCCTCAACGACGAGATCCAGGCCGCCCGCGAAGTCACGAAGACGTCCACTGCCCGATTGCAGACCTTTCGCACCCCCGATTTCGGCGTGCTCGGACATGCCGACGGGGATGCCATCGCGTACTATCGGCAGCCGCTGCGCCGCCGCGCTCCGGATACGGAGTTCGACATTCGGGAGCTGGATTCGTTGCCCCGCGTCGACATCGCCTACAGCTATGCCGGTGACGATGGCACGGGCACTCGCGCATTCGTCAATGCAGGGGCGAAAGGACTCGTCCTCGCGGCATTTGCCCCCGGCTTGCTGTCTCCACCGGAAATGGAAGCTGCGAAAGAGGCGGTTGCCGCCGGCGTCGTCGTCGTCTCATCGTCTCGGGCAGGATCCGGGCGTGTCTTCAACCCGCAGCGCAGCCGCGATGCAGGGTTTATCGCCGCGGACAACCTGACACCGCAGAAAGCGCGCATCCTGCTGGCACTCGCGCTGACGCGCACGTCGGATCGGGCCGAGATCGCGCGGATGTTCGCGACCTACTGAGCAAAAAAAGCCTTCCGCGAGAGGAGCGGGAGGCTGCAACGTACGCGGGGCCGCATGTGTGATGCTCGGCACACGTGCCCATCGTAAGCGGTAAACCAGCTCAGGCAGCCGCTTGCGCTTCCGCAGCAGCCGATCGCTGCTTCTCGATCTCGCGCTTCAGGCTGCGGCAACGGTCCGAAAGCTCGTCGCTTTTTGCCTTGATCAGAAACTGATCGAGACCGCCACGGTGCTCGACCGAGCGCAGCGCATGCGCGCTGATCTTCAGCCGGATGCGGCGCTTGAGCGTATCGCTCATCAGTGTCACGTTGACGAGATTGGGACGGAACGTCCGCTTCGTCTTGTTCTCGGCGTGGCTGCGAAGCTGTCCCGACATGGGCAGCTTGCCCGTCAACTCACAACGTCTGGTCATTGTCCTCTCCTCGTCGCCCCGTGAGTCGCGCGCCCCGCGGCAGGCGGAACCTCACAGGCGACCATTGTTCGTCAAATGATTTGGTCCCGGCAGAATTTCCGCGCGGGACCGTCGCGAAACCTATAGAAAAGCCTCGTTGTCGCCGTCAAGTCCCGGGTAGGGAGAGACGGCGGCTGCATCTTCAGCCTCGTACTTCAGCCAGGATTGTCTCGATAGCGCCCGCAACCTTATCGATCGGCGCCATCCCATCCACGGATCGCAAGTTGCCTTTGCAATAATAGTAGCCGATGAGCGGAGACGTATCACGGTAGAACGCCATCAGGCGCGTCGTCACGGTTTCCGCGTTGTCGTCGGCGCGCCGCGTAAACTCCGTGCCGCCACATACATCGCAGACGCCTTCCGTCTTCGGCTTCTTGAACGTGTCGTGATAACCCTCGCCGCACTTTGCGCACGTATAGCGGCCGACGATACGCTCGACCAGGCGCTTGGCATCGACCTTCAGCTCTATGACGACATCGAGCTTCCTGTTCTTGCGGGCGAGCAAGTCATCGAGCGCCGACGCCTGGGCGAGCGTGCGCGGAAACCCGTCCAGAATGAACCCCTTCTGGCAATCGGGCTCGTCGATGCGATCGGATATAATACCAATGACGATCTCGTCGGAGACGAGCTCGCCTTTCTCCATGATCGCCTTGGCCTTCTTGCCGACCTCGGTGCCGGCTTTGACGGCGGCGCGCAACATGTCGCCGGTCGAGAGCTGAACCAGCCCGTGCCTATTAGCGATTTCCTTGGCCTGGGTGCCTTTTCCGGCTCCCGGCGGCCCCAACAGAATGAGGTTCATGATGGCTGGGCTCCCGTGCCTCGACGCCGTCAGCGTCGGCCGCCGCGCGTGGTTGCGCCACGGAGCTTGGCTTTCTTGATCAATCCTTCGTATTGCTGCGCGATCAGATGACTTTGGACCTGGGCCACGGTGTCCATGGTCACGCTGACAGCAATCATCAGCGATGTGCCACCGAAATAGAACGGCACGGCCCAATACGAGATCATGATCTCGGGAAGCACGCAAACCAGCGCCAGGTAGATCGCGCCAAGAACGGTGATACGCGTGAGCACGTAGTCGATATATTCCGCGGTCTTTGCGCCTGGACGGATGCCTGGAATGAAGCCGCCATATTTGCGGAGGTTGTCCGCGGTCTCCGTCGCGTTGACGACGACCCCCGTATAAAAGAACGCGAAGAACACGATGAGCGCAATGTAGGTCAGCAGGTAGAACGGCTGGCCGCGCCCGAGCAGTGCGACGGCGTTGGTAAGCCATTCCGGCCCGCTCTGGCCGGAGCTCAGGAACTGGGCCGCAGTGATCGGCAGCAGGAGCAGCGACGATGCGAAGATTGGCGGAATGACGCCCGATGAATTGAGCTTGAGCGGCAGGTGCGATGCCTCGCCCTGGAACATCCGGTTGCCGACCTGGCGCTTCGGATACTGGATCAGCAGCCGGCGTTGCGCGCGCTCCATGTAGACGATGGCCGCCACCGTCGCCAGCATGACCACCAGCAACAGGATCAGGATCTCTGGGCGCAGAGCCCCTGTGCGCGACAGCTCGAAGAGGCCGGCCATGGCACTCGGCAACCCGGCGATGATGCCGACGAAAATGATGAGCGATGTTCCGTTGCCGACACCGCGCTGCGTGATCTGCTCGCCGAGCCACATCAGGAACATGGTGCCGCCGACAAGGGTGATCACGGTCGTGAGGCGGAAGAACCAGCCCGAATCGTAGACTACGCCCTGGCCTTCGAGGCCGAGCGCGATGCCGTACGCCTGGAAGGTAGCCAAGGCCACCGTCAGATAGCGCGTGTACTGGTTGATCTGCTTGCGGCCCTGCTCGCCTTCCTTCTTCAGCGCCTCCAGCGAAGGCAGCATGGAAGACATGAGCTGCATGATGATGGATGCCGAAATGTACGGCATGATATTCAGCGCGAAGATGGCCATGCGCTCAATGGCGCCGCCCGAGAACAGATTGACGAGGCCGAGAATGCCTTGGGAGCTGCGCTCGAAGATCTCCGAGAAGCGCTGGGGATCGATGCCCGGTAGCGGGATGAACGTGCCCAATCGGTAGACCAGAAGAGCACCGAGCGTGAACCAGATGCGCTTCTTGAGCTCTTCCGCCTTCGCGAAGGCTCCAAAGTTGAGATTGGACGCGAGCTGTTCGGCGGCGGATACCATGTGCGGCTCTGGCTCCTCGTGGCACCCGTCGACGGGAAATTCACTCCTCGGGCCGGCGGGTAATCCTGTCGTCTCTCAACAAAATGGCGATCGGGGCGCCGCCATGCAATTGCCGTCCACTTCGGGACCGCAACGAAGATGGGGACAGCGGACGGGGTTCGTCCGCCCCGGTGCCCGTCAATCGCCCGCGCCGCCCTTCGGCTTCGTGGTCTTGGCCTTCTTCGCCGCGGACTTGGCGCGCTTCTTCTCGTCGGCCTCGAGCACCTTCTTGACGATCAGCTCGACCGAGCCACCCGCCTGCTCGATGGCTGCCTTGGCCGAGGCGGTCGCATGATTGACCTTCAGGTCGACCTTGGCCTTGAACTCACCGGTGCCGATCACGCGGACACCGTCGAGAGCGCGGCGAACCACGCCCGCGGCAATCAGCGACGTGACATCGACCTGCCGGCTCGTATCGAGCCGGCCGCGATCGATTGCGTCCTGCAAGCGTGCCAGGGTCACCTCGTTGAACCTGAGGCGATTGATGGGCATGAAGCCGCGCTTCGGCAGACGCCGATAGAGCGGCATCTGGCCGCCCTCGAAGCCGCCGATGGCGACGCCGGAACGTGCCGTCTGGCCCTTGCCGCCACGACCGCCCGTCTTGCCGATGCCAGAGCCGATGCCGCGGCCAATCCTGAGGCGCGCCTTGCGGGCGCCCTCCCTGTCCTTAATCTCGTTGAGCCGCATGCTCGCCACTCCTCGTCCTTCGTCTCGTTGCCGGCGGTGCTGGACGCTTGCCCGACGATCCCGCTGCCGGGCAGTCGCAGCCAGCAGCGTCCACGAGCCGCTGGATCAGCCGTTGCTCTCGACCACACGCACCAGATGGCGGACGCTGTGGATCATGCCGCGCACCGCTGGTGTATCCTCGAGCGTGCGACGGCGGTGCATCTTGTTGAGGCCAAGTCCGATCAGGGTCCTGGTCTGGCTTTCCGGCCGGCGTATGGCGCTGCGGATCTGCTCGACCGTCACCGTCTTGCCCGCCGGTGCCTTTGCGTCTGCCATATCACGTTACCTTCGTGCGAAATCTCTCGTGCAGGAAAGGCGTTTGCCGCCCTTCACGGTTCACGCCGTCTCCGAAGCACCTTCCGTCGCCTCGCCGGCGCCGTCGCGGCGACGTGAGACGATCTCAGATACCTTCTTGCCCCGGCGCGCGGCCACGGCACGGGGATTCTCCTGCGCCTTCAGCGCATCGAACGTCGCACGGACCATGTTGTAGGGATTCGAGGTCCCCATGGACTTTGCAACGACGTCGCGAACGCCGAGCATCTCGAAAACGGCGCGCATCGGGCCGCCGGCGATGATGCCCGTTCCCGGAGGCGCTGCGCGGAGAACAACGCGCCCTGCGCCATGATGCCCTACGCTGTCGTGATGCAGCGTGCGCTTGTCGCGCATGGGAACGCGCACCAGGGCACGCCGTGCGGCCTCCGTGGCCTTACGGATCGCCTCTGGAACCTCACGCGCCTTGCCGTGGCCGAACCCGACCTGGCCGGCCTGGTCACCCACCACGACTAGAGCCGCGAAGCCGAAGCGCTTGCCGCCCTTGACGACCTTTGCGACGCGGTTGAGCGCGACCAGCTTGTCCGCGAACTCGCTCTTGCGATCGTCGTCGCGGTCGCGGTCTCTCGAAGGATTGCGTGCCACTCCGGGGTCCTTTCAGCTCTCTTCCAGCTCCCGCCTCGTCATT
>Ga0182735_1002784_pt1 | contig 10321 bp, 13 predicted proteins | sample eDN5th30CKraftMG_FD_128524 | JGI IMG/M metagenome (GOLD analysis project Ga0182735, IMG submission 128524) | Enriched Miracle-Growth compost microbial communities from Emeryville, California, USA - eDNA 5th pass 30_C Kraft MG (version 2) (version 2) ... | reverse complement strand
GCGTGCATTACAGTGAGGGCTGGACGCCGGAGCTGATCGGCGAGATCGCCATGCCGGCCATGCGCAAGCAGTTCTATGCGCTGGAACGCTCGCCCGACGTCATCGACTGGGACCCCATCTGAAGCCGTCGAGCCATCCGGCCAGCATGGCAAGCAGGTGAAATCTGCTTGCTCGAGGCGATGTTATCCAGCGGCAATCTACTGTTGTGGGGGCGATGAGGCAGCTGCCTGTTGCGCGGCTGCTTGGGTACGCAAGCGCGCCTCGAGCGTGCTAAACAAGGTGGCGACGTATATGGCGTCGAATCGTGCTTGCTCGACTGGTCCCGCTGCCTCTTTCCGGCCCTGCTGAAGCGCTCCGCCTACCAAGGCCGCCTTGGTCAATTCAAGTGTCGTTTCGCGGATCGGGTCCGACTTTGCCGTGGATCGGGTGGCCATCATCACTCCAGTTCGGTATGAGGTGCGTCGACTGTACCACCCTAACGTTGCAGGATTTCCGAAAATTCGAATAAGTCTGACCACACTTTGCAGGGGGGGAGAAAAGTACCCGTATTGCATATTGTTGAAATATTTGATGCTCCTTTGATACTTGTCACGTGTGGATATCAAACGTTCTGGCGAGTTGCTCGGCCAGAAAAGAACCCGGCTGCCGCGCCATGATTCGCATCCGCCGGCTTGCCCCGCCGCGCGTTAAGGGCTACCATCCCGCGCATTATTAGCGACCCGGCGGCCACGGGTTCGATATCCGCGTTGCCACCGGGCCTTTGTCCGGCAGGCTCACCGCCCATGCCGCCCGCGCCATGCGAAATGCTCGCGGCCCCTCTGTCGAGGGGCCGCGAGCATTTTTGCGGCGCCTTTTTTCCATTCACCCGACCCACGCGACGGAGCTTTCCTCGTGCGTATGAACACATCCTTTTCGGCCGTTCGACTCAATCCCGCGGCCATTTTCGACGACCCCTGACCGACTCGCACTATTAATAGGAGATAGCCGTGCCTACGCTGGCGCTGGGCGCATTCCCCGGGTGGCTTGCCCGCATCATGGAATTGCGCATCGACGTTGACCCCGGTTCCTGGAAACTGGACAACGAACTGGACACCCTGTATTCCCGCATCACCCGCCCAGGTGACCGCCTGCACGACATGCCGGAGGTCAAGACCGAAATCCCCGGGCTGGTGCTCCGCTACCGCGAGGCAGACGGAGAGTTCTATGTGTATGTGGAGGATACTGTCCGGCGCCGGCTGGCCGGCTATACCGTGTTCAATCGCCTGGTCGAAGTCGGGCGGCGCGCCGATCCGTTCCTGCGCGCACCGCATTCCAAGTACGACGCGCCATACCAGCGCCGCGGCCTGGCCGCCGCGGTGTACCGGTGGGCCCTGGATGCCGGGCAGTGCCTGATCACGGGCGCGCGGCAGTCTCCCGCCGCGCGGGCGTTGTGGCAATCGCTGGCGCAGCGCTACGAATCGGGCTATGTGGATGTGCGGCGCAAAGTCCTGACCGAATTGGGCCCACGGGTGTCCGACGCCGTCTTGCACGACCTGCATACACGCATGGTGCTGCTGGGCCGCGGCTGGACTTGGCCGCAGTTGGCCGGGCAGGCCGGCATGCGCCGGCCCGCGGACAAGTCGTTACCCGATGAGCCAACTGGTCACCTGCTTCGGGTCTAGAATCCGCTGCGGATTTTGAACCTGGAGGCATATCCATGAAGATGCTGATGGCCGGCATGGCCCTGGTGGCACTATTGGCGGGGTGCGCCGTCTATACCCCGTCGGGTTCGGTCGTGGTCGACCCGCACGGCGACGGCTACTACGGCGGCGGAGGCGGTTTCTGTCCGCCCGGCCAGGCGAAGAAAGGCAATTGCTAGCGCGGCCCCTTTGCCAGCCCAACCTGCGGCGGCCCGCCTAGGCGGGCCGTTTTTGCGGCCAGACACCAGCGCGGCAACCGCATCGTTACAAAACTTATCAAGCCTGTGACCAAATGCGGGGTATGCTGGCCCTAGAGAGGGCCTTCGAGTGCATCAGAACAATTTGATCTACAAGGGGTATCGGCTGACGGCAAAAGTCGCCCGGGGCATCCCGGACAGCACGGCAAACGCGCCGGGCTCCCCTGTCTTTACCGCATCAGTAATGGTCGTACAGGCCGATTCCGTCCAGGAAGACGGCGACGAATACGTGGTGCCCAGTTTCGCCGACGGCAATTTCGTCTACAGCCCGCGCGAGGCAGTGCACCAAGCCATCAGCCATGGGTGCGAGATCGTCGACGCGCTGACGGGCGTGGTCGGCTGAAGCGGCGACTCGCCATGTCGCGCCGGCTCAGTCGGCGAAGATTTCGCTCCAGCTGCGGGCCTTGCCCAGCGGCCGGACGGTGGCCGATTGTTCCAGGATGGACACGGCCTTGTTGAATTCTTCCGCCGATGCGCCGTCTTCCAGGATGACCAAGCGGGCGTTGCCGGAGTCGGCCATCTTCACGTCCGACATCTTGCCGTGGGTCTGGTAGACCTGCGTCCAATCCATTTTCTTGCCGGCCTTCAGCGCGATGGGCTCTATATAAGTCAGGGTGGCGCCGGTGGCGCTGCGCACCGCGTACGCGAATTCGGCGGTATGGCCGCTGCTGCCCTGCGCCCGGGCCCCTTGCACCAGGCGGCCTGCGCCCACCGCCTCGGCCAGCGTGCGGCCGACCTCGGCCCGAAAGCGCAGGCGGCTGAATTTCGGCATCCACTGCGGGCACTGGAAGGTCAGGGCGGTGGTCAGCTTGATGGCGTCCCACAGGGCGTCCTGCAGTTGCGGGGCCGGGCCGGCGGCCACGATGGCGCCGCTATGGTCGAAGCGCGCCAGGCTGATGCCGGGCGTCTGGTTCAACTGGTCCAGCCGCTTGGCGTTCAGCTCGACGCCGTAGGCGGCCGCGTGCATCGCGGACTCGCCCGCGTCGGTCAGGTAGAACGACGCGTCGTCGGGCTGGGCGATGAAAAAAGTGGCGTGCTGGCCGTCCAGGCCCATCGCGACGGGAGTCACGGCGCGCACGGCGCGCTCTCCGGCCGGCGTCACCATCCAGCCCGCGGCTTGCAGAAACGAAGTCATAGCACCAATTCGATCTGGCGACCCTTCAGGGGGTGGGCAAAGCCCCCGGCCAGGGTCAGGTTGGCCCGCCGCAGGAAATACGGGATCAGGGCGGCGATATCGTGCAGCGCCGGTTCAACCGGCTCGGCATAGCCTTCGCCGTCTTCGTGCCATACATGGCGGTGCGTGCGGTCGGCCAGCAGCTTGCGATAGTGCGGGCGGCCCTTGCCGGCCAGGCTGGTGTGGCAGCCGTCGCCAGTGTCGACGCCCAGCACCCGGTGCGGCCCGACGAACAGGCTGGCCGAACAGGTTTCCGACATGGCGATGACGGCCTGCCCGTGCACCGCGGTACGGGCGGGGCGGTAGATGGCGCGGAAGATGATGTCGTCGCGGGTCTCGCCGCGCAGGCGGCAGGCGGAGACGAATTCCATCCATTGGGCATGGCCCGGACTCGGGCGGGCCGCCCAGGCGACCGTTTTCACGGTTTCCTTGGGTTCGGCCAGGATTTCGCGGACTTCTGCCGCGGTGATCAAAGGAGCTTGCTTATTGGCCATGGGCCGCTGAAAGTGATCGGGTGCGCCGCGCGGGCCGGCTGGGCGCCGCGCGGCGTACGGGAACGGGTCGTGTCAAAAGGGGCGTAATCTTACAAGAACGTGACGGGCGCCGGGCCGGCCGCGCGGTTTCAAAGCGTGTCGGTCGAGAACGTGTCGCACTGGCGCAGGTCGCCGCTGTCCAGGCCGCGCTTGAACCAGCGCACGCGCTGCGCCGACGAACCGTGCGTGAACGCGTCGGGCACCACATAGCCCTGGCTTTGCTTCTGCAGAGTGTCGTCGCCGATGGCGGTGGCCGCGTTCAGGCCTTCTTCGACGTCGCCGGCTTCCAGGATGTTGCGCGCCTGGTCGGCGCGGCGCGCCCACAGCCCGGCGAAACAATCGGCCTGCAGTTCCATGCGCACCGACAGCGCGTTGGCCTGGCCCGGGTTGCGCTGGCGCAGGCGGTCGACCTGCTCGGAAATGCCCAGCAGGTGCTGTACGTGGTGGCCCACTTCGTGCGCGATGACGTAGGCCTGCGCGAAGTCGCCCGGGGCGTTCAGGCGGCGTTCCATTTCGTCGAAGAAGCTCAGGTCGATATACACCTTGCTGTCGGCCGGGCAGTAGAACGGGCCCATGGCGGCCTGGCCGGTGCCGCAGGCTGTCGGGGTGGCGCCGCGGAACAGCACCAGCCGGGGCGGGGCGTACTGGCGGTTCAGGTTCTGCTGGAAGATGGCGCTCCAGGTGTCTTCGGTTTCGCCCAGCACCCGGGCCACAAAGCGCGCCTGCGGGTCGTTGGCCGGCGGCTGGCTGGGCGCCTGCTGCTCGACCGGGGCGGGGCCTTCGGCCATCTGCAGCACCACCGAAGGGTCGACGCCGAAGTAGATGGCCACCAGGGCCAGAACGATGGTGCCGATGCCTACCGATCCGCGCCCGCCCAGACGGGGTCCGCGCGAGCGGCGGTCTTCGATGTTCTGGCTTTCCCGCGAGTCGTCCATGCGCATGTTGTTTCTCCTGAGCAAGCGCCAAGGATGCTAGGATAAACCCATGGCCCTATTTTTCTCTATCCATCCCGAAAACCCGCAGCCGCGGCTGCTGAAGCAGGCGGCCCAATGGCTGAACGACGGCGGGCTGGTGGCGGTTCCCACCGACTCCAGCTACGCGGTGGTGGCCCACCTGGACGACAAGGCCGCCGCCGATGCGCTGCGCCGGTTGCGCGGGCTGGACGAGCGCCACCACCTGACGCTGCTGTGCCGCGACCTGGCCGAGATAGGCCATTTCGCCCGGGTCGACAACCGCCAGTACCGGCTGCTGAAGGCGGCCACGCCCGGTCCCTGGACCTTCATCCTGGAAGCCACGCGCGAAGTGCCGCGGCGGGTGTCGCATCCTTCGCGCAAGACCATCGGCATCCGCGTGCCGCAGCACGCGGTCACGCTGGCGCTGCTGGAACAGGTCGGCGCGCCGCTGCTGTCGACCACGCTCATCCCCAAGGACGAGGACGACGCGCTGAACGATGCCGAAGAGATCCGCGAGCGCTATGCGCACGACTTGGCCGCCATCGTCGACGCGGGGGCGTGCCCCCAATCGCCCACCACGGTCATCGACCTGACCGGCCCCGAGCCCGCCGTGCTGCGCCGCGGCCGCGGCGACCCGGCCACGCTGGGCCTGGACTAAGCGCCGCCACGCGGCCGGGCGCACGGCCGGTTCTTCTTGACAGGTACAATCCGGCACGCCATGTCCGAACTTATCCAGACCATCGCGATCTACGCGATCCCCGTCATTTTCGCCATCACGCTGCACGAGGCGGCGCATGGCTATGTGGCGCGCATGCTGGGCGACCCCACCGCCGAACAGGCCGGGCGCATCACCCTGAACCCCATGCGGCACATCGACCCGGTGGGCACGCTGCTGGTGCCGGTGGCCATCCTGTTCATGTCCAAGCTGATGGGCGGCCCGGGCATGCTGTTCGGCTGGGCCAAGCCGGTTCCCGTCGATTTCGGCCGGCTGCGCCGCCCCAAGAAAGACATGCTGTGGGTCGCGCTGGCCGGCCCGGCCGCCAACTTGTTCATGGCGATCCTGTGGGTCATTTCCATGCGGCTGTTCCTGGCCGGGGGCATCCAGGAAGGCTACTGGTACCAGATGGCCATGGCGGGCATCAACGTCAACCTGGTGCTGATGGCGCTGAACCTGCTGCCGGTGCCGCCGCTGGACGGCGGACGCATCGTGTTCAGCCTGTTGCCCAACCGGCTGGCCTGGCAGTATTCGCGCATCGAGCCCTATGGCCTGGTGATCGTCCTGCTACTGTTGGTTACCGATGTGTTGTGGGTGCTGATGCGCCCCTTCATGGAATTGGGGACGACCATCGTCACCTGGTTCTTGTAAGGCCCAATATCCGTTAAACTCGGCGGTTCGACTGACTCAGTTCATCGCCCGGGGCCTGCCGCTCCGGGGTCCGGAGCCCATTTTCATGGCATCCCCCGATTCCGCCGCAACTATTACTTTCCAGGGCAGCATGGTGGCGCTGGTCACCCCCATGCAGCCCGATGGCAGCCTCGACTACGCTGCCTACCGGTCGCTGATCGACTGGCACATCGCCGAGGGCACCGACGCCCTGGTGGTGGTCGGCACCACGGGCGAATCGCCCACCGTGTCGATGGAAGAACACGCCGAACTCATCCGTGTCGCGGTCGAACACGCCGCCGGCCGGATCCCGGTCATCGCCGGGGTCGGCGCCAACTCCACCGACGAGGCCATCCACCTGGCCCGCCACGCCAAGGCGGTCGGCGCGCAGGCGGGCCTGTCGGTCGTGCCGTACTACAACAAGCCGTCCCAGGAAGGCCTGTACCGGCACTTCCGCGCCATCGCCGAGGCGGTGGACCTGCCCACGGTGCTGTACAACGTGCCCGGCCGTACCGTCGCCGACATGTCCAACGACACGATCCTGCGCCTGGCGCAGGTGCCCGGCATCATCGGCATCAAGGACGCCACCGGCGACATCGGCCGCGGCGCGCTGCTGATGCGCGAGGCGCCGGCCGGCTTCCAGGTGTTCAGCGGCGACGATCCCACCGCCACGGCGCTCATCCTGCTGGGCGCGCGCGGCAATATCTCCGTGACGGCCAACGTGGCGCCGCGGCTCATGCATGAACTCTGTGCCGCCGCCCTGGCGGGCGACGTGGCCAAGGCGCGTGAACTTAACGCGCGCCTGGCTCGTCTAAACAAGGCCTTGTTCATCGAGGCCAACCCCATTCCTGTGAAATGGGCGCTTGCCCAAATGGGCCGTACCGCGCTGGGCTACCGTCTGCCGCTGGTGGAACTGGGCTCGCAGCACCACGACACGGTGCGTCGCGCGCTCCAGGAAACGGGCCTGCTCTAAATAGTGAGGATGCGTATGAACCAACGTCATGCCGCTGCGTCGGCATTGATGGCCCTGGCGTTGCTGGCTGGTTGCAGCGATGTCAACGAACTGCTCGGCAACGAAGAATCGGTCGACTACAAAAGCACGCGGCGCGGCGAACCTCTCAGCATTCCGCCCGACCTGACCCAGGCCTCCAGCGACCCTCGCTACCGTGCGCCTGCCTCGGGCAGCACCACGTATTCGCAATACCAGCAACAAGGCCAGCAGCAAGTCGCCTCGGCCACGCAAAACAGCAACGTGCTGCCGCAGCGCAACGACATGCGCGTCGAACGCGACGGCGACCTGCGCTGGCTGGTGATCGAACGCCCGCCCGAGGAAATTTTCCCCAAGGTGGTCGACTTCTGGACGGAAACCGGTTTTACCGTCAGCACCAACAATCCCAAGGCCGGCCTGATCGAAACCGACTGGGCCGAAAACCGCGCCAAGATTCCCGAAAGCTGGCTGCGGCAGGCGCTGGGCTCCATCCTGGATACCGCCTGGGATAGCGGCGAACGCGAGAAATTCCGTACCCGCGTGGAACGCGTCAGCGGCCACACCGAGGTCTACATCTCGCACCAGCAGATGCTCGAACAGCGCTCCGGGCCCGACGAGGCCCAGGTGCACTGGGAACACGGCAAGGAAGATCCCGGCCTGAATGCCGCCATGCTGGCGCGCCTGATGGTGTACTTGGGCACCGACGTCGACAACGCCCGCAAGCTGGTGGCTCAGGCCGAAGCCTCGCCCCAGTCCCCCACCGTCCAGCAGGACGTGCGCGCCAACGGCGCGATGCTGGTGGTCGACGAATCGTTCGACCGGGCCTGGCGCCGTGTGGGCGTGGCGCTGGATTCCGGCGGCTTCGCGGTAGACGATCGCGACCGCTCGGCCGGCGAATACTTCGTGCGTTATGTCGATACCGACACCGGCGCCCAGCAAGACCAGCCCGGTTTCTTCAGCCGCCTGTTCTCGGGCGACAAGAAGGCCCAGGCCGCGCAGTACCGCATCCACCTGGCCGAAAGCGGTTCGCAAACCCAGGTCACGGTGCTCGACAGCAATGGCCAGCGCGACAGTAGCGCCACGGCACAGCGGCTGCTCAGCGTCCTGAAAGACAAGATGATCTGACAGGCGCGGGGCATGCGCCCAACGAAAAAGGCCGCGACACAATGTCGCGGCCTTTTTTTATCCAGGCGGGGGATGCTGTCTGGATAAGTTCGGCTGAACCGGATCAGGAAGCCGGGGTGGTGCTGCCGCCGCTGCCGCCGGGGGTGGTCGAGCTGCCCGGGGCCGGCGTGGTGGGCGCCGGGGTGGTCGGAGCCGGGCTCGAGGGCGCCGGCATCGTGGTGGAAGGCTCGGAGCCCGCGGGGCTCGCGGTGTCTTCCTTCTTGTCGCAAGCGGTCAGCGCGACGGCAACTACCGAAGCAAGAATCAAGGTTTTGCTGATCATGTTGAGACTCCTGTTAGGTGACGATCATGCGGCCCGTTAGGGGAAACCAGAATCCCGTTAGGGGAAACCAGTAGTCAGGCTACAGGAATCAGCAAGCCGCTGGCGTGTGGAAATTAAAGCGGTAGCATCCAGAACGTAACAATCTTTACTTATGGGTGTGTGGCATTTCTCGATGTTTCAAGATCGGCGGACACCTTAGCGTTCTGTGGAAGATGGACACGTTTTCGTGTCCAGATCGTACAGAACGCGCCCCAAACCAGGGGGAATGGGGCGCGGTTGTGGTGTTTATGTCACGCCGGCCGGTAGTGCAGCCAGCCCGCATCCAGCCAGTCGGCCAGGCATTCGCGCGCTTCGTCGCCCAGGCGGCGGCAGCGCGGGTCGGCGCAATCGAGCCGGCGTGCATCGGCCAGGGCGCGCAGCGCCGCGTCGGCCGGCGCGCTGGCGGTTTCGCCGTTGATGAACAATTGCCTGCCGCGATACAGCATGCGGCTGCGGCGGTCCAGCACCAGCATGCCGCTGTCGGGCCACTGCAAGGCCAGGTCGGCGCCGGGGTCCGGCTGCGGCTCGAATACGCTGAGGTTGCTGGGTTCGGTCAGCCAGCAGCCCAGGAAGCGCGATGCCAGGGCATCGTCGAAGCGCACCTTGGCCAGGGTGCCCAGGGTGGCCTGCACCAGGCCGTCGGGCAGGGCGGCCGGGGTAGCGACGGCCGGCTGGCCGGCGTCGCGGTACAGGGCGTCCAGCCGGGGGCCGGGCAGCGGCGGTTCGCCGTAGGGGCCGCCCAGCAGGCCGATGCGCGCCATGGCCTGGTCGGCCGCGGCTTCCAGCAGGCCGCGCGCCAGCGCCGCCTGGGTGGGCGCGCGGAACCCGATAGAGATGGTCATGCAGTCGTCGCCCACGGCCACGCCATCGTGGGCGGCCTGCGGCGGCAGGTAGAGCATGTCGCCCGGCTCCAGGATGGTGTCGTGCTCGGGGGTGAAGCGGTCCAGGATCTTCAGCGGCAGCCCGGGTTGCAGCGACAGGTCTTTCTGGCGCCCGTAGCGCCAGCGGCGCCGGCCCGCGGCCTGCAGCAGGAACACGTCGTAGCTGTCGAAATGCGGGCCCACGCCGCCGCCGTCCGAGGCGACACTGATCATCACGTCGTCCAGCCGCGCGTCCGGAATGAAGCGGAACTGCTGCATCAGCGCCGCGGCGGCGTCGTCGTGCAGGTCGGCGCTTTGCACCAGCAGCGTCCAGTCGGGCTCGGCGGGCTTGGGCAGGCGCGCGAAGGGGCCGTGCTCCATTTGCCAGGCGCCGTCTTCGCGCCAGATCAGGCGCGATTCGACGTCGTCGCGGCGCGCCAGCTTCTTGACGGCGGGAATGCTCAGCGGCGGCTTGAAGCCGGGAATGGCCTGGCGGATCAGCAGCGGCTTGCGCTGCCAGTGGCGGCGCATGAATTGCGCGGGGCTGAGCCCGCCCAGCAACGCCAGGGGCTGGTCGATTTTCATGGCAGGCAGGCCTTCAGGCGATACAGGGCGTCCAGCGCTTCGCGCGGAGTCAGGCTGTCGGGGTCGATCTGGGCCAATTCTTCGCGTAGCGCGTGCAGGGCGGCGGCTTCGTCGGACTGGTCGGTGGCCGCGCCGGCCTGCGCGTCCGCGTCGATGGCGGCGGCGAACAGGCCCAGCTGCGGCGTGGGCGCGCCCTGCGCTTCCAGCCGCTCGAGTTCGCGCGAGGCATGGCGGATCACGGCCGCCGGCACGCCGGCGCGCTGCGCCACCTGGATACCGTAGCTGCGGCTGGCCGGGCCGTCGCGCACTTCGTGCAGGAAGACGATGCCGCCGGCCGATTCGGCGGCCGCCAGGTGCACGTTGGCGGCGGTGGGCTGTTCGGCCGGCAGCCGGGTCAGCTCGAAATAGTGCGTGGCGAACAG
>Ga0182735_1002782_pt1 | contig 10326 bp, 6 predicted proteins | sample eDN5th30CKraftMG_FD_128524 | JGI IMG/M metagenome (GOLD analysis project Ga0182735, IMG submission 128524) | Enriched Miracle-Growth compost microbial communities from Emeryville, California, USA - eDNA 5th pass 30_C Kraft MG (version 2) (version 2) ... | reverse complement strand
GGCGCCAAGGTGGCGACCGGCGGCGAGCGGATCGGCAATCGCGGCTATTTCTTCAAGCCGACGGTGCTGACCGACGTGCCGCTCGCTGCGCGGATCATGAACGAGGAGCCGTTCGGCCCGGTGGCCATCGTCAGCCGTTTTTCCGATTACGATGCGGTGATCGCCGAGGCCAACCGCCTGCCATACGGGCTCGCGGCCTATGCCTACACCACATCGGCGAAGACCATGGCGGGCGTCGGGCGCGACATCGAAAGCGGCATGGTCAGCATCAACCATCACGGCATCGCATTGCCGGAACTGCCGTTCGGCGGCATCAAGGATTCCGGCTACGGTTCCGAAGGCGGCATCGAGGCCGTCGAGGCGTACCTGAACACCAAGCTGGTGACGCAGACGATATAGGTCTTACGATATAAATTCCTGCAAAATCCGTCGGGGTTCTTGTACGACAAATGTCGTGACACGATGATTTCGGTTTGCGGAACGCTCCGTGCGAATAAATCTGGAATAATTCTACGAACCGTGTCTCAATTGCTCCCGAGGGAATATGTCCCTCGGGAGAAACACAATGATCGACCGACGCTCTGTGCTCCAGGGCGGCGTCGCATTGCTGGCAGGCGGGAGCCTGCTGGGGAAATCGACGCTCGCCTTCGCCGAGGAAACCGTCACGCTGCCGTTCGGGAACGGCGCCAGACCACTCGGCAAATTCCCCCAGAAACGCACCATGATCGTACAGACGAGCCGCCCTCCGCAACTGGAGACGCCGTTCTCTGTGTTCAATGAAAGCGTGATCACGCCGAACGATGCTTTCTTCGTCCGCTATCATCTCGCCGGAATTCCGATGGAGATCGACCCGGACAAGTTCACGGTGGAGATCAAGGGCAAGGTCGACAAGCCGCTGAAGCTGTCTCTTGCCGACCTGAAGAAGATGCCCTCGAAAACCATTGTCGCCGTCACGCAATGCTCCGGCAACAGCCGCGCCTTCTCCGATCCGCGGGTCGCGGGCGGCCAGTCCGGCAACGGCGCGATGGGCAACGCACGCTGGAAGGGCGTGCCGCTCAAGGCCTTGCTGGACAAAGCGGGGGTGCAGGCTGGCGCCAAGCAGGTGGTGTTCGGCGGGCTCGACGGCCCGGCGATGGACACCACGCCGGATTTCGCCAAGGCGCTCGATCTCGATCACGCGCGCGACGGCGAGGTGATGCTGGCCTATGCGATGAACGGCGAAGACCTGCCGATGCTCAACGGCTTTCCGTTGCGCCTCGTGGTGCCGGGCTATTACGGCACCTACTGGGTCAAGCACCTCAACGAGATCACCGTCATCGACAAGGTGTACGATAATTTCTGGATGAAGACGGCGTACCGCATTCCCGACAATGAGTGCGCCTGCGTCGAGCCCGGCACCGCGCCGAAGTCGACCGTGCCGATCAACCGCTTCACCGTCCGCTCCTTCATCACCAGCGTGCCGAGCGGCGCGAAGCTGAAATCCGGCAATGTGACGCTGAGGGGCATCGCGTTCGACGGCGGCACCGGCATCAAGCAGGTCGATGTCTCCACCGATGGCGGGAAGACCTGGAAGGCGGCGAAGCTCGGCAAGGATCTCGGCAACTATTCCTTCCGGGAATGGACCTTGCCGGTGAAACTCGCGGCCGGACCGCACGACCTGAAAGTGCGCGCCACCAGCAATGGCGGAAAAGTGCAGCCGGAGAAGGCGGTGTTCAATCCGGCGGGCTACATGCGCAACGTCATCGAAACCACGTCCGTGACAGTGGCTTGAGGGAGGGCATCATGAGCATGTTCAGGATTGCCACCCGTCTCGCCGCGCTCGGTGCGGCCGCGGGATTCGTGATGGCCGTGAGCGGTTTGCAGGCCAAGCCTCTCACCATCAAACTGCCGGAGGAGACGGCGCAGTTCAAGCCGGGACCGAATCTCGATGCGGTTCAAACCAACTGCACCGGTTGTCATTCGGCGGACTACATCCAGACACAGCCGCACGGCGCGAAGTTCGGCAAGGATTTCTGGACCGCCGAGGTCAACAAGATGATCAAGGTCTACGGCGCGCCGATCGAGGCGAACGATATTCCGAAGATCGTGGACTATCTGGCGACGGCCTATCAGTGAACTGACGGGAAACAGTAAACGGAGCCATCAACTCGTCATGCCCGGCTTTATGCCGGGCATCCACGTCTTGAACTCTCAAAAAGCAAGACGTGGATGGCCGGAACAAGTCCGGCCATGACGGGTGGTACGGTTCTGTTCAGCGAACCTCTCTATTTCTTCTCCAGCATCAGGCGGCCCTTGTCGCCGATCACGGCCTGCGCGCGCTCGGCGAGCTTCGCCAGCAGCCATGGCAGCATCACTTCCAGTTGCACATGATCGTCCGCGACATCGATCGTGCCGCTGACGGCCTGCGCGAGCGCGGTGACGCGAAAGGCCAGCCTGTTGTCGGTCCACGTCTCCTCGTTCACGGTGAGCAGGTGGCCGTATTGCGTGCGCGCACCGGCGAGGCCGTTTTTCATACGGCGGATGGCTTCCTCGCGGCCGAGATTGTGGGGGATTGAAACGACGAGCGGCTTCGACACGGTGTGCGATCTCCTGATTTCACCTTCAGATATTTCCAATATTCGAAACCGCAAGCGGATGTTGCATTGCGGAGGGTCGGAAAGCTGTGAAGAGAGCGCGGCATTGGTCTTTGGAGTGATTGAATTTCGCAGGCGTCTGCAAATAATCGCGACCCGCGGGGGGAGGGAACCAGACCTTTGAGTCGGCACAACGTCCGCTAGGCCGCCCGGCCATGACCCCGGGCGGCCTTTTTATATGCGCGCTTCACTGTCGCCTCGCGCGTAGCGGCGGGAAGCTCGGCGAACAGTTCGGCGAGAGGCAGTTCGGCGCGCGGCGATCCGCCGACATGAAACCCATCGATCCTGACCGCGCCTTCGATCGCTCCATTCAGCCATCGGCGTCCGCCATCGGTGAACGGCGAAAAGCATCGCATCGCCGCGACGATCACCACTTCTCTGCGATGGATGCGCGCGAACGCGATGACGTGATCGCGATGCGGGCCGGTGACCTCCAGCGGCAGATAGCTGCCGTTCGCGAACACATCGGGATGGGCCTTGCGCAACGCCAGCGGATGGTGGGTCCATGCGAGCTTGCTGCGGCCATCGGCGGCGGTGGCGATCAAATCGCTCCAGCGCGGGTCTTTCGAGACTTCGGCAAGTACTGCCTCGCGCGCCTTGAAATCGACCGGACGGCGATTGTCGGGATCGACCAGCGACGTGTCCCCGAATTCCGTGCCCTGATAAAAGTCCGGAATGCCCGGCATCGTCGCCTTGAGCGTGAGTTGCGACAGCGAGTTGAGACGGCCGATCAGCGCGGTTCGTCCGGCGAAGTCATCGATCGACGCGAGAAACTCGGGCGATTGCTGGTCGTCCAGAATCCGTTCGAGAAAAGTCTCCACTCCGCGCTCGTAGGACGGCTGCGGATTGAGCCAGCTTGTCTCGACTTTCGCCTCGCGCGCCGCCTTGATCGCATAGGCTTTCATGCGCGCGAGAAAACCTTCGTTGACCGTTTCCGGCCACGCGCCGATCAGCGCCTGATAAAGCATGTATTCGAATGCGGGCGAGGGCGTGCGCATGTTGCCATCGGTGACGATGTGAGGCGCGTTGAACGACTTCCAGCGCCCGACCAGGCTCGCCCATTCGCCCGCAAGCTCCGGCAGCGCGAGGATGCGGGTGCGCGCATCCTCGCCGCGCTTGGTGTCGTGCGTGGCGGTCGATGTCATCCCGTGAGGAAAATCTTTCGCCCGCGCCTGCATGGCGTCGTGAAAGCCCTGCACGGAAAGCGAGGTTGCGGCGGCATCGCCGCCAACCTCGTTGAGCGCCAGCAAGCGGTGATAGCGATAGAAGGCGGTGTCCTCCAGCGACTTCGCCATCATCGGCCCGGTGAACTGCTGCAGCTTCAGCGCGAAGCGGCGGGCGCGGTTTCGGCCATGGGTGGCTCCACGGGTCGCGCGATCCGGCGCGGCGAGGTCGAGCGTGAGCGCATCCTGCAGGAAATCGAAAATGCCTTCGTCGCCGCCGAACCAGTCGCGCTTCGCCTTGGCGATGGTGTCCGCGATCAGCGCGCGATCGTCCGGTGAGGGGCCGCCCGCCGTGATGTAGGTGCGATACACGGGGAAGTGCAACACGTAAAGTTCCAGCGCCTGCCGCAAACTGTCGGCGGAGAAATCGCGGGTTGCGTAATGGCCGCCCGCGATGCGCGACAAGAGCCGCACCAGCACGGTGAATTCACTCGCGAGCAGCGTTTCCATCACGCGCTGCTTGGCGGCCCGCAGCACGGGTGCAAAATCGGGAGCGACGTTGCTCGCCTGCCGCCATGTCTCGTCGAGCGTGTCGAGACCTTTGCCGTCGAGCAGCACGCGCGAGATCAGGTTGAGCCATTCATAGCCGGTGGTGCCCTGCATCCCGGCGAATTCCGGCAGGCTCTCGCCTTCGCCGAGAATCTTTTCCATTGCCAGATAGAACGGCTGGCGGTTTGCGCTCTGTGTCTCGCGGATCAGCCGCAGCAATCGCCGGCAATATTGCGCGGGGTCGCGCAGGCCGTCGATGTGGTCGAGGCGGATGCCCTGCAGCTTGCCTTCCGCGATCAATTTTCGCACGAGGCCATGGATCGCCTTGAAGGTCTGCGAATTTTCGACGCGCAACCCGGCGAGCGTGTTGACGTCGAAGAAGCGGCGATAGTTGATCTCGCTGGTCGCGAGCCGCCAGTGGCCGAGCCGGTAATGCTGCCGCTCGAGAAGATAGTGCAGCGCCTTGGTTTGTGCCTCACGGTCTTCGCCTGCGCGATAGGCTGCGAGCCCGCGCGCGATGATCGCATCCGCCCCGTCGATGTCGCGCAACGCGGCTTTGAAAGCAGGCGCTTCAACGCGATTGGGGCGGCGCAGGCCGGTGTAGCGCGCGGCCAGATCGAGGATGGCTTTCCCGGCGGGGTCATGTTCGGCTCCCGCTTCGCCGACGGCGACGCGCAGAATTTCGCTGTAGCGCTCCGGCGCGATGGGAAGCCGATGCTCGTAATACCAAGCCGAGAAACTGCCTTCTTTCGCGTCGTAGCGCAGTTCGATCTCGCCATTATTAAGCGCCTCGCCGTAGGAGGCGCCGAGGATCGGCAACAGCACGCCGCCCTTGGTGCGATAGGGCAGCAGGTCCCAGGCAATGTCGAAGAAATCCGCATAGGGCGACGTCTCGCCCCATTCCAGCACGTCGAGCCACCACGGATTGTCCGCGAAGTGGACGCCCATGTGGTTCGGCACGAAGTCCAAGATTAAGCCGAGATCGTACTGTTTCAGCGCGGCGCTCAATCGTTCGAAGGCGGCCTCGCCGCCGAGCTCGGGATTGAGCACATTGTGATCGACGATGTCGTAGCCGTGCTGGCTGTGTGCGCGCGCCTTGAGAAAGGGAGATGCATAGACATGGCTGATGCCCAACGCCTTCAGGTAAGGCACGACGGCCGCTGCATCGTCGAACGTGAAGTTCTCATTGAGCTGCAGCCGGTAGGTGGCGCGAGGAATCGCGGACGGCATCACATCGCTTCCATCACAGGGGCTCCATGGTCCAGCAGACGCCCCACGGCGCAAGCTGGCCCGACTCGCCCCAGATGCAATGCCCTTCGTCGAGCGCTTTCTTGGCGCTCGGCTCGGAGGTGAGGTTGGCCGTCAGCGTCAGCAGATGATCGCCTAGGGTCCACGACGCGAACAGGATGCCGTCCGGCTCGAAAGAAGCTTCGCCGAACGATGAACTGCGCAGATGCGGGACGATGTGCGTCCGCCGCAAGGCCAGCAGCCTGCGCACCAACTGGTGCCGCCGCTGCCCGGCCTCGCTTGTCAGTTCGGTCCAGTCGAGCTTCGCCGTCGTGAACGTTGTCTGATCGATCGGATCGGGCACGTCGTCGCCGAATGCTTCATAGGCCTTGGCGTATTCGCGGCGGCGGCCATCGCGCACGGCCTGCGCGAGGTCGCCCTGAAAATCGCAGAAGAACGGGAAGGGCGTCATTGCGCCCCATTCCTCGCCCATGAACAGCATCGGCGGCATCGGCGCGAGCAGCGTGATCGCGAGCGCGGCATCCATCGCCGCGGCGGGCGCGGCAAGCCGGTCGCCAAGCGCGCGGTTGCCGATCTGATCGTGGTTCTGGATGAAGTTGACGAACGCTGTGGGTGACAGACTGCCGCTCGGCTCGCCGCGCAGCGCGTTGTCGCGATGCGCCGATGGCTCGCCCTGATAGGCGAACCCGGATTCGAGCGCGCGAACGAGATGCGGCAGCGGCGGCTGATAGTCCTGATAATAGCCGAACGTCTCGCCCGTCAGCAGCACATGCCAGGCGTGGTGGTAATCGTCGTTCCACTGCGCGCGATATTTTCCCGCTGACGGATCGGTGAATGGGTCGAGCAGGCCGGGGCGGTTGTCGTCGTTCTCCAGCACCAGATGGATATGCCGTCCGCTACTGCGGGCGAGCGCGCCCGCGGCGATGCTGATGTCGCGCAGAAGCAGGTCCTCCGCCGTCTCGATCGCGTGCACGGCATCGAGACGCAGCCCGTCGAACCGGTAGGTGCGAAGCCAGTGCAGCGCGTTGTCGACCGCGAACTTCCGTACCTCCGGCACGCGATAGTCGATTGCGTTGCCCCACGGCGTCTGTGTGGACGAGAAGAAAGGCGGCGCGTAGAGGCCGAGATAATTCCCCTCCGGCCCGAAATGATTGTAGACGACATCGAGAAACACCATCAGGCCGCGCAGATGCGCTTCGTCGATCAGCGCCTTGAGATCGTCGGGGCGTCCGTAACTCGAATCCGGCGCGTACCACAGCGCGCCGTCATAGCCCCAGTTCCAGCGGCCAGGGAAATCCGCGACCGGCATCAATTCGAGCGCGGTGATCCCCGTCGCGACCAGATGGTCGAGCTTGCCGATCATCGCGCGATAGGAACCCTCCGGCGTGAACGTGCCGACATGCGTCTCGAGAAAGACGGCGTCTTCCCAAGGTCGTCCGCGCCAGTTCGTCGCGCGCCAGACGTAGCTCGTGTGATCGATGACTTCGCTCAAGCCGGAAATGTCGTCGGGCTGGAACGGCGAGGCGGGGTCGGGGACTTCGGTCTTGCCGTCGATCAGGAAGCGATAGCGCGCGCCCGCGCCGATCCCCGCTACCTCGCACGTGAACCATCCCTCTGCATCGCGCTGCATCTCGTGCGCTGCGCCGTCGAGCAGGACATCGACTCGTTGCGCGGCGGGTGCCCAAAGGCCGAACGCAACGCCATCGGAAGTCAGTCGCGGGCCGAACGAAAACCCATTCATGCCGCCCCCGCGAAAGCCAGCACGGAGCGCGGCGGCGCGTGCGCCGTCTCGCCGGATGCGACGTGGTCAGGCGCTTCCGACGTGGCGGTGGTATCGAGCACGCAGGACCATTTTGTGTAGTCGGGCAGTTTCGGCAAGGTGAACTCGATCGGTTCGGGTGCGGCGTTCAGCACGATAAACAGCGGCGGCGCGCCATGTTCCTTCGGGCCGAGCACATAAGAGAGAAACCGGCCTTCCGGAAAATTCCAGTCGGCTTCCTCCATCTCGTTGGCCTGCGGCGTCAGCCACAGCACGCCGTAGTTGCCATTGCCTTTCAGGCCATCGATCCACTGGCGCGCGCGCAGCTGCGAGAAGCGGCCGCGCAGCGCGGTCAGCTTTCCGACGAAATCGGTGAGATCGTCGCCGTCCTTGCCGACGCCGTTCCAGTTCACCCAGCCGATCTCGTTGTCCTGACAATAGGCGTTGTTGTTGCCCTGCTGGCTGTTGCCCGCTTCGTCGCCCGCGAGCAGCAGCGGCACGCCCTGCGCGAGGAACAGGCAGGCGAGCTGGTTTTTCCGTAACTGCCGCCGCAGCGCGATGATGGCTTCGTCGTCGGTCGGCCCTTCATGGCCGCAATTGTTGCTGTGATTGTCGCTGGAGCCGTCGCGGTTGTCTTCGCCGTTGGCCTCGTTGTGCTTCTCGTTGTAGCTGAACAGATCCATCAGCGTGAATCCGTCATGCACCGTGACGTGATTGATGCTGGCCTGCGGCGTGCGGCCGTCATGGTTGAACAGGTCCGACGAGCCGGTCATGCGGCCGCCGAGATCGCCGAGCAGATTGCCTTCGCCCGCCCAGTAGCGGCGCAGCGTGGAGCGATAGCGGTCGTTCCACTCCGACCATTGCGAGGGAAACGCGCCGACCTGATAGCCGCCGAGGCCGACGTCCCACGGCTCCGCCACGAGATTCACCGTCGCCAGCACCGGGTCCTGCCTCACGGCGGTAAGAAACGCGCCGCCCCTGTCGAAGCCGTTCGACCCGCGCGCCAGCGTGCTGGCGAGATCGAAGCGGAAGCCATCGACGTGGCAAACCTCAACCCAGTAGCGCAGCGAATCCATCACCATCTGCAACACGCGCGGATGGGTGAGGTTCAGCGAATTGCCGGTGCCGGTGAAGTCGTCATAGAAGCGCGGGTTGTCCGGCATCAGCCAGTAATAGGACAAATTGTCGATGCCGCGGAACGACAGCGTCGGCCCGAGGTGATTGCCCTCGGCGGTGTGGTTGTAAACCACGTCGAGCATCACCTCGATCCCGGCATCATGCAGCCGCGCCACGGCGGTGCGGAAGGAATCCAGCGCGCCGTTGTTGGCGTAGCGTTGCTCCGGCGCGAAGAAGGCGATGGAATTGTAGCCCCAGTAGTTGGAGAGTTTCTTCTCCACCAGATGGCGATCGTCGACGAAGCCGTGGATCGGCAGAAGCTCGATGGTGGTGACGCCGAGGCGCTTGAGGTGATCGACCATTGCGGGGGAGGACAGCGCGCCGAACGTGCCGCGCAGATGCGGCGGGACGTCATCGCGGGTCTGGGTCAGGCCCTTGACGTGGGCCTCGTAGATAATGGTGTCGGCCCACGCCACGTTCGGGCGGTTTTCACGGCGGCCCCAGTTGAAAGTCTCGTCGATCACCACGGCCTTCGGCATGCCGCGCGCGTTGTCGCGACGATCGAACGACAGATCCTCGCGTGCGCTGCCGGTGCGATAGGCGAAGTGGGCGTCGCTCCAGACCAGACGCCCGGCGAGACGCTTGGCGTAAGGGTCGATCAGCAGCTTGTTGCAGTTGAAGCGGTGGCCATGGTCCGGCGCGTAAGGGCCGTGGACGCGATAGCCGTAAAGCTGGCCCGGCGAGACGTCGTTGAGGTAGCCGTGCCAGACATCCTCCGTGCGCTCGGGCAGCGTGATGCGCTCGATCTCGCGGCGGCCCTGATTGTCGAACAGGCACAACTCGACCTTCTCGGCATTCGCGGAGAACAGCGCGAAATTGGTGCCACGGCCGTCCCAGGTCGAACCAAGACGGGTATGCGTTCCGGCGGACAGGCGCATCATTCGCTATCCGGCACGAGATAGATGGCGGCAAGCGGCGGAATGGTGAGGGAGAGATGCGGCACCAGACCCTCCAGCGTCTCGCGGCCTCCGACGTTGCCCTTGTTGCCGCCGCCGTAATGCGCGGAGTCGGAGTTGAACACCTCGCGCCATTTGCCGGGGAACGGCACGCGGACGCGATATTCCTCATAGACGTTCGGCGAGAAGTTCACCACCACAAGGCAGCGCTGGCGCGGCGCGTTGCCCTTGCGCATCCAGGCGAACACGTTGTGGTCGGCATCGTTGGTGACGAGCCACTCGAAGCCTGCGGGATCGCAGTCCAGTTCATGCAGCGCGGGCAACTCGCGATAGAGCGTGTTGAGATCGCGCACCGCGTGCTGTATGCCGCGATGCCGATCCTGATCGAGCAGGTGCCAGTCGAGCGAGTGATCGTGATTCCACTCGCGCTCCTGTCCGAATTCGGAGCCCATGAACATCAGTTTCTTGCCGGGATGGGCGAACATGAAAGCGTAATAGGCGCGCAAATTGGCGAACCGCTGCCAGTCGTCGCCCGGCATGCGGCCGAGGATCGAGCGTTTGCCGTGCACGACTTCGTCGTGCGACAGCGGCAGGATAAAGTTTTCCGAGAACGCGTAGTGCAGCCCGAACAGGATCTGGTCGTGATGATGTTTGCGATGGATCGGGTCCTTGCTGACGTAGTTCAGCGTGTCGTGCATCCAGCCCATGTTCCATTTGTAGCCGAAGCCAAGTCCGCCGAATTCGACCGGGCGCGACACCTGCGGCCACGCGGTGGATTCCTCGGCCGCCGTCGTCGCATGCGGAAATTTCGCGAACACCTCTGTGTTGAAGCGGCGCAGGAATTCGATGGCCTCGATGTTTTCGCGGCCGCCATATTTGTTCGGAATCCAGCCGCCGGGCGG
>Ga0182735_1002781_pt1 | contig 10328 bp, 15 predicted proteins | sample eDN5th30CKraftMG_FD_128524 | JGI IMG/M metagenome (GOLD analysis project Ga0182735, IMG submission 128524) | Enriched Miracle-Growth compost microbial communities from Emeryville, California, USA - eDNA 5th pass 30_C Kraft MG (version 2) (version 2) ... | reverse complement strand
CTGCAAACTCAAAGAGTTCAAGCGCATTGCCATGCGCGCCTGCAAAACCGATCGGAGCTTTGAAGCCATGATCTACCTCACCGCCGCCGTCATCAACTCCCGATGAATCCCCACAGGCCTTAGAGCGGGTTTCGACCATTATGAATCGGCAGGAAGTCCCAAGGCGGTGATTTTCTGATTCAGAATCCGTGCTGGTGAAGGAGGCCGGCATGGATGGGTTGTTGATTTCCACTGAGAGCTAACCCTGGAGCGGCATAATTTCCACTGAGAAGTGACCCATGTTCTGACCTTCTCCCTGGTTGGGGGATACTGGAGTGATCGACATGGCTTTATTGAGCGTTATCCGGCGGTGGCATTTTCGCGAGGAGATGCCGATCCGGGAGATTGAGCGTCGCATCGGCTTGTCGCGCAACACGATCCGCAAGTACCTGCGCGCCGGGACGATCGAGCCGAGATTCAAGGTTCCTGATCGGCCGAGCAAGCTCGACGCTGACCTGCTCCCCTGGAACTCCTCCAGTTTGATGTAGAGTCCACTTCGAGAAAAAGTGCGACGTGAAGAAGAGCAGATTTACCGAGGAACAGATCATCGCGATTTTGCAGGAGCAGGAAGCCGGATTGACGACGGCGGACGTGTGTCGCAAGCACGGCGTGAGCACCGCGACGTTCGTTCTACAAGTGGAAGGCTACCTATGGCGGCATGGACGTGTCGCAGGCGCGTAAGCTGAAGGTGTTGGAGGAAGAGAACGGTCGGCTGAAGCGGTTGCTGGCGGGTGCGATGCTCGACAACGCCGTGCTGAAGGAAATTACCTCAAAAAACTGGTGAAGCCTGCCGCTCAGCGCAAGGCAGTCGAACATGTTCGGCAGCTCTTTGCGATCAGCGAGCCTCGGGCGTGTGCTATCCTGGCCGTGGATCGGACGTCGATGCGCTACGCGCATCGGCGATCTGATGATGGCGACTTGCGGCCGCGGCTTCGCGAGCTTGCGCTGGAACGACGCCGGTTCGGCTATCGGTGGCTCGGGATCATGCTGGCGCGTGAAGGCATCGTGATGAACCACAAGAAGCTGCTCCGGCTGTATCGGGAGGAGAACTTGCGTGTGCGGCGACGACGCGGCCGCCAGCGAGCGATAGGGACGCGGACACCTATGACATTGCCGCAAGCACCCAACCAGCGCTGGAGCCTGGACTTCGTCAGCGATACACTGGCCTGCGGCCGGCGGTTCCGCATACTTGCCGTGGTCGACGACTTCACACGCGAGTGCCTGGCGCTGGTAGCGGACACGTTGCTGTCAGGTGCCCGTGTCGGTTGGGAGCTTGATGCCATCATCGCGGTTCGCAGCAGGCCGCTGATGGCCGTTAGCGACAATGGCACCGAACTGACCAGCTTGGCAATCCTGCGGTGGACCCAGGACCGCCGCATCGAGTGGCATTACATTGCGCCCGGCAAGCCGCAGCAGAACGGCTTTGTCGAAAGCTTCAAAGGTCGCTTACGCGACGAGTGCCTTAACGAGACGCTGTTCGCATCGCTCGAGCGAGGAAAGCGCGATAGCATTATCGGCGCGCGCGAATCGCTTCTGGCCTCCCACACTCTGCGTGACAGTTTTTCATGTTGGGGTAGTGGTGGGGTTGTTTAGATGTCGATCTGAAAAATCGATATAAATCAACATATTGTAAGAAAACATGGCGGAGACGCCGGGATTCGAACCCGGGGTGCCCCATTCAGGGCACGACGGTTTAGCAATTTGCCGCTCCCCGCGTATGTGCAGGTATGGGCAAGTTTGTGTAAGTATATGAAACCCACAGATATAGGTGGTTTTTGCCGTATGGACCTTTTACGTAAGGTGCCGTAAGTATGCGCTGGATACTTACACTGACCTTACACGAGGGCCGTCCATGCCAAAGCTGAAGCTCACCAAGACGAATATCGACCGGGTTGCGAAGCCCGGTGCGGGCACCGTCATCCACTTCGACACCGAGACAAAGGGGTTTGGCCTGCGCGTGACCAATTCGGGCGCTGCCAGCTTCATCGTGCAGGGCATGGTGGCGGGTGGCGGCAAGGAAGCCCGCCTGACGATAGGCGCCTACGGCGTGTTCACGGTCGATCAGGCTCGCGACGTGGCGCGGGAGCATCTGCGCACCATGCGGATGGGCGTTGACCCCCGCGACTTGCGGAAGGCGGACGAGGCTATGGGGGTGACGCTCCGCACCATCGCGGACAGCTACATGAATCGCCCGGGCAAGCTGAAGCAGAGCAGCAAGGACACCATTGAGCGGCACATAGTCACGACCTTCAAGGCATGGGAGCATCAGCCCATCGTCGCAATCACCGAGGAAATGTGCCGGACCCGCTACAAGGAGATTGCGGAGAAGGGTCTGCATGGGGACCGCGAGGGCGGATCGCCCGGACAGGCGAACCAAGCCTTTGATATTCTGCGCGCCCTGCTGAACTACGCCGCTCGCCAGTTCCGCCGCGCTGATGGTAAGCCGCTTATCCAGCACAACCCTACCGAGGTGCTAGGCGACCATCGCGTGAAGCTGAAACCCCGCTCCGGGCGCTACATTCCAAAGGATAAGGTGGGCGAGGCTTGGCATGTGTTGACCACAGCTAGGGCCGCTGCACGCTATGACGCGGAGAGCACTGCCGCTGATCTCGTCATGTTCCTGATGCTCACTGGCGCCCGCATTGACGAGGCCGCTTCGCTAGAGTGGTCCAACTTGCATATCGAGGACGAGCTATCCAAGTGCTGGTGGCGCATCACCGACCGCAAGCGCGGCGAAGATGTGAAGATGCCGCTCAACAGCCAGGCGGTGGCGCTGCTCAAGACCCGCACCCCGCTCAAGGGCAATCCGCATGTGTTCCCGTCTGACAGCAAGAAGGGATATATGGACCAGCCGCGCGGCACCTTGGCGAAGGTTGCGGAGGTGGCTGGCCTGCACCTGTCCGCGCATGACCTTCGGCGCACCTTCACGAACATCGCGCTTGGCATCTGCCGCATCGGGAAGTTCGAGACCGACTTGCTCACCGGCCACAAGCCCAGAAGCGAAGACGTGACCGCCACCAATTACTACGATACGTCAGACCTGACTAAGTATCACCCGGAAGCCCAGCAGATCGGTGACTGGATCGCTCAACAGGGAGCGGTTGCCGAGGCCAAGGCGAGCGGCGGGAATGTGGTGCAGCTCCAGCGCGCGTGATGCACGCGCTGGGCACCGTGCGCCGGGGTAGCAGGGGCGGCACCAGCGCGCCGCCGGGTTAGGGGCGGCAACACGGCGATCGCCCCTGTGCGGGCCTTACAGCGAAGGTCGGCCCCGCCAGCCAAATCGCACTATCCGGGCAAAATCGGTCGATCAGGCCGACCCCTCAAAATCGCCCGACCCCGGCTTAGAGATCGAAAAAATTCGGCGCGGCTTGCCAAGCGATGCCCCTGAGTTTCGATGTATGGTGTGTATAGTTCTGCACGCATTGGCGGACCTTCAAACCATACACACCCTACATCAATGCGTAGCCAGTTGCCGCAAGTAAAAATTTGCTAGACCTACGCACTTTATCAAACACTTTCGCAAATACTTGCTTATACTAGGGGCACTGCGCTGCTCTGATACTAGCGGGTAGTTCAGTATTCCTATCGGCTCCACGGTGGAGCGTTCACCCCATGCGTCAGGTGGCGGCGCGGAGCCGATACTATGACCACACTGCTCAACAGCGAAGCCGCTGCGGCGGCGCTTGGCATCTCACCCGTCACCCTGAAAATCTGGCGCTGCAAGGGCAAGGGGCCGCGCTTCATCAAGCTCGGCAGTTCTCCCCGCGACCGCGTTGTCTATGACCCCGCCGAGATCGAGGCGTGGAAGGCCGCACGCACCTTTGCCAGCACCAGCGCCGCCACGGTCAGCCACCCCGGCGATGCGTAAGGCAGCGGTCGCGAAAAGCGGCCGGATGCCCAGCAACACCCGACCGCCTCATCCGAAAGTCCCCAATCCTCGTCCAAGGACCAGCGACATGCGTAATATGCGACGGGCCTCCGAAGGTCCGCAACCCCGGCGCATTTCCCCGAATGTTTTTGCGAAATACTTTGCTTCGCGTAAAATTTTGCCGAGTGTAGATGGCGATTGCCAGAAATCCTTGCCTACCCCGACCCGGCGGGAGGCGCTTCATGGTTGAGCAGACCCCGCCATGGGAAGCGCCCAAGGATGCTGACGGTAATGTTGACTGGCACAACATGCAGAGCGCGTTGCCGCCTCGCACTCCCGACATGGACTTCCGCACACCAAAGCAGCGGAGCGAGGACTTGGAACGCCTTACCAAGATCACGGAGGACACACGGCGCGCAGAGGAAGCGAAGCTGGAAGCGGCGAAGCTGAAGGCTGGCGTTGCTATCCCGCCCCCGATGGCACCGATGGACGCAATCACAATGGAGGTCGCAATGAGCAGCGATACCGCCACCGTGGATCTCAAGTATCTGGTTGACCCGTTCCTGCCGAGCGGGTGCGTCGTCGGGTTCTTCGGGCGCGGCAGCACTGCAAAGTCATCCTTGGTGGCCACGCTGGGCGCACAGGTCAGCGGTGAGGCGTCAACCCTCTGGATCAGCGTAGAAGAACCGAACGAGTGGATTAGGGTGCGCCACATTAGGATGGGCGGCGACGAAGGAACCTTGTTTGTCGTCACTGCCGTTGCGAACAAGTCCGACACCCATGGTCGTGTCATGGGATCGAACTTCGACGTTTACGAACATCTGGAGGTGTCGATCCAGAAGGCGAAGCGCGGTGCCGACACCATGTATATCCCGCCGCGCCCGCTCAAGCTGGTCGTGCTGGACACGGCGGTTGGGCTGACCGGCTGGCGCAAGGGGGAAAGCCCGAACGACGACGCCTCGGTGAAGAAGCTGCTGGGCTACCTGCAAGCCCTCGCTGAAAAGTATGACGTCACCATTGCCATTATCGGCCACTCGAACAAGGGGAAGCACGAATACTTCGCTGACACGGTGGCGGGCGCGTCCGCATGGACCAACTCGCCGCGCCTGTCGTTTGTCCATGCCCGCGACATTCGCGAAGAATACGCCAATGTGATGCGGGTGGCGAAAACGAACCTGACCACACGCTTCACGACGCTCTACAGCACCGAGCCGGTCCATACCTTGGCCCGTCGCGACGAGGGTGCCAACTCCGTGCTGGTGCGCGTGAACTTCGGCGTGACGGTGTGGGGCGAGGACGAGTCCATGGAGGTGTTCGAGGACGCGACCCGCAAGCCCAAAGAGGACGGGGACGGTGAAGGCGGCGGGGGCAAGAAGCGGAGCGTCGTGGGCGACGCTGTGAACGAGTTGGTGAAGGCCGTCTATCAGACCGGCGAGCCTGTCACGCGCGAGCAGGTCCACGAACTGATGGGGCGGGAAATCAGTCGGCGTGAATGGGGCAAGGTGGACGACCAGCTAAGGATGGCAGCGTTCAATTACGGTGTCCTGATTGAGGCTGGCCCGCAGAACAAGGTGCTTTACCGGAAGAAGGAACGGTAGAGCTGTTACATTCGTCCCTATGACCACAGCGAGGTAACAACGGTAACAACGGTAACAGTTGTTTGATAATTAGATGCTTTTTAAGCACTCGTTGTTACCGATGTTACCGTTGTTACATGATTTGCCAATACCGGCGGCATGTAACAGCGGCTCTCGCTCCTGTTCCAAATCGCTGCTATGTGGTCATCGCCAGCGTGACGGAATTGGTAGACGTATCGCAACAGCGGTCCCGGCGACGGGTGCGGGTTCGATCCCCTGCCGCTGGCAATCACCAGCAAGGGAGGTCGTATGGAATTTGAGAACCGAGACTTCACCATGCTGGTGAAACGAACCCGTGAGAAATTCGGTGTCAGTATCACCGAAGCGCACGACCTAATCTTTGCTGACGAGGAAATGCGCCGTCTGGTGGCGTGGCGGGTCAATCACGACCAAGAGTGCCGCAAGCAAGCCCTTTGGGACATGCGCCACAACGGCGATCGGTCTCGCTTTGTCCGCGATGGTGACCGCATTGCGTTTCGCACGCGCTAATGATGTAGGGTGTGTATAGTTCGGGGGCGCGTGAACGCGTCGTTAAACTATACACACCATACATCACTTCATGAGCGACAAAGAACCTGAATTCTTCTTACCGCCGCGCGCGAAGCCGAAGCCCGGTTCGCTGCCGTTGAACCCGCGCCCGAAGAAACCGGAAGAACCTTGCTGGGACGGCATCGACCCCGCTGTCCGTGAAGCATGTGAGCGGCGGTGGGCAGAAATTGATGCACGCTTGGCCGACCCCGAGGTTCAGGCGCGACTAGAAGCTAGTCGTCTCGCCGCACAGGCAGCTCCACCCCCTTGGGGCGGTGAGCCTCCCGAACCGCTCAAGCCCAAGAAACCTGATACGACCAATCTCAAGAAGCTGAAGGCTGCCCGCAAGAAGGTGGCTGAATATAGTGCCGTGCTGCGCACCGACGCTTTCGATGATTGGGTGCGTCGTTGCACCGAGACGGCAGTAAAGCCAAGCGATTGGACCCGTGCGGCACTGCTCTACGACAGCTACCTGCGTTACGCCAAGAAGTATGGCGCGAACCGATCTGATAAGCGGCTGGCGAAAGAGGAACTGGCGACCGAAACCGCTTGGGGGAAGATGATGGGGTCGCTGTTCGGCAAGAAGCGTCGTCGGGCAGGCCAGTATTACCCGTTGCGGCTGAGACGGGGCGCATAGCACAGGCGGCTGCGCCGGGCGCTGGGGCGCGAAAGCACCGCGCTCGTCGCTAGGGGTGCGGCAACCCCCTTTCGCCCCTGTAAACGCCCCGCAGCAGCCTGCGCCGGTGTGGTCATCACGCCCAAATCACCATGCCGCAAATATACAGTTTTGCGTTCAGTGAAGGGGTGAACTACGGAACTACTTGAAATTGTTAGAGCATATTGCGGAACTACGGTGCGAATAGCTACCGTGTAAGGGCAGTGTAACTTTCATCCGAAAGTAGAGGCCCGAAATGTCCGATAGCATCGACACCCGCGTCACCCCGTCTTTTCATCCTGAGACGGTGCAGGCGATAGCGGAATACGACGACGATACCTCAAGCATTCTTGCCGGGACTGTTTCCGCATTCAGTGAGGCGTATATCGCGGTCGGGCGCGTTCATGACGCCAGCGCCGCGTCGAAAACGAACCCGGCATGGAACGAAGCGGCGGCACTCATTCACACTGCGGATTTCGCGGACAAGCTGACCCTACAGCTTGCCAAGCGGTTCGACAGTGCCACCGCGAACCTGAACCGCGTGATTGAGGGGCTTGAGAGCGAACTATCCCAGCCCATCGAGGGGAAGGGCGTGGGCGCGATGGCGGGCGAGATCAGGGCGTATGTCCATTCGCTGCCCGACGGCCAGCAGATGAGCTTCATCCGCAACGCAATCGAGGTGGGCGACGAACGCACTGTTGGCGCTTGTCTCGGCGGGCCAGCGTATCTGTGCGGCATCACGCCTGAGGTCCAAAAGGTCTTGCTGAAGCTCTACCACGAGAAGGCGAACCCGCGTGCCGCAAAGCAATTGCGGGCAGCGAAGGCGGGTCTTGAACTGATCGGGGAGCGCGGCGGCCTCGTCTTTGGTGAGATGGAGAAGGCGGTCGGGGCGAAGCAAGCAAAAGTGCAGAAACTTCGTGCAGCCAAGGCGGCGGCTGAAAAGTCGTTCGTCGTCTGATCCTTGTTCTAATCAAATCGAGGCATCCGATGACTGAACAGATTGCACCGCCTTGGGGAACGGACTGGAAGCCCACGCCGCCGCCTATCCCGACCGAGCCGCGCGGTCCCGGCAACCCGGCATGGGTGAAGAATGGTCCGTCGCCCAACCCGAAGGGACGACCGGCGGGCGTGCCTGACAAGCGTTTGCTGGCCACACAGGCAGCGTTGGATGAAATGCGCAACATTGTCGCGATGCTGGTCGGTCGCGCATTGGAAGGCGATACGAACGCGGCGAGCATCGTTCTGTCGAAGGTGCTGCCCTCGGTGAAGGCGCAGGCCGAGAAGGTGAACTTCGAGTTCGATGCCACCGCACCGATCAGCGAGCAGGTCGCCCAGGTGCTTGACGCCGTTGCCGCTGGCGCGGTCGCGCCCGATGTCGGCAGGCTCATCATCGACAGCATCAAATCGCTCGCGGACGTGCGTGCCAGCGAGGAGCTTGAGGCCCGGATTGCCGCTCTTGAGGAGGCCCGCGATGCCCGAGCGTAAAACGGAATTATTTGCACATTTTTTGCGAACGGGCCGAGTGCGACCGGCCTTGCTCGAAATCCACTCCTAGGGGGACCGGCATGGCAATCATCCAAACCGAACGGAACCGCGTCCACGCCCATGCCATTGGTGACGACGATGTGTTCGTGCGCATCTCGCTCTTGGGATATGACGAGTCGGGCGCACGGGTAGCGCGTCACCTGCGATACGAACCCATCACCGAATATCAGGCAGCGGTGGATTGGGCTGTCAGCATGGCGGACGTCATGGCGCACCCCATCCATGTCGTGCCGCTCAACTATGACGACATGCGCGAGCCAAGCCGCTTCCTACCCATCTGTGAAGCTGTCGCCCGCATGACAGATCAGGAGCGGGGCGAGATGCGGCAGGGCATCGTCAAGAGCATGTGCGAGGTGATGCGCGACTGCGACGACTGGCGGGTCCGCGCTGATGCCCATGACGTTCTGGTCCAACTGAAGGTGACATATGAAAGCTGACATATCGTTGGCGGAGCGCCGCCGTATTGAACGCGAGCAGCAGGCGGAGATTCGCGCCATGCTGGCACCGCGCCACTTCGCTGCCATGCGCGAGCAGATGGCACTGGATGCGGTGATGCACCGTTTGGAGTGCGAAGCCCTCATTGAAGCCGCGCCTGCCATCTATGCCGCGATGGGGCGCACGGCGGTTCCCATGCCCGCACCTGTGGTCATTCCCGAACCTGAACCCGCTCCACCGCCTGCACCCGTGCCGGTGCCGCGCTCTGGAGCGCCGGATATGCCGTATGACCTGCGCCACCATCTTGGGCTGCGATAACCACAATGGCAGGCATCCGCGCCCTTCAACGCCGCATCAAGCGGATGGAGGAAGCGGAGAAGCCGCGACCGTCCCCGTTCACGCTTCTGTTCGGCTCGTTTGACGCATGGGTTGAGCGCGACGTGCTGCCCGGCATCCAGAGCGGGGCGCTGGACCAGCGCGACATGATCGCCGTTGTCGCTGCCCTCCGGGCTTGGGAAACCGAGGGGGTGTGGAATGCAGGCTGACGGTGCGCCCGCGTGGCTGGTAGCATGGCGCGAGCGCGACCGTCAGCCGCAACCGCCAGCCCCCAAGCCGCGCAGGCCCGCGCCGCCGCGCGATGAGCCATATACCCCGCTCCGCATGAAGGGGCAGGCCGCCGCTATCGGTATCATCGAGCCGGACGCTTGGCCGTTCGACGGGTGCGTGCGCCGCGAGCCGGTGCTGGACGAGGACATTCCGGGCCGTGTGGTCAGGAGGGTAGGCTGGCACCGCTGCATGAAGTGCCGTCGCCCATTCTTCTCGGAGGACGTGTTGCGCCTGCGGCTGTGCAGCGGCGCGGACGGATGCAGGGGAGACGAGGACCGATTTACGAGATGAGTTAGCGCGGAAGTTCCATCTTGCTTGCCGCGCCGGGGTCAAGGCCACCGACCCCCGCCATAAACATCGGGGCCAGCAGCGGGGACGGGTTTCCTCCCGCCTGACGCTGCCAGCGCCCTGCACCTACCCGGTGTGGGGCGCTGCTATGAGTGCCGTTTCACCCCCGCCCTCTTACACATCACTTACACGACCAAAATTAGGGCGTTGTAAGACCTAACTAGGGCTTTCGGAGCGACCCCCGTAAGGGGTTGTTTTTGCTTGGAAATTGGCGGAGACGCCGGGATTCGAACCCGGGGTGCCCCATTCAGGGCACGACGGTTTAGCAAACCGCTGGTTTCAGCCACTCACCCACGTCTCCGCAATACCGGCGGAGTAGTGGCGGCCCGCGCGGCAGAAGGCGGCCTATAACCGGGCTTTTCGGGGATGGCAACGCTCGGTCGTGACGATGCGCGTTATCTTGGCCGGAGTCGACTTTCGCCATGATGAACCATCACATGCACGGGATTGGATGGAAATAAATACCATGGAAAACATATGGTTATTCTGATTTCGCCTCTGCGGAACAGGCTGCGACTCGGGGTGGATCATGGCAGCCGATTCGGACAAGGCAGCTTCAAACAGCGCTGCGGAGTCCAGGCTTCCGGATCGACTCAACCCGTTCGATCTTCGACTCGTCGCTGCGACAAGCCGTGCGATTCGCCAGCGGCGGGGGCATCTGTTAGCG
>Ga0182735_1002778_pt1 | contig 10335 bp, 6 predicted proteins | sample eDN5th30CKraftMG_FD_128524 | JGI IMG/M metagenome (GOLD analysis project Ga0182735, IMG submission 128524) | Enriched Miracle-Growth compost microbial communities from Emeryville, California, USA - eDNA 5th pass 30_C Kraft MG (version 2) (version 2) ... | reverse complement strand
GAAGCGGGCATCAAGTCCGCGACGATCCAGATCAGCGGCCACAACGCCTATGGCTGGCTCAAGACCGAGGCGGGCGTGCACCGGCTGGTGCGCATCTCGCCCTACGATTCGAACGCGCGGCGGCACACTTCGTTTTCCAGCATCGCGATTTTCCCGGTGGTCGACAATTCGATCAAGATCGACATCAACGAGTCGGATGTGCGCGTCGACACCATGCGTTCGGGCGGTGCGGGCGGCCAGCACGTCAACAAGACCGAATCCGCGGTGCGGCTTACGCATATTCCGACTGGTGTCGCCGTGGTCTGTCAGGCGGGGCGCTCGCAGCACAAGAACCGCGCGCAGGCGTGGGACATGCTGCGCGCGCGGTTGTACGAGATCGAACTGAAGAAACGTGAGGAGCAGGCCGCCGCCGATCAGGCCGCCAAGACCGACATCGGCTGGGGCCACCAGATCCGCTCCTATGTGCTGCAGCCCTACCAGATGGTGAAGGACCTGCGCACCGGCGTGCAGACCTCCGATACCACGGGCGTGCTCGACGGCGACCTCGACGAGTTCATGGCCGCGACGCTGGCGCAGAAAGCGTTCGGCACTACGCCCGGTGAGATCGAGGACGTGGACTGAGCTAATAACAAAGGCTTCCGCTCGTCATTGCGAGGAGCGTAAGCGACGAAGCAATCCAGTTCTTTCACTCCGAGCAAAAGAACTGGATTGCTTCGCTTCGCTCGCAATGACGAGCGATCGATTTTCTAATTCTGGGCAAACCGCGCGCCCGCGCGCAGGAAGCGCTGCGGATCGACGGCCTCGCCATTGATGCGCGTCTCGTAATGCAGATGCGGGCCCGTTGAGCGGCCGGTCGAGCCGACTTCACCGACCACCTGGCCGATCTTCACGGTCTGGCCGACCTTGACGTCGATCTGAGACATGTGACCGTAACGGGTCGTGAGGCCGTTGCCGTGATCGATTTCGACCATCCGGCCGTAGCCGCCCGACCAGCCTGCGGAGACCACGCGGCCGTCGGCGGTGGCGCGCACCGGATCGCCGGTCGAAGCGCGGAAGTCGAGGCCGGCGTGCATCGCGGGCCGTCCCACGAAGGGATCGTTGCGTACGCCGAAGCCGGATGACAATTCGATCTCGCCGACCACCGGCTTGCGATAGGGCACCATCGCCAGCGTGTGGTTGAGCTTGTCGACTTGCGCGCGGCTCAGCGCGACGCGGTAAAGCTGCTTGTCGAACGCGCTGGCGCTCGCCGCCGGTGGGCGCACCGGAATATAGGGGCCGCCGACATGGCCCTGGGGCGTCGCGGCTTCGAGTTTCGCCATGTTCAATCCGAGATCGGAGATCAGGCCGCGCACTCGCTGCAACCGCGTGTCGTAACGTTTCTCGGCCGCGTTCAGGCTTGCGATCTGCCGGTTCTCGATCTTGTCGAGGGACGATTCCAGCCGCGCCAGGACCCGGACGGAGTCGCGCTTGCTGGTCGTGCGTCCATGCGACATGCCGAACATCGACGGCCGTGCATCGAGGCGCGCCTCGCGATCGGACGGCGTGGTCGCAACGGGCGCGATGTCGTTGATCGGCGAGGGCTTCGGCAGGCCGCGCGGCGTATGGGAAGGCCGGATCGCACCGGTCGGCGCACTGTCGGGCAATCCCATCATGGCGTTGGCGCGGGATTCGAGCGCGGACTGGCGGCGCAGAATCTGCGTGAGCTTCTGGTCGTATTCTTCCTGATCGAGCAACTGACGGCTCGTGGTGCGGTCGATCCGCGCGCGAAGCTCCGCGATGCGATCCTCGTAGGCGTATTGCATCTTGGCCTGACGCGCGATCATGCGCGTCAGCACGTCGTCGCGGAAGGCGAAATAGGTGGCGGTCGCCGCCGACCATGCGCCCATCAGGATGATCGAGCCGGTGATGATCCAGAACACGACCGGCCCGACGCGGACCTGCTTGCCGTGATGGACGAGGGCGTAGCTGTGCTGGTTGGAGTTGGAGCGGGGCGGTGGGGCGTTTCGCGGAGGTGGCGGCGGACGGCGGGGCATCTGGCGCCCGTCGTCATGGGGATGATGGTGGGGCGCGTGGCTGTACTGGCGGTGGGGCGGCGACATTGGAACTCCTGAGCCGGCCAAACAAGCGGCGCGGCTGCCGGAGGCGATCTGACACCGTCGTGGTTAATATTCAGGAAAATGCCTCGCCAATGGCCTCGAGCACGGCCTCGGCATGGCCGGGAACTTTGACGTTCCGCCAAATACGGGCGATGCGGCCCTTGGGGTCGATCCATACCGTGGTGCGAAGAATGCCCTCGAAGCTCTTTCCCATGAAGGATTTTTGGCCCCAGACGCCGTAAGCCTTAAGCATCGCCAGCGTCTCGTCCGAGGCAAGGCCGATGCCGAGCGCGTGCGTCTTGCGAAAACGCTGCAGGGCCGCCTGCGGATCGGCGGAGACGCCGAGGATCGCGGTCTGGAGCGCCTCGAATCGGGCCTTGAGGCGGGTAAAATCGGCAGCCTCCAGCGTGCAGCCGGGCGTGTTCGCGCGCGGATAGAAATACAGAATGAGGTTGCGCCCGGCGAAGTCCTTCAGCGCGACACTGTCGCCATCGTCGCGCGGGAGCCGGAAGGCCGGCGCCGCCATGCCCTCGGTGAGCGCATAAGCCTTCGCCGCCGCCTTGGCGGCTGACCGGGGCTGTTTGGCCCGCGGGGTCGCCGCCGGCTTCGCCCGGCCGGCTTTTTTCGTGGCGGCTTTTGCCGGGGCTTTTCCGGATGCCTCTCTGGAGGTTTTCTTGTTCGTTTTCTTGGCCATACGCCTTCCTTTCGTCGCTTTCGGCCCGTCAATTGGCGTTTATCGACGCCCGGCAGGACGGGGATCCGCCGGGGAGGGTTCGGCCCGGTATTGCCGGTGTCGGGATCTGCCACCCTTGAGGTACACTGACCGGGGTACACTGACGCGGGATTCGCCACGCCCGCTGTTGGACGGAATACAATAGACGGGATTTGCTGCATGCGGCGTTCTGAGTGGTTTTTCTCCGCGATCAGAACGCGCATTGCCCCCGATCAATGCTCAACGCCAACGTGAGGCATGCCGGACTTGAAGCCTCAGAAAGCGTCGCGATCTCAAGCAGACGATTGGGATGATGCTCCCGAGTGGGAGGAGGATCGCTGCCATCAGGCGCGGCGTCTGCTCAAGCGCCGCTCCCGCGTCGGTCTCCATCGCCTGACCGAGCCGCTCGCGCGGTTCGGACACCGGGTTCTCGACACCGCCTGGCTGCGCCGCACTCTCACCGGCTTCGGTGTTCTCGCAGCCGTCTTCGCCATCGGCTTTCTCGGATTGTGGCTGCGCCTCGGCGCGGGGCCGATCAATCTCGATATCGTCACGCCGTGGCTTGCCTCCGCCATCGAGCAGAATCTCGGGCGCGAGCACACCGTCGAGGTCGGCGGCACTCAGATCGAGCGGGCAGGACGGATCAGGGTCGCGGTGCGGCTGCGCGATATCGTGGTACGCGACCATAACAAGGCCGTCGTCGCAAGCGCGCCGAAAGCCGAAGTGCGCCTCTCGGGCATGGCGCTTCTGTTCGGCACGCTGCGCGCCGAGACGCTGCGGCTCGTCGATGCCGAATTGTCGGTACGGATCACACCCGAAGGCGAGGTGATCGTGTCCACCGCAGGCACCTCGCAGCCGCTCGCCACCGGCAAGGTGCCGACGAGGCCGCTGGTGATCGCCCCGGCGGAGACGCCGCAGACCCCGTCCTCGCCGGACCAGCCGTCAGCGGCGGCCACGGCGTCCGCGCCGGGATTGCTTGCGGTCATGAACTGGCTCGACACGCTCGGCTCCAGGGGGCTGGACGGCCAGAGCCTGAATGAGATCGGCCTGCGCAACGGCTCGCTCATGGTGGACGACCAGCAGAGCAGAACGCAAATTTCCTTCGATAATATCAACCTCAGCCTGAGACGGCCCGCTGCGGGCGGCGTCGTCATGACCGTGGGCGAGGAAGGGTCGAAGGAGACGGCCTGGTCGCTCAGGGTCGGTGTCGGCGCACCGGCCAACGGCGTCCGCCCGATCGAACTCGTCGCCAACAACGTGCCGACCAAGAACCTGATCCTCGCGGCGCGGATCAAGGATTTCACATTCACCGCCGATGGCCTGCCCATCAGCGGCGAGATCAAGGGCGAGGTCGGCCGCGACGGCCTGCCGACCTATCTCAGCGGCGCTCTGTCGATCGGCAAGGGCAGCATCATCGATCGCTCCACCCCTGACTATCCGATGGCGATCGATCGCATCGAGGCGCGTCTGGATTGGGATGCCGGGCGGCGCGTCATGGTGGCGCCGTTCCAGATCGCCTCGGGAAGCAATCGCATCACCTCGCTCGCGCATCTTGAGGCGCCCAACGGGCAGACGCCGAACTGGCAACTCGGCCTGTCGGGGGGCACGATCCTGCTGGCCGGTCCCAATGGCGAAAATCCGGTCATCTTCAACCACATTGCGGTGCGGCTGCAGTTCGATACCGAACATCGCCGGGTCGTCATGACCCAGAGCGATATCAGCAACGGCGAGATCGGTGTCGCGGGCTCGGGCGCGTTCGACTATTCGACGCCGGCAACGCAGGTCCAGCTCGGCCTTGCCACCACGTCGATGCCCGCATCGGCGCTGAAGAACATCTGGCCGATCCTGATCGCGCCGGAAGTGCGTGAATGGTTGATCGAGCGGGTCAACAGCGGCACCCTGCAGCATCTTGATATCGCGGTGAACGCGCCGGTCCGCACCCTCGCGCGCGGCGGGCCGCCGATCCCGGACGAGGGGCTCTCGGTCGATTTCTCCGCCACCGGCGTGGAATTATATCCGCTGGATGAAATGCCCGTCGTCCATAACGCCGACATGAAGGGTCATGTCAGCGGCCGGACGGCGAAGGTCACGATCGGTCAGGGCGGCGTCGACACGCCGGGCGGGCGCAAGCTCACGATCTCCGACGTTCTGTTCCAGGTGCCCGATCTGGTGCCGAAACCCGCGCCCGCCAGCGTGCGCTTTCGGATCGACGGTCCGGTGCCGGCCGCCGCCGAAATCCTGCAATCGAACCGGTTGAAGGACGTCGGCGGGAGCGTGATCGATCCCGCCACCAGCAAGGGCAATGTCGCGGCAGTGGTCACACTGAACATGCCGCTGAAGACCGCGCTGACCAAGGAAGACACCAAATATTCCGTCAATGTCGATCTCGGCGGCGTCGCGATCGACAAGCTCGCGATGAACCAGAAGCTGGAGGCCAACGCGCTCAAGGTCGTCGCCGACAATGAGGGATATCGCGTCAAGGGCGACGTGAAGATCGCGGGCCAGCCGGCCTCGCTGGATTATCGCAAGGACGCCGACGGCGGTGCTGACATTCGTCTTGCGGCGACGCTCGACGACAACGCGCGCGCCAAGCTCGGTGTCGATCTCGGCGCGAGCGTCTCCGGCGCGATCCCGGTGAAGATCAGCGGCAAGATCGGCATCGACGACAGCAAGCTCGGGGTCGAGGCCGATCTCACGCCCGCCAAGATCGATAACATCCTGCCGGGCTGGACCAAGATCGCGGGCAAGGCGGGTCGCATCAGCTTCAACGTCGTCCAGAAGCCGCAAGGCACGCGCTTCGAGGACGTCGTCATCGAGGGCAACGGCACCTTGATCAAGGGCACCGTCGAGGTCGACCAGAACAACGAACTGGTCAGTGCGGTGTTTCCGATCTTTGCGCCGTCGGAAGGCGACAAGGCTTCGCTGAAGGCGGAGCGGGCGAGCGATGGCTCGCTGAAGGTCACGTTGCGCGGCGATGTGTTCGACGGGCGCGGATTCATCAAGAGCGCCTTGTCGGGAAGTTCAAAGAGCGGTGGCGGCAAGGCGGCGGCGGTCAAGCTCGACAATGTCGATATCGACGCCAGGCTCGGCGCGATCGCCGGTTTTTACGGCGAGGCGATCCGCGGTTTCGATCTCAAGATCTCGCGGCGCGGCGGCACGATCCGCGCCTTTTCGCTGTCGGGAAAAATCGGACGGGATACGCCGGTGACCGGCAGCCTGCGATCGCGCGGGCGCGGCCGCGACCTGTTGTTCGTCGAAACCCGCGACGCGGGAGCGCTGTTCCGTTTCACCGACACCTATTCGAAAATGATCGGCGGCGAGATGTGGGTGGCGATGGATACGCCGACGGCCGACGATACGCCGCAGGAAGGCCTGCTCAACGTCACTGATTTTACCGTCAAGGGCGAGGCGGCGCTGGATCGCGTGGTCAACAATGGCGGCAACGTCAATTCGAAGGGCGTTCCCTTCTCGCGCATGCGGACCGAATTCACCCGCCAGACCGGCCAGCTTCGGATCAAGGACGGCGTGGTGCGCGGGCCTGCCGTGGGCGCGACCATCGAGGGCGACATCGACTATGCCGCCAATCAGGTGCGCATGAGCGGCACCTTCGTGCCGATGTACGGGCTGAACAACATGTTCGGGCAGATCCCGATCGTGGGTCTCGTGCTCGGCGGTGGCAGCAATGAGGGCCTGATCGGTCTGACCTATGAAGTTGTCGGCACGCCGGGCGCGCCGGTGCTGCGCGTCAATCCGATCTCGGCGATGGCGCCGGGCGTGCTGCGCAAGATTTTCGATTTCAACACCGGCAAGCAGCAGAATCTGCCGCCGGATTTCCAGTCGATGCAATAAGCGCGGAAAGCCGGTCAGACCGGCTTGAGCAGGACGTGCCGCTTGCGGCCCAGCGAAAGCTTGATGACGCCCTCCGGCGTCAGCACGTCCGGCGTCAGCATCATCTTGTCGTCGGTGACCGGCGTGTCGTTGACGCGAATGCCGCCGCCCTTGATCTGGCGGCGCGCCTCGCCGTTCGAGGCGACGAGACCCGCCTTCACGAACATAGCCAGCACGCTTGCGCCGGACTCCAGTTCGGCGCGCGGAATCTCCAGCGTCGGCAGACTCTCGGCGATCGCGCCTTCCTCGAAAGTGCGCCGCGCGGTTTCGGCGGCCTCGTTCGCAGCCTCACGCCCGTGCACGATGGTGGTGGCTTCGGTCGCGAGGATTTTCTTCGCCTCGTTGATCTCGGCGCCGCCGAGCTTTTCGAGCTTGGCGATCTCCTCGAGCGGCAGCCGCGTGAACACTTTCAGGAAGCGGCCGACATCGGCATCCTCGGTGTTGCGGAAGTACTGCCAGAAATCGTACGGGCTGAAGAGTTCGCCGTTGAGCCAGACCGCGCCCTTCGCGCTCTTGCCCATCTTCGCGCCGGATGACGTGGTGAGGAGCGGCGTGGTCAGCGCATAGAGCTGCGGGCCGCCCATGCGGTGGCTGAGATCGACGCCGTTGATGATGTTGCCCCACTGGTCGGAACCGCCCATCTGCAGGATGCAGCCATAGCGGCGGTTGATCTCGACGAAGTCGTAGCCTTGCATGATCATGTAGTTGAATTCGAGGAACGACAGCGACTGTTCGCGGTCGAGCCGCAGCTTCACGCTGTCGAACGACAGCATGCGGTTGACCGAGAAGTAGCGGCCGACGTCGCGCAGGAACGAGACGTAGTTCAGCTTCAACAGCCAGTCGGCGTTGTTGATCATCAGCGCGTCGGTCGGGCCATCGCCATAGCGCAGGATGCGCGAGAAGATCTTCTTGATGCCCTCGATGTTGGAGGCGATGGTGGCCTCATCGAGCATCTTGCGCTGTTCGTCGCGAAACGAGGGATCGCCCACCATGGAGGTGCCGCCGCCCATCAGCGTGATCGGGCGGTGCCCGGTTTGCTGCAGCCAGTACAGCATCGTGACGGAAATCAAATTGCCGATGTGCAGGCTGGTCGCGGTGGCGTCATAGCCGACATAGCCCGTGATCGGCCCCTTGGTGCAGGCATCGTCGAGACCTGCGGGATCGGAAATCTGGTGGATCAGCCCGCGTTGTTCCAGGACATTGAGGAAATCGGATTTGTAGAGGGTCATGCGGGGCTCATTTGCGGGATTCTTGGACGATTTAGCGGTTTTTAGAGGCTCCGTGGTGTATCAGGTCCGGTATCCAATTCAACCGCAGGAGCGGAGACATGCGTAACGCGATCGGTCTGATGAGCGGCACCTCGCTTGACGGGGTCGATGTCGCATGGCTGCAGACCGATGGCGAGCAGGTCGAGTACTTCGGGCCGGCAGGATACCGGCCCTACAGCTCGGCAGAGCGGGCGGTGCTGCGCAAGGCGCTCGACGCCGCGCCGCAGATCGCGCTGCGCGAGGAGCGCCCGGAGGAGGTGGCGGCGGCCGAAAACCTCGTCACGCGCGCCCATGCGGAGGCGGTGGAATTGTTTCTCTCCACCCACGGCCTCGATCGCGCCAGCGTCGATGTCGTGGGGTTTCACGGCCAGACCGTTCTGCATCGGCCTTACGACAGGCTGACGGTGCAGATCGGCGATGGCGGGCAGCTTGCGAAGGCGCTGGGATTGCCGGTGGTGTACGACTTCCGGGCCGCGGATGTGGCCGCAGGCGGACAGGGTGCGCCGCTGGTGCCGGTCTATCACCGCGCGCTGGCGCGGCTCGCCGGCTGTGCGGAGCCCGCCTGCATCGTCAATATCGGTGGTGTCGCCAACGTCACCTATATCGACGGCGAGACGTTGCTGGCCTGCGACACCGGCCCGGGCAACGCGCTCCTCGACGATTATCTGCTGCGGCACACCGGCGAGGCGATGGACCGGGATGGACAGATCGCGGCGCGAGGCGATCCCGATCTGGACTGGATCGCACAGGCGCTCGCGCACCCGTTCTTCGACAGGCCTGCACCGAAATCGCTCGACCGCAACGATTTTGCGTCGTTCCTGGTCGACGGCATGACGTTTGAGGATGGCGCGGCGACGCTCACCGCTTTCACGGCGGCTTCGATCGCCGGGATCGTGGATCAATTGCCGGACACGCCCGTGAGCTGGGTCGTGACCGGCGGCGGCGCCAACAATCCGACCCTGATGCGGATGCTCTCGGAGCGGCTGGCGCCGATGCCGGTGGTGACCGGCCACGATCTCGGCTGGCAGGGCGACGCCATCGAGGCGCAGGCGTTCGCCTATCTCGCGGTGCGCAGCCTGAGAGGCTTGCCGCTGACCTATCCCGGCACCACGGGCGTTAGCGCGCCGCTGACCGGCGGCGTGCTGGCGCGGCCGTAAGCGTCAGCGCACGTTGGCGAGGCGCATGTCGAGATAGGACGTGATCGATTCCATCAGCGGCTCGAGCCGGTCCTGGAAGAAGTGGTTGGCGCCGGGAATGATCTGCTGATCGATCACGATGCCTTTTTGCGTCTTGAGCTTCTCGACCAGCGTGTTGACGTCCTTGGCGGGCGCGACGATGTCCTTGTCGCCGTGCACGATCAGCCCGGACGACGGGCAGGGCGCGAGGAAGGAGAAATCGTAGCGGTTCGGCTCCGGCGCGATCGAGATGAAGCCCTCGACCTCGGGACGGCGCATCAGAAGCTGCATGCCGATCCATGCGCCGAACGAAAATCCGGCGACCCAGCAGGCGCGTGCTTCCGGGTTGATGGTCTGCGCCCAGTCGAGCGCCGCGGCTGCGTCGGACAGTTCGCCGGTGCCGTGGTCGAACGAGCCCTGGCTGCGGCCGACGCCGCGGAAGTTGAAGCGCAGCACCGAAAAGCCGCGGGCGACGAACGAATAATACACCTGATAAACGATCGGGTGATTCATGTTACCCTGGAATTGCGGATGCGGATGCAACACCATCGCAATCGGGGCGTTCTTCTGCTTCGCGGGGTGGTAGCGTCCTTCGAGACGGCCAGCGGGGCCGGTGAAAATGACTTCAGGCATCGTGGTCCTTAAGAATATACTCGTTCAACGCCGTGCTAGCCAAACCCGTGTCGCAGCTCCGGTTCAGGATGCCGCCACGCCAAGGGTCGGCGCCCGAATGCGAGGCCGACTTCTAACATGGGTGGCAGGTGAAAAAGCAAGCATATTGCACTGCGACCTGCCGCGTCAGGTCGGAAAATCGCGGCAGAGCAATGGGTTGATGTAATAGTTGGTGCGGCTGGGCGACAAATGGCAAAAACGCGCGTCTATCTCGATTGGAACGCCACGGCGCCGATGCGGCCACAGGCCAAGGCGGCGATGCTGCAGGCCATGGACCTGCAGGGGAATCCATCCTCGGTTCACGCGGAAGGCCGCGCCGCGCGGAAGATCATCGAAGATGCCCGCGCCAATGTTGCCAAGGCACTTGGCGCACGCAGCGCCGATGTGGTGTTCACCTCCGGCGGAACAGAGGCCAACGCGCTGGCCCTGATGCCCGGCCTGCGCCGCAATGGCGATGTGGCGACGCGACTTATTGTCTCCGCCATCGAGCATTCGTCCGTGCGATCCGGCGGCCGATTCCCGGT
>Ga0182735_1002776_pt1 | contig 10336 bp, 16 predicted proteins | sample eDN5th30CKraftMG_FD_128524 | JGI IMG/M metagenome (GOLD analysis project Ga0182735, IMG submission 128524) | Enriched Miracle-Growth compost microbial communities from Emeryville, California, USA - eDNA 5th pass 30_C Kraft MG (version 2) (version 2) ... | reverse complement strand
GCCCACGCGGGATACATCTTCTACACGAACGATCCGGACCTGACCGAGGAGGACGAGGAGGAGCTACGCAGCCAGATCTCGGCCAGCAAGGGCGTGGGCAACTTCCGGTCGATGTTCGTGAACATCCCCGGCGGCAGCGAGAAGGCCATTCAGATAATCCCCGTCGGGGATTTCCAGGCTAAGGACGAGCTGGAGAAAGTGAAGAACATCACCCGCAACGACATCATCGCGGCCTGGCGGATGAACCCGGCGCTGGCCGGCATCATCCCGGAGAATGCCGCGGGCTTCGGCGACATCGAGAAGATCGACCGGGTGTATACCGACAACGAGATGCGGCCGATCTATCAGCTGTTCCTGCAGGCGAACGAGGCGCTGCGCGAGGATCGTCGTATAGGGTTCAGGGTGGAGTAGGGTCACTACATGTTGTGGCACAATGGTTCCCAATCGGGAACCATTGGGGGTGGCTGATGCGGATCTATTGTAAGGCTTGCGGAGGTAAGGCCCGTATCGGATCGCGGGACGAGCTGTCACTGGAGTTTGTCAGGCTGTACTGCCAGTGCCTGGAGCCGAAGTGCGGCCATACGTTCGTCATGAACCTGACCTATTCCCATGCGTTACGCCCGCCTGCAGGAGACGTCGACCAACTGTTGTTCGACCGCCTCCGTCAGTTGCCGCTGGCCAAGCAGCGCCAGTTGTTCGATCAGTTGGGCGCTCTACAGGGCTAGCGTTCCACATCCGTTCTTTCGCTCAACACCTGAAGTTGAGACTGAATGCCGTTAAATATGATCAATGCGCCTGTTCTAGCACTTTCCCCAAGTATCAAATCTGAAGTCAGTACCGCGCCAAGGAAGTTTAGCTGGCACTGAATTTCCTGCACGCGCTCCCGAATTTCCATACTGCTCCCCATGGACTTTGTCATTTTGTGCTCCTGACTTTCATAACGCTTGCAATAGGGACTTTACTAATCTGTTTTTTGTGGCGTCAAGAGCTTGGGGTGTATTTCCAAAGCCGCAGCCTTGGAAGTGGGGAAATGGGGGAGGGTAAACGCTGAAGCCTTAGTGTTTACTGGTGTTTACCGGAGCTTCCCATCGCCAGTCTCTATCCTTAAGTTTGAGAATTCATCCCCGTCCTTTTTTGATGTGCTTCATGCCTTTATTTTCTGATAATAATTTCCGTAAATTGTCTTAGGGACTATGCAGGGGAATAACTTTCGTGTGGCGTAAGTGCGTGCCTAGTGTGGGGTAAGTGTCATTTGACGCAATAACGCATGCGTCATTGCAGAGTTATTGATTCCATAGGGCATAAAAGGTTCGCCAATAGAGAAGGGCGCCGAAGCGCCCTAGTCTTGTTATGCCCATCCTTCTTGATCGTCGAGGCCGACGAATCGCACTACACCGAATCGTCGGCAACCTCCTGGGGCCTGGAGACTCACAAGGAACTCACCAGCCGGTAACGGCACCTGGACCACGCCGAAGCTGGTGTAGATATCCAGCACCCGGGTGGCCCCGATCAGCTCGAAGGCCGAGCTGACTTCGAGCTGCTGGCGGATCTGCTGCAGACGTTCAGGCGATGGGTTGAGGTCGCTCATGGCCTTTACGCTGGGCGCCTCACTGTGGCCACGCAGGTTACGCATCGGGGGCCTCCGGCAGGGAAAAGGTATGGGTAGTGCTGTCGCTGTCCTCCAGCTGCACCAGGTCGGGGTTATGGCCCAGCTTCTCGGCCAGGCGCTCGGCGGCGCGCCTGGCACTCTCCGTGCAGCTGGCTGTCACCTTGTGGCCGCGTGCGCGGGCCACGTGGGTGCCGGTGGAATAGCGGACGGTGATGATCACGGCGGACTCCATCAGATCGCAGAGGGGGAACGGGGTTGGCTCGTCTTGGCCAACTGCACGGCGATCACCTGGGCGTCGCGCTCGCTCAGCTCGCCCAGGCGGCGGGCCATGTCGGCGGCGGTCTCCAGGCGGGCCCGGGCTTCCGGCGTCTTCATGACCAGGAAGCCGACCAGGGCACCGCCGATCAGGGCAGTTACCAGCAGGTGGCGGGGTGGTGTGGTAGCCTTCGCGTTGCCGCCGTTCGGGTGTTGAACATTCATCGTGTAGCTCCTGTTTGGTGGTCGGTGCCGGGGAGCTGCAACTCCTCGGCACTTCTCATTTCCGGCTAGGCCGGGTCAGTCCTGCCGGGCAGGATTGGATGGCGCCGAAGTGCTACGAATGCGCTCGTAGATCTCCTGGCGGTGAACATCGACGGAGCGCGGCGCCGTGACGCCAATGCGCACCTGGTTGCGGTTGATGCCCAGTACGGTGACTTCGATGTCATCACCGATGCAGATGGTTTCGCCGATACGGCGGGTCAAAATCAGCATGTGCTACTCCATGTCAGGGGTGGGGGCTTGCAAGCTCTGCTCAGTGGAAAGTGGGGTGGCGGTGTAGACCGGGCGCCATTCGCGGCGAACCTCGAACTGGCCCAGGTTCCGGCCGTCGACCTCCTCCAGGTGAACCAGCGTCACTGGCGTGGGTGTCTCGCTCGGGTGGTGGCGCCAGAAGTCACTGGCCACCAGCTCGGCCAGATCCTCGGGGCGCAGATCCTCGACGTAGATGTCAGGCAGCCCCATCTGGCCCGGGGCGCCATTGGCGGTGTAGGCGATCAGCATTCCTGCACCACCTCCGGGGCCCACATCTCCATCAGCTGCTGCCAGATCGCGTTGCCGTTCTGGATGCGCTCATGCACTTCCAGCTCCGGGCTGTAGTCCAGCATCAGCACCTTCAGGCAATCCTCGAACAGCACCAGGTCCAGGCACCGCAGGTCGGTCAGGTCGAAGGGGAAGTCCTCGCCGTTGTACAGACCGAGCAGGAAGCGCCCGAGCACCCGGCCCTGGCCAGAAGGGCGCAGGGCGATTGGTACCAGGCGGTTCAAGGCCTGCACGCCGGCGGTGACCAGGGCAGGGCGTTGTTGCTGGTATTCCAGGGCCTGGGCCATGGCGTCGCTCAGGGTGTTGCGCATGTCGTTGCTCCTTCAGTTGCTCAGGGTGTCGCGGTAGTTGGCCAGCAGGCCGACCACCACCTGGAACACCTCGGTGTCCAGGCGGCAGGCGGCCAGGTGGCCGAAATTCAGGCCTTGCTCGGCGCTGAGCCAGTCCGCCCACTTCGGTTCGGCCAGGCAGACCATGGTCAGCAGCAGGACGCGGCGAGGGGTGTCCAGGGCGTTCAGGCGCTTCATCACGGTGGGACGATCCGCCGGCGGCAGATCCGTCCAGGTGCTGACGCTGTTCGGCCAATTCAGCATCGGGAAGGCCTCGGCGCCGACCAGTTCGGTGCCACGCTGCCACCAGTAGAAAAAGCGCAGGTCGGCATCCAGGTTGTCGGTGTCCATGTCCAGCGGGCAGCGCTGGGGGGCTTGTTGCATGGCGGTCATTGGCGCCGGGTCTCCTGTTTCACTCGGTTAAGACGGGTTCGCATGTCTTCGCGGAAGGCCTCGCCGTGCTTCGGTCTGGCCAGCCAGTCGACGATGTCCTGGCGTGTCCAGCGGCATAGAAGGTGGCGGGCCAGGCAGTCGCGGCGGTGGCTTTCGGAAGGGCTCAGCTCGGCCATGGCAGGCACCTCCGCATGGGGCTGGGCGAAGACGAAAAGAAAGAACCTGCGCAGCCCCCTGTTTCGTCCGGAACATCCGGAACAGGCATATAGGGGGATGGCTGGAGGCCGCGCCGTTCGGGGCTTCCAGCGTTTGAAAAATGTTCCGGCAGTACCGGAACATTCCGGAACAGGTTTTCTGGGTGATCCTCTGGAAGCCGTGTGGCACTAGGGCTGCAGCTTGTTCCGGTGAAAAGTCCCAGCCGGAACATTACCGGAACATTCCGGAACAAATTTGTTCCGGTGCGTTCCGGTTTGTTCCGGTACTGTCGGAACAGGTTTCCATCTATAACTAACTGAATTAATTGAATATTTTTCTTATAAAAATAAATGTTCCGGATGTTCCGGACGGATTGAGCCCTTACACACGTTTTCCATCTGCACACCGCAAGGGCACCCAACACCCAGCTCCCCATACGTTTCATCAGGCATTCCCCCGCTTGCTGAACAGCCAGCAGTTGATCGAACGCTTCTCGATGGGCGACCTGACTTTCCGGATCTCCAGGAACTTGTGGGTGGTGCTCAGCGGCAGAGCGCGACGCAGCATGGCGTCGGCGATCACCTCCTGGCCGGCGGCGCGGCAGGCCTGTTGGAAGTGCTCGATGTTGATGGCGATCAGCTCACGGTCGACGCTGTGGTTCAGCGTTTCGCGGGTCTCCTCACGGGTGCCGTCGCTGTCGGTGATCGTCACCACGTCTTCGTTCAGGTAGTGGAAGATCTGCCAGAACTTCGCGGCGGTGGGATGCTCCGATCGGCAACGTTGCTGGCGGACGATCGCGCGCGCTTCCAGGTGCCTGGCCAGATTCTCGGTATCCCGATCTGTCCAAGTGGGGAACAGCGCTTGGGTGGCATAGGCGGCAGCAAGGACCTGGGCGTGACATTGAATAATTCGAGCCTCGTTCAGTGCGCTGATTGCTTGCAGGCGCTGCTCGAAACGTGGAAAGGCCTTGAAGTAGCGAGCCAGCCACTCTTGCTCGAAGGTAATGACGCGGCGCAGGTAGCCGCCTAGTTCTTTGGCCTTCATCGCCTTGAGGCGATCCGCCATTGGCTTCAGCGCCAGGCTGTGGTGTTCTTTGGTGCAGTGCAGATGCACGATGCGCGACAGGATGGGCTCGTCGCCGTCTACGCTCGCGTTCTGCGAGATGGCCAGGGCACCACGCCAGATGCTGACCTTGGTCTCGTTCCCCGCAGTTTTTGCCCCAGTTACCCGCAGTGTTGCGTGGTAGTCGAACAGGGTCTTCACCTCGTCCCAGGCGTACTGAACGGTAATCGTGCGACCCTGGGCGTCCGTGTAGGTGCGGTCGGATTCGATCAACACCATCGGCAGGTTGCTGACCTCGCCGAAGGAGCGGGACAAGCCCACAGCGCTGGCTCCGGAACCGGATGGCTTGATGCCCTCCATGTTTTCGCGGCCGAGCAAGCGCCACAGGAAGCGCAGAAGAGTGGACTTTCCCGCGCCGGGCTCGCCGGTCAGCTCCAGGAAGGTGAACGATGCTTGCTGGCTACCGATCTGCTGGACGAACAGGGAGGCTGTCCACCAGGCCAGCGCGGCCAGACCGTTGAGACCTTGCACCGCCAGGAAGTCGGGGAACCATTCGGGGTTGAAGTCCTGGCCACGCTCGAACTTGGTGTTGACCAGGGCGGTTTTCACGCCGGCGCCGGCGACCTCGATGAAGCCGTGGGAGTTGACGCGCAGCTCGCGGCCGTCGTGGAAGCCGAACTGGGGGAAGCAGTAGGTGCCGGTCTCCTCGTCGTAACCCAGAAACGGCAGGCTGCGCACCGTGCGGACCGGCCGGTTCACGTCGTTCAGCCATTTGGCCTTGAGCATGGCCAGCTCGCGTGCGCCGCCTTCGAAGTTGCCTCCGGGGGTGAAGTCGAGCATGGCGCGCACGAAGCCGCGGGGATCCGCGATAGCGCTGGAAGGCAGCGGCGCCTGGCAACTGCGACTGCGGTCGGGGAACTGGAAGTCGAAGTAGTAGCGCTGCTCGCCAGTGATGATGTCCTTTTCCAGGTAGTCCAGGTTCGGGATGCAGTTCGAGATCTGGGCGATCCGGACGTGCCGGGCGAAGATCTCGCGGTTGCCCTCGACCTTCTCTTCGCCCAGGTCCTTGCTCAGCTCGGCCTGGTTGACGCGCGCCGAGTAGAGCTGGTTGCGGAACTCCAGGAGGAAGAAGCCAGCCGGGCGCCGCAGGTACAGCAGGTAGGCGAGCTTGCCGGTGTTTTCCGCGGTGAACAGGCGGCCGCGATAGCAGGCGTCCTCGATGAAGTCCTTGTCCAACTGGCCGTCGCGATACACGTCGTCCCAGTCGCGCTCGCCGGCGAGGGCCACCCAGCCGATCTCGCCCAGGCCGCGGAGCATCTTGAGGTACTTGGGGATGTACTTGTGCCCGGCCTTGTCGTCATCGAGGCCGATGCACCAGGTCACCAGCTTGCCTTTGTTGGCCTCGACGATCTCCCAGGGGAAGTTGACGCAGCTGATCGAGGCAATGGCCTTGAAGCCGGCCAGGTGCAACGCGATGGCATGGAAGATGCCCTCGACGACGTAGATCCTGTCGTTCTTTTCGATGGTCTGGCCGGGCGGCATCCAGCCGCTGTTCTTGTAGCTCATATCCCACTTGATACCGGCCTTGTCGCCCTTGTTGGCCGCCACCATGCGTTCATCGATGATCCGTTCCCAGTAGCCGTCGCAGAGCGGGAAGCGCACGGTGTCGGCCCACTCGCCCGATTTCATCTTGCGGCGGCCCTGGGTGTACCAGCCGGAAAGCCTGCTGACGTCGAAGCCGCGGTTGCGCCGCAGGTAGGCATCGGCCGTGGCGTTCGGGTTCTCTGGCGTCGCCGGGAAGCGTTCGCTCAGGTTCTCGAACAGGTAGCTGTAGCGCTCGCGTGTCGTCTGCTCGAACTGGCACTCGTTTTCGCGGTTGCACTTCAGGACCCAGGGCTTGGAACGGCTGATGAACAGCTTTTCCTGACCGCAGTTGGGGCAGGTGCCTTTCTGCAGGTACTTCTCGCCGATGTCCTTGAAGTCCAGCTCCCGATCGTTCTCCAGCGCCTCGACCACGTCGACGCGGTAGATCTCGTCGAACTGCTCCTGGGTGATACGTCTCCGCTCCTTCATCACCGCCCCCATCAGCGCTGGGCAGCCTGTCGGACGCGCTCGGCTTGTTCGGCGGCCTCCATGGTCATGTGCACCATGTTGATCAGAACGCTGGATTTTGAGCCCTCGGTCTTGGGACGAATGATGTAGTTGCCCTGCTCAATCTCTCTGCGAATGGAGCGATCGGAAAGCCCGGAGCGACGCGAGAATTCCTGGACAGTCACGTAGGGCGTGTCGATGGCGATCTGCATTCTGATAACCTCCTGAGTCATATTGCTAAGCATGGTTCCTATATCGGTTCCGATACTGGTTCCTATATAGGGCTCATGTCAAGAGGGATATCGATGGAATTTGCAGAGAAGCTGAAAGCGATGAGGGCGAAGGAAGGTGTTACGCAGGCGGAGTTCTGCAAACTGGTGGACTTCAGCTTGAGCACTTACAAGAAATACGAAGCAGGGATGTTCGAGATGGGTTACGCCGCTCTAGCCAGGCTGCTCTCACATCCCCAGTTCACGAAGTACACGCTCTGGCTGATGACTGGCAGCACCGCCCCGGAGTGCGGTCAGGTCAGCCCCGTCTGACTGTCATGGCGATCAAGAAACAGGACTCTGGAGAGTGGCTGGTCGACTGCCGCCCGGAAGGGCGTGGGGGGATTCGGATCCGCCGCTTGGTGAAGTCGAAGAATGAGGCAATGCACCTGGAGCGTCGCCTCATGGGCGAGGGTTCCAAGGGCACCTTCGAGAAGGCGCCCAAGCTGGACGAGCGGCGACTGAGCGAGTTGATCGACCTCTGGTACAAGCTCCACGGGCAGAACTTGAAGACCGGCGAGCAGCGCTTGGCGCTCCTGCTGGCCATGGCCGAGCGGATGGGCGACCCCAGGGCCCACAAGTTCACAGCAAACCACTTCGCCACGTACCGGGCAGAGCGAGCCGAGGGCAAGCACACCAGGGCGAAGCCAGGGCGCGGATTCAGCAAGGCTGAGGGAAAGGCCAAGCCGATCAGCGCGAACATGCTGAATCATGAGCTGGCGTATCTCAGGGCCGTGTTCAACGAGCTGGAGCGACTGGGTGAGTGGAGAGGGGAAAACCCTCTGGCCAAGGTTCGCGCACTAAAGTTCGACGAAACGGAGATGGCCTACCTGGAGAGTGAGCAGATCCCGCTACTGCTCGATGCGCTGGCCGCGGAAGAGTCTTCCGATGCGGCGCTGATCGCTGAAGTCTGCCTGGCTACTGGTGCACGGTGGGGTGAGGCAGAAAAGCTGCTGCCACGCCAGGTCCGCAACCGGCTCATCCACTACAGCAAGACGAAGTCCAGTAAGAACCGCTCAGTGCCGATCACCGAGGATCTGCAGAAGCGACTGCAGGCCGCTCTTCCATTCCGTGCCGGTTACAACATTTTCCGTAAGGTAGTCAGGGACATTGACCTTCAGCTACCAGACGGGCAGCTCACCCATGTATTGCGGCATACATTCGCAAGTCACTATATGATGAATGGTGGTGACATACTTACACTGCAAAAAGTATTGGGGCACGCAACATTGAGTATGACCCAAAGGTACGCGCATTTTAGTCCTGGTCATATGCTTGAGGTTGTGAATCTGAATCCATTGTCACGGCTGTTGGCTGCAAGAGGGATTGCGTCATGCTGATTACCAAACTTACGTTAAAAAATTGGCGAAACTTTAAGCGATTAGAGATTCCGCTTACCACTCGAACCTATATTATTGGCGCAAATGCAACTGGCAAGTCTAATTTGCTGGATGTGTTTAGATTCCTCAGGGATATCTGTAAGCCCGCTGGTGGAGGTTTGCAGAAAGCGATTGAGGATAGAGGCGGGATCAAAAAGCTTCGGTGCCTGCAGGCTCGTTCCGATATTGAGGTTAGAATAGATATTGAGATCTCTGAGGATGTGGGGGAGGCGCCAGTTTGGGTTTATTCGCTGGGGTTTAAGCCTGAGGGAACCGGAGCGCAGAGAATACTCGTCACGCGGGAGTACGCTGCGCATGGCGGGAGGATGGTGTTGTCTCGTCCTGATAAGTTTGACAGGGCAGATAAGGCACGGCTTACACAAACGGCGCTGGAGCAAATTAATGCAAATAAAGATTTTCGGGATGTGGCTGAGTTCTTTAGAGAAACAACATACCTGCATCTCGTCCCGCAGTTGCTGAAATTTGCTGAGATTAGCGGAAGGATCATGGAAGATGATCCTTTTGGTCAGGGGCTTCTGCTGCGGATTTCCAAAACCCAGCAAAGAACCCGTGATGCTAAGCTGCGAAGAATTCAAGCTGCATTAGAAAAGGCAGTTCCGCAATTCAGTGAGCTTAAATTCGAGCTAGACAAAGCCACTGGGCAGCCGCACTTGATGGCTTCTTACAAGCACTGGCGCAATCACGGGGCATGGCAGCGAGAGGATCAATTCTCTGATGGCACGCTCCGTTTAATTGGCTTGTTATGGATGTTGCAGGAAAGCAATGCGCTCCTCCTATTGGAAGAGCCGGAGCTTTCTTTGAATGATGCGATTGTCTCACACATCCCATTGATGATTGACAGGGTTTTGCGACGGCAAAAAGCATTCAATAGACAAGTTATCCTGACTACGCATAGTGAAGCTTTGCTTAGTAATCCGTTGGATAGCAATTCAATTATTCTTTTGGAATCTAAGCCTGATGGTACGGAGGCTCGCCCTGCAAATGAAAGCGAGGCGAAACTAATGGCGGCAGGCCTAACTCCTGCTGATGTGATGCTGCCTAAGGCACGTCCAGCTCTGATTGATCAAGTGGGGCTGCTTTAATGCCAAAGAGTGTATTCCTTGTTGGCGAAGACCAAGTGTGTTGTGCGTTGGGGATTGCACTAATCGCTTATTCGGATGCTGCGGCAACTATCGAGAATTCCGACTGCGCCGGCGGGTTCGGCCCATTCAAGGCCAAGATCGAAAAAATGAACGCGGTCGCGGCGAATGTAATGCCGGTATTGATGATCGCTGATGGTGACCAAGCACCTACTGCGCAAGCGCAGGTGGCCGCTTGGTTGCCCAGAAATGTCGCCCAGAATTTTTCTTTAAGGTTGGCAGTTAGAGAAGCAGAAAGTTGGGTTCTTGCAGATCACGAGGGATTGAGTGCATTCGCCGATGTGAGTCGTGCCATATTGCCTGCCACTCCAGACCTAATACAGGATCCTAAACAAGCGTTACTGCAGGTGATTAGGCGAAGTAGCAGGCGGCAGCTTCGTGAGGAGATGCTGCCAGGAAGGAAATCCACTGCACCAGTTGGTCTTGGTTACAACCTTCACTTGGTTGGCTTCGTCCGTGAGTTTTGGAGCGTTGAGCGAGCTGCTGCGCGCTCGCCAAGTCTAGCGAGAGCATTGCCTCGCATAGCTGCCATCCTGGCGTAGTGTGGACGTTTTGTGGACGCTATCTAAAAAGTGAAACCGTCTTGGAGGTTTGGATGAGGCCTTCCAGATACACGAAAGCCGCGCAGTGCGCGGCTTTCGTGTATCTGGAAGGTGGTGGGCCCACACGGACTCGAACCGTGGACCAAAGGATTATGAGTCCTCTGCTCTAACCGACTGAGCTATAGGCCCCCAGAAGGCCGGCGGATTATACCGGCGTCCCTTGCGCGGTG
>Ga0182735_1002775_pt1 | contig 10341 bp, 8 predicted proteins | sample eDN5th30CKraftMG_FD_128524 | JGI IMG/M metagenome (GOLD analysis project Ga0182735, IMG submission 128524) | Enriched Miracle-Growth compost microbial communities from Emeryville, California, USA - eDNA 5th pass 30_C Kraft MG (version 2) (version 2) ... | reverse complement strand
GTTCCTTCGGCCGTGAAAACATTTAATTACCTCGCTACCATGTGGCGCGGCAACATTCATTTTACACCACCCATGCTTTTTGCAGTAGCCTTTGTCTCGTTTCTTATTTCGGGTGGGCTCACAGGTATTTACTTAGGTAACGCCGTATTGGACATCAATTTGCACGACACTTATTTTGTGGTGGCGCACTTTCATTTGGTCATGGGCTGTGCAGCCATTGCGGGCATGTTAGCGGGCGTATATCACTGGTATCCTAAATTCTTTGGTAGAATGATGGATAATAAGCTTGGTTACCTACATTTTTGGTGCACTTTTGTATGCGCCTATCTGGTATTCTTCCCCATGCATTTTATGGGCATAGATGGTGTACCGCGCCGCTATTATGTATTTACCGAATTTGCCTTTATGAAACCTTGGCTTGCCGTTAATCAATTTATATCCTGGGCAGCTATCATTGGAGGTCTTGGTCAAGTTGCTTTTTTATTCAACTTCGTGTACTCTATATTTTACGGTAAAAAAGCAGAAGCTAACCCCTGGAAGTCCAATACTTTGGAATGGACAACTCCTGTAGAGCACCTGCACGGCAACTGGCCAGGCGAACTGCCTACGGTTTATCGTTGGCCATATGATTACAGCAAGCCGGGTCACGACACAGATTTCATCCCACAAACCGTACCTTTTTCCGAAACCATGGAATCGAATTTACTGAATGATTTTAATGGCGATCTGGAAAAAGAAGCTTTACAAAAGGCGTATAACCAGACTGAAAAAACGGTGGATAGTTGATGGTGAGTGTTGGTTCTTAGTTGTGCGTTACGAGTTGTGTGTTGTGAGTTGCGAGCAAACGTACTACTTATGACTTAAAACTTAACGGCCTACTTTAAGCTTTATGCTTTATGCTTTAAGCTTTTCACTTTCTGCTTTCCGCTTTCCGCTCTTAAAACTTATAATCTTTTATCTGTATTTTGATGGCCCCTGTTTTCTTATCGGTACTTTTCAGCTGCTGCCGATCAATCTGCGTATCCTTTCCCATGAAATTAAAGGGAATTTTGAGTCGCTCTACGGCAAATGTTGCTTCTACTCGATTGGGTAGGATATCGCTGGGTTTGGCATAATGCATGCTCAACGTATAGGAACCTTCTTTACGCGTATTGATTTCCGACTGCATAATACGCTGATTGATTATATCCAGATACAAGGTGGCCAAAGCCAGTTCCGCGCGGTTATCGGAGGGAATGACATGGACGACTTTTAAAGATTGTCCGCTACGCGTTTCCATGCCTCGGTCTACCGTAATGAATGGATATTTAAAAAGTTCATCGAACGAAAAATCCAATCCGCGTTTGGGTAACATGACGAAATCATCTGAAGAAAAACGCGTCTGCTTTCCTTTTTCATAATGCATTTGAGCAGTTTTGGTAGGCATGCGAATAAACGGCACATCCAAATCCAGTACCACCGTAGCCGTGAATCGCTGCACTGCATCCAACCGCTTTTTGATTTTCATTAAGTCAGCATCCACTTCCTGCGCCATCCCTACGTGCGTTAGCAGCAGCAAAGCCATCATCCATATTATCTTCATCCAATATCTTGTTTACGGAAGGTCCAAACCCCCAACCCAATCAAACATACGCCATAGCCTAATAGTATCGTATTATTAAGCCAAACCAAGCCCCAATCAATTTCATGATAGAAAAATGCCTGCCAGGTGTCCATCAATTTCGGAAAGAAAAAATGATTGGCTATTGCTATTCCCAAATCCAACTTCAGCAGCAGGTTGGTAATGATGAGGAACAAAGCAGAAGCAATCCATGTTTTTGCCGCTTCTTTAATCCAAACAGCGAGCGTCATACTCACCACGCTATAAAAGAGCATAGCTACTGCTCCAGAGGCGAAAGCCCAACCAATACGCTGGAATGCATCTGCAGCTGGAAAGAAATTCAAGGTTTGTAAGTAAACAACCAAATCACCTTTACCGAAAATCGTATAAGCCAATATGCCGCTACTCACCATCATGAAAGCAATGACAAATAAGGTAAATCCAATCGCAACCACATATTTCGCTCCAATAAACGATCCCTTATCAACAGCCTGCAGTAACGTTGTCTGAATGGTTCCATCCTTGTATTCATCGGTCAATATACCCGAGGTGATGATCATGATAATGAGCGGTACATTGAACCAAAGCCCGTTGAGCACAATGTACAAAATCAGGTTGCCATTCAACAAGGTGCCTTCAAAGTAAAACGATTGTTTCAGGCTATCGAGCAGCACATCCAAAATGGCGCTCCCTTGATAATAAGCGGTTATAAAGATGAGGCATTCAATAAGGAAAACGGCACCCAATGCATAGTAGGTTTTACTTTGCTTCATTAATTTGACAATTTCTGCCCAAACCAAAGTCTTCATGCCCTAGGTTGTTTGATTAACTGTTCTAAGGTCAGTTCGGGTGTGCAAGCGGTAATCCGTATTCCTTCGGCCATTAATTGCTGCAAAACCGTGGTAATCTGACTAGCCGGACAGGTGATTTTTACATCGTTCATACCTATCACAGGTTGATAGGCTTGTATTGCTTGGGCAGCAGCTATATTGTCGGCCGCAATGCTAAAACGCTGGATATGATCCTGAATGAGCTGGTGGGTAAAACCCGCATTCACCATTTTGCCTTCATCGATCACATATAGGTAATGACAACACTTTGTAAGTTCGACCATGAGGTGTGAGGAAAGCAAAATACCGATTCGATCTGTAAAGGCCAATTGTTGAATGAGCTGAATGAGGGAAGCTACACCAATCGGATCGAGCCCGTTAAAAGGCTCATCGAGCACCAAGTATTCCGGATCGTTCAACAGAGCAATCGCGATGCCCAATCGCTGTTTCATTCCCATAGAAAAATTACGCACCGGATCTTTCCGATCGATTGGTAGGCCTACTTTCATCAAGTGCTGTGTCATATGGCCCTTATCTTGAGAGAGCCCCTGTATACCAGCAAAAATCCGGAGATTATCCGCAGCGTTCAAATAAGGATATAAACCTGGCTTTTCTATGATGGCTCCAATGGATTTAGCCCGTGCAGCCTGCACAGACACCGTGCCCGTATCGGGTTTGATCAATCCGCACAAGATTTTAAATAAAGTACTCTTCCCTGCCCCATTACGCCCAAGCAGCCCATATATTTGGCCAGGAACAATCTGAACAGTGACGTTATCTAATACATTTCCAGAGGAGTAGGTTTTACTCAGTTTCTCTCCTAGCAACATGAATGCGATATTTCTTGGTAAAGTTGGTGATAATTGAATTTTGGTTCGTAATATTTTTCCATAAAGGTGCGCGACCAAAAATAACGTTTAAACAAAAAAAACGGGTCTTTCACCATAAACTGTGGAATAAAGTGAAACCACTTGATACCATGACGTTGATAATACGTCCGTACTTCTTTCTCCAGCCCTAACTCCCGCGCTGCTACGATCACAGCATGACGTTGGCATTTGGATCCACGATAATGTTTAGCTATTTGTGGGGTAAAGCCATGTATAAAAAGGTGGTCTTTTACGCGCTTATAATTCTGAAAACGCGACCAAGCATCCATAATCACCAGAAAGATATGACTGAAAGCAAACAGCACACATGACAACCACCATAGCATAACCCCATGTGATTCATGGTAATAAGCGTTCTTTAACTGACTCCAATAAAAAACTGTTTCGAGTACGAACAAGATCAAAGAGCAATGCAATAGCAAGCCCACGTTCCAATAAGAAACAAAAACATTCGGTTGCTTAGGCATTGGAGTACGCATATATTTTCGAAAGTTGTACGTTATACGTATTAAGTTGTACGTTATTGTGCTAATATAATAAATATCCGAGCAGTGCTAAAAAATTATTTATCGAGCAATTTTGAAAAAGATGAGGAGAAAATGCCGTTTCTCAGTGAAATCGTTTGATGAAGTGAGAACGGATAGTGGCAAGAAATAAACCTGCTAATATATACCTTCTATTCTTCTTTCATTACCACTGAATAATTTCTTTCATTACAAATGAATAAAATCTTTCATTTATAATAAACAATCAGTATATTTGCCTATACAATAGGTAATTGCATGATTAGACAAGAACAATTTGCATTGATCATTGAAGCGCAACAGCAAACATTTTCACAGAAAAATGCACAGTTAAAACGAGATGCGTTGGCACAGATACCAATTATAGCAAATTATGCGACGATAATTTCCGGTATTCGACGTTGTGGAAAAAGCACCCTACTCCTACAGCTTTTAAAAGAAAAATATGAACATGCATTATATTTCAATTTTGAAGACATTCGGTTGGCAGGATTTGAAGTGTCCGACTTTAATCGATTGAAGCAGGAAATTGATAAGCGGGAATATAAAATATTATTTTTTGATGAAATCCAATTGACAGAGAAATGGGAAATTTTTATTCACCACCTTTTACGAGAATCATATACCATTTTCATCACAGGATCCAATGCTTCTCTTTTAAGTAAAGAATTAGGCACGCACCTCACAGGACGACATTTATCGATGGAATTATTTCCATTTTCATTTAAAGAATATATTACCTATAAAAATCTAGCACCCAATCAAACCGCTCTATTGAATTATCTGGTGGACGGTGGACTACCAGAATTCATTCAACATAAAGAACCGCTCATTCTTCAAAATTTATTGGAAGATATTCTGGTGCGCGATATTGCCGTTAGGCATGGCATCAAAGATATTGGGTCGCTCAAACAACTTGCCGTTTACCTCATTTCCAATGTCGGCAGTCCCGTTTCGGCTAATAAATTGAATGGTATGTTTGGCATCAAGTCTACCGTTACTTTTTTAGAGTATTTTAATTATCTCAAAGATGCTTATTTGGTTGAATTTTTACCTAAATTCAGCTACTCACTAAAAGCGCAGGCTAGGAATCTAAAAAAAATATACACCATTGATAATGGCTTCTTATCAACGGTTACAACCACTTTTACAGAGAACACCGGTCGCAAATTAGAAAATCTAATTTATCAACAACTACGGAGAAAGTACCAAGAAATTTATTATTTCTCTGAAAAAGGAGAATGTGATTTTCTGACCTTCAATAAAGGCAAAATTGATCAGGCGATACAAGTATGTTACCACATAGATGAGCTTAATTTTGAAAGAGAATATAATGGATTACGAGAGGCACTCCAATTTTTCAAATTAAACGAGGGATTTATGATCACACTAAATCAAAAGGATATTTTTGAAAAGGATGGTTTGACTGTGCATATGGTACCAGCATATGAATACCTCGCTCATTAATCACTTATTTCAATTATCTTTCGTCTCTTTTTTCTCTACCAAACGCCACATCGCTCTTCCCAACTTTCCCGAAACACCAACACCTTCTATCACCATCCGGTATTTACCTGACTTTGAAGGGAGCGGAAATTGAAATGGTGCCTTCCCCGAACGATCGGTAACCACGTCCGGATTCCAATATACCGTAGCCCTGTCAGGCATCGCGGGCATGGGTTTGTCTGAGCTGTTTGGCATATAAAATTCACGCACTTTAGTAAAGCCGTGCAGGACGATGTTTTTTACATTAAATTGTTCGGCAACATGCCGATCAGAAAAGCGTTTGGAATGGAACAAGATGACACCGCCTTTACCTGTGGCACCGTATACGGCCGTCAATGCCGGATCACGCAGCACCTCTACACTTTCAAAATCAGACGGTGGTGCGGTCATTAGTAAATCGAAAATTTCATCGCCATTATATTCCAAATCCAGATTCCGACCATCCATCACCAACAGCATAGCATCACCTCCTCGGGTGGTGTGCGGATATGGTACATCCCGAAATACATCTTTCATGATCTGAATGCTTTTGATTTTAAAGACCACACCCCGTAAACGGCCCGGCAGGCAACCAGATAAAATCGGGCAGCCTTCCAACTCGTTAGCATCGATGGTCTGGTCGGCCCTTCCCGAAGGATTCAAGTTGTAGGTACTTTTCTTTTCTTGTTTTGCGGTCACTTCCACCGTTTCCAATGCCTTTGGAACACCTATTACCCCTCGTTTTATTAATGAATCGAGTACCTGTGCTCGGTAATGCAAATATGGTTTGATCCAAACACTATCTGTTGCATCAAGGGGGTGGGGAACGGTATCTAATAAGATAGCTTGCTGGTCACCCTGTCGCAAACTATCTACAACCAGTTCCACTTGATCACTACCTTTGGCGTCTTTCCCTTGAAGTGTAAACCGTGTACTTCCTGCGAGAAGCAATTGATCAAATACAAAATGTCCCTTTTCATCAGTCAGTGTATCCAAAATCACACCGGTTTCTGCTGAGAAGAGGGTCACTTTGCCTTTTGGAACAGGCTTTCCCTTTAAATTCAACAGGATGCCCCGAATGGTTTGTGTAATCGGTTCGGCAGCAAAAGGCAAAGCTTGCTCTTTTCCCTCCAAGATGTCTTTCCACACAAAGTGCCGATAACCTTGCGTAAGCAACAATAAATCGAGGTGCAGTAAGCGGTCTGGATTTTGCCTGTCAAAATAATAGCCTGGATCTTCAATAAATCCGCGAATTGCCGGTTTCAGCAGCAGATCGGCAAATATGCTTTGCCTATTGTACATATGAGGAGAGATGGGTAATTATTTTCATCAATCAGCGCAACCGAAAAAGTTCCTGCTTCAGGAAAGCCTTCGGCATTCTTTGCTTGGAGTGTATAGCTTAGCAAGCTTTGTTCGGCATCCACAGCCTCACTTCCCATTAATTGCAACGTATCTGCCGGGTGGGCAAACACCAAACGCTCATTCAAGGGTTCGCCTTTAGCCGAGAATAGCGTAAACTGCACTACACCTATTGGGAACTCCTTACTAGCGATCAGCAATTGCGCCAGTGGTTTTTTCATCGTCACCTCGGTTAATGTCAATAAACGCCCGTCTTTATGCGCTAACAGGTAATAGGTGCCGTAAGCATCGGCGGTAGTCTGTATTCGTACCCGAAAAGTATCAGCCTCTGCATGGGTATCCACCTGTAATACCTGTCCGCTTTCAGCCACTTTGGGCAAAGGGTAATCAGCCCGTTGCCCATGTGCAAAGGTTACATGGGCCGTGTATGGCTCATGGGCTTGCGGTGCCAACCAGAAAAGTGCCATACCAGCATGTTGATGTTCCCACTTTGCCACTTCATTTCCGGCAGCATCGGTAATGATACCTTGCGTGGCCAGTCCCTTACCCTGCGCATCTACCGCTTTTACAGCCACGCGTGTATACAGCCCATGTACCCAAGTTCCCCCTTCAGGAAAGAAATACACTTCCGGTTTTGGCACCGCGCTATCATCGGCTACCTTTTGCTGGTGCGATGGTGATGCGGCCGTTTGGTTCTTTTCCGTACTAGATTGAGTAAAGGGCTGACCAACCGTTAATGTTCGGTGATAAAAATAGGCCGCATCAAAGTTCCGCATCCATTGCGTGTACGCCCTGAGCGTATAAACACCTGCGCGTTGATCTAACGGCAGCGGTATATCCCCTTTAGCCGTTCCAGATACAACCGGTAAACGTAGGCTCATGCGTATTTCCTTCCCCTGCAACAAATCGATGTATACCGTACCGCTTATGGCCGAGAGTTGGTTTTTTGCCCCGGCACATAGGTAAGCCTTGAGCCAAATGGTATCGCCCGCAGCATAGTAAGGCTTATCTGTATGCACATAAACCTTTTCCATAGGTTCGCGCTTCATCCAATCGGTCAATATCTGCTCTAAGTGCTGTGGCACATTATCTTGCCCTTGTACTGCCAGAGGTAACCAAACAAGGGCTGCCAGAAAGAACAGATAAAAACGATGCATGGCTCTATGGTTTGGGAGTAAGTTTCACCAGAATCGCATTCTGTGGTTTATCAGCATTTTTCATAATCGCTTGCAATGTTGCCGGCAAAATCACTTTTTCACCAGCCGCCTGCATTTTCTCTACATGATCAATCAATGTTTTAGCGGTAATGATGCCTATCAGCGACTCCCCATCACTGGCCAGCATATCGTCGTTCAAAGGAAGGAAATGATTTCCCTCATCCGGTTGCAGGTCCTGTAAGCGAAAATAGGTGTTGTTGCGCTCATCATAAATAAAGTTACGCAACAATGATCCCACATGACTATTGATCAGTTTAAAAGTAAAATATTTTCCGGCAAGGTAGCATTTGTCCGCTGCATATACCCTATCGGGGTGCGCTTTTAAATAATCCTGTCGCTTATTCCGATAAATCTTGTTCTGCATAAAATCTGCCGGGAGCGTGTTCTTTAGGGGCAGCATAAACCGATAGGTGGGCACCAAGTTATTGCCATCAAACGCAAACAACATGGAATTATACGGAATGGATATAACAGCCTGTTGACCGCTTTGGAAATAATTTTTCTCGATTCCGAGCATACTATCATCCATGACAGTGGTATCAAAGGGCAAAAAAGAGCGTTTCACTTCCAAATCCTCAGCAGCTACGGCAATGGCAGGCATTAGCCCTTTTGTTGTGTCTTGCAACAATTCGTAGCTCCCGCTGGTATTGGTATACGTTCGAAAAAAAACAAACTCCCTATTGGACAGGGATGCATACTCCGGTAGATTTCGCCGTTCGAGCCGATGCTTCCGCAATAACTTGCCTTTATTATCGTAAAAGTACCACGTATGCTCATACATATTAAAAAAACTGATTTCCTCCCGTTCATAATCCATCGCGAAACGATTAACACGCTGCAACATCATTTTATTGATAAATCGGCCTTGTCGATCGAAAATCAATATAGCACTCCAATTACCTTTATTGGTACGTCGATAACCGTGGTTCAGCACGACAATTCGATTTTTCGAAATCTCCATTTGTGTTATCCAACCAAACAAGCTTTCCTTATCACTCTCAAAGGGTTGATAGTTTACAAGAAAATGTTCGGATACCGGTATAGCTGACAATTGAGCCTCAGGATCTATCCGTAATTCACGTAGATTGTTTTGCACATTCTTTTGAGCTAATGCATAAGTGAAGAAAAGTAGACTCAACATCAAGCCAACCATCTTCTTTTCCCTATATTTTTTGTTCATATAATGTCTTTAAAAAATCCGCGGATAAAATGCTAAAGCAAACTGCACGTATCGCCTTAAGCGATTCGACTGCACCTGATGCAAACTATTTTCATCCGAAAATAAACGAACTCCCTGATTTTGCCCTAGCAAATCGGTGGCAATGACTTTCAGCTCCAAGTTGTTTTTATTTAATGCTCGATAAACCAGTTCGCTGTTCCAAACCCAAAAATGGCTGGCTTCCTTTTCATTGTAAGCCGAAGCGGTATATCCTATCCTATTGCTGAAAAATAACCTGCTCCAGCACTTGAGTTTCACTTGTCCACCGCCGCTCGTCTGTCTGCTCTGTACACGATAGGTTTCATTCGTTACGTGTTGATGGTCTTGCCCATAAAAGGCACTGACACCTAACTGTTCCAAGAGGTTATAGCTTATGTCGGCATACATGCTCCAATTTCGGTTTTCTGAGTTTCCATAACTACCATTCATAACAAAAGGAACAGCAGACATACCCATATTTACGGATATGTAAACCTGTAGTTGCTGCCCACGCAGCGCATAATTTTTCTTTCCCTGCACTTGCCCTCGTATATAACGGTAACCATTCAAGTTCACCCGGGTGCTATACCGACGCCCTCCATCATCATACCAACTGCTATCTGCCCAATAATCATGCATGTTTCCCAAACTAAATCCTCCCCATATCAAATAACCTTTTTCCCTGTATGGCTGAACCGTAAAAGAACCTTTGATTTCATCTTTCCTACTTTCCTGCAACTGCGGGTTACCCAAGGCTAGGTACCATTGTTGCGTGCTATCCACCAGCGGAGCTAATTGCTCCAACTGCGGTATTTCTACGCTCCGATTGTACTGAACACCCCATTTGTAGCTCGCTACGCCCACGCGATTGCTCCGATAATCAACCGATAAGGTCGGTATAAAATGTTCATAACGTTTGTCAAAACGCCGAAAAGCATGATCGGCCTGTGTTTTGAAATCAGTCAACTGTTCACGAAGTTCCGCACCAAAAGTGAGTGAGCGGGCATACAGTCCGGATCGTTCGTCAATAAAACTTTTACTTAATAACAAGGCAGGTTGGTTCACCCTCAACTGGCTACGTGTATCATGGCTTAGATAGGCATTCGTTACATTGTACTGCCCCGTTTCACTGTTTAAATCATTTACCGTTGCATTGGCCTGTTCATTTTTCACGTACAGCTGATAATCGACGCCTATCGCCAGCCAAGCATGCGAAGCAATCAAACGGTTCAGATCAT
>Ga0182735_1002773_pt1 | contig 10346 bp, 6 predicted proteins | sample eDN5th30CKraftMG_FD_128524 | JGI IMG/M metagenome (GOLD analysis project Ga0182735, IMG submission 128524) | Enriched Miracle-Growth compost microbial communities from Emeryville, California, USA - eDNA 5th pass 30_C Kraft MG (version 2) (version 2) ... | reverse complement strand
GACGTTTCCCCATCTTCGTCACCCCGGACTTGATCCGGGGTCCATTAAGCGCAGCGCCGGGAGAATGGATCCCGGATCAAGTCCGGGATGACGAAAAAGGAACGTCGGCCTTCGGTCGTTTCCCGACGACGGCGCACCTGCGCCTACGCGAAATGGCACGAACCGCGCAACATCGACCGCGACGCCCCCCACACAGCCCGCTAAAGCCCTCTCCATGCGCCCCGATTCGGCCTCGCCCGTCATCCCCTTTCTCGTCGCGTGCGGCGGGATTGCGACCTTTTCGATGATGGACGTGCTGATGAAGGGGCTGTCGATCGAGATCGGCGCCTATAATGCCGTACTGTGGCGCACCGGTGCGGGCACCCTGCTCAGCGGCGCACTCTATGCCTGCGCGCGCCCGCGCTGGCCGGGGGCGGCGACGATGCGCATCCATGCGGTGCGGTCGCTGTTCGTCGCGGGGATGGCGATCGCCTTTTTCTGGGCGCTGGCACGGTTGCCGATGGCCGAGGCGATCGCGCTCGCCTTCGTCGCGCCGCTGATGACGCTGTATATGGCCGCGTTGTTCCTGGGTGAGAAGATCGGGCCGCGCTCGGTCGCCGCCTCGCTGCTCGGGCTGCTCGGCGTGATCGTGATCGTCGCGGGCAAGCTGGGGCGCGGCAGCTATGCACCAGAGGCATTGTGGGCGGTCGGCGCGGTGTTCCTCTCGGCGGTCTTCTACGCGGTGAACCTGATCCTCGCGCGGCGGCAGGCGAAGATGGCCGAGCCGCTCGAGATCGCCTTTTACCAGAACGTCTTCGTCGCCGCGATCCTCGCACTCGGCGCGCCGTGGTTCCTCGCGGTTCCCGACGCCGTCCACGCGCCGCACATCGCGGGCGCCGCGGCGCTCGCGACGCTGTCGCTGCTGCTGTTGAGCTGGGCCTATGCGCGTGCCGAGGCGCAGATCCTGGCGACCACCGAATATACCGGCTTTCTGTGGGCGATGATGTTCGGCTGGGTTTTCTATGCCGAGCCGGTGACGCTGCCGACGATCGCCGGCGCGCTGCTGATCGTCGCGGCGTGCCTGATCGTCGCAAGAAAGACCCCGCAGCTCGATCCGGTCGAACCGGCGGCGGCGTAGAAGATTATCTCACACAAAGGCACAAAGGCACGAAGATAAAACCCTATCTCCGTTTGTGCTGAGCTTGTCGAAGCACCTTATTTTTGCGACATGGAAAGACAGAACGGCCCTTCAACAAGCTCAGGGCGAACGGATTTTGGGATATCTTCGTGCCTTTGTGCCTTTGTGTGAGCCAGAAATTCACACCGCCGCGCGCGAGAGCCGGTCGTTGATCGCCGCGCCCAGCCCCTCGGCGGGGATCGCCGCCACCGCGATCTTCGCCTTCGTGCTCGCCGCGCCCGCGTGGAGCGCGTCGAACAGCCGCGCCGCCGCCTCGGTCAGATCGCCCGCCGCGCTCAGATCATAGTCGCCCGCCAGCGCGCCGAAGCCGATGCCGAATTCGTCGCCGGCAAAATCCGCAGCGCCGAGGCGCACGGGCTTGCCCGGCGCATAGTGGCTCGCGAGCATCCCCGGCGCGACCACCTCCGCCCCCGCGACACCCGTCACCGGCAGCCCCGCCGCATCGCCCAGCATCGCGGCGGTCACCGGCCCCGGCCGCAGCACCTCGACCTTGCCGTCCTTCACGCGCGCGATCGTCGATTCGACACCGGCGGTCGTCGCGCCGTCATCGATCACGAGAGCGATCCGCCCGGCGAGGCTCGCAAGCACATGCGCCGCCTTCGTCGGGCTCACCCGCCCGCTCGCATTGGCGCTCGGCGCGGCGAGCGGCGCGCCGGTCGCGGCGAGCAGCGCCTGCATCGCGCGGTGCCCCGGCACCCGCAGCGCGATCGTACCCAGCCCCGCGGTCGCGACGCTCGCGACCGGGCAATCGGGCGCGCGCGGCACCACCAGGGTCAGCGGCCCCGGCCAGAAGCGCGCCGCGAGCGCGCGCTCGGCGTCGCCGAACACGCCCAGCCGCTCGGCCGCCGCAAGATCCGGCACATGGACGATCAGCGGGTTGAAATCGGGCCGCCCCTTCGCGGCATAGATGCGCGCGACCGCCTCGGCGTTGCGGGCGTCGGCGGCGAGACCATAGACCGTCTCGGTCGGCACCGCGACCGGCTGCCCCGCCGCGACCAGCCTTGCCGCATGCGCGATCGCGTCGGCCCCATAGGGAAGGACGTCGGTTGTCGCAGTCTCGTTTTGACGCTCGGCCATGCCGCGCTATAGCGCCGGGCGCAACGGAATCACCCCCAAAAGCGGGAAACCCCATGACCTATAGCGCGCCGACCACCGAACAGCTTTTCGTCCTTCAGCATATCGCGCGCATCGACGCGATGGCGCAGCACGAGCGCTTTGCCGCCGCAACCCCCGACATGGTCGAGGCGATCGTGACCGGCATCGGCGATTTCGCGGCCGAGGTCTATGCGCCGCTGAACCGCGTCGGCGACACGAACAATCCGAAGTGGGACGACGGAAAGGTCACCATGCCCCCGGGCTTCAAGGAGGCGTATAAGCAGTTCGTCGAAGCCGGCTGGGGCAGCATCGACGGCCCCGGCGAATATGGCGGGCAGGACCTGCCCTTCACGCTCGCGACGGTGGTGATCGAGGCGCTCGGCAGCGCCAACATGGGCTTTTCGCTCTGCAATATCCTCACCCCCGGGGCGATCCACGCGCTGATGGCCTATGGCACCGAGGAACAGCGCCAGACCTGGCTGCCCAAGCTCGTCACCGGCGAATGGAACGGCACGATGAACCTGACCGAACCCGCCGCGGGCAGCGACGTCGGCGCGCTGCGCTCGACCGCCGAAAAGATCACCGAAGGCCCGAACGCCGGCCTCTATAAAATCCGCGGCCAAAAGATTTTCATCACCTTCGGCGAGCATGACCTCACCGACAATATCGTCCACCTCGTGCTCGCGCGCACCCCCGGCGCGCCCGACGGGACGCGCGGCATCTCGCTGTTCCTCGTTCCCAAATATCGCCTCGATGCCGACGGCAATCCGACGCTTTCGAACGGCGTGCGCTGCGCGTCGATCGAGCACAAGCTCGGCATCCACGGATCGCCGACCGCGGTGATGATCTATGGCGAGGACGAGGATTGCCTGGGAGAGATCGTCGGCGAGGAAATGGGCGGCATGCGCGCGATGTTCGTGATGATGAACAATGCGCGGCTGATGATCGGTTGCCAGGGCATCCAGATCGGCGAGCGCGCGACGCAGCAAGCCGTATCCTTCGCCGCCGAGCGCGTCCAGTCGGCGCTCGCCGGATCGCCCGACCGCACCCCGGTAACGATCGACAAGCATCCCGACGTGCGCCGGATGCTGTGGCGGATGCGCGCGCAGACCGAGGCGGCGCGCGCGCTCGTCTATTATGCCGCGGCGCAGGTCGATTTCGGCAAATTGGGCGACGAGGCCGCGGCGATGCGCGCCGAAATCCTGACCCCGCTGGCGAAGGCGCACGCGACCGACATCGGCTGCGAGGTCGCGAGCCTGGGCATCCAGATCCATGGCGGCATGGGCTTCATCGAGGAAACCGGCGCCGCGCAGCATTATCGCGACGCGCGCATCGCGCCGATCTATGAAGGCACGAACGGCATTCAGGCCGCCGACCTCGCCCTGCGCAAGCTCGGCATGGCGGGCGGGGACCTGATCCGCGGCCTGATCGACGACATCGCTTATGGTGCCGGCGACGATTTCCCCGAGCTGTCGCAGCTCGCCGAGGCGTGCCGCGCGGTCACCGACTGGATGGCGAACGCCCCGGTCCCCGACCGGCTCGCGGGCAGCTACCCCTATCTGACGATGCTCGCCACCGCGACGTGCGGCTGGCTGATGGCGCTCCAGCATCGCGGCGCGAAGGCCGCGCTGGAGGAAGACGACCGCGACGCCGCCTTCCTCGAGGCGAAGATCGCCTCGACGCGCTTCTATCTGCAACAGATCGTCCCCGCCGCAACGGGGCTCGCCCCCTCGGCGCTCGCGGGCGATGCGGCGCTTCCCGAAATCGGCTGACAAGCGAAGAAAAACCGGCCGCGGCACGGCGCGCCTGCCCCGCGTCCCGCCCTCATAATTAACGCGATCCTAACCATCGATGACTAGTCCGGTCCGGCAATTGCTGGAGAGGCGCGCGTGCCGCTTGTGAACAATCGGATGATCATCAGCTGGCGCACCCTGTTGCTGTCGCTGCTCTTGAGCATTGTCGTGGGCTTTTCCGGCGCCGGCGAACTACCGGACCGGATCATTGCGATGTTGACAAGCCGCGTGGCATTCCGCGACGTATCGGGCCAGATCGTCATAGTGGGCATAGACGATCGATCGATCGCACAGTCACGTGGCGGAGAATTTACGCGCCATGACCACGCAAAGTTGATCCGCGCGGCCGACCGCGCCGGCGTGCGGCGCCTGTTTATCGACTTCGACTATCAAGGTGCTGACAACGACGGCGGACTCGACAGTATCGGCGGCGCCGTGCGCGCGATGGGAAAACGCGCGATTCTTGGCGTAGCTACCCGGTCGGTGCCGGGAACTGACGAACTCTATACAATCTTTCCGCCAGCGTCTTTCGGCGATGAGGCAATCCGCGCAAGCCCGGCTTGGGAATATCAGTTCTGGCAGGTCTGGGACGTTCCGTTGATGTACCAGGCGGAAGGACAATTGCTTCCTAGTTTCGCTGCCGTACTCGCGAACAAATCGGCATCGTCGCCATCGAGTTTTCGCATCGACTTTTCTTACCGCACCGACAGCATTCGTCAGTACAGTGCGATAGACGTTATCTCCGGCAAGATCGGTGAACGCGAACTCGCCGGCAAGGACGTCATTTTTGCAGCAACCGCATCGCGTTCGTCCGATCGCCACTATCTGCCGGGCCACGACCTCGTGCCCGGTGCCTATATCCACCTGATCGCGGGGGAAACGCTCCGACGCGGAGACCCCAAGAATTTGGGCTGGGCTCCTCCCCTCGCCCTCGCGATTGCTCTTCTACTGCCCTTGATAATGACCGGGAAAAGTGGACGATTCGATATCACCGCCGTCGGCGGTGCCACGGCGCTTGTCGTGATCAAGTTCTTGCTCTCACTTTACCTCGTCACAGTATCGATTGGCGCCAGTCTCTTCTTCATCGCAGTCGTCGGCGCCAATGTCGCTCGTCATCGGCGTCGACAATCGGCGCAGCGCGAAAACCCGGTTTCCGGCCTCCCCAACTTCGAAGCGCTTCGCGCCCAGCCGCCGTTCGGCAGCGCGACAGTGATTGCCGCCAAACTTGTCAATTTCGAGGATCTTGCCGCCTTCTTGCCCGGAGCAGGCAGCCAGCAGCTTATCGACCAGGTCGCGCGCCGCCTGACGCTCGCGTGCCACGGGACGCAGCTTCATCACGATCTCGACGGTAGCTTCGCATGGCTCGTCCCCTATTATCAGCACAGCCAGATCGAAGGACATCTGGCGGGCCTTGCGGCGCTGTTTAACGCGCCGCTGACGATCGGGGAGCTCAAGATCGACGTCGCGATTGCGTTTGGGGTCAACGACGAATTCGAAGGATCGAATGCGCAGCGGCTCGCCGCCGCGCTTGTTGCTGCCGAAAAATCGATCCGCACCCGCGCGCTGTGGACCAAATATACGCCGCGGCAAAAGGACGATGCCGGCTGGCAGCTCTCCTTTCACTCGCAGCTCGAGGATGCACTCGCGGGCGGCGACATCTGGGTGGCCTTCCAGCCGCAATATCAGATCGCGACCGGCCGCCTCGTCGGGGTCGAGGCGCTCGCGCGCTGGACGCATCCGACGCGCGGGCCCATCCCGCCCGACGAATTCATCGTCCAGGCCGAAAAGAGCCAGGACATCTATCGCCTGACGCTGTTCGTGATGGATCAGGCGATCCGCTCGGCGGCACAGCTGCGCGACCGCGGCCTCGCGATCAACATGTCGGTCAACCTCTCTGCCGCTCTGCTCGACCACAACGACCTCGTCGGCACGATCCGCGTGATGCTCACCGCGCATCATCTGCCGCCCGAATGGCTGACGATCGAGATCACCGAAACCGCGCAGATCGAAAACAGCCGCCAGGCGCGCCAGACGCTCGCACAGCTCCGCCGTGCCGGCATCCGCCTGTCGATCGACGATTATGGCACCGGCCAGTCGAACCTCGAATATCTGACCGAGGTCGAAGCCGACGAGATCAAGATCGACAAGCGCTTCGTGATGACGATGCGCGATTCGCAGCGCAACTTCGAAGTGGTTAAATCAACGATCGATCTGGCGCACCGCCTTGGTGCCGTCGCGGTCGCCGAAGGCATTGAAGATGCGCCGACAATGGCGCTGCTCGAGCAGCTCGGATGCGACGTCGGCCAAGGTTATCACCTTGGCAAACCTACGCTTTTCTCAGACCTCGCATCCAATCTCCTGACGTCTCAAAACAGCCGTACCGCGTAGCTGCCAATTTGGTAACTTCTTGTTAAGGTTAAGACTCGCTTTACCTTATCTGTTAAGGTATATGGTGCGTTAACTGTCCTGCTTCGACAGTGCGCATCAGGAGATAAGCAATGGGCTGGTTTTGGCGTTTCATGGGCGGCGGTGGCACCGGTAGCGGTAGCAACCCGGCCTGAGACCTTCTCAAGGTTAGATAAAGGGCCTCGGCATCGCCGGGGCCCTTTTTCGTTGCGCCGGTCTGGGACACCGCGCCGCCTCCGCAAGATGTGATGAGCACCGCACCGCCGCCCGCTCCGCCCCGAATTTTTTTTGCACCTCCGGCAGCGTCGCGCCTCCGCCACCGACACCCGCAGAAAGCCGCGCCTCCGTCCGCCGAAACGCCCTTCACGCGCGACGAAACGAATCGGAATAGCGACGAGTCGAGTCCCCGATCTGTCATTTACCGTCTTGCATCGGCGCGCCGACGTGGCACTATAGGTGGTGGGTCAGCCGACGGGGGCACCCCAAGCATTAGTATTTGGCCGGAAATGGCGGAAATCCGTCGCCCATCGCATATGGGCTGCGGAAAGACCCTTTCGCGCCCAAAAAAAGTCCCACGCGGGGGCGGAAAATGTTAGGCTGGGGCTTCGCCCTACGAGTCGAACAAGACGGGAACATCTCGCGCGGCGGCGCGCGGCAGGAAACGGGGTGAAGCAATGGATTTTCGGGAAACGGACCGGGTGGAGACGAACGACGTGGCGACGATGGAACTGGCGAAAAACGACGCGCCCGAAGCGACCGAAGCGAAAAGCGATTCGGGCGCCGGCGCGGCCAAGCTGAACGACGGCGGCGAGCCGAAGGTTCGCGCGCGCCGATTCGCGGTCGAAACCGACGCGAGCCGCGACGGGCTGCTCACCGATTTCGGCAAGGAAACGCTGAAGGACCGCTATCTTCTCCCCGGCGAATCCTATCAGGACCTCTTCGCGCGCGTCGCCGACGCCTATGCCGACGATCAGGAGCATGCCCAGCGCCTCTACGACTATATCTCGCGCCTCTGGTTCATGCCCGCGACCCCCGTGCTGTCGAACGGCGGCACCGGGCGCGGCCTGCCGATCAGCTGCTATCTCAACAGCGTCGACGACAGCCTCGAAGGCATCGTCGGCACCTGGAACGAGAATGTCTGGCTCGCGAGCCGCGGCGGCGGCATCGGCACCTATTGGGGCGCGGTGCGCGGGATCGGCGAGCCCGTCGGCCTCAACGGCAAGACGAGCGGCATCATCCCCTTCGTCCGCGTGATGGACAGCCTGACCCTCGCCATCTCGCAGGGTTCGCTGCGCCGCGGTTCGGCCGCCTGCTACCTCGACATCTCGCACCCCGAGATCGAGGAGTTTCTCGAGGTCCGCAAGCCGTCGGGCGACTTCAACCGCAAGGCCTTGAACCTCCACCACGGCGTGCTGCTCACCGACGAGTTCATGGAGGCCGTCCGCGACGGCGCCGAATTCAACCTGCGCAGCCCCAAGGACCAGAGCGTGCGCGGCACCGTCGACGCGCGCTCGCTCTTCCAGAAGCTCGTCGAGACGCGGCTTGCCACCGGCGAGCCGTACATCATCTTCATCGACCAGGTGAACCGCATGATGCCCAAGCATCACCGCGACCTGGGGCTGAAGGTTACGACCTCGAACCTGTGCAGCGAGATCACGCTGCCGACGGGGCGCGACCATCTGGGCAATGATCGCACCGCGGTCTGCTGCCTCTCGAGCCTCAACCTCGAGACCTGGGACGAGTGGAACGGCGACAAGCGCTTCATCGAAGACGTCATGCGTATGCTCGACAACGTGCTTCAGGACTATATCGACCGCGCCCCGCCCGAAATGGCGCGCGCCAAATATTCGGCGAGCCGCGAACGCTCGGTCGGGCTCGGCGTGATGGGCTTCCACAGCTTCCTGCAGGCGCGCGGCCTGCCCTTCGAGGGCGCGATGGCGAAATCGTCGAACCTGCGCGTCTTCAAGCATATCCGCGCGCAGGTCGATCAGGCGTCGATGCTGCTCGCCAAGGAACGCGGCCCCTGCCCCGACGCCGCCGATCAGGGGGTGATGGAGCGCTTTTCGTGCAAGATGGCGATCGCGCCGACCGCGTCGATCAGCATCATCTGCGGCGGCACCAGCGCATGCATCGAGCCGATCCCGGCGAACATCTATACGCACAAGACGCTGTCGGGCAGCTTCGTGGTCAAGAACCCGCACCTCGAGGCGCTGCTCGTCGACAAGGCGAAGAACAGCGACAGCATCTGGAACTCGATCCTCGAAAAGGGCGGCAGCGTCCAGCACCTCGACTTCCTGACGCAGGACGAAAAGGATGTGTTCAAGACGAGCTTCGAGATCGACCAGCGCTGGCTGCTCGAACTCGCCGCCGACCGCACGCCCTATATCGACCAGGCCGCGTCGCTGAACCTCTTCATCCCCGCCGACGTCGAGAAATGGGACCTGCTGATGCTCCACTACCGCGCGTGGGAGCTCGGCATCAAATCGCTCTATTATCTGCGTAGCAAGTCGGTCCAGCGCGCCGGCTTCGCGGGCGGGGTCGAGGCCGACAACACGCCCGAGGCGGCGAAGTTCGAGCTCGCGGCGGGGACGACCGACTATGACGAGTGCCTGGCTTGCCAATAGAAGCTTCGATCAAAGTGGTACTTTGATCGAGTTGGAGACGCGCGATGAGTATTTTTGGAAAACAGCATCCAAATGCCCTCGGAAGCCTACTTTCATCGTTTGATTCAGACGAAGGGAGAAAGCAGCGCGCTTGGAACCGATGCAGACCCGCGAACCTCTGGCAAAGCGCTGCGGCGGGCGGCGGAAACCTGCGCGTGGATGATTACGGTAATGTCATTCGCTGGGAAGATTATGGTCGCTTCAATTCTCCTTACGGTTGGGAAATCGATCACATTCAACCGTCGGCGCTTGGCGGCTCCAATCATATGAACAACCTGAGAGCTTTGCATTGCAGAGCTAATCGTAGCCGCGGCGGCCAACTCGGCAACGCGCTCAACAGCCTCTTTCAAACAAGGTAGAAACATGCCCCTTCTCGAAGCCCGCAAGACCTACAAGCCCTTCGAATATCCCTGGGCCTATGATTTCTGGAAGCGCCAGCAGCAGATCCACTGGATGCCCGAGGAAGTGCCGCTGGGCGAGGATTGCCGCGACTGGGCGCAGAAGATCAGCGACCACGAACGCAATTTGCTCACCCAGATCTTCCGCTTCTTCACCCAGGCCGATGTCGAGGTGCAGGATTGCTATCACGACAAATATGGCCGCGTGTTCAAGCCGACCGAGGTCAAGATGATGCTGACCGCGTTCAGCAACATGGAAACCGTCCACATCGCCGCTTACTCGCACCTGCTCGACACGATCGGCATGCCCGAGAGCGAATATGGCATGTTCCTCGAATATGACGAGATGCGCGCGAAGCACGACTATCTCGGCACCTTCGGCGTCGATAGCGACGAGGATATCGCGCGCACGCTCGCGATGTTCGGCGGCTTTACCGAGGGGCTTCAGCTGTTCGCGAGCTTCGCGATGCTGATGAACTTCCCGCGCTTCAACAAGATGAAGGGCATGGGCCAGATCGTCAGCTGGTCGGTGCGCGACGAAAGCCTGCACTGCGAAGGCATCACGCGCCTCTTCCACGCCTTCGTCAAGGAACGCGACTGCCTGACCAAAGCGGTGAAGGAAGACATCATCGACTGCTGCCAGAAAACGGTGCGGCTCGAGGATGCGTTCATCGACCTCGCCTTCGAGCAAGGCCCGGTCCCCGGCATGACGCCCAAGGAGATCAAGCGCTACATCCGCTACATCGCCGACTGGCGCCTCGGGCAGCTCGGGTTCCAGCCGATCTACATGATCGACGAACACCCCCTCCCCTGG
>Ga0182735_1002769_pt1 | contig 10357 bp, 7 predicted proteins | sample eDN5th30CKraftMG_FD_128524 | JGI IMG/M metagenome (GOLD analysis project Ga0182735, IMG submission 128524) | Enriched Miracle-Growth compost microbial communities from Emeryville, California, USA - eDNA 5th pass 30_C Kraft MG (version 2) (version 2) ... | reverse complement strand
TTGCGGTCGTAGGAAACCACCACGCCGGGCTCCAGCGCGACGACATTGTTGCCGTCGTCCCACTGTTCGCGCTCGGCTTCGTAAGCGTTACCGCCGGTTGCCACCGTGCGCAGTTTCTTCAGCTCAAGCGCTTCGGCGACCACGTCCAGAAGATGTTTGGTTTCTGGGCGGACGGTGATTTTGCCGTCGTCGCCGGGATAGATGCTGAAGCAGCGAATCTGGTCCACCACTTCGCTGAAAATAGTCACGAGGTCGCGGTCGCAGAAACTGAACACCGTATCGAGATGCATGGCCGCACGGCTCTTCGGTATCACGCAGGCAATGACACGGGTGGCGGCATTGGCTGCAAAAAGCGCTTCCGCCACCTGGCCGACGGCCTGATAGGTTGTACGCTCGCCCATGCCGATCAGCACGACGCCATTGCCGATGGGCATCACGTCGCCGCCTTCCATCGTGGCATTGCCGTGGTCGATGTCGAAATCGCCCCACCAGATCTTGAAATCGCCGTCCTTGAATTCGGGGTGAAATTTATAGATGGCGCGCTGGATCAGCGTTTCCGGCTGGCGGGCCGGCCAGAACATCGGATTGACCGTCACACCGCCGTAGATCCAGCAGGACGAGTCGCGCTGGAACAGTGTGTTGGGGATCGGCGGAGTGATGAAGCCCGCGCCGCCGAACACATCCAGCATCAGTTCCTTGCCCCATATGTCGGGAAGATCGGAAACGGCTATGCCGCCGATAAGAAGTTCGGCGAGGTTCTTCGACGGCAGTTCGTCCAGCCAGGGCCGCATGGAATTGGCAACATTGCGCCCCACCTGATTGGGCACAATGCGCCTGTCGAGAATAAATTGGCGCGCTTCCTTGTCGTCCAGCGTTTCAGCGAGCAGGTCCTGCATTTCCAGAACTTCCACACCGCGTTCGCGCATTTTGAGCACGAAGTCGAAATGGTCCTTTTGGGCTTCATGAACCCAGATAACATCATCGAACAGAAGGTCATGGCAATTGGCTGGCGTCAGTCGTTGATGGGCGAGCGATGGACTGCAAACCATCACCGTACGCAGCTTGCCGACTTCTGAATAAACTCCGAATTGTCTCATCTTGATGCTCCTGTTTGAAAGGGTAGTGTAGGTTGGAAAGTTTTCGGTAGCCGGCAAAGGGCTTTTTCCGCGCATGCATCTGTCAGAACGGTGTGATTACTCCTGTCCACATCAGATAGAGGGCGACGAGAGCCAGCAGGGTAATGCCTGCCGCGATCAACGCTTCGTATCCTTCGAAGATCGGCTCGCCATGTTCCTTGCGGGCCTTGGCGTAAACCAGAATGCCGGGTGCGAAGAGCACCGTGCACATCAGGAGAAAACTCAGTCCCGCCGCATAGACCAGCCAGACGCCGTAAAGAGTTGCAATCAGGCTCACCCACAGGTCGCGCCGGCGCGATTTGCTGTTGGCGCTATAGGTTTCGCCGCTGAGCGCCAGTTTCAGAGCGAAAGCGCCTGAGAACACATAGGGCGGCAAGATGGCGACCGATGCGATGAAGTAGAAGAACTGGTAGGCGCTTTCGGAAAAATAGGTGAGCAGCAGGAAGAACTGGATCGAGAGGTTTGTTGCCCACAATGCATGCGATGGCGAGCCGTTCTTGTTCTCGACTGCAAACCATTTCGGGAAGGTGCCGTCGCGACCGCAGGAAAACGGGATTTCCGCACAAAGCAGGGTCCACGACAGGAAGGCCCCGCCCACCGAAATCAGAAGCCCGACATTGATGAGCAATGCGCCCCAATGGCCGACGAGCGGCTCGAAGACACCGGCCATGGATGGCACTTTCAGCCCGGCCAGTTCCGGCTGGCTCATCAGCCCGGTCGACAGCAGCGACACCAGCACATAGATGCCGAGCGCGCCGAGAAAACCGATGACGGTTGCGCGTCCCACATCCTTGCGGTTGGCCGCGCGGGCCGAATAAACGCTTGCGCCTTCGATGCCGATGAACACCCACAGCGTTACCAGCATGGTGCTCTTGACTTGATGCGTGATGCTGCCAAGGGTGGCTTCTTCGCCACGGCCCCAGAAGTTGAAGGTGAACTTGTCCCAGTGGAAGGCAATAATGGCGATCAGGATGAACAGCATCAGCGGCACAAGCTTTGCAATCGTCGTGATGATGTTGACGAATGACGCCTGCTTGATGCCGTAAAGCACGAGCGTGTGGACCAGCCAAAGGCAGATGGACGCGCCGATGATCGAGGGAAGGTTGGAGCCGTTACCGAAGAACGGAAAGAAGAATGACAGGGCGGAGAAAATCGCCACCGCATAGGCGACATTGCCGAGAAAGGCGCTGAGCCAATATCCCCAGGCGCTGTTGAAGCCGATAAACGATCCGAAACCCGCCTTGGCATAGGCATAAGGTCCGGCATCGAGATCGGGACGGCGGTTGGCGAGCGACTGGTAGACCCGCGCCAGCATCAACATGCCGATGCCGGTGATGGTCCAGCCGATAATCACCGCGCCCGGCGACGCTGCGCGGGACATGTCTGATGGCAGATTAAAGACGCCCCCGCCAATCATCGAGCCCAGAACGAGTGCAATCAAAGGAAATAATGTCAGTTTGTGCGGTTCTTTTTCCGCCGCAACTTGTCCGCTGTGTGTATCGGCCATGCAATTCTCCAATCGTGAGCAATTATGGGCATGAAACGAAATGTCACAGACAATGATATGAGAGCTAATCTCGCGTCATTGATCTCAATCAAGCATGTAATTATTATCATCAGATACAATGTATGCTTGAATTGTTGATTAAGATCAGCAAACATTAGCCAATGTCAATAATTTTGTTCAGAAAGATTCTTTTTGGAACAGTTCCAGATTATATATACATACGAATTATAAATGTTAATGTAAGAGTTTTTGCTTGGAGATCTTCGATCGTTTGTATCGTTTTATAGTATATATTCTATAATTAGTTTATGTTACCGAAAGTAGAACGGATTTGCACGGACTATACAGCAATTATTATTAGATAGACTTTATTTGAAGAGTCGATAAGCGCGCAATGTGCTTCTCCGGATGATTTTTAATAAGGCGTGTTTCCCATAATAGTCCCGCGATCGGCTGTTAAAGAGCCAGCCACCAGGCTCATCTTGGTGACCAGGCAGTCTATAAATCAGGCAATTCTAATGGAGAGCTATGGCAGTGATTGATTTTATCAATAAGGCTTTCCCAAAAAGTTGGGTTTCGCGCCCGTCCGAGGGAAGTGGCGCTGCTGCATAACTTCGCGAAGGGCGTCTTCGATATCAGCGGTTGCGAAATTGTGGTGGGCGCTTTTCGGCGAAGGCGTTCATACCCTCGCGGCGGTCATCCAGCGCAAAGGTTGAGTAAAGCAGACGGCGCTCGACATAAATGCCTTCCTGCAGGTGGGTCTCATAGGCCTTGTTGACCGCTTCCTTGGCAAGTTGCACAACGGGCCGGGAAAAAGCGGCAACCTTGGCGGCGAGAGTCACGGCTTCCTGCACCTGCGTACCCGCCGCTACCACGCGGCTCACCAGTCCCATGCTTTGCGCTTCGGCAGCGGAAAGCGCGCGCCCCGTCAGGATCATGTCCATCGCCACCGCCTTGCCGACGATACGGGTCAGGCGCTGCGTGCCGCCCGCGCCGGGAATGATGCCGATGGAAGTCTCCGGCAGCGCAAAGCGTGCGGTTTCCGACGCGATGATCATGTCGCACATCAAGGCGATCTCGCAGCCGCCGCCAATGGCATGACCGGAAACTGCTGCTATCGATGGCTTGCGCATCCGCGCCAGCCCTTCCCAGGTGGCGGTGATTAGCTGCTCCTCGTAGACTTCGGCAAAAGTCTTGTCCTTGATTTCCTTGATGTCGGCCCCGGCGGCAAAGGCCCGGTCCGAGCCGGTGATGACGATGGCGCCAATGGCCGGATCGGCATCGAAGGCCGCTGCGGCTTCGGAAAGCTCGGCGGTCAGCTGCCGGTTCAGCGCATTCAGCGCTTCCGGGCGGTTCAAGGTGATGATGCCGACCTGTCCTTCGACGGCGACAAGGATGTTCTCATAGGACATGACAGCCTCTCGGGAATTTCGGGTGGTGAGAGCGGCATATCGCGCTCGCATTCCTAAATAATGTAAATATATTTACTCAGTTCATCAAGGTGGCGTACGAGTTTAGGTGTTTAAGAGGCGAATTCAAAGTTCGAAACCCTGTTGCTTCAAAATTCATATGGGTATAAATGACAATATATTGATATATATGGGAGGATATCATGGCTATGGATTCCGATACGCTGGCGCAATTTCTGGATACACTGCGCCGTTTCGTCGATGACAGGCTGATCCCTGCGGAGGCGGAAGTGGCCGAAACCGATGCTATTCCCGCAGATGTCCTGAGCGAGATGCGTGAGATGGGTCTTTTCGGTCTCACTGCGCCGGAGGAGTTCGGCGGTCTGGGCCTCACCATGGAAGAAGAGGTTCTGGTCGTGTTCGAGCTTGGCCGCGCTGCGCCCGCTTTCCGCTCGATCTTCGCCACCAATGTCGGCATCGGAATGCAGGGCATCGCCATCGATGGCACCGACGAGCAGAAGGCGAAATATCTGCCGCTTCTGGCATCCGGCGAGCTGACGGGTTCCTTCGCGCTGACCGAGCCCGATGTCGGTTCAGACGCGGCATCGGTCAAGACGACGGCGCGCAGGGATGGCGATTATTATGTGCTGAATGGCACCAAGCGCTTCATCACCAATGCCCCGCATGCGGGGCTGTTTACGGTGATGGCGCGGACCGACCCGACGCAGAAGGGTGCGGCGGGCGTGTCGGCCTTCGCTGTCGAGCGCGGTACGCCGGGGCTGTCCACCGGCAAGCCGGAAAAGAAGATGGGCCAGCAGGGTGCGCATGTCTGCGATGTGATTTTCGAGGATTGCCGGGTTCCGGCTTCCGCGCTGATCGGCGGCGTCGAAGGGCAGGGCTTCAAGACCGCCATGAAGGTGCTCGACAAGGGGCGTCTGCATATTGCCGCCGCCTGCGTCGGCCTGTCGGACCGGATCATCGACGATATGCTGGATTATGCGGTGAGCCGCCGTCAGTTCGGCAAGCCGCTGTCGGATTTCCAGCTTTTGCAGGCGATGTTCGCCGATTCGAAGGCGGATGCCTATGCGGCGCGCTGCATGGTGCTGGATGCGGCGCGCAAGCGTGATGCCGGACAAAATGTCAGCGTCGAGGCGTCCTGCGCCAAGATGTTTGCCTCGGAAGCGGTGGGCCGTATCGCCGACCGCAATGTGCAGGTGCATGGCGGCAATGGCTATATTCGTGAATATCGCGCCGAGCAGCTTTTTCGCGATGCACGCCTGTTCCGCATTTATGAAGGAACGACGCAGATCCAGCAAATCGTTATCGCCAAGGCGCTTGTTGCGGGCGCGAAAGAACGGGCCGGTCTGTAATCCCGAGCCAGACGGCGGCAGATTGATCTGTCGCCTTCGTTCTATTCGGTTGAGGCTGCTTCGGGGTCGATGGCTTTGAAATTATGCAGCATCTTGTCGAGATAATGCAGCATGTGGATCTTGTCCTCGGTCGAAAATCCGTCCAGTGCTTCCTCGTAATAATCGGTGATGACGGGGCGCATGTTTTCGTCCCAGAGGCTGAGGCCTTTCTCCGTCAACCGGATGAGGCGGGAGCGGCTATCGGTTTCCGACACCGTACGCTCGATATAGCCGAGACTTTCAAGCCGAGACAGAACGCCCGCCAGATTCTGCCGACTGACCAGCAGGAATGTGGCGAGATCGCCAACCGCGACGCCATTTTCGAAATTCGTCCGCGTCAGCGCGCCCAGCACAGCCCATTGCTGGGTGGTGATACCGTAGTCTTCGAGCGCGCGCGTGCCGGTCTTATGCAGCATGTTGGCGCATTGATACATCCGGAAGAACAGCCGGTTGCTGAGGCCCAGCGACAGGTCGTTGAATTTTGCGCGCTCTTTTGTGGTCTTGGTCATGATTTCCGCTTTGGTTATGGGCGACAGAGTGTACGTCCTTCGACTTTAGGTCAAGAGAGCGCGTCATATAAAATAACGTAAATATATTGACATAAATTTCTGTTCGCTATAACCATTTCGAATGCGAGTTTGATCCGAAGTTCGGAGTCGGTTGCGGCTAGAACGGTGCTTACGCAGAGTTTGTGAGGCGTTAAGCCGCCAACCTGCCATTGGGAAGGAGGACGCTATGCGTGGCCTGAAAGGTAAAGTAGTTGTCGTAACTGGCGGCGGGGGCGGGATCGGCTCGGCCACTTGCCTGCGTTTCGCCGAAGAAGGTGCGCGCGTTGTGGTTGCCGACATCAGCGCGGATGCGGCCGCGAAGGTCGTGGATGCGATCAAGGCCAAGGGCGGCGATGCTTCGGCGATGATCGTTGACCTCACCAATTTCGATGCGACGGGCGCGGCAGTTGCCAAGCTCGAGGCCGAATATGGTCCGGTTGATGTGCTGGTCAACAATGCCGGTTGGGATCTGTTCGTGCCTTTCCTCAAGTCCGAGCCTGACTATTGGGCGAAGATCATCGACATCAATCTACGCGCCGTGTTGAACATCACCAAGCCGGTGTTGGCCTCCATGGTGGCCCGGGGCAATGGCGGGCGGGTCGTGTCGATCGGCTCGGATGCGGGGCGCGGCGGCTCGTCGGGCGAGTCGGTTTATTCGGCCTGCAAGGCCGGTGTGATCGCCTTCATGAAGACGCTGGCGCGTGAGCATTCGCGCCACAACATCACGTTCAATACGGTCTGCCCCGGTGTGACCGAAACGGCCATGCTGGAAAACTTCATGGAAGCGGCGGGCGACAAGGAAAAGCTGCGCACTGCCTTTGCCAAGGCTGTGCCGCTCGGTCGTCTTGGTCGTCCCGACGACCTGCCCGGCGCGATTGTGTTTCTGTCGAGCGACGACGCCGCCTTCATCACCGGCCAGACGATCAGCGTCTCCGGCGGCCTGACGATGCACGGCTGAGTTATCAGGAGGAAACCATGACTGAATATACCGATATTCTCTATGAGGTTCGCGGCGGTGCGGCATGGATCACCATCAACCGTCCCGACAAGTACAATGCCTTTCGCGGTCACACGATTGACGAGCTGATCCATGCTTTCCAGAAGGCAGGCTGGCACAAGTCCATCGGCGCAATCGTGCTGACGGGTGCTGGCGACAAGGCCTTTTGCACCGGCGGCGATCAGTCGGCCCATGACGGGCAATATGACGGTCGCGGCGTGATCGGCCTGCCGGTCGATGAGCTGCAATGCCTGATCCGCGATGTGCCGAAGCCGGTGATCGCGCGCGTCAACGGCTTTGCCATTGGCGGCGGCAATGTTCTCGCCACGGTTTGCGATCTGACCATTGCGTCTGACAAGGCGCAGTTCGGGCAGGTTGGCCCCAAGGTCGGTTCCGTCGATCCGGGATTCGGGACCGCTTATCTCGCCCGCGTCATCGGTGAAAAGCGCGCCCGCGAAATCTGGTATCTCAACAAGCGCTATACCGCGCAGCAGGCGCTGGAATGGGGCCTTGCCAATGCGGTTGTCCCGCATGAAGAGCTGGATGCGGAAGTGGATCGCTGGGTGGCCGAGCTGATGGAACGCTCGCCGACCGCTCTGGCGCTGGCCAAGCTGTCGTTCAATGCCGACAGCGAGAATATCCGGGGCATTGGTGCGCTCGGTATGCGCGCTTTGTCGCTCTATTACGATACCGAAGAAAGCAAGGAAGGCGGCAATGCCTTCCGCGAAAAGCGCAAGCCCGATTTCCGCAAATTCGCGAAATAAGTCAGAAGGGCGCGCCTGTTGCAAGGCGCGCCGCCTATCCGGCGCAGACAACAAACATATGCAGACGTCTATCTGGGAGGAGGGACCAATGCTGTGCATTTCAGTACCCTTAAAGGGCTTTTCGGCTTCCCCGTTGACGTTTGGGTCAGTGAGGTAGCCATGTATCCGACCATTTTTGATACCGAGGAAATCAACGCGCTACGCGACCTCGCCCGCAAATTTGCCAGGGACCGTCTTGCGCCGGGCTATCAGGCGCGGGAAAAGTCCGGCAATTTTGGTCCTGAACTGGTGCGCGAAATGGGTAGCCTTGGCCTCATCGCCCCTGAATTGCCGGAAGAATTCGGTGGTCTCGGTTCCGGCGCGCTTTATTCCGGCGTCATCATTGAGGAAATCGCGCGCGGCGATTTCAACATGGGCTATATCAATGTGCTCGCCTCGCTGAACGGGCAGATATTGGCGAAATTCGCCAATCCCGAGATCAAGCGCGAATGGCTACCCAAACTCGTCGCAGGCGAATTGATGCTCGCTATCGCGTTGACCGAGCCGCGTGGCGGATCGGATGCCGCCAATCTTGGCCTCAAGATGGAGCGCGATGGCGACCACTACGTCATCAACGGTGAAAAGACATCGATCTCAGCAGCCGATCAGGCCAAGGGCGCGGTGGTGTTTGCGCGCACCGGCAAGCCGGAAGACAAGGCGCGGGGCATCTCCGCCATTTTCGTGCCGATGGACACGCCCGGCATTTCCACCACCCGTTTCGTCGATGTCGGTCAGCATGCGATCGGGCGGGGCTCGATCTTCTTCGACAATGTGCGGGTGCCGGCGGACCATCTGCTCGGTGAAGAGGGCAAGGGCTTCGTGCAGGTCATGCAGGGCTTCGATTTCTCGCGCTCGCTCATCGGTTTGCAATGTCTTGGCACGGCCCGTCAGTCGCTGGATGAGGCATGGCATTACATCAAGGAGCGTAGGGCCTTCGACAAGCCGCTGGCGGCATTTCAGGGCATCACGCATCAGCTTGCGGATTTCGACACCAAGGTGGAGGCCGCGCGGCTTCTGTCGCTCAATGCGCTGTGGCTCAAGGATCAGGGCCTGCCGCATGTGGCCGAGGCTGCCATGGCCAAGTGGTGGCCGCCATTGCTGGCCTATGAGGCGATCCATGCCTGCCTGCTGATCCACGGTCATGCCGCTTATTCCAACGAACTGCCCTTCGAGCAGCGGCTGCGCGATGTGCTGGGCCTGCAGATCGGCGACGGCACGGCACATATCATGAAAAACATCATCGCACGCGAACGTGCGGGAAAGGCCGCTGTCACCGGCTGACAATGCGCCGACACTGAGTGGGAGGAGGAAACCATGAAATTCGACGCTGTGCTCATCGAGCCACGCCGCGCCAAAATGGAGGCCGAAGGCTTCTGGCCGGGCAAGACGCTGCTGGACTATTTCGAGGACTGCCTGGAAGCCCGGCCCGATGCGCTGGCCCTGACCAGCATTGTGGTGACCACTGGCGCGCGACACGACCTGACATGGAAACAGCTGGAACACCTGTCCTGGCGCGCAGCCGAAGGGCTACGACGTTTGGGATTGGGCAAGGACGATGTTCTGGCCTGCCAGCTGCCCAATTCATGGGAATTTGTGGTTCTCTATATCGCCTGCCGCCGTCTCGGCGTTGTCTTCAACCCGGTCATGCCGATCTTCCGCGAGCATGAACTGCGCTTCATGCTGAAGCATGGCGAGGTGAAGGCCTTCGTCGTGCCCAAGCTGTTCCGCGATTTCGACCATGAAGCCATGGCCGAAGCTATGCGCCCCGATCTGCAGGATCTGCAGCATGTGATCGTGGCGGGCGGTGCGGGCGCAAACAGTTTCGATACGCTGCTGATGGACCCCGCCTTCGATAACGCGCCGGGTCTGCGTGAATATTCCCTGACGGTGCGCGGCGACGCCAATGATGTCTGTCAGCTGATCTATACATCCGGTACGACGGGCGAGCCGAAAGGCGTGATGCATACCGCCAATACGATGTATTCCAATCTGGTCGCCTATGCCGCGCGTCTTGGGCTTGGCACGGATGATATTGTTCTGATGGCTTCGCCAATGGCGCACCAGACCGGCTTCATGTACGGCTTCCTGATGCCGTTCATGCTGCAAGCGCGCATGGTCCTGCTCGATTTGTGGGACAAGGCGCTGGCCGCAAGGGTGATTGCGGAAGAACGCGTGACCTTCACCATGGCATCCACACCTTTCCTGATGGACTTGTCCATGGCGGTTGAGGAGGGCGGCACGGATGCGTCTTCCCTGCGTATTTTCCTCTGCGCCGGGACAGCCATTCCGGGTCCGCTTGTCGAGCGCGGCAATCGTATTCTTGGTGCCAAGGTGATTTCCGCCTGGGGCATGACGGAAAACGGCGCCGTGACCGTCGTGCCGCCGGAAGACCCGGATGACCGTTCGGTGCACACCGACGGTCCGGCTCTGCCCGGTATGGAATTGCACGTGCGCGGAGCCGATGGCAAGCCTGTTCCAGCGGGGCAGGAGGGCGAGCTTTTCGTGCGCGGCTGCTCAAATTTCGTCGGCTATCTAAAACGTCCCGAAT
>Ga0182735_1002768_pt1 | contig 10358 bp, 7 predicted proteins | sample eDN5th30CKraftMG_FD_128524 | JGI IMG/M metagenome (GOLD analysis project Ga0182735, IMG submission 128524) | Enriched Miracle-Growth compost microbial communities from Emeryville, California, USA - eDNA 5th pass 30_C Kraft MG (version 2) (version 2) ... | reverse complement strand
GTACACACAAATATTTTTATTAATGAAAACCGGAAAAGTAAAATGGTTTAATGCGCAAAAGGGGTTTGGATTTATAATTCAAGAAGATGGAACCGACATTTTTGTTCACTTTAAAGATGTAGAAGGCGGAATTGATGCCATTAAGGATAATGATGCCGTAGAATTTGAGGTAGCAGAAGGCAGAAAAGGGCAACAAGCCGTAAATGTTAGAAAAGTTTAATGGATCAATAACGTACCATGAAAAAAGCCCTGAATTAAATTTCAGGGCTTTTTTAGCTCAATCAAAATCTATGAATTGAGCAAGGAGACCTGTTAAATCATTCAATTGACTAATAAAATACACTTTCCTTTGCTACTAGCCCTATTCGTTATAAACCTCGGGATTAACGATATGTGGTAAACGTCTACCTTCAAATGCCGCAATAATATTATTTGCAGCAAGGCTCGCCATTCCATCCCGAGCTTCTACGGTAGCAGAACCGATATGCGGAAATACAGCAACTGTAGGCATATTCAATAAAGGATTACTGGGATCCATGGGCTCAGGATTTGTGACATCTAATCCTGCACCCCAAATATGGCCAAGCTGAATGGCTTCAATGAGATCTATCTCATTATGTACACCCCCTCTTGATGCGTTAATGAAGATGGCAGATGGCTTCATTTGATTAAAAGCATCTTTATTAAATTTATTTTTCGTTGCGGCAGTAAGGGTTGAAAATGCAGCTACAACGTCGCTTTGTTCTAAAAGTTGATCAAAAGATACCCTTTTAGCCCTAAGTTCTTGTTCGGCCTTATGATTGATAGAACGATTATGATAAATAATAGGCATTTGAAAGGCTGCTTTGGCTTTTTTTGCCAATTCATAACCAATATTACCTAATCCGAAAACACCTAATGTTTTGCCTTGCAAGGAGAAGCCAAGATCATCTGTTGGTTGACTAAAGCCCCATTCTCCACGAATAATTTTTTTATGAAGATAAAGTGCCTTGCGTGAAACTGTTAGCATCAATAAAAAGGCAGTGTCTGCAGTAGCTTCACTCAATACATCAGGAGTATTTCCAATAGGTATCTTTAAATCAGTTGCTGTTTTTACATCCACTCGGTCATATCCAACAGAGTGAAGTGAAATAACCTTTAGATGTTTGCAAGCATAAAGAAAGTGATGGTTCAATGGACCCCACCCGGCAGATAACAATCCATCATGTGTCTGACAGCGTTCTATGAGTTCAGCCGAGGTCAACTCGCGTCGTTCGGTATGCATCTCATAAGCAATATTAGCCTGATCAAGCATGTCTAAACCAATTTGTGGAATCATTCTATCAATAAACACAGTCATGATGTAATATTTTAAGATACGGGGATAACGAAATCACGTAATATCAATGAGCAAATCCGAAAAATATACTGAAACATATAATGCCTATAACGAATAAGGTGATTCCAACATAAAGATAATCTTTTTCGAAAAAGAAGGCAATCAAGGAGAAAACAAGTCGTAAAATAGGAGTAAGGAACAACAATAATATACCTAATAAGATAATGGATCGTCCTCTTCCATGCATTACACCGATAAAGGTGTTTTGTAAAACCGAAAAAATATCGTGATCCTGTTCTTTAAATATTTGGTATTGAACTAGTTCTGCTTCATGGCCAAAGAGATAGATCAATCCGCCGATCGCTGCTATACTCAATGAAATCCATACGCCATAACGTAGCAGCGTGCCAATGATGAATTGCATATCGGTATCTTTTAGTAGAGGTTTGTTTTTCATTGGAGTATGTGTTGCCCTTTTCTTGTTAAATTTTCCCTAAAATGCCGTTATAAATCATGTTAATAGCTAATAGAATAATAATCACTGAAAAAAATAAACGTAATTTTTTAGGATCGGCTTTAATCAAAATGCTTGCACCTGTCATGGCACCTAGTAAAACACCAATGACTGCCGGCATACAAATAGCGGGCTCGATATAACCTTTTTGGAGATAAATAACAGCACTGGCAGTTGCGGTTACACCCATCATGAAGTTACTCGTTGTCGTGGAAACCTTAAACGGAATTTTCATAATGTTATCCATAGCGATGACTTTAAAGGCCCCCGAACCAATGCCCAATAGCCCTGATAACATTCCTGCCAATGCCATCATACTAAATCCACCAATTACATTTTTTGTTCCATAAGCAATCTGTTTTGTACGATCGGGATAAGTGGCAGGTAGCTTCAGTGCTAATGCCAGTGGGCTTGAATGCTCGACTGTATGCGCTTCTTTTTTGCGTAGTGAATTTAAAGAAGAAAATATCAACGTACAACCAAATAAAACAGCAATGAAACTCGTTGGAGCTATAGCTGCCAATAATGCACCGCTAATTGCTCCAATTGTGGTTGCAATTTCTAAGAACATTCCCAAGCGCATGTTAGTGATGCCTTCTTTTACATATGCAGCAGCCGATCCGGATGAGGTGGCAATAACGGATACCAACGCTGCACCGATGGCATAATGAATATCTACGTGTAGGATGGTTGTAAGCAGGGGGATGATAACAACACCGCCCCCAAGACCAGAAAGAGAACCAATAAAGCCTGCGCAATATGCTCCCAAAAACATAATAAGCGTAAAAGTCAATACTGTCATTTGTAAAGGAGTTTGGTCAAACTTAGTTAATTCCATTCGTTATTGCTAACCGTTTGCTACGTGAAAAAGAAATAATTATGTTTGTTGGCAAAATGAAATGATGTAGCCTTTTATAAATCACTCTTTATGCGTATCAAAAACCATGTACTGCCGTTTTTAATTATTATATGCTACATTAGTCAATTCGCGGTTGCTCAAAACCGATATTTTAAGCATTGGCCGGAAAATAGCGATCCAATCCGGATCGGTTTACGACTTACACAACATTTTATTGACACTCCGCATCCCGGATTTACGGTTAACAAACCTCCAAAGAAAATTATTTATCCTGAAGTTTGTACATGGTACGGTGCATTGAAGTTTGCACAAGCGGCTCACAACAAAGAGTTGAAAACTGAATTGGAAAATCGATTTTTGCCGCTATTGACTGAAGAGAAGCAATTGGTTCCAGAGCCCGACCATGTTGATCATACAGTCTTTGGCAGCATTCCATTAATGCTGTACATGCAAACGAAAAATCCGGCATATTTTAAGTATGGTATCCGGTATGCTGATGCGCAATGGCAATTGCCCGCAAATGAGAAAAGTGAATACAAGAACTGGGCTCGGAAGGGTTTTTCGTGGCAAACGCGTATGTGGATTGATGATATGTATATGATTTCACTTGTTCAAGCACAGGCTTATCGCGCTAGCCATGATACTACATATCTAAATCGAGCTGCACATGAAATGGTTCATTATCTCAATGAACTTCAACGGCCCAATGGTCTTTTTTACCACGCTCCCGATGTGCCATTTTTTTGGGGGCGGGGAAATGGCTGGATGGCTGCTGGTATGACGGAGATACTAACATCTTTGCCTCCCAATCATCCAGATAGGGCACAGATCATGAAAGGATACAGAAAGATGATGACATCTTTACTTCAATTTCAAACAGCAGATGGTATGTGGCGGCAATTGATTGATGATAAAGCAGCTTGGGAGGAAACTTCTGCCACCGGTATGTTTACTTATGCTTTTATCACAGGGGTTAAAAAAGGATGGTTGCCCGAAGCAACTTATGGCCCAGCCGCAAGAAAAGCTTGGCTCACATTGGTTGGTTATATTAATGAAAATGACGATGTAACAGCTGTTTGTGAAGGAACAAATAAAAAAAATAATAGACAATACTATCTTGATCGTAAACGGCATATCGGGGATATGCATGGTCAGGCACCTGTACTTTGGTGTGCATTTGCACTTTTGGAATCCAACTAATTGAACCTTATCTAGGATCATAAACTTTAATGAGGAAACAATTGTTATCTCTGATAACGCTAAAAGATAAGCCGTTTGTGTAAGGATCTGGTTGTCTTGATGTCTTTTGGCAAATACGATCATTTAGGATAGAAAATAATGAGTAAAGCACCTATTCCCAAGAATGAAGAAGAACGGCTTAAAGCATTGAGAGCATATCAAATTCTTGATTCACTGAGCGAGGAAGAATTCGATCATATCACAGAGGCCGCAAGTATCATATGTGATACTCCCATTTCATTGATATCATTAATTGATGAGAAGCGGCAATGGTTCAAATCTAAAATCGGAATTGATGCTGATGAAATGGCGCGCGATATATCCTTCTGTCAATATACCATTATGAATGATGAGTTATTTGAAGTAACGGATGCGCGAAAAGACAGTCGTTTCAGTAAAAATCCGGTTGTTACCCATGAACCTGGAATTGTGTTTTATGCAGGGTTTCCATTGGTTGATTCACAGGGCTATGCTTTGGGAGCGCTGTGCGTAGTGGATAAGTCGCCCAAAAAGCTAGATGATAGACAAAAACGGCTACTTAGCTTATTGGCTAAGAACGCTACCTTACTGATAACGGAACGACGAGCGCGAGAGGACGCGAAATATTTTCAAGAATTTGTTAACCTTTCTGATCAATTCATTTGCCTAATTGGCAATGATGGTTATTATAAACGTATCAATCAAGCTTTTCATCATTGGCTAGGGTGGGAAGATCAAATATTGCTTTCTAAGCCGATACTTGAATGGGTACACCCCGATGATTTGGAAATTACGCAGAAGGAATTGCAAAAAATAAAATCAGGAATACCTACACTAAATTTTACCAATTGCTTACGTACGGTAACCGGTGATTATCGAATGATTCAATGGGCAGCAACATTTGATGTAAACCGATCCATGACATTTGCTATTGGCCGAGATATAACTGAAGAGCATGTAAAGAAGATGGAATTGGAAATAAGTGAAAATAAGTTTCGTTCTTTTTTTGAAAATTCTCAGGGGCTTATGTGTACGCACGATTTAGAGGGTAACTTTTTATCTGTGAACTTAGCTGGGGCATCTCTACTGGGATATACAAAACAGGAAATTTTACAGATGTCGCTCTTTGACTTGGTTCCTCCCTATCATCATGTGGCACTTAAAAAATATTTGAATCGAATTCAAATCCAGGGAAAAGACACTGGGTTAATGAAAACAATTCACCGAAATGGAAGTCATTTATACTGGTTGTACAATAACGTATTGGAAAAAGGAACAGATAACAGAGAATACGTAATTGGCAATTCGATTGACATGACCGAGCGAATACTGCTTGATCGGGATTTAAAGCGGACCAAGGAAATGTTGGAACAAACCAACCGTGTTGCCAAGATAGGGGGATGGGAGGTAGATATACTCAAAGGTAAACTTGTTTGGTCTGATGTAACTAGGATTATTCATGAGGTTGATCCCGATTACCAACCAAATTTAGACGAAGCGTTGTCGTTCTTTAAAGATGGTACAGATCGACAGAAAATTGAAGAAGCATTTAATCAAGCATGTGAAAAAGGCGAACCGTACGATTTAGAGCTTCAAATGGTTACCCATAATGGTAAAAACCTCTGGGTTCGGACGCAGGGAAATCCAGAAATTGTTGATGGTGTATGCAGAAGAGTTTTTGGTACTTTACAGGATATTAGCGAATCATACTATAAAAATGAAGAATTGCGTAAAGCTAGAAAAGTAGCAGAAAAGGCAAGTAAAGCCAAATCTGAGTTTCTAGCTAATATGAGCCATGAAATCCGGACACCATTAAATGGCGTTATCGGTTTTACAGACTTACTTTTAAAAACAGAATTAAATGAAACGCAAAGCCAATACTTATCTATTGTAAACAATTCTGCCAATTCATTATTAGCGATTATCAACGATATTTTAGATTTTTCTAAGATTGAGGCAGGTAAGTTAGAACTGCATATAGAAAAATGTGATCTATACGATCTAAGCAGCCAAGTGATCAATATGGTCGCCTATCAAGCAGAAACAAAAGAGTTAGAATTGCTATTAAATATCAGCGACGATTTGCCGCATACTATTTGGGTAGACGATGCACGCCTTAGACAAATTTTGGTTAACCTATTGGGAAATGCTACCAAGTTTACCAATAGTGGTGAAATTGAATTAAAAATAGATTTAATTCATGAAGAGAAGGAAAGTAAACAATCTACCATCCGCTTTTCAGTAAGAGATACGGGGATTGGTATACCTATCGAGAAACAGCAGCGGATTTTTGAAGCATTCACACAAGAAGACAGCACAGTAACCAAAAAATATGGTGGTACAGGGTTGGGATTGACCATTTCTAATAAGCTTTTAGCCTTAATGGGAAGTAAATTGCAGCTCATAAGCGAATTAGGGTATGGAAGTACATTTTTTTTCGATTTAATGCTGGCATATGAAGAAGAGATGACAGAGCAAAACAAGGGAATAGAAACGATTAGCCGGGTTTTAGTTATTGATGATAATGCGAATAATCGTTTGATCTTAAAAAGAATGCTAAGTATCAGGCAAATAGCAGTAGATGAAGCCAATAGCGGTATGGAGGCTCTGCAAAAACTCTTTGATGGCAACACGTATGATGCGTTTGTTGTCGATTATCAAATGCCAGTTATGAATGGTTTGGAAACAGTACAGAAAATAAGAGAGCATTTCGATACAGGAGCTACCAAAATTCCCATTATTTTATTACATAGTTCTTCAGACGATCGGGAAATTAAACAAGCTTGTATCGATCTCGATATTCGCGTTCGATTAATTAAGCCTATCCGCTCGTTAGATATGTATAATGCGCTGAACAAAGTAGTTTGTAATGAGCAGGAGTTGGCTATAAGGGAAACCGAAGAAGATAAAAAAGATGCCTATCAGAATCGTTTTTCAGTGCTCATTGCAGAAGATAATCCCGTAAATATGTTATTAACAACTACTATACTTGAACGCATTGCGCCGGGTATGCAAATACTTAAAACTGAAAATGGGAGAGAAGCCGTCACACTTTTTAAAATGCATTTGCCCGATCTGGTTTTTATGGATATACAGATGCCTGAAATGAATGGATGGGAAGCAACACACCATATCCGTTCATTGAATAATATGAGTGCTATCCCGATTATTGCATTAACAGCGGGCAATGTAAAAGGAGAACGAGAAAAATGTTTGGCTATCGGAATGAATGATTTTATTGCAAAACCGATTATTGAGGAGGATATCGTGCAGATGCTGAAAAAATGGTTGCCTGCTATCGCCACAACAAATACCAATATGCTAGAAGAAGAACATTTCGACTATTCCAAGCTGGCACAATATACCGCAAAAGATCCTGATTTCAAGCATACTTTTATTAATTTAGTCATTCAAGAATTAGAGACAACCTTAGTAAATTTAGATCAATCTGTCACAAATAACGATCTTGCAACAGTGAAAAGAATTGGCCATAAGCTTTTGGGAACCTCTCGTACAGCCGGATTTACTAAGCTAACGGAGCTGGCCCAGCATATAGAACTCTTGAATAGTATGGCCGATTTCAAAGCGGGTGTTTTACAAGGACTTCAAAAAGAAATCGCTATTGCGATTCAAATTATAAAGAAACAAGAAGATGCCTAGCCATTTATTATTTCTCCCCCGTTTGGATGAATAACTTGTCCGGTTAGGTAACTGGCATCCTCAGACGCGAGAAATACATAACAGGGCGCAATTTCGTTCGGATCGCCTGCACGCTGTAGGGGCACATCTGAACCAAAGGTAGCAACCTGTTCGGCAGAGAAGCTGGACGGAATTAAAGGTGTCCAAACAGGGCCCGGTGCCACACCATTTACCCGAATGCCTTGTTCTGCCAGCGACGCTGAAAGTGAACGAATAAACGCAACAATAGCGCCTTTCGTGGCAGCATAATCAATCAAGTGATGACTGCCACGGTAAGCAGTAACAGAAGTAGTACAAATGATACAGCTTCCTCTTTTGAGATGGGGTAAAGCCGCTTTGCTCAGATAAAAATGAGCAAAGATGTTTGTTGTGAAAGTCTCTTTTAATTGTTTGCTCGTAATAGCCATTAAACTATCCTGCGGATATTGCACCGCAGCATTGTTCACTAAAACATCAAGCCCACCGAAAATGTCGATAGTCTCCTTAATGATTTGCTTACAGTGCTTTTCATCCCCTATATCACCACTTATTAAATGAACTTTATGTCCTAATTTTTTTATTTCCTTTGCGGTTTGTTTGGCATCTTTATGTTCATCTAAATAGCTGATACATATGTTGGCACCTTCACGTGCACATGCTAAAGCAACGGCTTTACCAATACCTGAATCACCACCCGTAATGAGTACAACTTTTTCATTTAGCTTAGGTGTACCTGGTTTAGGAGCTGATTTGGGTTTTGGTTTCATCAAATTTTCACTTCCGGGTTGTTTGGCCTGCTCTTGTTCAGGTCTTATTTTTTTGGCTTTATCTTTTTTCATTGGAATAAATTGTTTTGTTCCGTTTTGATTTATTCGGTTTGTATCTCCTGAACAAAAAACATCTTACATGTGTAATTGTTTATTAAAGAACATCAAATATGAAAAGCACTATGGCAAAGTATTCAAAAAAAGCAAGCGAGAAGGTAGAGAAGACCATGCATGAAATGAAGGAGGGGAAACTGAAAAGCGGAAGTGGTAAAAAGGTTACTTCAAAAAAGCAAGCCGTGGCAATTGGCCTTTCCGAGGCACGTAAAGAAGGAGCAAAGGTGCCTAAAAAGAAATCTTAATTAAAAAAGCCGCTGGCATCTCTCGACGGCAGCGGCACAAACACACATGAAATATTATTTTCCTACGCGACTTTTCTCCGAACTATCTAAATCACGATGTGATATTTTTAATTTTTGATTCCCAAAATTATAGGTTAATGTGAGACGTGCTACCCGACTTTCCCATCCATTTTGTATGCGTACATTAAGGTTTGAATAATCGGTTTGCACCTTGTTGGGCCGGGTGTCAAAGACATCTGAAACAGCCAATTTCAGTTGCAATTTTTTATCTAAGAAGGATTTGTTCAGCCCTAAATCGAGCGACCAAGATGAACTAATTTGATAAATGCTCCAACGCAATGGCGACTGGTATTGTGCTGTGGCTTCAAATCGAAAAGTCTTTGTTATGTTCAGTGTATGATTACTATTGAACTGCAATCCAAATTGGCCATAATCGATTGGTGCCTCAGGTAAATCTGCCCGATAGCCTAAGTGCATCGCATTGATATTGGTATTACTGCTCCAGAATTCTCCTGTAGTTATGGGCACGTTAACATTTACAAAATAAACGTGCTCACTAGCAATATTTTCCCGGGTTACGTATAAAATATTGGTTTTATCATCTTGATACATGACCTCGCCCACCATGTCTTTCGTTTTTTGATAGCCAGCAGTCAGTGTATATTTTTTTGATAAGGTATAATTTACCTCATATGAATTCGTATAGGATGGATTTAGAAATGGATTTCCTTTTTGATAGCTATATGGATCGGCATAGAACAAGAAAGGATTCAAGTTGCCATAATTTGGGCGATTTATTCTGCGGCTATACGAAATACCCAAGCTGTGGTTATCTGCCAATTGTTGATTGATGCTTACGTTAGGGAAAAAGCTAAGATAGTCGCGCTTGTTTTGCTGCTTTAGTGTGATTGAATTTCCATCTGAATACGTATGTTCCATCCTTAGGCCGGCCTTTATTTCGGTTTTATCGATTGTCTGATTATAAATGGCATATGCAGCCGTAACACGTTCCGTATAGACAAAATGATTTGATTGCTGTTGGTTATTTTGCCATTGACCGTCTATCTGATTAAAAAATCCCATGTCGTTATCACTTTTTACTGCGCTGAACTTAGCTCCGGCTTCAATTTTATTCTTTGCACCCAATGGATGGGTATAATCTATTTTAGCAGTCTGAATATTTATTTCAGAGGGCATCTCATTAAAAATATGTTCTGGGTCACGCAGATAGCTGCCATCAGGATAATAGAAATAATTATCGTAGTAATTATCAGTTTTATCGGTAAAACGAGATATATCCGCCTCCACAACCAACTTTCGGCCGTTTGTATCGATGTTGAACGTATTGTTTACATTAAAAGATAAGCTGTTGTAACGGTTATTGCCATGACTAAGTGTATTTAACGTAGAATCTAACGTACTATTTAAATCAGCAATACGGTTGTTGCTATTTGATCGGCTATCGCCGTTTAGAAAGAATCCCGAGAACAATAAACTTACGGTATTCCTATCGGAGGTCTGGTAGTCAATCCCGGCACGTACATTACTGCTTCTACGTTTGTCTTCGAAGCGGGCCAATTGATCAAAAACTTTTGAACCGGTCTGGGTACCAACCGTTCTATATAAGGCTAAATCATTATTAAAG
>Ga0182735_1002766_pt1 | contig 10361 bp, 20 predicted proteins | sample eDN5th30CKraftMG_FD_128524 | JGI IMG/M metagenome (GOLD analysis project Ga0182735, IMG submission 128524) | Enriched Miracle-Growth compost microbial communities from Emeryville, California, USA - eDNA 5th pass 30_C Kraft MG (version 2) (version 2) ... | reverse complement strand
GTCCGCTTGTCCTTCGCCCAAACCGCTGTTATTTGCCCGCCCCGATGCCGCTTTAGCTCAGTTGGTAGAGCATCGCATTCGTAATGCGAGGGTCACGTGTTCGTGTCACGTAAGCGGCACCACCCGTAAATTATTGATTATCCTGACATTTTTGGTTCCTTCCGGCTGGTGGATGGCTTTCGCGCTCCGGTGTTGATCCGGTGAAGTGCGCCGGGTGCAAGCTGTTCGATCTCGTCAAGGATGCTTTGCAGGGCGCGCTGAACGGACGGAAATTCGCCCATTGCGTAGACTTCGGTTTGAGTCGGCGCGCGGTGGCCCATGAAGCCTTCCAGATCCCAACGCTCCGCGCCGCGATTGCGGCAGAGGGTCGCCAGACTGTGACGCAGGACATAGGAGCGCCATTCGCGGCCTTGCGGATATCGCAGCGTGCGGAGCATCGTGTCCCACGCGCGATCGACGTCCTGCACGCCCTTGCCGTAATAGTTGACCAGCCAGCCCCGCGCGGGTTTCAGGTGCATTTCGGTCGATGTCCACGCGTTGTAGGTGGCGCGCAGCCAGTGGTCGAGCAGCGGCAGCACCGGGAGCATGGGCCGAAACTTCTTCGTCTGGCGACGGCCGGCGGGGTTAAGGTCGATCTGGGATGCGCCTGGCCACCACTGTTCGCGCGCAGGGTTGACTGAGATATCGACCACGGAGCTGGGGCGCGCGATCGTGCACAGCGTGCCGACCAGAAAAGCATGGAGCGAGCCGCGCGGTGTATCGGGTTCAGCCGAATAGGCGACCATTTCCGCCAGTTCCTGAATGCCGATGCGCGTGCGGCGCTTGCGCTGGACCTGTGCCGCCGGGAGAGGGCGATAGGTGGGGCGCTTGTCAGAGCGCGGCGGATCGGCATTGGCCGCATGGTTGAGCACGGCGATCAGCTGGGCAATGGCCGCTTCGACCGCCGCAGGCGATCGAGGCCGCGAAACCGTCACTTCACCAGCCTTATTGCGCCATTCGACCGGACGATCGCTCAGCCACGCGCGGAAGGCATGGGCGAATAATTTGGTGCAGGCGGCAGCACAGCTTGTGTCGAGGCCAAACTTGGCGTCGGGATCTGCATCCTGTTCTTCGAGAAATTCGACAACATGTTTCAGGCGCCCTTCGATGGTCGCGCCGGAAAGGCGTGCGTCGCCCCATTCCAAACGATAATCTGCAACGGCGTCGGTCAGCAGATAGGCTTGTGCGAGGGCGAGCGGTTGGCCGCAGGCGTGACAAAATGCGGGCGCTTCGTCGGCGTCGGACAGGTAGCGACGATCTAGCGCGACGATGCCGGCGTCTTCGTCCGCCGTGCCCGTCGATGCGCTGCGGACGCGTCGCGTGTCGGGATCATACCAGAAGATTGTAAGGTTGGGTGAGCGGAGCGATCCGTCCGCCTTGACGTCCCAATCGAGCCAGTATTTGCCGCGCCGATAGATTGGCGCTGTTCGTGCCGGCATCGTGCCTGTTCCTTCAATATTTTGGTTTTTGCTTCGTGGAGGAGGTCGATCAGCCCGAGGCTGACCAAGAAATCCAAATCGACCGATTCCAGGCGGATGCCCTTGCCGATCTCGACAGCACGGCACACTCGGTTGGCCAGACCGACGATGACGGAGCCGAGGCGAACGAGCATGTCCAGATCAGCGAAATCGAGGAAAATGCCGTCGCCGATCTCAATGGTGGGGGCAGCGCTTTGGTCGAGGTTCAGAATTGGCGCGGTCATCGGGCTACCGCCTCCTTCCGCTGCGCGCGTTTGCGCGCCTGCCGATCCGGGATCAATGCAAGCTGGCGGCCTTCCTTGGGGTGAAGGCGATCGAGGTTACGGCATTCGGGACAGCCGCACATGCGGGCTTTCATGCTTCGATCCTTTCATGGTGGCGGACCTCGACCGCCGCGCGAATGCGGGCCACGGCGGTTTCGAAAAAGGCCGGGTTGCGCTCAATCCCGATGAAGCGCTTGCCGGCGCGGATCGCGGCCACTCCGGTCGATCCAGTGCCCATGAACGGGTCGCACACGGTATATCCGGCGACGTTCGCCATGATCTTTGTCATGAGTTCGTCGGGCTTGGTCGTGGGATGGCCGAATCGCGCTTCACCGCGCGGCGGATAAATGCGGGAAACGCGCAGCTTTTCGGTCATATCGCCCTGGGGGTGAAATCCGCGGTTCCCTGCGTGGACATAGAATTCCGCATCGGGCCGATAATGCTTGTTGGCGACCGGCTGGGGATTGGGCTTTTGCCACACGCAAAGCGCGTGGCGGTGGAAGCCGCCCTGCGCCCGCGCGAGCAGCTGGGCCAACTGATCGTTGTGCGCGAAAACGACAGCAGAACCGCAAAGGAGCGGATTGATGATGTCCATGTCGAAGCCCGTGTGAAGATCTTCGGCAACAATGCTGTCGAACATGGGTCGCGCTGCCCGATATTTGCCGCCGCCGGTCGCCACGAAATCATACGGCGGGTCCATGCAGTCGCAGTCCATCCAGCCCAGATCGGGACGGATTTTATAGGCGTCGCCAAGGTAGAGGGTGGCTTGACCGGCGATCTGCAAGGGCGTCATGCCGATTTCCTCCTGTCCGCCGGGAAGCGAACGGGGCAATCATCCAAAAGACGTTCACCGAAGCGAGCGAAGGTGCGCCAGAGCGGCGCAAGTTGGGACGGGTCCACGTCCGTTTCCGTGTTGCCCGGTTGCTGTTCGGTCAGGAGGCCGATGACATCCATGGCGGCGAACAGGTCGCGCAGGGCCAGATCGGCGTCTTCGGAAATCGCATAATGCATATCGGCGTTCGGGTTGAACGGGCGCGCGGCATATGCGCCAGAAACTGTATGTCTCACGGCCAAGGCTCCATATTCTGGACCCAGCCGACAGCTTCGAACCTGTTGGTGGCCGGGTAACAGCAGGTTCGAAGACCGCATGGAGCACACGGCAGGCGCAAGCGCCTCCCACTGCACCCGACCATAAGAAAACGCGCCGGGAATCATCCGTCGACGCGCTGGGTGCGCTCCATTGTTCCGGCTTCGAAACCGCATCGCTGCCGTTTTCACAGCGACGGGTCGGAATCTGCGCCGGATGAGCGTGGAAGTCAAGATACGGGTCACGGCCGCACCGCCTTTCGGCCGGCGTCCGTGATTTGCCACCAAAAGACGTTGCCGCCGTCCGGTGCAGTGACGCCCTGCACCAAGCCCCAGCGCTGCAGACGGCGTAGGAGTGTGCGAGCGAGGGCGGTGGAGCGGGCGCGGGGCGACCAGAGGGTTTGCGCGACCCGGCATGTGGCCGCACACCGGCCTTCCGCGAGATAAGCCAGCGCCACATGTTCATCGCGGGTCAGTCGCCGCGAAGGAGCGATTGCGGGCGGCGGGGCGTCGATGGCGCGGAGCGCGACGGCGAGGGGAACGAAGATGAGCGCAGCCTTGCTTAAAAGGCTGGTTGCGCGCCATGCACTGATCGCATCGGGATCGCGTTCCGTCAGGATGATGGCATTGCGATCAGGAAAAGGATGGCCTTCGTCCTGCGCGTCAACCACGATCACGCCGACGCCATAGAGCGATGCCAATGCTTCCGCGTTGTGGACCTGCCGCGTGGCGGCAGGCCCATAAATGACGATTATGACGGGTGCGCGTGCCATGGTCAGTCGAGGCCCAGCGCGTTCTTGTAGGTTTCGAGGAGTGCTTCCGCTTCCATGCGGGCGTTGCGCTCCAGCTTCCGCAGGCGGACGATGGAACGCATGGTTTTTACGTCATAGCCGTTGGCTTTGGCTTCGAGATAGACATCCTTGATGTCATCGTTGAGGCCCTTCTTCTCTTCTTCGAGCCGCTCAATGCGCTCGATGAAAAGGCGAAGCTGTTCTGCTGCTACGTTGCCGTCACTCATGACAAAGCCTTTCTGTTCGCGCTCCCGCATGGGGCGCGTGGGGGTGGAAAATCGGACAGGAGGGTGTGGGGAGAGGGTGCTTATCCGCTCATCTGACTGGCCCTTGGCTGGTCTGGCGGTCCATCATCGTCATTGGCGGCCCGATCATTGGCCGCGTGGCGCCACGTGGTGAGGGGAAGGCGTTCGATCGGCTGGGCGATCATGCTGGGCCGCACGGTGCGAAGCGCCATCATCGAAACGACGAAGACATGGCCGCAAGCCGTGTCGTTGAAGCAATGATAATAGATTTCGCGATACAGCATCGACCGCTTGCCGCCTGTCCGCGCAAAGGCGTCCTTTCCGCAGGACGGGCACTGCATCTTGGGCATGCGCGTATTACTGGCCGCCATCGCCGCCCCCTTGCCCCATCTGGTTCCTCACTTTCGGTCCCCCGATTGATTCCGCCTGGCCCCATTGCCGGGCAGGAATGACTTGAGCCGTGCGATCAGGCCGGTGAGCGATCCCATGCCTTCTTCGGTTTCAGCAATTGCGAGATTGATGGCGGCGGCGGACGCGCCGGACAAAGTGACGTGAATGCTGGCGCTGACCGCTTCGCCGGTTTCCCGCGCGGCGAGAGCGATGGCATCGGTAAGGGCCGTCGGGCAGGCCAGCAGATCGGCCATGTCGATTTCGAGTTGGCGGGCGTAGCTGGCGAGGATCGGGGGATAGCCGCCGCCGGCGGCGAGATAGGCCCGGTCGAGCGCAATGGCGCGATCGAGGCGGGGAAGGCTGGAGCGGTCGCTTTCGCTCCAGTGCAGAACCGTCCGCACCGCGCGCCTGGTCGCGCGCGCGGCGGCGGGACAGCCGATCAATTCGATGATCTGGCGGATCGCGAGCGAGAAGGACAGGGGCGCACGGGGTTTCGTCATGCGTCGGGCCGCCGTTCAAGAAAGCTGTCGGTTCGCACGCGCGGCAAATCCTTCATGCCCATCCAAGGCGTGGCAGCTTGCAGCGAATATCCGGCGCTGTCTCCAAGCGGCATTTGGAGAGGCTTTTTGCGGGAGGCGGCAAAACGGTTCACCAATAGCCCTCCTCAGCCGAGCGGCAGCCGTCGCGAATCTCGCCGTCATCGTCGGACGTGCCGCAGAAAATGCAGGGTTCTTGGTTGGACAAGCCGTCAATCAGGCGAAAGGCGGTGACTGTGCGAAGGTCGATTTCATTGGCGCGCCTGTCGGTTTCGACATGGCCGCAGGCATCGACCGTCATGATGCGAACGTCGCAATCGAGCCGGGGGAGGCGGAAATCATCGACGCGCACCATGCGATAGGCGTCGATGAAGGTGTCGAGCGGGAATTCCGCGCCATCGTGGCGGACCAGGGCGGGCGTCATACGCTGGCCTCGCCATTCTTGGCCGGGTTGACCTTGCCGCCATCGACGTCGACGCCTTTTTCCATCAGCGCATTGCGCCACAGCGCGCGCATTTCGTCGGAGCAATGGGCCATCGCATCGTTCCAGTCCGGACCGCGCCCATGCTGCATCTGGAACGACATCTGATAATAGAGGCTCTGCGCGTTGTGCGGCAGATGATCTTCATGCTTCGTGGCGCAGATCTGGCAGCGGTCGGCCGCCGGCGGCAAAAGCATCATGGTGCCTTCACTCATCTGCCGCCTCCGCGTCGAGATATTCGAGCTTCCATGTGGGATGGTAGGGCAGGGCGTGGCGCTGGCCGTCCAGGCGGATATTCACATGCCCGCCGCTAGCCGACACGATGGTGCCCAGATGGGCTTCCCTGCCACCGCTGTAGCGGACGCGGGCGCCCTGCTTTGCGGGGACTTTGTAATATTCGCGGATGTATTCCATGCTCATGGGAAAATCCTTGAGAGCAGCGCATCCGTCAGCACGCACAAGCGGGACAGAGCGTGAAACAGGGAAATCCATAGCGCGGCGGCGATCAGACCGATGACGTGCAGCGCGACGGGATGGATCGAAGCGCGGTTCATTCTCCGTCCCTCCCCAGCCAGAGCCAGTCACGGGCGCGGCGAAGATCGCCCAACGTCAGAACAGCATGGTTGTGCTGCTGATACTTCTGGCTGTCCGGTTGACCTTTGGAAAACGTGGAAAGAACACTGGCCGCATAGTTCGCGAAAGGCTGCAATATCTGGGCAATGTCAGCCGACGGGTGTGCGGCTGCGAGGCGATGGCGGGCGATCGCCTGCATTGCAGGCTGATGGTCATCCACTCCTTTGCGAACCATGGCGGAAACCCATTTGTCGGTTGGATCGCCAGTGACCGCCCCGGAAACCAGCAAAAATACTTCGCGGTCGACAGGTGTGATTTCCAAGAGGACGTCGGATTTATCCACGGCGCACCTCCGCTCCAATCATCTGACCGGCGCGATAGCGGGGCGTCGTGCGCGGCATGGGTTCGAACAACAGGGCGGCCATCATCTTGCCGCGATATTCGACCAGCATCGACGTGATGACCGTGAGCGCGAAAACCGCGCTGCCGATCAGCAGCAGGGCGATGAGCAGCCCGATCACTGGCCGTCCTCCGGGCGATTGCCCGCGCCAATCGCCAGCGTGGCAACCAGCAGCACCACGACGATCAGAAGCAGCGGCATCGCCTTCCACGCGAGCCAGAACGCCATGAGGGTGGCGACGGCGATGACGGCCAGCCGAACGACCGGCGAGTTGATCCGGTCATATTCCGCCTTGACCGCTAGCAAGAACGCCTTGCCCTTTGCGGCGATTTTCCTGAGAATGCCCATGTCCGTTTCGTCCTTTCGCAAGCGGATCGACCGGGCGGGGGTCGTGTCCCCGCCCGGTCAATTTCAGGTCAGTCGTTGATGGCCTTGTTGATGAGGTCGATCGGCTCCATGGAATCGGCCTCCGCCGCCGTGACGGCATCCACGATGTCGAACTTGCCGGTCAGATCGTCGTCCAGCTGGGCCAGATATTTCGCCGCGCCCGCATCGTCGCCGATCTGGACGAAGAGGAACGTCAGCGCCTCGTCCTTCTCCAGCGCGTTCGATGCATCGGTGATGATTTTTGCAGCGGCGGCGCGATCATCGGGTTCGCCGTCGGTGAAGATGATGGCGACCGTGTTCTTGCTGGTCGCGGATTGTTTCGCGACGACAGCGGCCAGCGCTGTATGAAGCGGCGTGGAGCCGCGCGGCGAGCGAGACGCGAAGATATCGGCGACCTTGGCCGTGGTGACGCCTTCGAAGGTTTCGACCGCGCCGCCGAACAGGATGACGTCAATGCCATCGGCGTCGAAAGCTTCCAGCGCGGAGGCCAGGCCGAAAATCGTTTCCTGTGCTTCCTGCCAGCGCGTCTTGCCGGCGAAGCGCTTGGAGGGCGAGGCCATCGACCCGGAGGCGTCGAGGCAGACGATGAAATCGAATTCCGTCGCCGTTTCCTTGCTCAATGTGACTGTGGTGTTCAACTTCTTTTCCTTTCGCATTTGCCGCACTGCGCGGCGGTTACATCCGGCGTCGTGTGCCGGGATGTTCGGTGAATTTCTGGGAGGCCCGGAGGCGCGCGATGGCGCGGACAAGCATGGGCTGCATCAGGAGCAGGAAGCCGTCCGCACATTCTTCGTCGGAAACCGGATTTCCGCCTTTGTCATCGTGCACGGCGAGAAAAGCGCCGGCGGCCGATCCGAGTGCGGAGGCCGCGCCCATCAACGCGACTTGCGCCATGTTCGCGCCGCCACGGACGAGAGCCATGTTGCGCGAAATCGCGGCGGCCACATCGGCATCGCATTTGCGCGCGATGTCCGTGACAATGCTGCTGTCCTCATGCATCGGGCATGTCCTTTTTCTGCGTTTGGGGCTGCTGATCGCGAACGACGCCGTTTTCGTCCTGGGCTAGATCCGCGGGGGCGGCTTCGGGCCGTCCAAAAATGTCGGGACGGAGACGATGACGTGAAACGCCGGTCGCAGCTTCAACATTCAAAGCGAAGTGCGCGGGGAGAAGCGAACCGCGCCGGACAAGCTGGGAGATATTGCCCTGTGTGCAGGGGCATATCTGGGCCAACGCGCACTGACTGCCCGTGATTCGCAGCGCTTCCAGAAAAGCTTCACGGGCTTCGTCGTGCCATGAAGGGATGGTTTCATCGTCGTCCATATGTCGACGGATAATAGCTATCTATTATTCATGCAATAGCAATGTGCATGAGCCAGCTAATATTTTTCAGCTATATTGGTTTGCATGAACACTCTGGCAGCCAGACTACGCAAAGCGATGGAAGAGCGTCAGTTTGACCAGCAACAACTGGCGGCTGCGGCAGGATGCACGCAGGGCGCGATTAGCCAAATTCTTGTGGGGAAAACCCTCCGTTCCAGGTTCCTGCCACAGATTGCGCTGGCGCTAGGCGTTAGCGTTGAATGGCTGATGACTGGTTACGACATCGAACACCAACCATATCGCCAAGGTCAGCAGCATATTTCGTTGCCGGTCCTTTTCCCTAGTGCGGCCGACCTGAAGGAAATGTTTGAAGGATTGCTGGCGGCCGTGCCTGCGGGATCGACGCGGGAAGAAGCCGCGCAGATTCTTGCCGAACGCTTGCCAGCTGGCTTTGCAGCCATCGGATTCGCCGCGCCCGCTCTGGACAGTTCCGGCGCGCCTGTTCGCGGCAAAGCTCCGCGATCTCGCGAGAAAGATCATCTCGCACAGTGATGAGGGTGGCGCATTTTACCGAACATCGCGGGCACCCATGGTCGCAGCCTGCGGCCCGACGAAATCTATTGCCGTTCAACTTGCTATTCCTTAATCGTTCTGCTTTCGTTCCAATCGCGCTAAAGGCAGAGAAGTAGGAAAATGGTTAACAGCCGTAAGGGAAATCGCGGGTGCTGAGCCTCGCCATGGCAGCAAGCCTGTCGTTTGCCGCCGGCCAATGTCATGTGAGCGATGGCGACACGATCAAATGCCTTGGGCATCGACGCGCCGGAACTACATGGATGTCGCAAGGGCAGCGATGTGTCGCGGGCAACGGCAAGGCTTAGCCGAGATTTAAGGGGATGACAGGCACCAGCGGTCGGAATCGCATGTTCTTCAGCCGCTCAACCCCTTTCTAACCAGCCTCCTAGCGTCGCTTGGCTGACCCGGTATCCAGTTTCAATGTCGGACCATCATTGCCTTTTACGGTGTTTCCCTGGCTCCCGGAACCCAGTGTTATCCTGCTGCGTGAGCAGCGGTTGTTCAAGACCTGGGAATTAGACGTCGGGCCGCCACGTCCGGTCTTCAAATCGATACAGCCAGCTGGATTGGCATCTGCCACATTGCCTTCAATCCGCAAATTGCGCGTCGGCCCTTCGTTGTTCTGAGTGCGAATGGCAGGAACGGCTTTCACATTTGGACCGATCCTATTCCCCGTCACTGTCACGCCATTGACATAGTCAATGCCGATTGCACCGACGCCACCCCGCGTGACGTTGCCAGAAAGGATGTTACCGCTGATGATCGCATGGTCGGACTTGCGATCCGCCGTTATTCCCTCCGCCCCGTTGCCGGTCGAGCGATTGTTGAGGATGCGGTTATAGGTACACGTATTCTGGGAAATACCGATTAATCCGTTGTTCGAGAAACGACTGTTGTGCAGCACGTTGTGTGAACATTGCGATCGCTGGCCATCGAACATAATGCCGTGGCCCTGGTTGTTGATGGCTGCGACATTGTCGAATCGATTGCCGTTACCCAGAACGCCGATCCCTGAACCTCTGCATGTTTTCTCCGAAACGTCGCATGCCTTCGCCCCGTCGACGGTGAAACCGGAAAAGCTGTTATTGTTGCCGGTCACCCACAGGCCAGCCGGTTTGCCCAAGCGCAATAATGTTGTGTTGTCCCCAAGCAGGTTGATTCCAGATCGCGTCACATTCACCCGTGATCGCAAAGCGCAAACCTTACCGCGAGGAAGTGTGATCGTTCCGCCGCTCGGTAAACTATTGATCGCCTTATTCAGTTGGGGAGTAATGTCGGTCGTGCCATCGCACGGGAATGTTGGAGCAGCGTCGGCCTGCATCGGAATCAGAACGACGGCTACAGCATAAAGACAAAATTTCATCGGCGACCTCCATCCAGATGACATCATTGACTAACATCATGGCTCTCGCACCTCAAATCTGAGGTGGCGGCGGCTTTTCGGACAGGATATCAAGCCATTGTCGCTCCGAAGAATTGGCAGGGATGGCGCATATTGCCAGGTCGACGATGTGATCGTCTCATCGCTGTCAGTGTGCGCCGATCCGGTCGAGCAAATCAGGATGACGGACCGCGTCAGGCGAGTGGCGCTGCGGAATATTACGCCTTCGTTACAATTAAGATATTGTTCCATTGCATTTTTTTTCCACCGCACTTGCGAATGGTTCCCTTCCTTGTTAGAGTCGGTTTCGAAACTCAGGCTGATCGCGCCAATCTTCGGATCATGAGCATGGCGGCAGCGGCGTAGAGGAATGCAGCGGCAGATTTCAGGGTTGCCTCGACATCCTTGGCCAAGCGG
>Ga0182735_1002757_pt1 | contig 10378 bp, 5 predicted proteins | sample eDN5th30CKraftMG_FD_128524 | JGI IMG/M metagenome (GOLD analysis project Ga0182735, IMG submission 128524) | Enriched Miracle-Growth compost microbial communities from Emeryville, California, USA - eDNA 5th pass 30_C Kraft MG (version 2) (version 2) ... | reverse complement strand
TGATGGTCGGCGCCGACGGTCAGAATGGTGCCCGGCGTGATGTTCACGACGCTGCGCCAGTCATATTTCACGCGGTCGCCCGCGTACCAGGACGCTCCATCGGTGGGTGACAGGTAGTCGCGCGACGTGTCCAGGTAGTTGACGCCGAAAAAGGACGTCACACGATCGCCGAACGATCGAACGACCGCTTCAGCGCGTCCGGAGAACTCCTCGGTATGCTGTGTCGAGCGCGTCGCGTCGGGCAAGAAGCCGGTCGGGAAGCTGAAGTGGTCGCCCGTATAGGCGAGGTCGGCAAGCGTGTATCGCCCGACGAGATTGAGCGTCACATCCCGGCTGATATCGATCCCGAAACGCGCGGAATAGCTCCAGTTCTCGTAGGTATTGTCGTTGCGTTGCTGGCCAGGCGGCAGGATGTCCAGCGGCGTGACCGGCGTGTGGCCGACGTACACGTGCGACGTATTCAGCGAATAGGTGAACGCGCCGGCGCCGCCGCGGGCGCTCGCCGCCTGGTTGAACGTGCCGAACGAGCCGGCTTCCACCAAGCCCTCGATGACGGGCGGTCCTTTCTCGCCTTTCTTCGTATAGACGACGATCACGCCACCGAGCGCGTCTGCTCCATAGAGGCCGCTCTGTGGGCCGCGCAGGACCTCCACGCGATCGAGGTCCATGGCGAGGAGCTGTCCGAAATCGAACGTGCGACTTGCCGAGCTCGGATCGCTGACCTCGACGCCGTCGATGATCACCTTCGTGTGGTTGGGATTGGTGCCGCGTGTGAAGATGCTGGTGAGTCCGCCGGGCCCGTTCTGCTGCACGACGTTGATGCCCGGCACGCTCATCAGAATGTCAGGCACGGTCCGTCGCTGACGCGCCTCGATCTCACCTGAAGAAATGACCGTCACCGACGCTGCTGCGTTCTCGACCGGCACGGCCGTGCCCGTCGACGATACGGTGCTGGTCGCCACGTCACTCGGCGCGTTGGCCCGCGATGCGGTCGCTTGGGTCGAAGAACGCGGCTTCGAGCTCTGCTGGGCGGCTGTGGGTGCTTTCGGTTGCGGCGGCTTCTCGGTGTTGGTTCTGGCGCGCCGCGGCTGGTTGCTGTCGACGACCTCGATGCCCGGCAGTTGTACAGGAGCGGCGGACGGCACCTGTGCCAGCGCCTGGCTCGATGCCGTGCCGAGAAGTAACGACGCGATCGCTGCTGTACTCGCCTGGCGACCGCTGAAGTAGCTGCGCATTTGACCCCCTTCGGACTTCATGAAGGTGGTTCGCCACATGAGTTGCCCGGTCGGCTACCGATACCTTGTGGCTTTCGTTGTCTGCCGAGGCTCTGGCTGGTCACCAGAAGAGGCGCAAACGAAGATCCCCACGTACACAGACTGCAAGCCGCGCATCTCGCGTGGTTACCCACCGTGACTGTGCAGCCGTCGCTACAGGAGGACCCGCTCTACCACGCCCCACGCATGGCAGACGGACGGCATGTGACGGCAGGTCTCCTGGCTCGCGGATCGGACATTCTCTTCTGCCTTCCCACTTCTTTGAGATCGAAGTAGTGGCGTCGTGAGAAGAGAACTAACCGCTTACAGTTGCGGGGGCAGCCTCGGCTTCGATGCGCAAAACGCCTCTCACCGTGTTCCCTATTCACCTCAGGTGCGCGTGCACCCTACGGGACCGTCATATCTCAAACTGTGCAAAAGGCCCGGCGGCTGTCAATCGCGATGGCCGCTGGCGAGCCGAATTCCGCGAGCAAGATGCAGTCCTGCAACGGGGTTCTGATCACCAGTGTGGTAGATCTGAAGTTCACTTCTGGGCCTGCAGCAATGATGTCACCTGCCCACAGTTTGCGTTCCCGGACGACGCGCGTAGCGCGAGCGCGGCGATCCGGGATCGCGTGGTTGATCGGGTTTGCGAAAATCGAACCCAAGCGACCCCGGGTCTCCGCCATCGCTGATGCGCCGGCTTCGCCCGGGGACGCAGATGGGGAGCGGGAAGCGCAGCCGCTCTCGATGAATGCGTTCTAACGTTATGCCCACGAAGGTGGGCACCCACGAACGATTGCGTTTGGATCGGTGCCTGTGGGTTCCCCGCCTTTGTGGGAATCACGGTGAATGGGGCGGCGCGCCGATCGAACAAATCAAGCCAGATGCTGGATGCGTCGATCTGAAATGAACACGCTCTGAGATCGAGACAAATGAGCGGGAGAAGGACCGCGTCACCAGATGATGGCCATCATCATCCGGCGCGATCGCAGGCATATACTGGTTCGGGCGGTAGGAACCGCATACAGGCCGAAGGTTCTTGGGCCTCAAGCCTAATCCCGGCCGCCCGAGAGCCTCACAATACGAGATTCGCAGATAAATGAGGATGATGCTCGCGAAGTTTGGTTGACGTGCCGGCGAAGAGGGGCGCGCCGGCACACGTCGCCGAGGTGTCTGCTGCCCCTTCGTCAGGCGGAAACGATGACCTTCCCGTTGGCCATCGCCGCGATCTCATCGGCGGTAAAGCCAGCTTCGGACAGCACCTCGGTATTGTGCTGGCCAAGGGTCGGAGCATGCCGACGCAGTCCGAGCCGCTGGTCGTCGTGGAAGGCGAAGGGCATGGCGGGGAGCTTCACCGGACTTCCGGCGTTGCCTCCGGCGCGGTTGACGAACGTCTCGATCAGTCCGCTGGTTGCCATCAGATGGGCATCCTCGAACAGATCCGAAGGCCTGCCGACCGGCGCCCACGAGCAATTCGCGCGCTCGAGGCGTTCGGCGACCTCGGCCTTCGGCAGCGGCGCGATGATCTCCTTGAGGCGGGGGATAAGCCACTCACGTTCGCCAGCACGCATGAGGTTCGTCGCGAGGCGCGGATCGGCGGCGAGCTGCTGAAGGCCGAATTCCTCGACGAAGCGGGCCCACTGCTGATCGCTCGTGACGCCGATGAAGAGCTCGCCGTCCGCGCAGGGAAACACCTCGTAGATGGCCCATGCGCCGCGCCGTGCCGGCATCGGAGGCATCTCCTGACCGGTGGCGACGATCCCCGACATATGCGACGCCATCAGAAATGCGGCGCTCTCGAACAGGGCCGACGAGACGCGTTGGCCTTTGCCCGTCTGGTCCCGCTCGCGCAGGGCCGCCTGCACGGCGATGACGCCGAACACCGCGCCGAGAATGTCGATCACCGAGGCGCCAGCCCGGAGCGGGCGCCCCGGTGGACCCGTCATGTACGCGAGGCCGACGTGATATTGGACGACCTCGTCGAGCGCCGGCCGGTGGGCGTAGGGACCCGGAAGGTAGCCTTTCAGAGCCAAATAGATGAGGCGCGGGTTGACCTGCTGGAGCACGTCCCATCCGCAGCCCAGGCGCTCCATGGTGCCAGGGCCATAGTTCTCGAGCACGACGTCGGCCGTCGCGGCAAGCCGATGGAAGGCGGCCTGCCCCCCCTTCTGCTTGAGGTCTAGGGCGATGCCGCGCTTGTTGCGGTTGAAGGCGGAGAAGAACCCGGCTGCGAATCCGCCGAGACCGCGCGTGTGATCGCCTTTCGGCGCCGGCTCGACCTTGATGACATCGGCGCCGAGGTCGGCGAGAACGAGGCCCGCCGTCGGTCCCATGACCGTGTGCGACAGCTCGAGCACACGGACACCTGCAAGAGGAAGCATATTCGGCGACCTCAAGCGGCCTTGCGGCGGAACGCGTCGAGGCTGCCGGCATGAATGAGCTCGGACGGCAGCACGTGGCCGACGATCTCTTCCGCCAAGCGGCCAACCTCGATCAGCTTGTCGAGGTCGATACCGGTCTCGACGCCCATTTCCTCGCAGAGCAGCACCAGCTCCTCGGTGCAGATGTTGCCGGCGGCGCCCTTCTGGCCTGCAAACGGACATCCTCCGAGCCCGCCGACAGTCGAGTCGAACTGGGCGACGCCCATCTTCATCGCCGCATGGGCGTTGGCGACCGCCATGCCGCGTGTATCGTGCAGATGGAGCCCGATCCGGTGCGACGGCCAGCGGCTGCGCACCGCGCCGATGACCTTCTCGAGGCGCGGCGGGATGGCCCAGCCCATGGTGTCGGCGAGCGAGATCAGCTCGATGGTTGCGCCCGCTTCTTCGGCGAGCCGGAAGCCGTCCGCGACCCGCTCGACCACTTGCTCGGCGGGAACGTCGCCCGAATAATTGCAGCCGAATGCCGCCATCACGCCGATGCGCTTCACCGGCACGCCGCGATCGATGTGCAATGCCGTCTGCTTGCGCATCGCCTCGTAATTCTCGGCGAGCGTGCGGTGGAGGTTCTTTTTGCAGAAGCCTTCGGTGGCAACGAGCGAGATGGAGCCGGAAAGCGTCAGCTTGTCCTTGAAATTGAGCGCGCGCTCGAGGCCGGAGGCGTTGAACCACAGGGCCGTGTATTCGACGCCCGGCTTGGCCTTGAAGCCGGCAATCGTATCCTCGGCGTCGGCCCATTGCGGCACCACGCGCGGAGAGACGAACGAGCACGCCTGAATGTGGTGCAGGCCCGTCTCGGAGAGGGCTTCGATCAGCCGGATCTTGTCGGACGTCGGGATCGGGCCGGGCTCGATCTGGAACCCTTCCCGCGGGCCTTCCTCGTGGACATGAACTTTCTTCGGCAGGTCGGACATGGGGCGCTCCCGGGGCGGATTGATGTTCGATTGGCCGCAGCATGCGCCGGGCGGGGCCGGATTGTCGAGCCGGTTGTGGCCCCCTCGCGCAAACGGGACCCCACACGTCGCCATTCGTGGATGCGTGTGGCAATCTGGAGCGCGATGGCAGCTGTTTCGCATCCCATATGCGCCATGCAACTCGAAGGCCGTGGCCGAGGAACACCAACATCATGCAGAAGTCCGTAACGTCGAAATCCAAGGCCGAAGTGATCGCTGAATTTGCCGCTGGCCTGACCTGGGACGACATTCCGCCAGCCGTGCGCGAGCGCGCGAAGCTGCAGATCCTGGACGCGCTCGGCACCGGGCTCGCGGCGCATGCCTATCCGTTCGCAGCCAAGGCGCTCGAAGGCATCGAGGCGCTGGGCGGCGCGGGCGAGTGCTCGGTGCTTGGCACGGCGAAGCGACTTTCGGCGCGAGACGCAGCCCTCGCCAACGGCCTCCTGATGCACAGTCTCGATTTCGACGACACGCATCTCGGCAGTATCATCCATGCGACGGTGGCCTGCCTGCCTGCGGCGCTGGCGATCGGCGAGCAGATCGGCGCCGGCGGAAAGGATCTGCTGGTCGCCTATGTGGCCGGTATGGAGACGGCGATCCGGGTCGGCATGGCTGCGGATGGCCGCTTCCATCACACAGGCTTCCATGCCACCGCGATCGCCTCGCATTTCAGCTCCGCGATCGTCGCCGGCAAGTTGCTGGGGCTCGATGCCGACGCGCTGACGCGGGCGCAAGGCATCGCTGCCAGCACCGCGGCGGGTGTGCAGGTGTTTCTGGAGGAGGGGGCTTGGACGAAGCGGCTTCATCCGGGATGGGGCGCTTCGGCAGGCATTACGGCGGCAGTTCTGGCGCAACATGCCTTCAAGGGGCCAAGACGACCTTATGAGGGAAAGTTCGGGCTGTTCGATACGCACTTCCAGGCGGAGGCGGGCAGCGTCGATCAGGATCAGCTCGTCGCGGGACTCGGTACGCGTTGGCTGCTCGCGGAGACGGCGATCAAGCCCTATCCCGTTTGCCATTTCATCCATGGTTGTGCAGATGCCGCCGTTGAACTGGCCGGAGAGGTTTCGGCGGTCGACATCGTATCGATCGAAGCGCTACTGCCTGAGCCGACGTTGCACATCGTGGCCGAGCCGCACGCGTCGAAGATCGTCCCCACGACGGATTACGAGGCCAAGTTCAGCGCCCAGTTCGTGATCGCGACGTGCCTGGCGCGCCGCAGGTTCGGGCTGGCGGAGCTGCAGGAAAGTGCGTTCTCCGATCGCGAGCTTCTCGATCTGGCGGCCAAGGTGCAGTGCAAGGCCGACCCCGATACGTCGTTTCCCACATACTTTTCGGGCGGCATCAGTGTGAAGCTTCGGGATGGCCGGATCATTTCGCGTTATGTGCCGGTCAACAGCGGCGCCGGCGAGCGTGCGCTCGACGTGGCGGGCGTCAGCGAGAAGTTTCGTGCTTGCGCGGCTATGACAACACCGCCCGCGATGGCTGAGCGGGTTCGTGCGGTCGCTCTCGAACTCGAACGCCATTCGGCTCGCGAGCTGGGGGAGGCGTTGCGCGTCAGCTGGGCGGTGGAAGGTGAGGCCTGATGCATCGTGCGCGTCAGGTTTCCGCGATCGCGGGACACTCTACTGTCCGGGAAACTATCGGTGATTACCATTTGGCGAAGCGTTGCCGGCTTGTCATGAATTAGTGCGTGACACATTCCGAAATGTGATGATAATCGCGCTCCAACACTGGAATTCCGTCTTTGGACAGGACTGCCGCCGACTGCATTTGAACGCAGGTAAGAGCGGGCGCTGTCCAACATGATCCGACAAGCCAGAATGGCAGATCCAGGGAGGAAATTTAATGCTTCAGATGCGTTGCTGCTCGACAATCGGCCGTTGCGGCCGCTGTAGCGCGCGAGAGCGTGCATAGCCCGGTTCTACGGGCTCCTTTGTCGATAGCGCGTCCGATTAGGCAACTGCGGACCTGGGCGCTGCGACGGTAATCGCTGAATTACCAACTGCCCGTCTGATTGCGCCCTGCATCGGCACTGCCGGAGAGACCGTCGTCTCTCCGGAAGGCGAACGCGTGCATGGAGCCTGGAGCCGGCTGCTGCAAATGCCGGAAAAACGAGCGCATTCGGCCTTCATGGCCGCAATGCTGCCGAGAACAAAGTCAAAGGGAGAGAAAAGCCATGAAACCAGGGAGACTTTACCGCGTCGCGTGCCTTGCATTCGGCGCTGCGCTGATTGCGAGTGGCGCCGCAATGGCAAAGGACGAGCCCAAACGCGGCGGCATTCTCAAATTCGTCGTGCCCGACGAGCCGCCGAGTTTCGATGGACACAAGGAAACGACGTTCGCGCTGATCCATCCGATAGCGCCGTTCTACAGCGTGCTGATACGCGTCGATCCGGACAATCCCGCGTCATTGACAGACTTCGTGTGCGATTTGTGCACGGAAATGCCGAAACCCACGGACGATGGAAAAACTTACACGTTCAAAATCAGAAAGGACGTCAAGTTCCACGACGGTACGCCACTGACGGCGAAGGACGTTCTGGCGAGCTATCAGCGGATCATATTTCCACCACCCGGTGTCTCGAGCGGCCGCAAGTCGCAATATCCGATGGTGGAAAGCGTCACCTCCCCCGACGACGAAACGGTCGTCTTCAAACTGAAATATCCATCGGGCGCTTTCATTCCCGCAGTCGCGAGCCCGTACAACTTCATCTACTCCAAGGCCAAGCTCGATAAGGACCAGAAATGGTACGAGAGCAACGTCATGGGCTCGGGCCCCTTCATCTTCGACAAGCGCGAGGCCGGCGCCCGGATAACCGGAAAGCGCAATCCCGACTACTACCGCAAGGGGCTGCCCTACCTCGATGGCTTCGAGGCGATCTTCGCCAAGAAGCAGTCACTGCGCGTGCAGGCGATCAGGGGCGACCAGGCGGCGATCGAGTTCCGCGGTTTTCCGCCGAAGAGCCGCGACGATCTCGTCAAGGCGCTCGGCAAGGACATTACCGTCCAGGAAAGCGATTGGAACTGCGGCCTCACGCTGACGCCCAACCACGAGAAGAAGCCCTTTGACGATCCACGTGTTCGGCGGGCGCTGACGCTCGCGCTCGACCGATGGGGCGGCTCGAAGGATCTGTCCAAGATCGCCATCATGAAATCGGTCGGCGGGATCGTGTTCCCGGGCCATCCGCTGGGGATGGACAAGGCCGAGCTCGAGAAGGTCGCCGGATACTGGCCCGATATCGAAAAGTCGCGGGCCGAAGCGAAGCGGCTTCTCAAGGAGGCCGGCGTTACGCACCTCAAGTTCACGATGCTGAACCGCAACGTCGACCAGCCCTACACCATCGCCGGCACCTGGATGATCGACCAGTTCAAGAAGATCGGGATCGAGGCATCGCAACGTTCCGAACCGGGCGGGCAATGGTTCGCGGGCCTGCGCAATGGCGACTTCGAGGTCGGCATCACCGCGAATTGCCAGTCGATCGTCAATCCGCTGCTGGATGTGTCGACCTACCTGTCCTCGAAGCGCTCGTCGCAGCAGTACGGCCGGTTCGACGATCCGGATCTCGACAAGATCTACGACAAGATGGCGTCGTCCGGCGACGTAGCCGAGCAGAAGAAGCTGATGACCCAGTTCCAGAAGCGGGTCCTCGACGAGCAGGCGCACAATTTCCAGGTCATGTGGTGGTATCGGATCGTTCCCTACCGCAGCTATGTGAAAGGCTGGAAAATCTCGCCCAGTCACTACCTCAACCAGGATCTGTCCGGCGTGTGGATCGACCGCGATTCGTAAGTTGAAGCGCGAGGATGCGCCGGCCACCGCAAAGGCCGGCGCATCCTCGTATTTGCTCTCGGCCTCACTCAGCGGACCACAAACTCATGCTGCAATACGTGATCAAGCGCCTGCTGCTGATGATCCCGACCTTGTTCGGGGCCGCGGTGCTGGTCTTCTTCCTGATGCGCGCTATCCCAGGCGACATCTGCTATCTGCGAATGGCCGGCGGCGGCGGCACCGTCGATCTCGATGTGGTCAAGCAATGTCACATCGATCTTGGTCTCGATCGGCCGCTGTTGGTGCAGTTCTGGGAATTCGTATCGGGCTTTGCCATCGGCGATTTCGGCAAATCGATGTGGACCGGCCAGCCGATTTTCGACGAAGTGGCGCTGCGGTTCCAGCTTTCGCTGCAGATCGCGATCATGGCGACCCTGGTCTCGATCCTGATCGCCATACCACTCGGTACATTGTCGGCCGTCAAGCAGGATACCTGGGTCGACTATGCGGTGCGGACATTCTCGATCGCCGGAATCGCGATGCCGTCGTTCTGGCTCGGCATTCTGATCATTCTTGGCATCCTGATCATCTCGAAGAGTTGGTTCGGGGAATCGTGGATGCCGCCGATCACGTATCGGCCGCTCTGGGTCGATCCCTGGTACAATCTCTCCATGCTGATCTGGCCGGCGCTCGCGACGGGCTATCGCTATTCGGCCGTCGCAACGCGCATGACGCGCTCTGCCGTTCTCGAGGTGTTGCGGGAAGATTATGTGCGCACGGCCCGCGCGAAGGGCGTGTTCGAGACGCTGGTCATCCGGCGCCATGCACTCCGGAATGCGCTGCTGCCTGTCATCACCGTGATCGGGATCGAGTTCGCGTTTCTCATCGGCGGCCTCGTCGTCACCGAGCAGGTGTTCAATCTCAACGGCATCGGCAAGCTGTTCGTCGAGTCGGTATCCAACCACGACTACAACATGACCCAGTCGCTGGTGATGCTGGTCGTTGCGATCTTCGCGCTCACGAATTTCCTCGTCGACATCTTCTATGCGTGGCTCGATCCGCGCATTCGCTTCGTTCGCTGAGGTAACCGATATGACAACTGCGGCAGATTTCTCAGTCGACGATCGGGCACCCAGGCGGGATTCCAAGTTCACGATTGCTCGTCGCTTCGTGCGCAAGAACATGCTGGGCACGGCGGGCGCTCTGGTCGTCCTGATCATGATTTTCATGGCGATCTTCGCACATGTCATCACGAGCTACGATCCGACGGCCAACGATTTCGGCGTGATGCTCGAGGCGCCGAGTCCGGAGCACTTTCTCGGGACGGACCAGTTCGGCCGCGATCTTTTCACGCGCATTGTCTATGGCGCGCGCACAGCTCTCATGGTCGGCTTCATCTCTGCGTTCATCGGCGCGACGCTCGGTCTCGTTCTCGGGGTCGCCAGTGCCTACTTCGGCGGAACGTTCGATCTCCTGCTGCAGGGCGTGATGGACGTGCTGATGGCGTTCCCGCTGATCATTCTGGCGCTTGCCGTGGTGTCGATCGGCGATGCGCTTCCGGTCAGCGATACCTTCAAGGTGATCCTGGCGATCACGATACCGTTCATTCCGCGGTGCGCGCGCGTCGTGCGATCGAGCGCTCTCGCCATCCGCGAGATTCCGTATATCGACGCGGCGCGTGCATGCGGGTTCGGTCATGCGCGCATCATTCTCCGGCACATGGTGCCGAACGTCATGGCGCCGTATCTCATCATCCTGACGGCATGCGTGGGGCAGGCGATCCTGATCGAGGCGTCGCTATCCTATCTTGGCCTTGGCGTGCAGGAGCCCACGCCGGCATGGGGGCTGATGCTGCGCGGGGGCGCCGAGGAATACGCCGAGAGCGCGCCCTGGGTTGCCATCTATCCGGGCCTTGCCATCACGCTTGCCGTGTTCGGCTTCAATCTGTTCGGAGACTCG
>Ga0182735_1002754_pt1 | contig 10387 bp, 8 predicted proteins | sample eDN5th30CKraftMG_FD_128524 | JGI IMG/M metagenome (GOLD analysis project Ga0182735, IMG submission 128524) | Enriched Miracle-Growth compost microbial communities from Emeryville, California, USA - eDNA 5th pass 30_C Kraft MG (version 2) (version 2) ... | reverse complement strand
CGGCAACTGCCGAAGGTGGAGGTCTACACCACCACGCTGGTCAGCGGCGCCACCGACAGTTCCGACATCCACGGCCCGACCGACTTCACCAGCAACGCGCAGGACCGCATCAGCACGTCGAGCGTGCCGCTCATCGAGCCTGCGCACGTGGTCGGCCTGCCCAAGGGGCAGTGCTTCGCCCTCATCGAAGGCGGTAACCTGTGGAAGGTCCGCATGCCGTTGCCAGCGCCCGATCCGGACGAAGCCATGCCCCGGGACCTGCAACAACTGGCCGGCTACATGCGCCAGCACTACGCCGAGGCGGGCGAATGGTGGGAGGGCAACGGGCTGCCCCGGCTGCACGACGACGATGCGTTGCCAGCGGATCTGGCCAAGGAAGTGCAAGAAGGCACGCCGGATGAAGAGGCCCCATCGTGAAAGAGCCCGCCGCGACCGCCGAGCGACAGCAGGCACGCCAACGCGGCCTGGTGGCCAGCGTGGTCACGCTGCCGTGGCGCCTGTTCGGCGTACTGGTCGCCTCGCTGCTGCTGTCCATCGTCATCGAATGCGTCGGCATGCACCTGTTTTGGCCCGACCAGGGCTGGCGCCACGCGCAGGGCATGCTCGACTACGAACTGAACCAGCTCTCCACCCATTTCACCCGGAGCGCCGTCGTGCAGGAGCCGGGACGCACCGCGCGCTGGCTGGTGGAGGGCACCTACGAGTGGGTTTTCGTGAAGACGGGCTTGCTGGATTGGATGCGCGACGCCTCGACGCAGGCCAGCGCACCCAGTCGAGGCGCGCACCGAGACTTCCGCTATTACCTCGCCCAGGTCTATGTCTGGACCGAGCGCTATCTGATTGCCGCCGGCTTCACCGTACTGACGTTCATTGTCCGCCTGCTGGTCTTGGTGCTCACGCTGCCGCTGTTCCTGCTCGCGGCCTTCGTCGGTCTGGTCGATGGACTGGTTCGCCGCGACATCCGCAAGTTCGGCGCCGGGCGGGAATCGGGCTTCGTCTACCACCGGGCGAAGGCGGCGTTGATGCCGCTGGCGGTGTTGCCGTGGGTGACTTACCTGGCGTTGCCGGTGTCCTTGCATCCTTTGGTGATTCTGCTGCCTGCAGCGTTTCTGCTGGGACTGGCGGTGAACATCGTGGCGGCGAGCTTCAAGAAGTACATTTAGCCGATTGTTGGACCAGGACTACACACTACGACCTTCATCGACCCACGGGTCATGGCGACGTAAAGGTTCTGTGCGCTCATACCCTCGATATTTAGCAGCACCGCCACTTCCGCTTCCAGCCCTTTGAGCAACAGCGTGCTGCCGACGGCGCGTTTTGGTAGCGGGCGCCCCAACAGCCGGTTCTCTTCCCGCACGCGCCGGGCCGCTTCTGCCAGAGGGACGGCCCCCGACGAGGCTTCCCGGAGCGCCTTAAGCACCCCGTAGAGGATGGCCGGCCGATGCACACGTACGTTCGGCAGTGCCCGCAGTTCCGACAACAGCGCGGCGGCCGCGGCGAGAGAGGGCGCGCGCCCGAACGCCAGTGCGCGGCTTTCTGCCTCGTTCGGAGGATTCCTTGCAGTTCCCTTTGCCAACGACTCCAGGCGCCGCGTCAACTCCGCCACGCCCACATTGGTCATGACGCTCTGCGCCAGCGCCAGTAACTGCGCGAGAGCATTCGGTGCTCCCGCATCAAAGTTGCTAGCGAAGGCGATGAGGTCTTGCAGATCGACGGCCTCGACCGTCGAAGCGCCCGGCGTCTGGCTCGCAAAGTTCTGCTGTGCTGCTCGGTTGCGGCTATCGGCGATGATGAGCACGCGCCCGTCAGCGGTTGGCGATGCCGTCCTCGCAGCGGCTAGGCGCTGGGCATGGTCGTTGGGTGGTACTGCCTGCATCCAGGTCACATGCTCCGGTGGCCCACTACGCAGATCCACCGACTGCCCTGCCGCCAACAACCGGCGGGCCTCCAACAACCATTGTCCCAGCGCTTCCGCGCCGGCGTTGCGCCATCGCCAGGGCGTTGCCAGTTCCCCGACGACAGGAAAATGCGCGCACACGTGCTGGTTCCAGTCGGCCAGCGTATTGCCCCGGAACCCGAAGATCGCCTGCATGGGGTCGCCCAGCACGCAGGTCGGCAGGATCAACGAGAGGAAATAGACGATGTAGTGCTGAGGCACCGAACAATCCTGGTACTCATCCACGATCAGATGCGCATACGAGGCTTTCAGCACCTCACTGACGTGCCCGGCCTGCAGGAGCTTCCAGGCGGCGTCGCGGATAGCCGGGTAGTCCCGCGCAGGTGCAGCCAGCCGCAGAATCTCCGGATCGTGGGCGCTGCGGCCCGGAAAGGTCGAGATGAGCCGGATGGCCCAGCCATCGATCGTGCTCAATCGATAGGCGCTGGCTGGCACACCGGCGCAGTCCAACCGGCCACGCAGGGCCGCGACCCCGGCATTCGTGTGTGTCAGCACGAGAATGGGCTTGTTGCCCCGATGCCCGGCAAGCGCATGGGCAATCAACTGTGTCTTGCCGCAGCCGGCCGGTGCGGTGACGGTTCCGCGTTCGATTGCACGAAGGTCGATTTCAACGTGGTCCATCAGCGGCCCACCCGAATACCTGGTCCATCAGCGCACGGAAGCCCTGATCGCAAAGATGCAGGTCCGGTGCAACGATGGTCCTCGCCACGTCCTCCATCCACGAGATTTGCTTGAACCAGCCAGCCTTTCGGATACGCGCCGCCTGACCAAGGATGGCCCTGCGTTCGGGCGACAGGAGGCCGGTGTTCTGGATTTCGTCCCAGATCTGCTGGAAGGTGAGCGTGTTGTTCGAGACAGTGCGCAGGTGTTCGGCGATCAGGTCGCCATGCAATTCGTTGGCGTAGCCGATCAGCCTCTGGCAGGCAGCCGGCGTGAGACTGCCGAACAGCTCGTCCTCCAGCGCCCGGCCCGCGCGGTAGGCGACGACGGTGCCACCGTTCTCGACAAAAGCCTGCTCGACCGCAGGAGTGGGCTTCTTGTCGTCGTCGCGCAGCACCATCACCCGGTAGCCCAGAGACTGGAACGCTGCGGCGCGGGCATACGGTCGATCCGGCTCCCCACCACCGCAGTCGACGAGGGCCACGCCCAATGCAGCCAGTGACGCATTCCCCTGGTCAAGCCTGTACAAGTCCAGGCCGCGCAGCAGGCCGATCTCGCTGGCTCCCTCGCACACGACCACGGAGCCAGCCAGGAAGGCCTCGGGGTAGAGGCGGATCGTGCTCTGGATGTCATTGTCGGCGCCGACCAGGCGAGCCTCATGGCCGAGGGGGCCGCGGCGCAACACGAAGAGCTGGCCGCCCGACAGTTCTCTCAGTGCCACGGGTGAGTGGGTAGTGAGGAACACCTGCAGCGGAGCAGCGGCCTCCTTGGCGCCGAGGGAGCCCAAGAACCTCGCGATGCGGTGCGGCTCCAGCCCGTACTCCAGTTCGTCCGAGAGCACGATCGACGCCTGACCGGCCGCCTTGCGCTGTAGGCCAGCGACAAGCAGACGCGTGGACCCGACGCCCAGGCTGCGAAGCGGGATGCCGCTTTCGTTGTGCAGGGAGATGGTGCCGCCACCGAACGACACCGAATGCGAATCCAGCAGCGCCTTGGCCTTGGCGCCGATGTTGACGCCCAGCTCCTGAGCAGTGGTGGTGACGATCCCTAGCGCTTCTCCCAACTGTTGTTCGGCCTGGTCTCCGAAGGCACTCCGCGCATCCCTTGCGGCCTTGACGAGGGCGGCCGAAGCGTCGGCTCGCTCCTCCGAGATGCGGTTCAGTACGGAGCCGCGCTGCCATCCCAGGTTGAAGTCCGCCAGGGCGCCGATGCGAGTGGGCGCCAGGGCGACGCGATCCTTCCATGCGAGCGTCTTGACGATGCCTTGCTGTGCGGCGCGCTCGGAGACAAGGGTCCACGAGGGCTCCAGGTCACTGGCGACCGTCAGGTTCAGGCAGAGCACAATCTCAGCGTCGGCAGAGGGTTCGTCTTCGACGACGCCAGTGTTGGCGTGGTATCCGCGCAGGAATGCACCAAAGCCCTCCAGCGTCCTCATGCTGTCATCGAGGTCGCCGAGCGTCAGCGTGATGCTGATTGGGATTGTGATGTCCAGGCCGAAGAAGTCCGCATCCGAGAACTGGACATTGCGTCTGGCCCCCAGGCATAGGTCGATCGCGTCCAGCACCGTGGACTTGCCGCTGTCGCCCGGGCCGATCAGGCAGTTGATGCCAGGCGTCGGGCACCAGGTCAGCAGCTGGATGCCGCGGAAGTTGGCGATCTGGATTTTTCTGATTCGTGCCATGCATATCCCCCGCGCATTGAAGCCGCTCCCACTGAAATCGCAACACCTCACTATCCACTCGGGCCGCCTGCAGCAGGCCTCCTGCCCAGTTCTCTACTTGGTAGGGCGAGACAGCGACTCGGCAAGCTCCAACAACTTTGCGACGTCCTCTGCGGGCAATGACGCCTCCTTGAGGTATCGCACCAAAGCCATCGCTTCAGGCTGCGTGTGCAAGTAGTCGACGACTTCAGGGTCAGTCGAAGGCGATAAGCGGAACAAGACGTCGGGATCTGCCGCCAGCACCTTCGCTAGAGCTTTGATGACCTCAGGCCTAGGCGGAGACTCCTTGCCACGCTCGATACGGCTCAGGTAGGCCGGCGAAATGCCGACTAAGCCTGCCGCCTCACGTAAGCCAAGGCTCTGTGCCACCCGAAGGTCGCGAATCGTCTCTCCAAAGCTACTCATACCGCGCATCCTACCTCAGATGTTTAGTGTTGTGCAACATTTAACACGCTTAGTAGACTACTCCATTGTTTGGTAAAGTTTGCTCTTTCCTGCCGATCTTGGGCCAGGACCATGCCGGCCAACCTGCCCACGTCGTCACTTTTCAGGAGCGAACAGATGCTTGGGGAAGAAGTGTTCACGGTTAAAGAGGTCGCCACGCTCTTAAAGGTCGGCGAGAAGACGGTCTACTCCATGGCCCAGGCTGGAGAACTTCCTGCGTTCAAGGTGCGAGGTCAGTGGCGATTCGCCCGAAAGGACATCGATACATGGATAGAGCAGCAGAAACACACAACCCATGATTTCGGCGAGGAAGACCAGAAATGACCCCAGCCTCGGTGAGCGGAGTTTTTATATGAGCAGAAAGAAGAACAAGCAGGCCGAGAACACCATCCCAGCTGGATACACGCTCGACTACGTTTCCGGCAGACAGATCAAGGAAACGAAGAAAGAGCTCGTTCGGCAGCGGGTAGTTCGTGCCCTGATCCATGAATACGGATTCTCTCCGGAAGACATGGAGCTGGATTTCTCCATTGGCGGGCGCAAGAAGGTGGATGTGGCCATCTTCCACCACGGCAAGGACCACACAATTGAGAATCTCAGCCGCGCAGTGATTTGCCGCCAAGAACCGAACGTCGGCAAAAATGCCATGCGCATCCGCGATTACGAGCAGGCCGCCAAAGACCTCGAAGAGATCGAAACCATCATGCGCGAGGTCGATGCCGTTCAGTACGGCTTGTGGACCAACGGCCTGGAGTTCTTCTTTGTCGAGAAAGAGCAAAAGCGCTTCGAAACCAAGTGCAACCCCATCGGCGACTGGCCGATGGCCGAAGAGTCGGTCGGCACTAAGGAGGTCATCTCCGATGCCCATACCCGTGTCGCCGACAACGAGATGCTGAAGATCACCTTCCGGCGTTGCCACAACTTCATTCATGGCAACGAGGGCATGCCCAAGGACGCCGCCTTCTGGCAATTCCTGTACCTAATATTCTGCAAGATGCACGACGAGAACCTGCGTGCCAAGCAGCGGCAGGCCTGGCAGCGCCGTTTCTGGGCTGGACCCAAGGAGCAGTTCGAGCCACAAGGGCGCAAAGCCATCCGCGTCCGGATCGAGGAGCTCTTCACCGAGGTCAAGAAGCAGTACAAGAATATTTTCCGAGGCAACGAGGAGATCACTCTCTCCGACCGGGCGCTGGCCTTTATCGTTTCGGAACTGGCCAAGTACGACTTCACCCGAACTGACGTCGATGCCAAGGGCGTGGCCTACCAGGAGCTAGTTGGCGTTAACCTGCGTGGCGACCGGGGCCAGTATTTCACTCCTAGAGGCGTCGTGAAGCTGGTCATTGAGATGCTCGACCCCAAAGAGACCGAGACTCTGCTGGACCCGGCCTGTGGCACGGGCGGCTTCTTGGTCGCGACCCTGGGGCACATGCTGAAGAAGTTCCGCGAAGAGCAAAACATCCAGGCCGGAAACGAGAACACCACCGAGTTCCTGAACATCCACGAACGGCTGAAAGAGTATGCCGCCGCCAATGTCTTCGGCACCGACTTCGACCCGTTCCTGATCCGCGCCGCTCAGATGAACATGGTGCTGGCGGGCGATGGCCGTGGACATATCTACAACATCAACTCATTGGAGTTTCCGCTGGGGCATCTAGCCGACCTGCCCAGCGTCAAGAAGGAGATCCCGCTGGCGTCGGTGGATATCATCGCCACCAACCCTCCCTTCGGCTCCGACATCCCGATTACGGACAAGCACATTCTGGAGCAGTACGAGCTGGCTCATAGCTGGGAGCCGGACGGCGAAGGCGGGTTCCGCAACACCGGCGTCCTCAAGGGCAGCGTTGCCCCCGAAATTCTCTTTATCGAGCGCTGCATCAAGTGGCTCAAGCCGGGAACCGGCCGCATGGGCATCGTTCTTCCCGACGGAGTTCTCGGCAATCCGGCCGCGGAATACATCCGCTGGTGGATCATGCGCGAAACGCAGGTGCTTGCTTCCGTCGACCTGCCGGTAGAAGCCTTCATTGCCGAAGCCAACGTCAACATCCTCACCAGCTTGCTGTTCCTGCGCCGCAAGGACGACCAGGAGAAGCATCGCGAGGCCCTGGGTCGTGCCGAGGAATACCCAGTCTTCATGGCCGTTGCCGACAAGGTTGGCTTCGACCGCCGTGGTAACAAACTCTACAAGCGCACCCCGGACGGCGAAGAGATTGTCGAGCCCAAGCAGCATATCGAGCGCATCCGTATCGGCGGGCGCTTCGTGGAACGGACCCTGACCCGCAGTGAAAAGATCGAGGACAACGATCTGCCGGTCATCGCTGAGAAGTACCGCGAATTTCTCAAGGAGCAGAACGGGTGAGCGATCAAGACGACATCATCGAGACCCCGCAGGATGCTGCCGAAGAGAGCGGCCCGGATAACTTTTTCATCGACATCCTGACCGGCAACAAGGAAAGCGCCTCGGCCAAGAAGCTGCTGGTGCAGAAAGTTCTGCGCCAGCTCATCGAGAGCTATGGCTTTGACCGAAACGATCTGGAGGTCAACTACAACCCGCAGATCCCCGGCCAGGGGCGCAAGCGCATCGACATCGCGATTTTCCGCCCCGATGCCGAGCACAATAACGACAACCTGCAGCGGATCATCGTCTGCAAAAATCAGAAAAAGCGAGACAAGCTCCGCTCCATTGCCGAGGCCGACGCCGACCTGCGCGAGCTCAAGGAGCTGCTGGAACTGATCCCGGGCGCGACGCTGGGCATGTGGACCAACGGTCAAGAAGAGTTCCTGTTCCAGGTCGAGCGCACCCGTTTTGAAGTCCGGCCCAAACCGCTGGGTGTCTGGCCGGTTCCGGGCGAACGCACCTCCGATCTCGATCGCACCGGCGGTGTCATTCAGGTCAGCGCCGAAGCGGAAGATCTGGAAGACGCCCTGATGCGCTGCCGTCAATATCTGAACCGGAATCTTGGTCTCGATCACAAGGATTCCTTCAAGCAGTTGGCCGTGCTGATGCTGGCCAAGATCCATGACGAGACCCTGCCCACCGGTGAGCGCAAGTTCTGGATCAGGGGTGACGAGCCTTTCACCGAGGCGGGCCAACAGGCCATTGCCCAGCGCATCACCGAATCCATTGCCGCCGCCAAGGCCTGGCAACCGAACCTGCTGACCCGTGGCTGGGATCTGACGCTGGAACCCCACGAGACCGCCCGCGTGGTCATGGAGCTGGCCCGTTACTCACTGAGCGAAACCCAGCCACGTTACCGTACCGAGGCCTTCCGTGCGGTTGCCCGCAGCGTGATGGACGGCCGCGAGGGCCGCTACCCTACGCCGCTCAACGTGGCCGAAATGGCGGTGGAGATGCTCGACCCGCAACCCGGCGAACGCATCATGGACTGCTCCAGCGGCACCGGCACCTTCCTGGCCATGACCGCTGCGCACATCTTCAGGAAAAAACTGGCGGCCGTGGGCACGACGCCTGAAGAGGCCACCAACGAACAGATCCGCCAGGCGCAAAACGAAACCGCCGCCTGGGCGGCCAGCAATGCCCTCGGCTGCGACATTGATCCCTTCCTGGCCGTGGCCAGCCGCATGAACCTGCTGTTCACCACCGGCAATCCCGGTCGTGTGTTCCGCATCGATGCTCGCACCTTCCCGGACGGCGATCTGGATGGCATTGAAGCCGCTCGCCCGGCCATGCCGCTGGGCAGCATGGATATGGTTCTGCTCAACCCCTGGTTCTCGACACAAGACACGGTCAGCGACACCTCCATCCTGGAGCGCTACGACCTGGGCAACAACTGGGAGCGCGACGAAGAAGGTGGATTCCGCAACACCGGCAATCTAAACATCGGCGGTGTGCCGCCCGAGGTGCTGTTTATCGAACGCGCCCTGCAATGGGTGAAGCCTGGCACCGGCCGCGTGGGCATCCTGTTGCCCGATGGCTTGCTGGGCAATCCGGGCGATGAGCACGTGCGCTGGTGGATTCTGCGCCACTGCGAGGTCTTGGCCTCGGTTGACCTGCCGGTGGAGCCGTTCAAGGTCACAGTCAAGGAATATGGCCTGACGCCCGCCTTGCCCAGTCTCCTGGTACTGCGCCGCCGCAGCCAGGAAGAGCTCATCAATACCGAACAACCGGAATACAAGGTCTTCATGGCCGTGGTGGACCGGGCTGGTGTCGACGCCCGGGGCAATCTCCTGTTCCAGCGAGCCCCCGATGGAGAGGAACTGGTTTTCGATGAGGAAGTGATCGAGCGGGTTCGAGAAGGCGGTGAAGTAGAAATCCGTCGGACCACACGCCGTAACCGCCGTGTTCATGACGAGCTGCCGCTGGTGGCAGAGAAATACAAGGAATTCCGCGCAACCGGCGAGGTGACGTTATGAGCAGAAAGTTTCAATGTAAGGTTGTGCCAAGTATCTGGATTGAACACAACGGTCGCCGCCTTGACTGTGGGCCTTATGTGTCAGGAGCGATAGAAGCAAAAGAGCTTCTTAGTCAGATGAACACAACTCCGCTGAAGGATTTGACCACTGGGCATAAGGGCGGGATCTACAACGGCTCACCCTTTGTCCGGAACTATGTGGAAGATCCAGATCATGGCGTTCCATTTTTGACCACATCCTCATTGCTTCAGGCTGACCTGACCAATCTTTCGCTGCTGTGAATTGCCCCGGGAATCGAGGAGGCTGTTTGGTTAAAGTACAGCGTTCATCGGCACAGAGTCAGAGTTGGTACGGAGATAGCGTTCTTCAGCCTGCGCAGGAGGGATATACCCGATGGACCCGAGCAGGCGCTGATGGTTGTACCAGGCGACCCACTCCAACGTGGCCAATTCCACGGCAGCCCTGGTTTTCCAGGGCGCTCGGCGATGAATCAGTTCGGCCTTGTACAGCCCGTTAATGGTTTCAGCCAGGGCATTGTCGTAACTGTCGCCACGGCTGCCCACGGACGGCTCGATGCCTGCCTCGGCCAGGCGTTCGGTATAGCGGATGGACACGTATTGCGATCCTCGATCAGAATGGTGAATCAGGGACTCGGCGGGACGCCGGTCATACAGAGCCTGCTCCAGAGCATCGAGCACGAAGTCTGTACTCATGGTGTTGCTCACGCGCCAGCCGACGATGCGCCGGGCAAACACGTCGATGACGAAGGCGACATATAGCCAGCCTTGCCAGGTCGACACGTAGGTGAAGTCCGAGACCCATAACTGATTGGGCCTGTCGGCATGGAAGTGGCGATTGACGCGATCCAGTGGGCATGCCTGCGAACCGTCGGCAATGGTGGTGCGCACCCGCTTGCCTCGGCGCACGCCCTGCAGACCCAGGTGACGCATCAGGCGCTCAACCGTGCAGCGGGCCACGGCAATGCCTTCGCGCTGCAACTGGTGCCATACCTTGCGTACGCCGTAGACTTGCATGTTGGCTTGCCAGACACGCCGAATCTCAGCCATCAAACCCTCGTCGCGCTGGCTGCGCGCACTGCGCAGTTCCGGGCATCGTTGGCGGGCGGCATGACGCCGATACGCCGATGGGGCAACCTGCAACACCTTGCAGATCGGCTCGACCCCGTAGACGTCCCGGTGCCGGTCGATATAGGCGTTTACTTCTTCAGTTCGCGG
>Ga0182735_1002752_pt1 | contig 10395 bp, 12 predicted proteins | sample eDN5th30CKraftMG_FD_128524 | JGI IMG/M metagenome (GOLD analysis project Ga0182735, IMG submission 128524) | Enriched Miracle-Growth compost microbial communities from Emeryville, California, USA - eDNA 5th pass 30_C Kraft MG (version 2) (version 2) ... | reverse complement strand
GATATAGGAGAATCCGTTTCGCCGGGCTTCACAGGCCAGCGCCGCGACGCGCGGATAAGCGACACTGTTGCCGATCCGGCCCTCCGGGGGATAGAGCGGCGCGACGATCTTCCAAAGTTCATCGGCCGAATGTTGGCTTAGCATGGCGAACCCCGTGCTGCACGCCGTCACTGGGACATGGGCGCCGACAGACATGGTAAGCGGTATCGAAAGCCCGCTCGGTTCGACATAGATATAGTGGGAATAGGCTCCGCGACGCGTCGCGAGCACAGCCGTTTCACCTGTCGCTGTCCTGATGTCCTTGAGCAACTTCCAGAGGGCGCCATCACGAAATATATCGGGCCGTACCCAAAGACCCATGAAGCTCACCTTGCTACTCAATGTATATGTTCGATCGACGGGATCGAAATGCAAATACCCCAGCACCAACAATGTCTGAACCAAGCCCGACACACTTGATTGAGGATAATCCAGATAGCGCGCCAGTTCGACGACCGACACCGGGCGCCGGATCGTATCCATGAACTCAATAACCTGCATAGCTCTGGCAGCAGATTTCACCACATCTTCGCCAAGTTTTATCCGGGGAAGAGATACTTTTTTCGTGACTTGTTTACGTGGACGGCCCATGACTATGGTAATTCCCGTATACAAAAAGCAGCGTTACGGGCCGATTGGCACTCGCCTTCGAAATCTATTCTTGCAGCCATCGTCAAGCCGAGGCTGCGTATCGATCCGGAAACGCCATTTCACGGATTCCTCTCACGACCAACATTGTGGCCTTATAAAACCTGTTACGCAACCTGGAAGAAGTTCGTCAAGGAGGGCCGGCTCGGCAAGAGCCTCTCACATTGAGTCATCGCGGCAAGTGACGTGAACTGGATCGTGTCCACGACATGGAGTAGTTCGCGAGTCGATCAGCGATATCCACTCCCGCCGAGCAGATCACGCGTTATCGCGGCGTGCATATCTCGATCGACCGACTCGAAAGCGACATCCGCGCGTTCACCGAGGGGCACAATGAAAACCAAAGCCTATCGATGGACCAAGTCCGCCGACGACATCCTCACCTCCGTCAAGCGCTTCTGCCGAACGGTAGACCGGACGTTATGCAGCGAACTTAGTTTGTCGTAGCGGGTTGCGATGGGGCGCCAGCTAAAATGTCACCGCAGCCCAGCGCACGATCACATTTGCTCGCGACGCGAGGCCTTCTCCGTCAGCCCCGACAACCCTTCGCGCCGATCCAGCTCATCCAGCACGCTATCGAGCGATATGCCGCAATCGGCCAGCAGGACGAGGAGGTGGAACAGCAGGTCCGCGCTTTCGCCGACGGTTTCGGCGCGATCGCCGGCAAGGGCCGCGATGACGGTTTCGACCGCCTCTTCGCCGACCTTCTGCGCGATCTTGCCGCGCCCCCTGGAGGTCAGCTTCGCCACATAGGATTGCGACGGATCGGCGCTCCGCCGCTGGGCGATGGTCTGTTCCAACTGATGAAGGGTCGCGCGCATGGCCGCCATCAAGCGCCCGGCACGCGGCCCGTCAACAGGAAATCGGTTCGCCCGGCGCTTATTTGCGCTTGCGGCGGGCGCGGACGGCGCGGAAGCCCAGCACCGCGACGCCCATGGCGAAGAGGCCGAGCTGTTCCGGCTCGGGAACCGGCGTCGCGCCGCCCGACGAGCTGGAACCGCCCGAACTGGAACCGCCCGAGCTGGAGGACGAGGAAGACGAACCGCCGCACTGCTTCCACAAGCCGCAGCCGAAAGTCGCCTGAGCGGGCGCTGCCGCGCCCATCAGGCCGACGACACCAGCGGCGAGAAGCATCTTGTTCACTTTCATCATCTTACTCCCTGTTTCCCGTAAACGTGATGCAGAGAATTAAGCAGAAGCTGTGCCAAAGCCGGGAAATGACGGATTCCCGTGGCGGAAATGCGTTAACGCGCGTCCGGGCGTTCTGGTTAATGTAAAATAAGCCGACGCTTTGCGGCTTTTTCAGGCCGACCGCACCGGCACGCCCGCCGCCGCCAGCGCTCGATGCGCCTGCGCTATGGTGTATTGACCGAAGTGGAAGATGGATGCGGCGAGCACCGCGCTCGCATGACCTTCGATCACGCCGGCCATCAGATGATCGAGCGTGCCGACGCCGCCGCTGGCGATCACGGGCACCGATACGGCGTCGGCGATGGCGCGGGTGAGGGCGATGTCATAGCCCTGTTTCGTGCCGTCGCCGTCCATCGACGTGACCAGCAGCTCGCCCGCCCCCAGTTCGGCAAGGCGCATCGCGTGCTCCAGCGCGTCGATGCCGGTGGGCCTGCGCCCGCCATGGGTGAAGATTTCCCAGCGGCCTTCCCCGACCCGCCGCGCATCGACCGAGCCGACGACGCACTGGCTGCCGAAACGGTCGGCGATATCGGCGACCAGTTCGGGCCGCGCCACGGCGGCGCTGTTCACCGCCACCTTGTCCGCCCCCGCGAGGAGCAGCGCGCGCGCGTCCTCCGGGCTGCGGACGCCGCCGCCCACGGTCACGGGCATGAAGCACACCTCCGCCGTGCGGCGCACCACGTCGAGGATGGTCCCGCGCGCCTCCTGCGTGGCGGTGATGTCGAGGAAGCAGAGTTCATCCGCGCCCGCCGCGTCATAGACCCTGGCCTGTTCCACCGGATCGCCCGCATCGCGCAGGTCGACGAAATTGACCCCCTTGACCACCCGGCCGTTGGCGACGTCGAGACAGGGAATGACGCGGGTGCGGACGGTCATGCTATGCTCCCACCGCCGTTCGCTCGATACGAACGGATGTTATCCACGCTCACGCCGCCGCCTGCGCCACCGCCAGCGCGGTTTTCAGGTCCAGCCGCCCGTCATAAAGCGCGCGCCCGGTGATGACGCCCTCGATCCCCTCATCGGCGTGGAGGCTGAGGATACGGATATCCGCGATGCCCGCGACGCCGCCGCTGGCGATCACCGGAATGCCGGTAGCGCGGGCAAGGTCCACGGTCGCGTCGATATTGCAGCCCTTGAGCAGCCCGTCGCGGCCCACATCGGTGAAAAGCAGGCTGGCGACCCCCGCATCCTCGAACCGGCGGGCGAGGTCGGCCACCGGCATGTCGGACGTTTCCGCCCAGCCGTCCGTCGCCACGAAGCCGTCCCGCGCATCGACCGCCACCACGATCCCGCCGGGGAAGTCGCGCGCCGCCGCCTTGACGAAGGCCGGGTCTTTGAGCGCCGCCGTGCCGATGACGATGCGCGCCACGCCCAGATCGAACCAGCGCTCCACCGCTTCCCGGTTACGGATGCCGCCGCCCAGTTGCACATGGCCCGGAAAGGCTTCGACGATCTTCTCCACCGCTTCGGCATTGACCGCATGGCCCGCGAAGCTGCCGTCCAGATCGACCACATGCAGATGCCGCGCCCCGGCCTGCGCAAACAGCAGCGCCTGCGCGGCGGGATCGTCGCCATAGACGGTGGCGCGGTTCATGTCGCCTTCGGCCAGGCGGACGACCTGGCCGCCCTTGAGGTCGATGGCGGGAAAGACGATCAGGCTCATATCATCATCCATTGGAGCACGCTCAAGGACGCCACTCCAGAAAGCGGGAGAGTAAGGAAAGGCCGTAGCTCTGGCTCTTTTCCGGATGAAACTGACAGCCGACGATGCTGTCGCGCGCCACGGCGGCGACCAGCGGCCCGCCATGGTCGGTGACGGCGGCCACATGAGCCGGATCGTTCGCCTCGAAATGATAGCTGTGCAGGAAATAGGCTTCCCCCGCCTCCAGCAGCGGCGGCGCGCCGCGCAGGATGACGTCGTTCCAGCCCATATGCGGCACCTTGATCGCGGGATCGGCCGTTTCGATCCGCTTCACCGTGCCCGCAATCCAGCCCAGCCCTTCATGCCGCCCGAACTCCTCGCCCGCATCCGCGAGCAACTGCATTCCCACGCACACGCCCAGAAAGGGGACGCCGCGCCCGTTCACCGCCGCGTCCATCGCGTCCACCATGCCGGGAATCGCCACCAGCGCGTCGCGGCACGCGCGGAAGGCGCCGACGCCGGGCAGCACGATCCGGTCCGCCTTTGCCACCACGTCGGCATCGGCGGTAATAGTCACGTTCCGGGCGCCGGCCTTGCGCAACGCATTGTGGACCGAATGAAGATTGCCCGCCCCGTAATCGATGAGGGCAAGGGTCGTCACAGCATCCCCTTGGTCGACGGGATCGCGTCGGCCTTGCGCTGGTCGATCTCAACCGCCTGCCGCAGCGCCCGCGCCAGGCCCTTGAAGCAGCTTTCCACGACATGGTGATTGTTGCCGCCGTAGAGATTTTCGACATGCAGCGTGATGCCGGCCGCCTGCGCGAAGCTCTGGAACCAGTGCTCGATCAGCTCGGTGTCCCATTCGCCCAGCCGCTGCACGGTGAAGGGCGCCTTGAACACCAGCCACGGCCGTCCCGAAATATCGAGCGCCACGCGCGTCAGCGTCTCGTCCATCGGCGCATAGGCCGTGCCGTAGCGGGAAATGCCGCGCTTGTCGCCCAGCGCCCGGGCGACCGCTTCGCCGATGGCGATGGCGGTATCCTCGGTCGTGTGATGCTGGTCGACATGCAGGTCGCCGACTGTCTTCACATCGATGTCGATCAGCGAGTGGCGCGACAACTGCTCGATCATATGGTCGAGGAAACCAATGCCCGTCGAAACGGAATAGAGGCCCGTGCCGTCCAGGTTGACGGTGACGTCGATCTGCGTTTCCGCAGTGTTGCGATGAATCTCGGCTCTACGCATGGCCGCCCTATAGCGCTTTGCGCGCGCCATGCAATCCGCGCGCGCAAGGATGACGCGCAGATGACAGGCGGGCTTGACGCTTCGTATCGCCTCGTTAGGACAGTGCGCCATGAGCGAAGACCTGCCCGACAGCCTGATTCCCTATGACGAAATCGTGCAGGAAGCGCTGCGCGCCGTCGTCGGCCGCGTGCTGGGGGAGGTGGAGCAGACCGGCGGCCTGCCGGGCAGCCATCATTTCTACATCACGTTCAAGACGCAGGCGCCGGGTGTCGACATCCCGGTCCGGCTGATCGAACGTTTCCCCGATGAAATGACCATCGTGCTCCAGAACAAATTCTGGGACCTCAAGGTCAGCGAGGACATGTTCCAGGTGAGCCTGACCTTCAATCAGGTCGCGGCGCATCTCACGATTCCCTTCGCGGCGATCACGGCTTTCGTGGACCCGGCGGTCAATTTCGCGCTCCAGTTCCAGGTGCAGGGCGACATCGCGCCCGAACCGCACGACGAGGCGGAAAATGACGCGCCGCAAGTGAAGAACGAAGACGGCTCCAATGTCGTAACGGTGGATTTCGGCAAGAAGAAGTAAGAGCCGCCGAGAACGGGGCCGGTTTCGGCCTCTACGCCGTTCAGTGTCCGTCATCCCGGCGGAAGCTGGAATCTCTCTTTCTTAGGGCGCAACCAAGCGTAAGCGAGATCCCAGCTTCCGCCGGGATGACGGATGAGTGGCGGGAATCCACCATAGCCGCAATCCGGCGCGGGTTTGCAGGCTACCCAATCCCCACAAGAAAACGGCCGGGAAATAATCCCCGGCCGTTTATTTCCCTGGAAAGGATCGGACCCCTCAGCCGCCGTGGATCGGCGCGCCCCAGCCGCCCCACACATAGATGGCGACAAAGAGGAACAGCCACACCACGTCGACGAAGTGCCAATACCAGGCGGCGGCTTCGAAGCCGAAATGCTGGCGGGGCGTGAAGTCGCCCTTATAGGCGCGGATGAGGTTGACGATCAGGAAGATCGTGCCGATCAGAACGTGAAAGCCGTGGAAGCCGGTCGCCATGTAGAAGGCCGAGCTATAGGGGCTGCCGCCGAAGGGAAACGGCGCATGGGCATATTCATAAGCCTGGATCGACGAGAACAGGATGCCCAGCAGGACGGTGCACCACAGGCCCTTCTTGAGGCCATCCCGATCGCCGTGGATCAGCGCATGATGCGCCCAGGTGACGGTGGTGCCGGAGCAGAGCAGGATCAGCGTGTTGAGCAGGGGCAGCTCGAACGCGTTCATGACCTCGATGCCCTTGGACGGGAACAGGCCGTCGATCGGGGCAAGCTCGCTGGGGAAGAGGGAGAAGTCGAAAAAGGCCCAGAACCAGCCGACGAAGAACATCACTTCCGACGCGATGAACAGGATCATGCCGTAGCGCAGGTGCAATTGCACGACAGGCGTATGGTCGCCCGCATGCGCTTCGCGAATCACGTCGCTCCACCAGCTGAACATGGTGAAGAGGACGCCCGCGACACCGATGAGGAACACCCAGCCGCCGCCGGCGGGCAGCGCGTCGGGGTGCATCCACATGATCGCGCCGAACGCCATGACCAGCGCCGACAGCGAGCCGAACATCGGCCAGATGCTGGGCGGGAGGATATGATAATCGTGATTCTTGGCGCCTGCCATGACCTGCTCTTCCCTGTTCGCGTTATTGCCTGTTGCCTTAGCTTGGCTTCTTGTCCTGCTCAACAGGATAGAAGGTGTAGCTCAGCGTTATTTCCTGCGTGTCCTTGTTGTCGGGATCCTGAAGTATCTTCGGATCGACATAATAGAGCACCGGCATCCGCACTTCCTCGCCGGGCTTCAGCGTCTGCTGCGTGAAGCAGAAGCACTGGATCTTGGTGAAGAACGCGCCAGCCTGGGTCGGCGTGACATTGAAGCTGGCCGTGCCGGTCACGGGCTTGTCCGACATGTTCTTCGCGATGAAGATCGCCATGTCGCGTGCGCCGACCGTCACCGTGTCGGTGGGATGTTCGGGGTGGAATGTCCACGGCATGCCGGGCTGAACGTTGGAATCGAAGCGGATGGACATCGTGTGACCCACCGCTTCCTTCACCTGGACATCGGCCGCCGCGCGCTGGGTCGTCCCGCCGAACCCCGTCTGTTGGCAGAAGATGCGGTAGAGCGGCACCGACGCGAAGCCCAGGCCCAGCATAGCCAGGCCGACGCCCGCCATCGTCACCAGCGTCCGCCGATTGCGGCGGTCCCGATCAAAGGGGGATGGAGGAAGGCTCGCCATCAATGGCCTCCGCCGATCTTCACGATGGTGATGGCGTAGAACAGGATCACCAGCGCCGCGAGCAATATGCCCGTCACGATGGCGCGGGATTTCTGCCGCGCCCGCACCTGCCGGTCCTCTTCCGGCGTCATGCCAGCAACCAGCGGTCGACCACGACCGCCCCGAACAGCAGGAAGAGGTAGAGGATGGAATATTTGAACAGCCGCCGCTCCGGCCCCATGCGCGCCGGATCGCTTTCCCGGCGGCGGAACACCTGGAAAGCGAAGACGGCGAAGAGCCCCGTGCCCAGCAGCGCCGCGATGCCGTAAACCAGTCCCGTCAGGCGCAGCAGAACCGGCGCCATGGCCGCGACCGCCATGATCGCCGTATAGAGCCAGATCTGCCGCCGCGTCGCGACCTCGCCCGATACCACGGGCAGCATCGGGATGCCCGCCGCAGCGTAATCCGTTTTCACGAACAGCGCCAAGGCCCAGAAATGCGGCGGCGTCCAAAAGAAGATCAGCATGAACAGCGCCACCGGCAGAGCCGATATGTCGCCCGTGACCGCCGCCCAGCCGATGACGGGCGGGAATGCCCCCGCCGCGCCGCCGATGACGATATTCTGCGCCGTGCGCGGCTTGAGCCAGATGGTGTAGACGAAGACGTAGAAGAGGATCGAAACCGCCAGAACCGCCGCCGCAAGCCAGTTGGTCGCAATGCCCATCAGCAGCACCGAGAAGACGGACAGGCCCACGCCGAAATGCAGCGCCGATTGCGGGTCCATGCGGCCGGCGGGCAACGGACGATTGGCGGTCCGCTTCATCAGACCGTCAATATCCTTCTCATACCATTGGTTGAGCGTCGCGGCGGCCCCCGCGCCCAGCGCGATGCAGAGGATCGTGGTGAACGCCAGCACGGGGTGAATCCGCCCCGGCGCGGCGAGCAGTCCGCACAGGCCCGTGAAGACCACAAGGGTCATGACCCTGGGCTTGGTCAAGGCCACGAAATCCCGCCAGTGCGCCGGAAGCGCGGGGGACATCGCCTTGGACATGATCGGCGAACTTGCCATAATCTCCTCACGGGTCAGCCCGGCGCCGTGTTTGCGCCGGGTCTGAAAAGCAGGCTGCGGCCTCGGCCGTGCCCATGGCGTCCCGGCTCACCGGGACGCCTGGTTGATGCCGCGTCTCAGTCGACGACCGGCAGGGTTTCGAACTGGTGATAGGGCGGCGGGCTGGTCAGCGTCCATTCCAGCGTCGTCGCGCCCTCACCCCAGGGATTGTCTTCCGCCTTCTTGCCCGCGACCATCGACCAGATCAGGTTCACGAAGAAGATCACCATACCGGCAGCCATGATTTCATAACCGTGGCTGGCAATCTGGTTCCAGTAGGCAAAGGCTTCCGGATAGTCGGGATAGCGGCGCGGCATGCCCGACAGACCCAGGAAGTGCATCGGGAAGAACAGCATGTTCACGCCGATGAAGAACACCCAGAAGTGCAGATGGCCGAGAAATTCGTTGTACATCCGGCCGGACATCTTCGGGAACCAGTAGTAGAAGCCCGCGAACAGGCCGAAGACCGCGCCCAGCGACAGCACATAGTGGAAGTGCGCGACCACATAATAGGTGTCGTGCAGCACGTCGTCCACGCCGCCATTGGCCAGCACGACGCCGGTGACGCCGCCCACGGTGAACAGGAAGATGAAACCCAGCGCCCAGACCATCGGGGTCTTGAAGCTGATCGACCCACCCCAGATCGTGGCGATCCACGAGAAGATCTTGATGCCGGTGGGCACCGCGATCACCATCGTGGCGGCGGTGAAGTACATCTTCACATTGACCGACATGCCGGTGGTGAACATGTGGTGCGCCCAGACGACGAAGCCGACGACGCCGATCGCAACCATGGCATAGGCCATGCCGAGATAACCGAAGACCGGCTTGCGGCTGAAGGTCGAGACGATCTGGCTGATCATGCCGAAGCCCGGCAGGATCATGATGTACACTTCGGGATGGCCGAAGAACCAGAAGAGATGCTGGTAGAGTTCCGGATCGCCGCCGCCAGCGGCATCGTAGAAGGTCGTGCCGAAATTACGGTCGGTCAGCAGCATGGTGATCGCCGCGGCCAGAACCGGCAGCGCGAGCAGCAGCAGGAAGGCGGTGACCAGCACCGACCAGACGAACAGCGGCATCTTGTGCAGGGTCATGCCCGGCGCGCGCATGTTCAAAATGGTGGTGATAAAGTTGATAGCGCCCAGGATCGAGCTGGCGCCCGCGAGGTGGAGCGAGAGGATCGCCATGTCCACCGCCGGACCGGCCGAACCGCTGGTCGATAGCGGCGCATAGACCGTCCAGCCGGTGCCCGCGCCGTTGCCCGTGCCGCCGGGAACGAAGGTCGAGCCGAGCAGCAGCGCGAAGGCCGGGATCAGCAGCCAGAAGCTGATATTGTTCATGCGCGGGAAGGCCATGTCCGGCGCGCCGATCATGATCGGCACGAACCAGTTGCCAAAGCCCCCGATCATCGCGGGCATCACCATGAAGAAGACCATGATGAGGCCGTGGGCGGTGATGAGCACGTTCCACAGGTGATAGGCCTGATCGAGCGTGGCCGACGGACCGTCGCTGAACTGCGCCCATGCCTGGAGATACTGGATGCCCGGCTGCGCGAGTTCGGCGCGCATCAGGCCCGAAATCGCGCCGCCGATGATCCCGGCGATAATCGCGAAAATCAGGTAGAGGGTGCCGATATCCTTGTGGTTCGTCGACATGAACCAGCGCTGGAAGAAGGCCGGCTTGTGATCGGCGTCGTGATGCTCGTGAGCCCCATGCCCGGAAGCGTCGCCGTGGTGGTCTGCGGTAATCGTGGTCATGGCCTATCTGCCCTTACATCAAATCTTGGCGGGAGCGGCAGCGGGCGCGGGGGCCTCAGCCTTCGCGGCCGTCGCGGCTTCTGCGGCCTTGGGCTTGCCGCCCTGCGAGAGCACCCACTGGTCGAACTGCGCGGGAGGCAGCGCCTCGATCGCGATCGGCATGAAGCCATGACGCGCGCCGCAAAGCTCCGAGCACTGGCCGTAATAGACGCCGGGCTTGTCGATGGTGAAGCTCTTCTCGTTGAGACGGCCGGGCACGGCGTCCATCTTCACCCAGAGCGAGGGAACCGCGAAGCTGTGGATCACGTCCGCGCCGGTGATGATGAGCTTAACCGGACGGCCGACGGGCAGAACCAAGCGGTTGTCGGGCGCCAGTAAATAAGGCTCGCCATTTTCGGCCGCCTTTTCCTTGGTCAGCATGTTCGACACGAATTCGGGGATTTCGTTGTCGGGATATTCATAGCCCCAATACCACTGATAGCCGGTCACCTTGACGGTGAT
>Ga0182735_1002746_pt1 | contig 10423 bp, 10 predicted proteins | sample eDN5th30CKraftMG_FD_128524 | JGI IMG/M metagenome (GOLD analysis project Ga0182735, IMG submission 128524) | Enriched Miracle-Growth compost microbial communities from Emeryville, California, USA - eDNA 5th pass 30_C Kraft MG (version 2) (version 2) ... | reverse complement strand
CGCGCAGCGACGGGGCGATGGAAGTGATCCGCCGGCTGCACACGGACATGTACGGCGGGCTGCCCGGCACATTGTTCCTGGGCGTCATGGGGATCCTGCTGGCGGTCGCGCTGGTGTCCGGCATTGCGCTGTATGGCCCGTTCATGCGCAAGCTGCCGTTCGGCAGCATTCGCCGGGACCGCAGCCCGGTCATCCGGCGCCTGGACCTGCACAATTTCGTCGGCATCGCCATTACCGCGTGGCTGCTGGTCGTGGCGCTGACGGGCGTCATCAACAGTCTGCACGACCCGCTGGCCACGTTCTGGCGCACGCATCACCTGGCCGAGATGGTCGATCGCGCCCGTCGCGGCGATCACGCGCCGGTCCGGCAATTGTGGCCCGTCGATGCCGCGGTGGAAACCGTGCTGCGGGCCGCGCCAGGCATGAAGGCGGGGGCGGTGTTCTTTCCCGGGTCCGCGTTCAGCAGCCCTTACCACTATGCCGTTTTCCTGCGCGGCGCCACGCCCGCCGGCTCGCGCCTGCTCAAGCCGGCACTCGTCGATGCCGGCAGCGGTGCCTTGGTGGCGATGGAGGACATGCCCTGGTACATCCGCGCGCTGTTCCTGTCGCAGCCATTGCATTTCGGCGACTATGCCGGCCTGCCGCTGAAGCTGATCTGGGTGCTGCTGGACCTGGGCGCCATCGTGGTGCTGCTCAGCGGGTTGTATCTGTGGCGCAGAAAGTACTTGCCGGGCGGCCCGTCGTAGCGCTTGTCCGACCGGGCATATCTCAGTCCTTATCGTTGCCGCCCTCGGTCGGCGTGGGTGGTGGGCCGGCGCGATCGTTGTCGAGCGCATCGACAACGGCGTGCCAGCCGGCCTCCCACGCCCGCACTTTGGCCCGCCACAGCCGAATAGGCTCGCCGGTATGGCCTGGCATATTGGCCGCCCGGTAATAAGGGCAATCCAGCAAACTCAACCCCGCGCGGGCCGCGTCGGCGCCTAGCCGCCAGATTTCCATATCCATGAAGTGCAACTGCGTTCGAGAGATCAACTCGCAGCATGCACGGCCTTGGACATCTGGAGAAGACGCTCGCGTACTAGTAGGCGTGATGGTTTTCTACTAGTCGGCGCGAAAAGTCCCGGTCCTGTGTCGGACTGGCGCTTGCCGAAGTCATCGTTGATCGTCGCGCGGCCCGGATCGCTTGCGCAGGACGGCGGGCGTATCGTCGTGGGGCTTCAGGACGCCGGTTTCGTCGTCGCCCCGCGGGTTCGGGTTGCCGTCGAACTGAGTGGCCTTGCCTTCGGGCGAGTCGAGGCCTGGCCGGGTCTTGTTGGAACGATCGGCATTGTCACGCTCGTCGGCCTTGCGTATGTCGCGCTGCACCTCTTGCCCGATGTCCGAGTGCGATTCGGTACCGGTGTTGCGCGCGGGGGCGTCCTCTGTCTGTTCGCCGGGGAAGGCGGGTTGAGCGGGGGATGGTGTCATGGCGGTCTCCTGTGTCGCCAGGCGGCCAGCAGGTTTCGTGCCTGCCCGACGAGACCAAAAAAAAGCCCCGCGCGGCGAAGCCGAGTGGGGCTAAAAGCATTACCAAGATGTGTGCGTAGTACCTGGAGAGAGAAGGTGCTTCACACGGGACCTAAGATAAACGCAACTGCCTGGCTTGTGGCCCCGGAAAGCTTTCGTGCGGCGGTTTCGATTGCGCTAGATCAACTGGCTGTCTTGTCGAGGGGGCGAAGCGGACGGCGGGCCGGAGGAGGGGGCGGGCCGGATTGCCAAATGCGAAGTTTCCATAAATAATAATCGAATATCAATTTATTTGTATCGATATTCGATATGACATCCGAGCAGCAGACAGTACCTGCGGCAGTAGACGTCGCCATCGTGGGCGGCGGCATCATCGGCGTCAGCAGCGCCTATGCCTTGGCCCAAGCGGGGGCACGGGTGTGCGTGTTCGAAAAGGGCGTGCTGGCGGGCGAGCAGTCGTCGCGCAACTGGGGCTGGGTACGCACGCTGGATCGCGACCCGGCCGAGGTGCCGCTGGCCATGCGGGCCAATCAGCTGTGGGCCGATATCCAGGCGCGGGCCGATGCCGGCTTTCGCCGCACGGGCATCCTGTATTTGCAGGAGAACAACCGCGACGCCGCGCGGCACCAGCAGTGGCTGGACGCCGCCAGCGCCTACCGGCCGGACGCGATGCTGCTCGACCGGGCGCAGGCGCTGCGCCACCTGCCCGATTCGTCGCGGCCCTGGAGCGGCGCCCTGTTCAGCGCCTCCGACGGGGTGGCCGAGCCCGGCATGGCCACTCAGGCCATCGCCGGCTTGGCGCGCGCGCAGGGCGCCGTGGTGCTGGAACACTGCGCCGTGCGCGGGCTGGACATGGCGGCAGGGCGCGTGGCGGGCGTGGTGACCGAACGCGGGCCGGTGCGCGCGCAGGCGGTGCTGCTGGCCGGGGGCGCCTGGTCGCGCTTGTTCTGTGGCAATAGCGGGGCGGAATTCCCGCAACTGAAAGTGCGGGGCTCGGTCTTGCGCACGCAGCCTTTCGACGCGCCGCTGGCGGCCACCATCAACGCCAAGGATTTCACTTGCCGCAAGCGCGCCGACGGCGGCTACACCGTGTCGCAGTTCGGCGCCTCGATGGCCGACGTGGTGCCCGACAGCTTTCGCCTGATGGGCAAGTTCATGCGCACGTGGCTGGCCAACAATGCTTTCGTGAAAGTCCGCTTCGGCAAACGCTTCTTCGAAGAACTGGCCATCCCGCGCCGCTTCGAGCTGGACCGCATCAGCCCGTTCGAACGCCACCGGGTGCTGGACCCGATCGCGTCGCCGCGCGCCATCAAGATGGCATGGCATCGGCTGACCGAGGCGTTCCCCGTATTCCAGAATGCGCGGATCGGGCGGGCCTGGGGCGGCTACATCGATGTCACGCCGGACGCCTTGCCCGTGATGTCGCCCGTGGACGGCATGCCGGGCTTCTTCCTGGCCTCGGGTTTTTCCGGACACGGATTCGGCATCGGGCCGGCGGCCGGCGAACTGATGGCCGATATGATCCTCGGGCGGACGCCGCGCGTCGACGTCGGGCCGTTCAGGTTCTCGCGCTTCGCGGCTCGGTAAACCGGGCGCCGTGCGGGCCGTGCAGTGAAACAATAAGATCGAGGACGAACTGTTGCTACCCCCGCCGCAATCGGACGGGCACACCAAGGAGAGCTTCTATGGTTGACGCGGTATCTGGTGAACAGGATATGACGCCCGCGCGCCGCCGGTTCTTGGCGGGCATGCTGGGCGGCGCCGCCCTGGCGGCGGGATTGCCGCCGGCGCGCTCCGCGCCGGCGGCCGCCTGGCCGGACCAGCCGATACGCCTGGTCGTCGGCTATCCGCCCGGCGGCGGCACGGATACCGTGGCGCGCCTGCTGGCCCAGCAGTTCTCCGACAGCCTGGGGCAGCAGGTGATCGTCGAGAACCGCCCCGGCGCCAGCGGCACTATCGCCACGCAGCAGGTGGTGCGCTCGGCGCCCGACGGCTACACCTTGCTGTTCGCCACCGCGTCGCCGCTGACCGGCGCGCCGTTGACCATGAAAGGGCTGCAGTACGACCCGATGAAAGACCTGGACCCGATCACCCTGGTGGGCAACGGGCCGTTCATCCTGGTCGCCAATCCGGCCTTCCCGCCGAATACCCTGCCGGAACTCGTGGAGTACGCGCGCAAGCATCCGGGCGAAGTCAATTACGCCTCGCCGGGCAACAGCACCGCCAATTATTTCTTTTGCGAATTGCTGAACATGGATGCCGGCATCAAGACCATCAACGTGCCATACAAGGGCAGCTCGGCACTGGTGAACGACTTGATCGGCGGATATGTGCAATACACGCTGGAAACCCCCGGCACGACCTTGCCGTTGATCCGCCAGGGCAAGCTGAAAGCGCTGGCGCTTCTGCACGACAAGCGGCTGGCCAAGGCGCCGGATATTCCCACCACCATCGAGGCCGGCTATCCGCAGTTGGTGGGGGGCTCGTGGTACGGGCTGCTGGCGCCGGCCGGCACGCCGCGGCCGATTATCGACAAGGTGCAGCAGGCCACCGTGGCGGCGTTGCAGACGCCGGCAATGCGCACGGCGCTGGAAGAGCGCGACGTGCTGGCGCAGGGCAATACGCCCGAGCAGTTCCGGCAGTTCATCGAGGCCGAATACCGCAAATGGAAAGACGTGACCGCCCGCGTCGGGATCAAGCCCCAGTGACGACAGGATACGCATCATGAACACGACTTCGCATGCCGGCCCGGACCTGACCCAGGGCAGCGCGCCGCTGTCGATGCGTCCCACGCTGGCGGGCCTGGATCACATGATCTCGGCCGGCCATTACCTGGCCACCCAGGCGGGCGCCCGCATCCTGCAGGCCGGCGGCAATGCCGTCGACGCGGGCGTGGCGGCCGGGCTGGCGCTGGGCGTGGTGCAAAGCGACATCGTCAATGTGGGCGGCGTGGCGCCGTGCCTGGTCTATGAGGCCGGTACGGGCAAGGTCTGGAGCATTTCCGGGCTGGGCTATTGGCCCCGGGCCGCCAGCCTGGACCTGTTCGTGGACAAGCACGGCGGCCGGATTCCCGCCGGCGTGCTGCGCACGGTGATTCCCGCCGCGCCGGACGCCTGGATTACGGCGCTCGAGCGCTTCGGCACCTTGTCGTTCGCCGACGTGGCGGCCGCCGCCATCGGCTTCGCCCGCGATGGCTTCGTCATGTACCCGCTGATGGCCGAAGTACTGGCCGACCACCGTGACGACTATGCCCGCTGGCCATCCAGCGCGGCGGTCTACCTGCCCGGCGGCCGGCCGCCGGCGGCGGGCGACGTGTTTCGCCAGGTCGACCTGGCGGCCAGCCTGCAGTACATGGCCGACCAGGAGCGCGCCCATGCGTCGGGCGGGCGCCTGGCCGGGCTGGCGGCGGCGCGCCGGGCCTTCTACCAGGGCGATATCGCCGCGGCGATCGTCGACTACCATCGGCAGCACGGCGGCTTGCTGACGCACGAGGACCTGCGCGATTTCTCGGTCGAGGTCGAGCCCGCGCTGAACACCGACTTCCACGGCACGCGGCTGCATAGCTGCGGTTTCTGGTGCCAGGGGCCGACGCTGCTGCAGATGCTGAACATCCTGGAATCGCGCGACTTGCGCGCCCTGGGGCACAATTCGGCGGCCTATATTCACCTGCTGACCGAGGCCATCAAGCTGGCCTTCGCCGATCGCGAGGTGCATTACGGCGACCCGCGCCACAAGGCGGTGCCGCAAGACATTCTCCTGTCCAAGGAATACGCGCGCAAGCGCCTGTCGATGATCCTGGCCGACCGTGCCGGGCCGGACATTCCCGCCCCGGGCGACCTGCTCGAGGCCGGCCTGTCATCGCCGCGCGCGTTCACGCCCGAAGACACGCGCCGCACCGATCCGCGCCTGGATACCTCGTACGTGGCCGTGGTGGACAAGCATGGCAACGCCTTCTCGGCCACGCCCAGCGACGGTTCGTACAACACGCCGGTCATCCCGGGCACCGGGTTGTGCGCGTCCAGCCGCGGCAGCCAATCGTGGGCCGAGCGGGGCCATGCCAGCGCCATCGGTCCGGGTCGGCGCCCTCGGCTGACCCCCAACCCGTCGCTGGCCATCCGGCCGGGCAGTTATGTCATGCCGTTCGGCACGCCGGGCGGCGATGTGCAATGCCAGGCCATGCTGCAGACCTTCCTGAACATGGAAGTGTTCGGCATGGACCCCCAGCAGGCGGTCGAGGCGCCGCGCTTTGCCACCTTCAGCTTTCCATCCTCGTTCGAGCCGCACAGCGTGCAGCCGGGCAGGCTGATGATCGAAGACTGGGTGCCCCGCCCGGTGGGCGACGCGCTGGCCGCCATTGGCCATACCGTGCAGTGGTGGCGCGACCGCAACTGGCGGGCGGGCGCCATGTGCGTGGTCCGGCACGATGTCCAGGCGGACATCCGCTGGGGGGCGGCCGATCCGCGCCGCCCCGCGTACGCGCTGGGTTGCTGAGCGCCGGTGCTGGGCGGACTGGGGTGGCGGTGAAATGTCTGGTATTTATTTGGCGTAAATTTTCATCCCATGGAAAGGCAGGCGAGTACAGTGGTAGAGCGTTCCATAACCACTGGAGAGACCTATGCTAAGCACATTTCCCACCCTGCGCCGCGGTGCCATCGCGGCGATGACGGTAGCGGCCGCGGGTCTGGTTTTTGCGGGTTGCACCACCACTACCGATAAGTCGTCTGCCTCTGCCTCGACACAGCGCCAGGAAATCAATAGCGGAGCCGACGCCACGCTGAGCAAGCTGTACCAGACGTCTCCGCAGGCCAAGGAACTGGTGCAGCGCGCCAAGGGCGTGCTGGTGTTCCCGTCGGTCATCAGCGCCAGCTTCATTGTGGGTGCGCAGCACGGCAACGGTGTGTTGCGCCAGGGGTCGGACAACCTCGGCTACTACAGCACGACCGCCGGCTCGGTCGGTTTCCAGGCCGGCGCGCAATCGAAAGCCGTGGTGCTGTTGTTCATGACGGACGAGGCGCTGCAGCAATTCCGCAATAGCAATGGATGGACGGTGGGGGCGGATGCCTCGGTCGCCATTGCCAAGGTCGGCGCGAATGGACGCATCGATTCCAATACGGCCAAGCAGCCGGTGGTGGGTTTCGTGATGAACAACGCGGGCCTGATGGCCGGCGTATCGCTCGAAGGGGCGAAGATATCCAAGCTGGATTTGTAACCGGCCTATGCACATACCGCCGTGCGCGGCCGGCGCATGGTCGCGGCGCCCCTCGAGGGCGCCGCGCTGCGTTGGGCGTGCGGATTCAAGAACCCGCGGGGCGCCCGGGTTTGGGTTGGGGAGGATCCACGCAAGTGAAGTCGATGGTGGCTTCCTTGGCCATCAGCCCCGTGGCGTGGTTCGACGTGATCTTGGGTTGCGACAGGCGCTGGCCCAGCGATGCGCAGTGCTTTTCGGCCTGTTCGCGGGCGATGTTCTTGACTTCGACCCAGGTCTGGAACTTGGCGCCGGCGTTGTACGTAACGCGATACGTATCGGGGCCGGTGGCCGTGGTTTCGCTCATGCTGGTGCATGCGCAAAGCAGGGAAAGCGCCAGGGCGCCGGAAAGAGGACGAAGCAGCATGGGATTTCCGCGGATGGTGTCGCTGCTATTACAAAGCACCAGGCGGTCATCGCGCAAGCGGGCGGCGCCGGCCGCCCGTTTCAGGCCATGGCCTGCCCACCGTTGACGTCCAGCGTGACGCCGCTGACAAATGCCGCGTCGTCGGATGCCAGGAAGGCGACGACACCGCTGATGTCGTCCACGGTGGCGTGCCGGCGCAGCGGGATATCCTGCAGCACGCGCTCGCGTTCGGCCGGCGTGCGGCGCGATTCCCACAAGCCGCGCGTGCGCTCGGTCAACACGACGCCGGGGCAGATGCAGTTCACTGTGATGCCGTGCGGGCCGAACTCCATCGCCAGCTGGCGCGTCAGCGAGGCAATAGCGCCCTTGGCGGCGGCGTAGTTGGCGCCGGCGATCAGGCTGCCGTAGCGACCCGCCTTCGAACCGAAGTTGATGATGCGCCCGGTCGCGGAGACGCGCAGGTAGGGCAGGGCGGCGCGGCATGCCCAGACGGCGCCCAGCACATTCAGGTCCAGCACCCGTTGCCAGTCTTCGTCCGACTGCTGCTCGAACTGATACGGCGTGTGCAGGGATCCGCCGGCATTGTTGACCAGGATATCCAGGCGGCCATCGGCCGCGTGGGCCGCCGCGAGGGCGCGCTGGATCGAGCCGGGGTCGGTGCAGTCCGCTTCCAATGTGCGCAGGGCCAGGCCCGCGTCCGCGGCCGACTGGGCCGCCTGCATCAGCGCCTGGGCATCGCGGTCGACGATCCAGACGCTGGCGCCTTCGGCGGCCAGGCGCAGCGCGCTGCCCAGGCCGATGCCGCGCGCGGCGGCTGTCAGGAAGGCGGTGCGGCCATGCAGGGGCGTGCTCATCATTCCGCCTTGATGTTCGCCGTGCGGATGACCTTGCCCCAGCGCTGCGTCTCGTCGCGGATGCGGGCCTGGAAGTCGGCGCGCGATCCGCCCACTGGCTCGGCGCCCACCTTGGCCAGCCGTTCGCGGAAGTCGTCGGTCTGCAGAATGCGATTGACTTCGGCGTTGATTTTTTCCAGAACGGCTTCCGGGGTGCCCGCCGGCGCCAGCAGCGCGAACCATCCCTCGGAATCGAAGCCGGGCAGGCCGGATTCGGCCAGGGTCGGCAAGTCGGGCGCCGATTGGGTGCGTTGCGTGGTGGTGACCGCCAGCGCCCGTACCTTGCCGCTCTTGACGTGGGGCAGGGCAGCCGGCAGATTGTCGAACATCAGGTCGATCTGCCCGCCCATCAGGTCGGTCAAGGCCGGGCCGCTGCCGCGATAAGGCACGTGCACGATACGGGTATCGGTCATGGACTTGAACAGTTCGGCCGACAGGTGCGGCGTGCCGCCGATGCTGGACGAGCCGTAGTCCAGCTGGCCGGGCTCTTTCTTGGCCAGCGCGATCAGTTCGCCCACGGACTTGACCGGCAGCTTGGGATTGACGATCAGCACATTGGGCACTGAGGCAATGACCACGACCGGCGCCAGTTCTTTCTGCGGATCGAATGTCATCGACATCAGCTGCGGGTTGATGGTCAACGTCTGTGGCGCGCCGACCACCAGCGTGTAGCCATCGGGCGCCGCGCGGGCCGCGGCTTCCATGCCGATGTTGCCGCTGGCGCCGCTGCGGTTCTCGACCACGAACGGCTGGCCCATCGAGCGCGACAGCTTGTCGGCGATTTCACGCCCGACGATGTCGGTGGCGCCGCCCGGTGGAAACGGCACGATGACTCGTACCGGATGGTCGGGATAGGCGGCCCGGGCGCCGCCCAGCAGGGCGCATCCCAGCAACAGCAAGGTCAACTTCGATTTGATGGCGTTCATCACGGTCTCCTTTGTTGTCGTTGTCGATCCCGACGGCGCCGGTCAATCCATCAAGGTGCCGCCGTTCACGTCCAGCACATGCCCTGTGATGTAGTCCGCCTCGGAGGAGCACAAGAACCGTACCGCCTTGGCGACCTCGTCGGCATGGCCCAGCCGGCCCAGGGGAATCCGGCTGGCCAGGGCGTTCCATTGTTCGCGCGGGATCATGGCGCCCTCGATGGATCCGGGCGCTACCGCATTGACGCGTACGCCTTCGCGCGCCAATTCCAGTGCCAGCGATTTCGCCAGCGAAATGACACCGGCCTTGGATGCGCAGTAATGCGCCTTCGTGCCGCGTTCCGAGACGTTCAGCGCCGCGGCGCCCGTCTTGCCGGCGCGCGAGCTGATCAGCACGATGGCGCCGCCGGGGCGCTGCATCGCCGGCGCGGCGGCCTGGCACAGCACGAATGCGCCGGTCAGGTTGATTTCGATGACGCGTCGCCAGTCGGACATGGCCAGCGATACGATCGGCACGGCGGGCTGGGTGATCGCCGCCGAGTGCACCACGCTTTGCAGCGGGCCCAGCTGGCGGGCAGCCTCGACTGCCGCCCGCACCTGCGCGGGGTCGGTGACGTCGCACTGCAAGTACGTGCAGCCCGGCGGCAGGGGCTCGGCGGGCCGGGCGATGTCGGCCACGCACACTTGGTGCGTCGCGCTCAGTTGCCGCACCACGGCCCAGCCGATGTTGCTGGCCCCGCCGGTGACGATTGCGCTGGGTCGGGACATGGCGCGGGGCTCCTCAATAGTCCGAGACGGCAACGTGACTGGAGCGCGGGTCCACGGCCACATCGATGACGGTGGTGCGGCCCGAATCGCGGGCCTGGCGCAGCGCCTGGCCGAGTGAGTCGGCCGAGTCGGCGCGCAGCCCCAGGCACCCCATGCCCGCGGCGATGGCGGCGAAGTCGGTCGGGGCGAAGTCCACCGCGATGCGCCGTTCCTTCAAGTTGTCGCGCACCATGCCCAGGCCGCTGTTATTGGCTACCAGCACGGTGATGGGCAGGTTTTCCTGCACGCAGGTCGACAGCACGTTCATCGTCATGGCGAAGCCGCCGTCGCCGGTCAGGCTGATGACGTGCTTGTCGGGATGCACCAGCTTGGCCGCCGCCGCGGCTGGCGCGCCCCAGCCCATGCCGCCGATGCCGCCCGGCACGATCAGCTGTCCCGGCGTACGGATCTTCAGCGCGATGGTGGCCCAGATGCGGTTGGTGCCCGCGTCCAGCGTCAACAAGTGTCGCGGGGTGAGAAAGCCGTCCAGCGTGCGGATCAGCGTGGAGAGGTTGACCGTGCCGGGAGCGGCCGGCGTGTCCAGGGTGTAAGGGTCGGGGCACTGGCGATGGATGTCGGCAATCCATTGCAGCCGGGCCGCGCGCAGCGACGCGTCCGGAGCGGTGTCGGGCAAGGCGGCCAGCGTGTCGGCGCCGTCCGCGCAAATGGCGAGATCCACCGG